>JAABUQ010010485.1_pt1 | contig 12121 bp, 12 predicted proteins | sample 5560001 | NCBI WGS metagenome assembly JAABUQ01 (sample SAMN10711888, study PRJNA513371) | rock metagenome | isolation source: Antarctica rocks | place: Antarctica: Victoria Land, Finger Mt nord | collected 2015-12-18
AGCGCAGCACAAGGCTCCCGTCGGGCGCGACGCCGACCGTCGCGGGTTGAATGTCGTGCAGATCGGTCGGAACGCTCGCGGACTCGTGTGTTTGAGGTGTCGAGTGCTTGCCGCGAACGCGTTCCATCGCTCCGATGACGAGCACGTAAAACACCGGAACGACCATGAGATTGAAGATCGACGAGAGCAGCATGCCACCAAACACGGTCGTGCCCAGCGAGTGACGGCTTACGGCGCCGGCGCCCGTTGCGAAAACCAACGGCGAAACGGCGAGAATAAAGGCGATCGACGTCATCAAGATCGGACGCAGTCGTGTGATCGCGGCCTGCATTGCGGCTTCGTGAAGTCCCACGCCTTGCTCTCGGAGCTGATTCGCGAACTCGACGATCAAAATCGCAGCCTTGCTCGAAAGTCCGATGAGCATCACGAAACCGACCTGCGCGTAGACATCGCTTGGGATGTGACGAACGTAGAGTCCGAGCAGCGCGCCGAAGATCCCGAGCGGGACGGTCAGCAAGATGATGAACGGTTGCGTGAAGCTCTCGTACTGCGCGGCGAGCACGAGGAACACGAAGACGAGCCCGAGCGCGAAGATGAGCGCCGATTGGTTCCCGGAACTCACCTGCTCAAGTGATAACCCCGACCACGTATACGCGAAGCCCGCTGGCATCACACGATCGGCGATCGCCTTCATCGCGGTGATCGCATCACCCGATCCTTTGCCCGTCGCGGCGTTCCCGCTTAACTCGATCGAGCGAAAGAGGTTGTAGTGGTTGATGATGGGCGCGGTTTTCACTTGGTTGTAGGTGATCAAGCTGGTGAGCGGCGTCGATCCCCCGCCGGTCGAGGAGACGTAAAGCTTTGAGAGATCGTCGAGGTGGGTGCGATACGGCGCGTCCGCCTGCACGTAGACGCGATACGAGCGATTGAGGTAGTCGAAATCGTTGACGTACGCGGAGCCGAGCGCGATCCCCATCGTGCTGAAGATGTTGGCGAGCGGAACGCCGAGCGATTCGGCTTTCTCCCGCTCGACGTTCACGACGAGTTGCGGCGTCTGCGTGCTGAAGGTGGTGAACACCGACCGCAGCGCTGGATCCGTGCGCGATTCGGTAACGATCGACGACGCGGTCTTCGCGAGCGTCGGAATTCCGGCGTTGGCGCGGTCGAGCAGTTCGAACTGAAAACCACCGACGGATCCGAGTCCTTGGATCGCCGGCGGATTAAACGCGAGGACCGTGGCTTCCGGGATCTGGCCGAGCTGCGCGCTGATTTTCGGGATGATCTCTTCGAGCGTTTGTCCGGCGCTTTTGCGTTCGCCCCACGGCTTCACCAGTACCGCGATGAACCCGCGGTTCGAGCCTGTCCCGAACGGGTTGAAACCGCCGACATCAAAGGTGTTGACTACTTCGGGTAACGTTCGCAAGACCTTGACGACCTTCGCCGCGACGTTGCGCTCGTAGCTGATCGACGTGCCTTCCGGCGCTTGAACCGTCACGAAAAAGTAGCCGAGATCTTCGTCCGGGATAAAGCCGGTCGGCACCGTTTGAAACAAGAACACGAGCGCGGCTAGGCACACGACGAAACCGCCGAGGACGGCGTAACGGAACCGCATCACCGGACGCAACGCGCGAGAGTAGATCGACGTGAAACCGTGGATAGCCGCGTTTACCGGCCGCAAAAAGAGCGGCGTTTTGGGGTCGCGCCGGATGAACATCGCAGAGAGCACCGGCGTGAGCGTCAGCGAGGTGAAGAGCGAGATCACGATCGAGCAAACGATCGTCAGCGCGAATTGCTTGTAGAGCTGTCCCGTGGTGCCCGGAAAGAATGCGACGGGGATGAAGACCGCGATGAGAACGAGCGATGATGCGATCACGGCGCTCGATATCTCTTTCATCGCGATCGACGCGCTCTCGATCGCGGGCCGGCTCGCTTTTCCGGCGATCAGACGAGCGATGTTCTCGATCACGACGATCGCGTCATCGACGACGAGTCCAGTTGCAAGCGTAAGCCCGAAGAGCGTGAGCGTGTTGATCGAGAACCCGAGCGACTGCATGAGGAAGAAGGTGCCGACGAGCGAGACCGGGATCGTGATCGCGGGGATCAGCGTCGTGCGCCAATCTTGCAAAAACAGGTAGATCACGATGATCACGAGCACGATCGAGAGCACGAGCGTGATGATGACTTCGTTGATCGACTCGGTGACGAACGATGTCGCGTCGAAAGCGACCTTGTAGTGCACGCCCGGCGGGAACTTTTTCTCTAGCTCCGCCATCGCCGCCTTGACTTGGTTCGCGACGTCGAGCGCGTTTGAGGTCGGCAGCTGCACGATACCCAGGCCGACGCCCTGTTGCCCGTTGAAACGCAGTAACGTGTTGTAGCTCTCCGCGCCGAGCTCCGCCCGCCCGACATCGCTCAACCGCACGTGCCCGCCGTCGGGTGTGTTGCGCACGATGAGGTTGGCGAACTGCCGCGCGTCCGTGAGCCGGCCGACCGTCCGGACGTTGATCTGATACGGCTGGTTTTCGGGTACCGGGGGCTGGCCGATGGCGCCGGACGCGACGACGACGTTCTGATCGTTGAGGGCGGTTACGATGTCGTTCGGTGTCAGGTGGTTGTCGAGGAGCTTCTTCGGATCGAGCCACAGACGCATCGCGTAACGGCGCTCGCCAAAGATGCGCACGTCGTTGACGCCCTTGATGCGTTTGAGCGAATCGTTGATGTAGAGATCGGCGTAGTTGCTGAGAAAGAGGTTGTCGTACTTCGCGTTCGTCGAGTACAGCCCGATGCCGAGGATGAACGTGCCGGAATTCTTCGTGACGACGACGCCGTTGCGGCGCACGGCGTCGGGGAGCCGTCCCTGCGCCGCTTGGACGGCGGAAAGCACGTCGGAAGCAGCGCGGTCGAGGTCGCGGGTCAGATCGAACGTGCACGTGATGGTCGAGATGCCGTCGTTCGTGCTGGTGGAAGAGATGTAGCGCAGGCCGTCTACACCGTTGATCTGTTGCTCGAGCGGCGTGGTAACGGACGACTCGACCGTCGCCGCGCTCGCGCCCACGAAATTCGAGGTAACCGTTACGACCGGGGGCTGGACGCGTGGAAACTGCGCGATCGCGAGTTGCGGGATCGCCACGGCGCCGGCAAGCGTAATGATGATCGCGCAAACCGCCGCGAAAATCGGGCGCCGGAGAAAAAACTCGATCACTGTGCGCCGCCCGCCGTACGACGGAAACGACGTGGATGAATGCTACCGATTCTCACGGCTTTGTTGACCCGATCTCACGAAACGAGGTTGCCACATGCGCTTGCGCCGGGCGGGCGTTCCGCCCTTCGACGTTTAATCGCCTCCTCCAGTGCTTTCCATCGCGAACCTGACACCCTGGGGGATGGCGTTCGATGTTGCAGCCGGGTGCCGTATACGATAGGCTACTTGGGTAAGTCTCTGCCGCCGAATCATGAGGCTACGTCTCAACGACGATGCGAGTACGAATGCAACAAATCGCCGCTTCGCGCTGTGGGACTCGACGTGCGTCATGCGCGTGACTGACGCGGTGCGAAGAAAAATCCTCGAGCCTGCCCCGGGCACCGCGCTCGCTCGTGCGCGTGACTACGGGATCGATCTAACGCTCGTTCTGCGAGGCGTCGAGCGCTCTCCGGACGAGCGGATGGAGAAGGTGATTCAAGCGCAGTCGATGGCTCGCATGATCCGTCACGTTCGAGAGGGCTTAGGCCGCGAGTGACGTTCGCGATGTTCTCCGCGCTCTGGCGCATGGGAACGTTCGCTTCGTCGTGATCGGTGGCGTGGCACTGCAACTGCAAGGGTCTTCGTACACCACGTTCGATCTGGATCTTGCTTATGAACGCACCCGGCAAAACACAATGCGCTTAGCAGCCGCGCTCGAAACGTTTAAACCGAGGCCTCGAGAGTTTCCGCCCGACTTGCCGTTTATTTTCGATGCTCAAGCGCTGTTAAGCAACGAGTTGCTCACACTGGAGACAACGGCCGGTGATGTGGATCTTCTCGCATCCGTGAAAGGTATCGGCGGCTTTGACGCGGTGGCAACGTTTGCAGAAAGCGTTGCGTACGACGGATTTACGCTGCAGGTTCTCAGCATCGACGGGTTGATTATCGCAAAGCGTGCGGCCGGGCGGCCGAAGGACCAAGCCGGTCTCCTGGAGCTTGAGGCGCTCCGCGAAGCGCGCAACCTTGCGCGCGATAATGAGCTTTGATGTCCAGGATTCGGACGATTCACTTCTTTGCAAGACCGGCATCATTCCGCAGCTTTCGGTCACCGGCCTTAGCGATGCTTCCCACGCAACTCTCTTCGTGTCGTGATCTGCAAACTCACAAAATCAGTTGTGGGGCAGTCGCTGCTCGTTCGGTTGAAGGATTTCACGCTCGGCTTTCGCGATCGACCAGCGCCAATGCAGTTGTTGGCTAAAGGGGCCCGCGTGCACGTCTTCGGTCGTGTCGCTGTCATAACGGACGATGGTCCCGCCGTTCACGAGCGCTGCGACGCGGATTGTCAGATCGACCGGCGAACGGTATCCGCCGCCCGACTGCATTGCGTGTGCGTTCCCGCTGGCTTGCACGAGCGTCCCGTTTGCGTCCGTGCGGATCACGCGAACATCGAGGGGCACCGACGTCGTTTCATTGATCGTTTCCCCGATTTGCACCGCTAGTTCGGTGTGCCATCGCGAGCCGACGCCAAACGCGGAGGGCCCTGCACCGAAGACGCGCGCAATCTCTTCATACGGCGCGCGTTCTTGCGGCGTTGCCTCGCGATCTGGGCCGTCATCGCGCGACACGCGGATGTCGACCGTACCCGCCCTGCGCGTAACGAGCTCATCCGCAGAAAGTGATCGCTTAACGCCATTCCAAAACGTGCCGTCGAACGTGTAACGATACGGACCCGCGCTTAGCACCGCCGGAACAACGATCGGCGCCGCCGTTGTTGCCTCGCTTGCGGTGCTGGTCGTTGCAAGGGCGAGGACGAGGGCTTGGACGAGCATGCGAAACTCCTTATGAACGCCGGTGCGAAAGCACGTACCGGAGCGACCACGACGACGCGATGGGACGGCGCAGCGTCGGTATCGGCGCGCCGAAGCTCGTCGCGAGCGGCACGGCTCCGGCGGCGGTCCCGAACGCGCCGCCGCCCGCCGCGAAGACGTTTTGTGCGGAGAAGATCAGGCTGCCGCCGGCGAGTGGGATTTGTGCCGCCGCGTCGACGAGAATATGGCCGGCGGTGTTGTAGGCGTTATTGCCGGAAAAGGCGCGCACCGAGCGCGATCGTCGCGCCTCCGACGGGGACGCTTGCCGCGAACGCACCGCGCAGCGGCGCGATATGGGGAACTTGAGCGCCCGGGATCAGCGAGCTGCTTGCGAGCGCAAGCCCCGGCGGCGAGACGCTAACGACGTCGGAGAAGCGCTCGATGAACGCCCGCAGCCTCACCGTACCGATATGGCGTTCACCTTCGACGAACCACTCACGTTGACGCAGCACAGGGACCGACTCCCACCGGCGCGCGAGCGTTTGTAGCGAACCTCTTGCAGCTGCGCCGCACACGACCTCGTTCGCGGCTGCGAGTTCGGCCGTGTACTCGGCGTCGAAGGCGCTTGTCGCATCGGCCTGCACGAGCGCATCGCTCAGTTGCGTTGCGAATCCACCCGCATGGACGCTGCCGCGCGCGGTCGTCTGCTCGAGATCGAGTGAGAGATTGAGCGAATGCGGCGGCGACGACGCGGTCTGGCTTTGCCCAATAACGGTAGCACTACGCGGCGAACAGGTGAAGGATGCCGTCTGGGGCGATGATCGCGTAAACGACCGTGCGTACGCGGCAACGTCCGTCTGCGCGGCGCCGGCGTAACCGCTCACACGGACGGTCCATCCACCAAGCCGCCGTTTGATCGCCGCATCGAGATCGACGCTCCGCGCGTCAAACCCGCCGCCGACGCGCTCGATACCGATGCCCGCGCTCAGGCCGCTGCGTTCGATCGACACGTGCGCGGTGTCGCGCTGCCACAATGCGTCTGGCTTGCGCCCTCGGAGCGACCGGTTGACGACGATCGTGTCGATGTGATGTTGAGCGCAAGCAGCGTTGCGCCGTTTGCGCGTGCGACGCCGAGACTGTCGTACCGCCCGTTATACGAATAACCCCATGATCCGCCGGAGACGAAATTGCCTCCGATCTGCAATGATGAGAGATCGTTCGCGCGCATACCGGCATAGCGCACGTCGACGACCGAGAGTGTGTCGCGGCCGCGTGGCGCGGTCCAGATCGTAACGGCCGTTGCGCCGTTTCCGAGGCTGTGATTCCCCGGACCATAACCGTCGGGGATCGCGCCGGACTGTGTCCTCGCGATGATGTTCTCCGCATCGCGCTGTGCGCTGCCGATAAACGCGATGGTCGAAGAACGTAACCGGTGGTTCAAGCTTATCGATGCCGAATCGCGGACGCCGCGGTGTCGTGCGGGTACGCGCCGCCGCTCGCGTCGCGAAACGTCCGCCCGGCGAGCGTTCCGTCGTCGCGGCCGTGCGCGAACGCCACCGCATAACCAGGGCCGCTTCGCATCGCGCGCCAAAGCGCCGCAAAATTTCCCCCGATCCCGGCTTCCAAGCGCTGAGCAGGACGCGCGGTCGGCTCGGCGAGATGGTAATCCGTCTCGATGCTACCGTCCGGCGCGCGCACCGGCGTTGCGCTTTCGAGGAGATCGGGCGCGATCGGTGAGGCGTCACCGACGGCCGGCAACGGAAGATCGATCGCGACGCCGTTAATGCGAAAGCGGCTCGAACCGCCCTCCGATGAAGCGCGCCGGGTCGCACTGTACGCTAAGCCGCCGGCCGGATCGCCTCCGAGCAGCGCCGACGGATCGTCGCGCCCGATTCGCGCGAGATTCGGCCGTTGCGAGATCTGTCCGATGACGCGCAGCAGCGTTAACCGCAACGTCGACTCGCGGACCGCGACATCCGTCGACGATCGGTCGCCCGATCGTGCCGCGAGCGTCGTACCGCGCTCGACGTTCACGAGAGCCGTACCTTGGTCACCGGTGCGCGCAAGCACGGTGCCGTTGCCGGTGAGGATCACCGCATCGCGTATCAGCGTGCCGTCGCCGTCGATGACGGTTACCGTAACCGGCAACTTGACGTCCGCGCCGGCGACCGCTGAGCCGGCGGCAAACGCCGCGGCTAGAAACGCGAGGTGCAGTCTCATCGCGGGACGCGCGTGCGCTTCGGTGGCGCCAGGCCTGTCGATTGCGCGTCGGCTTCGGTGTACTCGCGTCGTGCGGCACGTAAGAGATCTTCCAGGACGGCCACATGCTTGAGAAATGCGGCGCGGCCGCTCGCGGTGAGCCGATACCGCGTTTGTTGACGGCCGCTCACCATGCGCTTTTCTTCCTTGATCGTTCCTTCGGCGACGAGCCGCATGAGATGCGAGCCGAGGTTCCCTTTTGTGGCGCTGGTCGCACGCTGCAACTCTGCGAACGTGATCCAATCGGCTTCGAGAAGCTCAGCGACGATGCTCAGACGGATGCGCGAGAAGAACGTGTCGCTCATGCGCGCCGCTCTCGCAACGCGTAGAACAAGCCGGGGAGCACGAGCCCGCCGAACATCCCGACAGCAAGAAACAGATTAATAAAATAGGGATTCATGGTCGAAGCGACCACCGTCCCCACGAGCACGATCGCTCCGATCAGCAGCGGCCACGCCCGGAATTGCAGGCCGATCGCGGCCGCAGCGCTTGCCGTTAAAAGGTTCCACGCGATTGCATAATCGGGCCCCGACATGACCCAGCGAGGGAAGCGCATAAATACGAGGCCGATTCCCATCGCCGCCGCGACGCTAAAATTGATCGCAATTGCCCGATCGACGAGCGTTCGGCGCTCGAGCCGCTGCATGAACGCGCGTAGGGCCGTGACGACGAGCCCGATCGAGAGCGCGATATACGCGATCTGCAGAAGCGCAACCGGCGGATGATCGTGCCGTGCGTAGAGCCGGTAGTAATACCAGAAGTACGCCAGATCCACGACCGTCCCGACCATTCCCCACGTGAGCAGCAGTAATGGGTTCGGCCGCGGTGTTCGGTCGGCACGCTGCAAAATTTCGCTAACGAGCCGAACCTCTTCGTCGTAGTGCGGGCGCTGTTCGTCGATAAGCAAGGTGCCGCTCGATCCGATCGGTCTGAGGTCTGGACTTCAGACCTCAAGGACATCATAGATCGTTGCGGCGCGCGTCGTCAACTCTTATTGGCTCCGGGGGCGTCGTTGGCGTTTTCGCTTCGGTACTTCGCGCGTTGGCGCCGCGGTTTGCGTATTTCCCGTCGGGCTCGCAAGCGCGCGCTCGAGATCGGCAAAGCCGTCGATCATGCCGTTGCGTTCGAAGGTTCGGTTTCGGCGCCCACCGGTTACTTCGTGAAGCACGTTCACGAGACTGAGCGCCATCCGCGGCGTCACGTGCACTGCGAACGTCGCGCTCGACCGCACGCGCCACCATTCTTAAATAAGCCAGCGATGTATGGGAGATTAGCCTTGCCGAGATTCTGACCGGTTTCGTGGCGTCGGCGCAGTCATTGTTGCCCGTAGCGCATGTCTTGTAGTGGCGGCGTCGAACTTGCGGGTATTTGAACCCGCTCCTCGGACGGATCTCGATCGACCCTCAGGTTTGCGGTGGGAAGCCTTGCGTTAAAGGTACGTGGATTTGGGTCGCGCTCGTTCTAGATTTCTTAGCTGGAGGCATGTCCGAAGCTGAGCTCTTAGTCGAGTATCCGGAGCTCACACACGAAGACATCCTTGCGGCGATCGCATACGGAGCAGAGATGTCGCGGGAACGGATTCTGTCGGTTCCGATCACCGACGTTGAGAAGTTGCAGGGTGCTTCAGACGACGATATATTTGCCGTCTGCTGCAACGAGAGCCGCGTGCTCGTTACACTGGATCACGATTTCGGCCAAGTTCTGCGCTATCCGCCTGAACGGTCCGCTGGCATCGTTATCCTGGAACCGGGTAGCCAGTTAACGCCAAACACTGCTCGCTCGATTGACAGAGTTTTTGACGGCAGCGAATGACGCATCTCCGCTCGGCGCGCTTTGGATCGTCGAGCCGGGGCGCGTGCGAGCGCACCTCAGAACGTCCGACATCGAATGATAATCGCTTGCACGAGATCGTTCCTGCGCCCGTCGTCAACTCTTTTCGCCGGGGCGTCGTTGGCGTTTTCGCTTCGGTACTTCGCGCGTTGGCGCCGCGGTTTGAGTATTTCCCGTCGGGCTCGCAAGCGCGCGCTCGAGATCGGCAAAGGCGTCGATCAATTCCGTTGTTTCGAAGGTTCGGTTTCGGCGCCCACCGGTTACTTCGTGAAGCACGTTCACACGAACGAGCGCATCCACGGCGTCACGCGCACTGCGAAAGTCGCGCCCGATCGCACGAGCCACCATCGTAATCGTCAAGAACGGCATCGACGGTAGACGGTTCAATAAGAGCAGAACGCCCGCGTCGGAGCGTACACGCCCTAAGGCCGTACGCCATTGGGCGATGAGCGTTTCGACGCGTGCCTCGAACCGTTCGGCGTCAGCGGTTGCTCGAACGCACGCGCTTGCAAAGAGCGCGATCCAGGCGTCCATCCCATCCTCAGCTTCGGGAGCGGCAGAATCGCCGATGAAACGCGTCCCCGACAGGGCCTTCACGTATGAGGCGGCCTGTGTCGCGAGGATCAGCGAGATCGGCGGAATACAGCGCACCGCGAGACCGCGGCGACGCAACGTCATATAGATCAACGCGCGACCAGTGCGGCCGTTGCCATCGATGTACGGATGAATCGTTTCAAATTGAGCATGCGCGATCGCGGCCTGCACGATCGGCGACACAGCGTCGTCGTTGCAGAAGATGCAGAGGTCGTCGAGCAAGGCGGGAACCATTTCCGGGGGCGGCGGAATGAAATCCGCACCGTTCGGTGAGACGTCGCTGCGACCGATCCAATTCTGCACGTCGCGTACGCCCGCTCGACGTTCATTCTGGTTCCCCAACAGCCGGCGCTGGACTTCGTTGAGCCGATCGACCGTCACCGGCGCAGACGGGTTTGAGAGCGCATAGGCGATCGCGTCGACGTTACCGACGATTTCGTGAGCGATCGCATTGGAAACGGGTTCGCCGTCTTCGCGATCCGCGACGGCGCGCAGCAGGTTGCGGGCGGGCATTCGTAGCCCCTCGATGTGAGAGGAAGCGATCGCCTCCGCGCGCAGGAGGAGGCGCGCGAGTGCTTCCGTATCCGTGAGCGCTTGCGCTCGTGCGTCGAGCCGCGCAATGGCGAGCTCCGCATCCGAGACGTCGGCTGCAGTAATAGCCGAAAGACCAAACACCCGGCCGCTGAGGGAATCGGGGACGTACGCCTGATAGCTCCCGCTCCAGCGGTCGCGTCGCGGCACATCGATGCCGGCGCGGCGGCTCGTCCAGTATCTCGAAACCACACTTGCCATAACTGCTTATTGGAGTTTACCACATTAACCCCAAATAAGGCGCCTCGGTGTTGGATACTAGCGCCTCGCCTTGCACCCGATTCAAAAGTGGTCCGGGCGCGGTTTACCCGGGTTCTGCGGTCGGGTCGACCACCGGCGGAATTTGCGATGGCGAGCTCGACGAATTCGATGCGTCGCTTGTTTTTTCGTACTCCCACGCGGCACTAACGAAGGCGCCGAACAAAAATACGACGCTGCTGTAATACAGCCACAACAGCAGCCCGAACACGGCCGAGAGGGCGCCGTAAATCGCAAACGCTGATGCAGCGTAGCTCGTATACACCGCGAACGCGATTTGCGCGAGCACGTATCCAACCGATGATACGCTCGATCCGATGAGGATCGCGGGCCAGCAGGGCTTACGATTCGGGAGATATGCGTAGAGGAACGTGAACACGAAGAAGATGAGCAGCAGTGACGCGGCGTACGAAGCGATCTGCGGTATCCACCGGAGCCACTCGAGGCGTAGTAACTGAACGACCAGTGTGATGGCAACCGGTACCGCGGTTGCGAGGACAACGACGATGCCGACGAGCGGCACCATAATGATCGCGATCGCAATGTCCCAAACAAAGAATCGATACTTCGATATGTCAAAGGCTCGGTTGAGCGCGTAAATGAGCGCCCCGAAAAGATTCTTGCCGGCCCAGATGAGCGACAACAAGCCGATGATGCCACTGAGCCCACGATAGCGAACGGCGGCGTTGAGATTTTGCGTGAGCAGCGTTTGCATCTGAGGAACGTACACATGAATCCCTTGACGAACGCGCTCGATGCCTTCGGAATCGCCGTAGATGAATGCCAGCGTCGCTACCGCCACGAGTGTGACGGGCACGGCCGATGAAATGATGTTGTAAGCGATCGATGGTGCCATGAACGTCCCGGCTTCGGCATTGAAACGCGTTGTGGCGCGGACGAACACCCGAACGAGTCGAGGCCGCATTGTCGGCCGTTTACCAGCGCCTCGAATCAAGCGCGGTGAGGAAGCAGCTCGATTGCCGGAAACGACGTGATGCCGCCGTATTTTGCGGTCAAGTCGATCACCGGTTGAATTTGCACGACGTCGAGCTCTTCAGCAAAAACGGTTCGGCGCATGGCGTGCAGCGTGTCGCCGCCGAGCTTGGCGTACTTCACGAGGATCTCGCCGCTGCGCTCGTGATTCTTGTTTGCCCAGGCGGCCGTTTTTTTGACGGAATCCTGGAATCGGCGGACGAGATCGGGATGAGTGCGCGCCCACTCAAGCGTCGTGAAATGCGCGGTGATGAGAAACGCGGGCGCGATTGCGTCGAACGGCGCGGCGATCATCTTGCCGGCTTGATGCCCGGGGGTAACGAACGGCTCAACGAGCGCCGCGGCGTCGATGCGGTTCTGCGCCAGCGCGACGAGAATCGCAGACGAGGTCAACTCGATGAACTTCACGCTCTCGGAACTCCCGCCCGTTTTGTCGATCCACGCCTGCATTCCGAACTGCGGCAGCCCGCGCAGCGTATTCACGGCGACCGTCTTCCCGGTAAGGTCACGGCCGCTTTTCACCGTGGTCGACTTCGGGCCGAAGGCGATCGTCGACGGTGTCTTCGCGCTGTACAGACCTCCGGGCGCGATGAGTACAAACGGGATC
>JAABUQ010010486.1_pt1 | contig 12120 bp, 6 predicted proteins | sample 5560001 | NCBI WGS metagenome assembly JAABUQ01 (sample SAMN10711888, study PRJNA513371) | rock metagenome | isolation source: Antarctica rocks | place: Antarctica: Victoria Land, Finger Mt nord | collected 2015-12-18
CTTAAGCGCGCACGTCCACCGGGCGCTCGAGCGGTAAGGGAATCTGCCCGTCGGTCGACGCGGCGTGCGCTTTACGCGGCGGCGGTGCGAACCGCAGGTAGATGATCGGCACGAGCAAGAGCGTGAGCAGGAGCGAGCTCGTAAGGCCGCCGATGACGACGGTTCCGAGCGACCGTTCCGCTTGCGAGCCCGGATCGAGCGCGAGTGCGAGCGGCGTCATCCCCGCGATCATCGCGAGCGTCGTCATCACGATGGGCCGAAAGCGTTCGAGCGCGCTCTCGCGGACGGCATCTTCCCGGTCGCGTCCCTGCAGGCGAAGCCGGTTCGCGAAGTCGACGAGCAAAATGCCGTTCTTGGAAACGAGCCCGATGAGCAACACGGAACCGATGAACGAGAACAAGTTGAGCGTCTGGTGGGTGAGCGCGAGCGCACCGAGTGCGCCGACGATCGCGACCGGGACGCTGAACATGATGACGAACGGCGTGCGGTAACTGTCGTAGAGCGCGACCATCAATAAGTACACGAGCATGATGGAGAGCACGAGCGACAGACTCATACCGACGACGGTATCGGTAACGTTTTGCTGATTGCCGCCCACGACCGGCGCCACGCTGATGGCCGCCGGTAAGCGCAGGCGTGCGAGATTGCGCTCGAACGCGCGCTGCACGTTGGAGAGAGCGGCGCCGGGCGCCACGTTCGAACCGACGTAGACGACGCTGCGGCGGTTCACGCGCGCGATCAGTGGCGGCGCGGGCGCCTGCGTGAGCCGCGCGATATCGCCGACGTGCACCAGGCCGCCCGCGTTCGTGCGCACGGGGATCGCGGCGATCGCGGCGAGATTTCTTTGATCGGCCTGCGGATAGATGACTTGCACGTCTTTGAGGCCGCTCGAGCCCGTGAACTGCGTTGCGATCACGCCGCCGAAGGCGGCGCGGATCGTCGTCGAGGCGGTGCCGATCGAGACGCCGAGCGCTCGCGCCCGGTCGCGTTCGAATTCGACGTTGACTTGCGGCGCGTTGCCGGTCGACGTCGTCGTGACGTTCGTCGCGCCGGGCGCTCGTCGCAGCGCATCTGCGACGCGCGCCGCGTAGTCGTCCGGCGACGCGGTGCTGCCGACCGCGGTAATCACCTCGTCGATGGGCTGCTGGATGCCGCCCTGCGTGTCGGTTGCGGGGATCGCGACGACGCTCGCTGCCGGAACCGCGCGCTGCGCTGCGCGCGCGATGTGCGCGGCCCACGCGTTCGTATCGGTCTTGTACCCCGGTTGCAGAAAGACGTGCAGTTGACCGATCGCGCCATCGTTGATGTAGCCGCTGAGATTGCCTTGATAGGCGCCGGCGAGCGCCGTCTCGGCGGCGACGTTCGGATCGCGGTCGACGAGCCGTTCGACCGCGAGCACACCTTGGCGCGTCGACTCGAGCGGCGTTCCGTTGGGATAGGTCACGGTGATAAACACCTCACCGCGATCGATCGGCGGAATGTACTCGAAGCCCACGATGCCCAGCGGCAGGAGCGTGAGCGCGAGCACGAGGCTGATCGCCGAGATCGCGATGATGAGCGTTTGCCGGCGCAGCGCCCAGCTCAAGGCGCGATGCGCGTACCAATCGCGCAGCCGCTCGAAGCCCAGGGTGAAGCGGTCGATGATCCCCCAGGGGCGCCAGGTCGAGTACAGCGACCAGCGGCCTGCCAGTGACGGCGTAACCGTGAACGAGACGAACAGCGACGTCAGCGTCGCGACCGTAACGACGAGCCCGAACTCGCGTAGAAACAAACCGACCGTGCCGGGCAGAAACGAGATCGGCAGAAACACGACGACGTCCACGAGCGTGATGACGATCGCCGCGATGCCGATCTCCGAGCGCCCACGCACGGCCGCAAGCTGCGGCTCTTCGCCGCCCGCTGCGTGCCGCTCGATATTCTCGAGAACGACGATCGAATCGTCGACGAGGATGCCGATGATGAGCGTCATCGCGAGTAAGGAGACCGTGTCGAGCGTGAAGTTCGCGAGCTTCATGGCCGCGAGCGTGACGAGCAGCGACGTCGGGATCGCGACCATCACGACGATGCTGTTGCGCCAGGAACGCAGGAAGAGCAGCATGACGATGCCCGTGAAGACGATGCCCTCGATGAGCGTGCGCACGACGCCGGAGAGCACGTCCTTCGTGTAAGTCGCCTGCACGTTGAGAACGTCGAAGTTGACGTTGGGATATTGCGCCCGCAATCCAGGCAGCGCGGCGAGGATATTGTTGGAGGCATTGACTTCGCTCGTGTTCGTCGCTTTTTGCACGTCGAGCGCGATGCTCTGCGTGCCACGCGTGTACGCGTAGACGCGCTGCGGCTCGAAGGTGTCGCTGACACGCGCGACGTCGCCGATGCGGAAGAGGCGCGCGCTCTGCGTGAAGGCGTTGGTCGCCGTGCCGGCGGCAGCGCCGCCGCCGGAGACGAGCAGGTCCGCAACCGACGCCGGATCCGTCACGTCGCCACGGATGTCGATGTTGGTCTCGCGATTGGAGCTGTAGGCGATGCCGCCCGGCGCGCGCACGTTATTGCTCGCAATCGTCGAGGTCACGTCGGTGAGCGTTAGGCCCGCCGACGACAGGGCCTTGGGATCGACGTTGACCTGGATCGACGGCGTCACCGCGCCGTTCGTCTCGACGAACGACACACCCGTGATCTGCTCGAGCGACGGCACGATTTTATTGGTCACGAGCGATGAAAGCGCGCCGGGCTCGAGCGTGGATGAACTCGCGACGAGCGAGACGACGACGGCTTGACTGGGATCGTAGATCGAGACCTGCGGCGTTTGCAGGTCGCTCGGCAACTGGCGCTGCGCGTTCTGCACGCGGCCCTGCGTCTGCACGAGATCGCTATTGACGTCGGAACCCAACGTGTAGCGCGCGACGACGGTCGCTTGTCCCGGCTGGATCGCGGTTTCGATCGTCTGCAGATTGGGTGCGCCCGCGATCTGATCTTCGAGCGGCCGCACGATCGCGTCGCGCAGTTCGGTCGTCGAGGCGCCGGGATACGTAACGAGCACTTGAATCGTCGGCACGTCGTAATTCGGAAACTGTTGCTTGACGAGGCCGAACGCCGACAGCGTGCCGGCCAGCAGCACGAGCGCGATGAACACCGTCACGAGCGTCGGCCGGCGGACGAAGAGCGCGGTCAGATTCACGCGTGCACCTCGGCCACGGCGGTAAGCCGCGCAACGTCGCCTTTGGGCGGCTCGGCGTGGGGATGACGCGGCGCGAACCACACGAAGGCCACCGGCACGAGCACGAGCGTGAGCAGCAAGGAACTCGTCAGGCCGCCGATGACGACGATGCCGAGCGACCGGCGCACGCTCGAACCCGGATCGATGGCGAGGGCGATCGGCGTCATGCCGGCGATCATCGAGAACGTCGTCATGATGATCGGCCGGAAGCGTTCGCTCGCGCTTTCGCGGATCGCGCTGACCCGGTCGATCCCGCTGCGAATCCGGTGGTTCGCGAAGTCGACGAGCAAGATGCCGTTCTTCGATACCAGACCGACGAGCAGCACCGTACCGATCAACGAAAAGAGGTTGAGCGACTGACCGGTGAGTGCGAGCGAGCCCACCGCGCCCACAGCCGCGACCGGGATCGCGAACATGATGATGAACGGCAACCGGTAGCTGTCGTAGAGCGCGACCATGAGCAGAAAGACGAGCGTGAACGAAAGCACGAGCGAGTAGCCGAGTCCGCTCGTCGTGTCGGAGAGGTTTTGGGCGCTGCCGCCGGCGTTGGGCTCGACGCGCACGCCGCCGGGCAGATGCAGCGCCGCTAAGCGTTGCATGAACGCCTTTTGCACGTTCGAGAGAACCGCGCCCGGCGCCACGTTCGCGCTGAGGTGAATGACGGTCTGCCGATTGACGCGCGACATCAGCGGCGAACTCGGATTCTGCACGAGCCGCGCGATGTCGCCGACGTAGGCGAGTTCGCCTCGCCGCGTGCGAATCGGAATCTTCGGAATCGAAAGCACCGAAGTCTGCGCGCTGCGCGGGTAGATGACTTGCACGTACTGCGTCCCGCGGCTCGTCTCGAACTGCGCTGCCAGCGATCCGCCGAACGACGCGCGAACCGCGTTCGCCGCCGTCGCGATGTCGATGCCCAGCGCGCGCGCGCGCTCGCGATCGAAGGCGACATCGACCTGCGGCTCGCGGTTCGCCGCCGAACTGTTTGCATTGAGCGTACCGGGCGTATCTTTGAGAACTTGCAAGATGCGGGGTGAGTATTTTTCCGGCAAGTCGTCGGCGGAAACGATGTTGTAATCGATCGGCTGCGCGTTACCGCCGCCGGTTCCGGTCGCCGGGATCGCGACGGGTTTGGCGCCCGGATACGTGCGCTGCGCCATGCGGTTCAGGATCGCCACCCATTGCAGCGTGGTGTGCTTGGGTTTGTCGACCAGAAACACGTGGATCTGACCCGCCGAGCCTTCGGTCAGGCCGCCGCCGAAGCCGGATTGATACGAACCCGCCGTCCCCGTCAGACGCTTGACGTCGGGAAATTTGGAAATGCGCGCTTCGAGGTCGGCGATGGCGGCGTTCGTTTTCGTCAGCGGGCTGCCGGTCGGAAAGGTCAATTGCAAGAAGACCTCGCCGCGGTCCACGGCGGGAATGAATTCGAACCCGACGTAGCCGAGCGGCACGAGCGCAATCGCCCCCGCCGTGAGCGCGAACGACGCGAGCGTGACGATCCAGGGATGCGCGAGCGCCCATTCCAGGACGTGCGTCAGATAGAACGCGCGTACGGCTTCGAAGCCACGCGAGAAGGCATCGATGAAGAACGGCGGCTTCCACTTCGAAAGCAGCGACCAATTGCCGGCGAGCGCCGGCGTCACGGTGAACGAGACGAAGAGGGACGTGAGCGTCGCAACGACGACGACGAGACCGAACTCCGCGAGAAACCGCCCGACCGTACCGGGCAGAAACGCGATCGGTAAGAAGACGACGACATCGACGAGCGTAATTACGATCGCCGCCGCACCCATCTCGCTGCGCGCGAGAATTGCCGCCGTGCGCGACGCTTCGCCGTCTTCATAATGACGTTCGGTGTTTTCGAGCACGACGATCGAGTCGTCGACGAGAATTCCGATGATGAGCGTCATCGCAAGCAGCGAGATCGTATCGATCGTAAAGTTCGCGAGCCGCATCACGAAGAGCGTCACGAGCAGCGACGTCGGAATCGCGATCAGCACGACGACCGCGTTCCGCCACGAGCGCAAGAAGAACAGCATCACGATTCCCGTGAAAACGATGCCTTCCCCCAGTGACCGGTACACACTATTGAGTTGTTGCTGCGTGAAATCGGCTTGCACGTTGAGAACGCGCAGCGCGACGGCGGGGTACTCGGCTTGCAGCCGCGGCAGCATGGCGAGAACGTTATTCGACGCCGCGATCTCGCTCGCGCCCGTCGCTTTTTGCACCATCAGCGAGATGGCGGGGCCCGCCCCGACGTACGAATAAACGCGTTTGGGTTCGTAACCCGCGTAGACGTGCGCGATGTCGGCGAGCCGGTACGCGCGCGTGGTGAGGCTCCAGGGGTTGAGCCCCGCCAGACTCGCGTTCGTCGTGCCGGCAGCTCCCGTCGTCGTACCGCTGCCGTTTGCCGTGCTGCCCGTTGACGAGCCCGCCGACGTACCGCCCGTCGAACCGCTCGCGCCGCTCGCACCGCTCGCGGGCGACGTCGACGACGACGCGTTCGAACCGGCGAGGGGACTTTGCGTCGACGTTTGCGACGCTGCGTAAGCGGAGTTTGCCGACGCTGGAATGGGCGGACTCGTCTGCACGACGAGCGGGCTCGTCAGCGTCGACGTGTTGCCGGCGCTCGTCGGCCCGGCGCTCGCGGTGCCCGCAATTGCCGTGCCCGCTGCGTTCGCTGCGGGCTGCGGCGACGGGTTTGGGTTCGCTGCGGTCGCCGCAACGTTCTGCCCCTGCGCCGACGCCGTGTTCGCGCTGGCGCTGGCGGCCGAAGCACTGGTGCTCGACGAATTCGAAGCACTCGCCGACGTGCCCGACCCCGTTTGCGTCGTGGCCGTCGTCAGGGTCGACGAACCGCTCGCGGAACCGCTCGTGCCGCTCGCCGCGTTCGGCGCCGCCGTCGTGCTCGAGCCGGGCGTCGCCTGCCGCGTGCCGGCGGTCGCCGTCGACGTGGCCGCCGTCGTTCCGCCCGAGCCGCCGTTCGCGGGACTGCGCAGACTCGTGCCACCCTGCGGGCCCGAGAGCACGGCTCCGCCGGTGCTCCCGGCGGCGGAAGCGAACAGCGGCAACGCCGCTACGGTCGCAGGATCCGTCACGTCGCCGCGCACGTCGATCGCCGTTTCGCGATTGGGGGCGTACGCGATGCCGCCCGGCGCGCGCACGTTGTTGTTGCTGATCGCCTGCACCACGTCGCCGAGCGTAAAATTCGACGCGGCGATTTTTTTCGGATCGACCTCGACTTCGATTGCCGGCGTAACGGCGCCGCCCGCGTTGACGTTGGAAACGCCTTGGACCTGCTCGAGTTCGGGCACGATGTTATTGGTCACGAGCGCGGAGAGGGCGGCGGGGGCGAGCGACCGCGAACTGGCGGAGAGCGTCGCAACGACCGTCTGTGCGGGATCGAACGTACCGATCGATGGGGAAGAAAGATCGGTCGGCAAGACGGCCCGCGTCGACTCCACGCGGCGCTGCACTTCGACGAGATCGCTCGTCTGGTTCGAGCCCAGCGTGAAGGTCGCCGTGACCGTCGCTTGACCCTGTTGGATGTTCGTGTTGAGGTGATCGAGATCGGGCGCGCCCGCGATCGCGTCTTCGATTGGCTTGACGATCGCATCGCGAACTTCGGTCGTCGACGCGCCGGGATACGAGAGCCGGACTTGCACGACTGGAAAATCGATGTTCGGAAAGTTCTGCTGGACGAGTCCCGAGAACGCGATCGCGCCTGCGAGTAACACGAGTGCGAGCATGACGACGACGAGCGTCGGCCGCCGTACGAAGAGCTGCGTTAAGCGCACACGAAACCGTGGTCCATCAGCGCGCGCTGAGCTTTTGACCGTTCGCGATACCGAGTTGACCGTCGGCGACGACCGTCTGCCCGGGCGATAAGCCGGAAACGACCGACGTGTGGCCGTCGCTGCCGAGTTCGCGAACGTGTGCGACGGCGGCCGTTCCGCGCCGGTCGACGATGACGGTCGTGCGGGAATCGTCCAGGAATGCCGTCGTCGGCACGCCGACGCCGCGCACGGGCGGTAGCGCGATCGTCGCCGTCACGGGGACGCCCGCCTGCAGCCGCTGTCCCGGATTATCGACGAGCGCCTTGATCGTGAAGTTCGTCGAACCCGGCTGCACCTGTCCGAGCACGGCGACGACGTGGCCGTTGTAGACGTGCCCGGTCCGATCGTCACCCGCGGTCAGCGAGACGGGCGCGCCGTTTCGAATTGCGAAGACGTCCGCGCTCGACGCGTTGAGCGTTGCGTAGACTTGCGCGATCGCTTGGATCGTGAACGCCGTCCGGCCGCCGGGATACTCGCCGGGATTGAGGTTGCGGTTGACGATGACGCCGTCGACGGGCGAGACGATCGTCGCGCGCGCGATCTGCGTTCGAATCTGATCCGACTGCGCGCGCGCGGACGCCGCCTGCGATACGGCCGACGCGACGTTGGCGGCCTGCAGACCTTGCTGCGGCGTTCCGTTGACGTTCTGGTTCGTGATCGCCGACGAGAGCTGCGCTTCGGCGCTGCGGACCGCTTGCTGATCGTTTGCGACGGTCGTGCGCTGCTGCACGTATTGTTGCCGCGAGATGTAGCCCTCGACGACGAGTTGGCCATCCCGTTCGAGGTCGCTGTTGGCTTGTCTCAGCGTCTGTTCGGCCTGTCGCAGCGCGGCACGCGTCTGGCGAACTTGATCGGGATTCTGACCGTAGCTCAGATTCGCCGTGTACTGCGTCTGCACGACGCGCGCGTCATCCGACTGCGCGAGACTATTTTGGGCGGCGAGATTCGCTTGCAGGTCGGCGACGTCTTGGAGCGCGAGCACCTGGCCCGCGCGGACGGTATCGCCCTCGTTGACGTAGACGGCCTTCGTCGGTTCGGAGAGCGACGCCGTGATCGCGACGTTTTGTAGCGGTGCGATGATCCCGGCGAGGGCCACCGTCGGTCGCACGGTCACCGAACGCGCCGCCGCGGTCGGAATCGGCGCCGGCGCTGGCGAGGCGCGGCCCGCGCGTCCGCCGCGCGCGCCGCTTCCGCCGCGGTGCATGCAGCCCGCCGCGAAGACCACGAGCATTGCCGCGGCCAGGACCCTGGGCCCGCGCGCCCGGAGGGCCGCAAGGAAGCGCTCGATCACAGAACGGTGCGGCGAGGCACAAAGCCACATGCAAGACACTCTAAGCAACGATGCTGAAGCGCGGCTGGGAGTGGTCAGCCCGGCTTGTGCGACTTCGCCCGCAGACGCGCAAGTACCGCGTGGGCGAACGGCTGCACTTCCGCGTTGGAGGGGTCGTGGTCGGTCGGAACGAGACGCACCGCGACGTCCTGATCGCCGACGCTGAAATACGACGTGCCGTGCACCGTCGTTACCTCGATGCCGAACTCGTGCTCGTGCGTCGCGAACTCGTTTCCGCCGCTCGCGGCCAAGGCGGCGTCGCCGGGATAGGGCGAGCCGAAATCGGGCACCATGACGAGCACGATCCCTTGCGCGGCTTCGAGCGAACACATGTTGCCACTCGCACCGTGGATCGAGTAGCGCCGCTTATGGCTCGCCGTCACCTCCCAGCCCGTCAGGTGCGCGACGTCGGCCGGCGTGAGCAGCGAACACGGGGTGAGCGTGGCGGCGGACGCGGCGCGCGGCGCGACGGCCAAAAGCGGCAGCGCCAGGACGGCGAGCGCGGTACGAGGCTTCATGCTGCCTTGACTACCCTTTGACGGCGAGCGGCTCCCGCGCTGGGCCGCTGCGGCGCATCACTGATCGAAGGACGCGGCGTCGACGGAGACGTTGACGTCCAGCGTTGCGAGCGACCGTCCCCGGTAGAGGCCGCGCGTCGGACTCACGTCGCCGTAGTCGCGACCGACGGCGACGAGCACGAAGGCATCGTCGACGAGCCGGTCGTTGGTCGGATCGAAGCCGACCCAGCCGTACGGTGGCAGATAGGCTTCGGCCCAGGCATGCGAGGCTTCGGCGCCGACCGTTGCCTCGCTGCCGCGGAAGATGTAGCCGCTCGCATAGCGCGTCGGAATGCCGCGCGCACGCGCGAGCGCGATGAGGACGTGGGCGAAATCCTGGCAGACGCCCTCGCTCGCCGCAACCGCCTCGACGACGGTCGTGGCCACCGTCGTCGAGCCCGGGACGTAGGCGAACGTGTCGTGCACGTAGCGTCCCGCGGCCATGAAATACGCTGCGAGATCGCCCGGCGGCGCAACGACGCGCTCGAGCAACGGTCGCACGTCGCCCAGCGCGACGTACGGGCTCGCGTGCCGAAAATCGTAAAGGTCGGGCACGTAGGGATCGGCCTCGATGTGCGCCAGGCTCACACCGTGCGGCACCGTCATACCGTTACCGGGCACCGTGACGACGCGCGACCGCGCGACGATGCGCAGTTCCTCATGTTCGGGCACGACCGCGAAGTGTTGCACGTCGTTGCCGTACCGGTCGCGATACGAGTAGACGGGACCGGGCGGCGAGATGCCGAGATCGTAGCGCGTGCAATACTGGCGCGGGTCGTTGCGCGGCTGCAAGTGCACGACCGTGTAACTTTCGCTGACGGAGTCGCCGTAGCGGTAAACCGTCTCGTGGTCGATGAGGAACTCCATCTACGCAGGTGCGATTTCACTGCGGCTCATCGGGACCGGCATGACGGGAATGCGCGGGAAGTAGGCGCCCTCGATCGCACGCACGAGCGCTTCGAACGAGGCGATCGTCCGCGCTAAGAATGGATGCAGTCCTTCGTCGAGCACATCGGTCGCGTCCGCGAAGTTGAACGCCGTCGCCAAGCGTCCGGCGTGCTTCTCGGCTTCGTTCGCGTAGGTGCGCGGGGGCGACGCGGAGATCCGATGCAGCGCCGCGTCGATCTCATTGACGCAGAAGCGCAGCGACCGCGGAAACGTCGAACTGAAGAGCAGAAAGGCGACTGCGTCGCCGGCGTGTTGCAAGCGCGTCGCGGTGCGCGCGAAAGGGACGCTCGCACAGCACATTTCGAGCAGCCGCTGCCACTCGGGCCACGGGTCCTCGAGCGAATCGATTGTTGCGAGCATGCGCGCCGTCACGTAGCCGCGCTCGAGATAGCGGCCGATCTGCAGGAAGTTCCAGCCGTCGACGTGCGAAAGCGTCGCGTCCGAGACGCCGGCGATCGCTTGACAGCGGTCGCGAACGCGACGCAAAAACGGCGACGTGCCATCGCGCGGATCTGCGTCCCACGTCTGGTCCTGCACGTCGAGGTAGAGTTCGTTGAGATGCTCCCAGACTTCGGTGGAAAGTTCCGCCCGCGCACCGACGGCGTTCGCGCGCGCGATGCCCACCGCGGTAACGATCGAGGATGGATTACGCGCGTCGAAGGCGCAGCGTTCGATGGCGCCGGCCGCCGGTACGTCGTCGAGTTCGACGCTGGCCGTCGAGGAGAGCGTTGCGATTGCGATCGCGGTGCGCCAGGCGCGCTGCGACCATGCGCCGCCGCCGTCGATATCCATCGCGCGCGTATGCGTGACGTCGAGCACGCGCGCGACGGTTTCCGCGCGCTCGACGTTGCGGCTGAGCCAGAAAAACGACTCGGCGAGGCGGCTAAGCATCGTTCACGAGGCCAAGATCCACGTGTCTTTGCTGCCGCCGCCCTGCGAGGAATTGACGACGAGCGACCCGGGCGGCAACGCGACGCGCGTCAGCGCCGCAGCGGGCACGTCGATGGTGCGTCCGTAGAGCGCGAAGGGACGCAGATCGATGCGGCGTGACGCAAGCGCGCCGTCGATGAGCGTCGGGTGCGAGGAGAGCTGGATGACGGGTTGCGCGATGTAGCTGCGCGGCTCGGCCTCGACCGCACGGGCGAAGTCCGCGCGCTCGGCCGCCGTTGACGAGGGCCCCATCAGCATACCGTAACCGCCCGAGCCGTTGGTGCGCTTGACGACGAAGTCGGTGAGGTGTGCGAGCACGTGTTGCCGGATGTGCGGTTCCGTGCAGTCCAGCGTCTCGACGCTTTGCAACAGCGGCTCTTCGGAGAGGTAGAAGCGGATCATCTCGGGCACGAAACGATACAGTGCCTTATCATCGGCGACGCCCGTGCCGATGGCGTTCGCCAGCGTCACGCGGCCGGCGCGGTACACGTCCATCAATCCCGCGACGCCGAGCACGGATTCGCCGCGAAAGTAGAGCGGGTCGAGGTAGTCGTCATCGACGCGCCGGTAGATGACGTGGACGCGCTCTGGACCCGCCGTCGTCTTGAGGAAGACCGTATTGTCGACGACGATGAGGTCGCGCCCTTCGACGAGCGGCACGCCCATCTTGCGCGCGAGCATCGCGTGTTCGTAATAGGCGGAGTTGAAGACGCCCGGCGTCAGTACGACGACATTGGGCTCCGCAGTCGTCGGCGGCGACGCTTCGCGCAGCGTGCGCAACAGCCGCAGCGGATAGTCGTCGACCGGCGCAATGCGGTAGCCGTCGAAGAGCTTGGGGAAGGTGCGTTTGAGCACGTCGCGATTCTCGAGCACGTAGGAGATGCCCGAGGGCGTACGCAGGTTGTCTTCGAGCACGTACGGCGTTCCCGTCGCGTCCCAAATGAGATCGATGCCACTGACGTGGATGTACGTGCCGTGCGGCACCCGTACGCCGAGCATCTCGCGCGCGAACATGCTCGAGGAATACACGATCTCGCGCGGGATGCGGCCTTCGCGCAGAATGCGTCGCTCGTGATAGACGTCGCGGAGAAACGCGTTGAGCGCTCGCACGCGCTGTGCGATGCCGAGCGCCACCCGCTGCCAACGCTCGTGCGTGAAGATGCGCGGAATCGGATCGAATGGAAAGATCCGCTCGGTGCCGGAGGTCTCGGCATACACCGTGAACGTCACCCCGCGTCGCAGGAGCGCGGCGTTGATCGCAGCGACGCCTTGGACGAGGTCGCCGCGCTCGAAGGTCGCGAGCGT
>JAABUQ010010487.1_pt1 | contig 12120 bp, 12 predicted proteins | sample 5560001 | NCBI WGS metagenome assembly JAABUQ01 (sample SAMN10711888, study PRJNA513371) | rock metagenome | isolation source: Antarctica rocks | place: Antarctica: Victoria Land, Finger Mt nord | collected 2015-12-18
TCTATTCTTTCTCCCCCTCTCCCTCTCTCCCTCTCTCCCCCTCTTCTTCTCCCCCCCTCTTCTTCTCTTCCCTCATAAACTTTACAATTATTAATATGATAGGATATAGATCCAGGAGTCGATCAAACAGAGATAGGTTAGACTAGCTGCACCGAATGTACTAATAAATACTGGCGATTAAGTTCGTGCTTAGAGTAGCAGTCCTCAAACTCATCCATCTCAGTCTCAGCAAATTTAGACAAAAATGTTTTTCAGATAAAGTAGTCGCACTCAGGAAGGCAAATTATTTTTCGTAGTCAGTCCCGCAAACCCCCAAGTATAGATAGAACTTAGCGCCATGAAGACAGCTCAAACAGCAACCGACCTTGTGCGCACTTACCTGCGTGAAATTGGTCGTGTTCCTCTGCTAACCCACGAACAGGAAATCTTGTACGGTAAACAGGTGCAGCGCTCAACTGCATTGCAGGCAGTGAAAGAGTCTCTATGGGAGCAGTTAGGTCGCGAACCAACGTTTGACGAGTGGCTAGAAGCCACAGATTTATCCGAAAGTGAAGAGTTAACCAAAGCGATCGCTGTCGGTGAACTTGCCAAACGGAAGATGGTTGAAGCTAATTTGCGACTGGTAGTTTCCGTTGCCAAAAAGTATATTAAGCGTAACGTAGACTTACTAGACCTGATTCAAGAAGGCACCATTGGGATGCAACGGGGTGTAGAGAAGTTCGACCCGACCAAAGGATATCGGTTTTCAACTTACGCCTATTGGTGGATTCGCCAAGCGATAACTCGTGCGATTGCAGAAAAAGGTCGCACTATCCGGTTACCAATTCACATCACCGAGAAGCTGAATAAAATTAAAAAGGCTCAGCGCCAGTTGTCTCAACAGCTAGGACGTGCCCCCACAGCTTCAGAGCTAGCAAAAGAGTTAGAATTGACTCCCAAGCAGGTGCGAGAGTACCTAGAGCGCGCTCGTCTGCCGCTGTCATTAGACCTACGTGTAGGAGATAACCAGGACACCGAACTAGGAGAGCTATTGGAAGACACAGGAGCTTCTCCAGAAGAGTTCGTCATGCAGTCTTCTCTGTCTACTGATTTAGAGCAACTGATGGCAGATCTAACGCCGCAGCAACGAGAAGTATTAGCATTACGCTTTGGACTAGCAGATGGACAAGCACTAACTTTGGCGAAGATCGGCGACCTGCTTAACATTAGTCGCGAACGGGTTCGGCAAATTGAGCGCGAAGCCTTAACTAAACTCCGCAAGCGCAAAGCTGATATGGATGAATACTTAGCGAGCTAGAAGCAGAAACGGTGATAGTATCCGGCTTTTACAGTTCGGTTTCACCGACTCCGCCATCGAAGTTGTCCTGTTAGATTAATCTAAAGACAGCTAAGACAAAGCTAATCGAAATTTGGATGCAGGCGACAGTTATTCAGGTCGAGGAATAAAAGTGTAGATCGCCAACGGAGGCAAAAAGTGAGCAATACATCTAATCAAGTCTCAGAATTCTTTGATAGCGAGTCAGAAACTAACAATCTACTCTGGCAGTACGTTCAGTCACTAAGTCCAGAGACAGTTACTCAGCTATCCAAGCCTAGCTCGACAGAAGTTTTTCAAGTCATGGAGCGTAATATTATAGGGCTTTTGGGGAATATACCCTCAGAACACTTTAATGTGACTGTGACGACAAACCGTGAGAATCTTGGTCGGCTTTTAGCATCAGCAATGATCAGCGGATACTTTTTACGCAACGCCGAACAAAGAATGGGTTTTGAAAAATCTCTACAGGTGGCTGAGATCGGACCATCTGAGCATGAATAGGCTATTAGTACATTTATGAGCAGTGCAGAGGCAGAGGAACAACCCTCTGCTACTTGTTCTAAAGATAATTGCACTCCTCCCATACCTCATAAGGCTGTTGGTGTTGCACTTATTTGGAACGAACAAGGAAAACTATTGATCGACCGTCGCCGCCTATCAGGTCCTCTAGGGGGTTTATGGGAGTTTCCAGGTGGTAAAATCGAACCTGGGGAAAATATTCAAGACTGCATCAAACGAGAGGTTAGGGAAGAATTAGGGGTTGAGATCGCAGTAGGTGAACACGTGGCGAGTATTGACTACGAATACCATCACTTGTGTGTTACCCTCATAGTGCATCATTGCTTCTACCTGTCAGGCGATCCAAAGCCGATTGAGTGTGATGAGGTTCGTTGGGTGACATTTGATGAACTTGCATCAATTTCTTTTCCACCAGCTAATCAACAAATTATTGCCGCTTTGCAGCCAAGTGTTCAATTTGGATAGACTGGCAGCGTGAAATGAAAACAACTGCCACGATCGGAGCTATCAACCCAAATTTGACCGTAATGTGCCTGGATAATGCGTTGGCATAAAGACAAACCGATTCCGTAACCATCTTTGGCTCGATCGCGCTCTAGCCGAAAGGACTCGTTAAAAATGCGTTCGCGTTGGTCTTCAGGAATGCCAGGACCAGTATCACAAACACTCACCTGAACTTTCTGAGTAGTGCGGTGGAAACTAGAAATGTGGATACTACCGCCTACTGGTGTGTACTTAATTGCATTATCTACTAAGTTCATTACTACCTGGTGTATCCTTTCAGGATCGCCGTAAACACACGGTAAATCGTTAGGAATATCCTGCTTTATACATTGGGATTTACTTAAACAGCGATCGCCCAGTCGCTCAATCACATCTTGGCACATTGGTTCTAGTTCTAGCTTTTGAGGTTGTAGGCGCAACTGGGCACTAGTATCTCGCGCCACCTGAAGTAGACCTGAGATCATTCGATCGCTCGCTCGTGTTTGAGCGCGGGCTTGTTTGAATAACTGCGCTGCTAATTTAGGTGTCATCCGAGAAACTTCATCAGGCGGTGGATTGTAGTTGGCCTCTAGAGTTTCTACCGCCATCAAAACCGCAGTTAGAGGACTGCGGAGATCGTGCGCTAACATCGAAATAACTCGGTCTTTAAACTCTAATTGTTTTAATAGTTCTTCTTTTTCTTGTTTGAGACGAAAAACTTCATCTGCCAGTCGTAGCAATTCTGTAGAGTCAGCGACAGAGCCGACAGGAGCAACTGCAAAGACGCGATGGTCGCTTTGCTCTTCGACCATGCTACGCAAACGCGAACCGCCTTCGGCATCGCTTTTGTCTGGTAATTCTGGTAATTCCGCTTGAGCCTCTGTAGCCTGCCAGCGAGGCCACCAACTTCTGAGTTTTGAGACTAAATTACTTCCAGCTAGTACCTGCTGAGGTAGCGGATGGATTTTGATCAAAGCTGGAGTCGCCACTACTTTAAAGTGTTCGGCTAAATAAGGCTGTTGCCCCACATCTATAATTTGAAGATTAAACGGTTCATCAGCCTGTAATTGTTTCAAGAAATAGTGAACTTGCTGCACCTGTTGCCGAGAGCTAGGGCGCTCATCAACGAATAGCATCAACTGTAGTTGTGCTTCAGGCGGGGGAAGCTTTAGGGGAGAGACCTGCATGTATTCTTGTGACACTGGTAGGACGACTAAGCAACGCTTCCAAGAGAGCAAAGTTATTTCTCTACTACTAATTGAAGTTATTTCTATATAATTTAATATATTTTTTAGATTTCAGATACTCCTACTCTGCGCTAGCGTAGAAATAATTGTTTTTTTGCAACCCTGTGCTGCCCTTTAGACGCACCGCTGAATTGATTAGCCTAACGATTTGGTTGACATCTTTGACTGCCTGTGCAAACAGCTCAGTTGGTAAAAGCATTGAGATATCCTTGGCAGCAGACCCCAGACTGAAAGAAAATGTGATTGCTCGTACCAACAACCAATTAAAAACTGATACAATTCAGCTACCAGCCACTTTCCCAACTGAAATCCCTCTCTATCCCAACGCCCGTTTACAACAAGTTACACAGGCGACTTTTCAAGAAGGCGAAAAGTTGCCAGGGGGGTTTCCCTCCAAGCAAACTTTTCAAGACAGCAGTAAATTGGGCACCACATCGACTAGTAACGGTACGCTGACTCGTTGGGCTAGTTTCGATCCTAGTAATGCAATTGAGAGCTTCTATCAGAAGCAGTTCCAGACAAACAACTGGCAGTTGATCCGCCCCTCGGTAGCAGGAAGTGTTATTGAGGCTCGTCGAAACAATTTACAGGTCATTGTATCAATCCAGTCTCAAGCCAATACTAGTACCAACAACGTTACACCCTCGCCCGGACAACTAACTAACGGTTTAAATTCAACCACTGCTACCGAATTTACTGTTCAATACGCCCTTAACCCCAGTGAAACAGCACTAGCTACAAGTACGCCACAACCAAGCGGGGTAAATTCTACTGAGTCCAAAACCAGCGATAAATCTGGAGGAGGCTTTACAGACTTAAATCAAACCCCCCAAGAATATAGTCAATACATTAAAGCTTTGAGCGAGTTGGGTGTGTTGCGGTTAGATACTAACTCTAGTCAACCAACTCAGTTCCAACCAAATAAGATTATCACCCGCCGGGAATATGCTCGTTGGCTATTCTCTGCTAATAACAAAATTCATGACACCACTCCAGCCCAACAAATTCATTTAGGAGTTCAGACCGATCGAGCAACTTTTCAAGATGTACCGCCCACTGACCCTGATTTTGCTGTCATCCAGGGCTTAGCCGAGGCAGGTTTAATTCCCAGTCCTCTTGCAGGAGAAAATACAGCAGTTTTGTTTCGTCCTGATGCGCCTTTGACACGGGAGCAAATGATTCTCCAGAAAGTACCTTTAGATACTCGCCATGTTCTGCCGAATGCTTCTGTAGATGCGGTGAAACAGACTTGGGGCTTTCAAGATGCAGCTCAGATTAACCCTCTGGCGCTAAGAGCAGTGTTGGCTGATTTTCAGAATGGCGACCAGTCTAATATCCGCAGGGTATTTGGCTATACAACACTGTTTCAGCCCCAGAAGCCCGTGACTAGGGCAGAAGCTGCTGCCGCTTTGTGGTATTTTGGCAATCAGGGAGAAGGGCTATCGGCTCAAGATGTACTGCGAATTAAAACTCCACAGAGTCAACCGAGCGCGATTGCGCCTACATCTTCAAGTAGTCGATAGCCGCACTGCCAAAGTTAAACTGCAAAAAATCAAGCAGAGAAATTAAGATGTCAAAAAAAATTTTAGTGACAGGATTCGTTCTATTGTCTTGCTTGATGCCACTCAAAGCAATAGCTGCAAGTTTCGATGGAGTTTATGTTTTTGGTGACAGCCTCTCCGATGACGGCAATTTATATGCAGCTACTGGAGGTTATCAAAGCCCAACCACCGCAATTCCCGAAAACCCACAATATTACCAAGGACACTATTCCAATGGTCCAATCTGGGTGGAATATCTGGCACAAGATTTGGGATTAACCCCCAACCCTAGCAATAACTTCGCTTATGGTGGTGCTGGTTCGGGAGATAATAGCACCTCCATCAATCCGCTAATACCAGGATTGCTGACGCAGGTTGGTCTATTTCAACAGCAGCTAAAGTTAAGTGGTAAGACTGCCGATCCCAATGCGGTATATACTGTATGGGCTGGTGCAAATGATTACTTGGCTGGCGGCTCTACTGATTATAAAAAAACAGTTACAAATATCTCAACAGCAGTCAGTGGCCTTGTTAGTTTGGGTGCCAAAGATATTTTGGTGGTCGATCTACCAAATTTGGGAGCGCTTCCGGGTACAAGCGGTAATTCACAGGTATCTCTTGCACTCAATGCTTTGACTGGTGAGCATAACTCATTCTTGACCTCGACCCTTAACTCTTTAAGCCAGCAACTAAGCCCTGATGTCAATATTGTCCCGCTTGATGTTAATTCTCTGTTTAACAATGTCATTACCCATCCGGGTAATTTTGGGTTTACAAATGTGACTGACTCTTGCTTGAGTCCGCTTGGTGCCCCAGTCATAGGTCCATTTATGGAATGTGCTACTACCCAACAGGAACAAAATAAATATTTCTTCTGGGATGCTCTGCATCCGACAACTGCCAGTCATAAATTAATTGGAGATTTTGCTGATTCAGCGCTGACTCAATCTGTCCCCGAACCCGATCATGAGTTGGGTGTGCTAGCTCTCGGTACATTGGGTGCAATTTCTTGGTACAAGCGTCAACAGAAAAAAGCAAGCTCGGTTGCAGAATCACGGCGGTGAGATGTCTTTAAAGGCGATCGCGCTACGCTACCCAATTGCTGTCAGCCTTCTGACCAACTAAAGCATCATGCTTGATGAAGTTGATAACTTTTCCCTCAAATCTGCTCAGTTGATTCCGGCAATTTCCTACAATGAAAATGTAGAGAATATGTATAGATAGCGCCAAAATGCCTAAAACCGTTGCTGATGCCATGAGCCACGACCCAGTTGTCGTCCGCTCCGAAACGCCTCTAAATGAAGCTATCCAGATTCTGGCAGAGCGACGCATCAGTGGTCTCCCAGTTGTAGATGATGCTGGTCAATTAATCGGCATTATTTCAGAAACCGACTTAATGTGGCAAGAAACTGGGGTAACTCCTCCGGCTTACGTCATGTTTCTCGACATGGTGGTCTTTTTGAAAAACCCAGCCACCTATGAGCGAGACCTCCATAAAGCACTGGGGCAAACTGTCGGTGAAGTGATGAGTCGTGACCCGATCGCTGTTTCTGCTGAAAAACCTTTAAAAGAGGCGGCTCAACTGATGCACGATCGCAGCGTTCACCGCTTACCAGTACTGAATAATACAGGGCAGGTAGTTGGTATTCTGACTCGTGGAGATATTATTCGGGCGATGGCGGCAAGTCAAGATTAGCAGACAAGTGAGAATAAATTATGGACGTGACTCAAGAGTCGGTAAAGGAATTGCTTAGTTCAGAAGATTTAGGCGATCGCTTACGGGCAGTCAATCAAATTCGCTATCTGGAATCCTCAATTGCGTTTGAGTTGATTAAGAAGGCGATCGCAGACCCCAATGCTCGCGTCCGCTACTCGGCAGTGAGCCAAATGGATACCCTGGGTGGACAGGATTTACCAACAGCTTTGAACTTGTTGCGCGATCGCTTGCTCAACGATCCGGAAGCTGATGTCCAAGCTGCTGCCGCTGATTGCTTAGGAGCGTTAAAACTCACAGAGGCATTTGAAGACTTAGAGCGAGTCTATCACAGCACTCCAGAGTGGCTGGTTAAGTTTAGTATTGTCGCTACTTTAGGAGAGTTAGGCGATCCGCGCTCTTTTGAACTGCTGCAAGAGGCATTAGCCTCCGACAATGACTTAGTAAAAACAGCCGCCATTAGTTCTTTCGGCGAGTTAGGCGACGCGCAAGCAATTCCACTATTGGTTAACTATGCAACCGATCGAGACTGGCAAATCCGCTACCGAGTTGTGCAAGCCTTAAGTCGCCTCGGTGGTTCCCAAGCCCACTCAACACTTTTAGCTCTAGCAGATGATGAAGTAGAGGCAGTAGCGCGGGAAGCTAAAGACTGTTTAAAAGGCACTAGGGAATAGCTAACCAAGCAAGCGTTTAACCAGGAGCAACAGGACGACTCGAATCACTCATTATGGCATGGTTATGCTACCACAGGTCTATGTGATTCTGCTCAATGTGAGAATGACCATTGATCGAGGTGGTGTGCTTAACCTAACCTCTTATAAGCGGGTACGGGGGCAATTGTAACGGGGTACTAGCTTTGCTAAATCAATACATTAATTATCTAAATCAGGGGATGAGGTTGAAACTTTCTATTTCTCCTTAGTTGTCTATAAAAAGTAATAGATATATTAGCTTAAAAGCTTGTTGACTTTGATAAGATAAATCTATCTTCTAGGAGAGGATTAAGCATAAACCATATCAGAATATTGATAGTAGTAAGTATTTAATCCAATTGGGGCAAATGAATATGATGGTTACCTTTTTTACCTTACTCGCTACTGCTCTCAGTCTGCTAGTTATTGACCTTACTGTTCCAGGAATCGATATTGCAACTTTTCCAGCAGCTTTAATTGCAGCGGCTGTAATTGGAGCAATTAACTCTTTCGTCAAACCTACTTTGTTGCAACTGTCTTTACCACTCAATTATTTAACTATAGGACTATCTTCAGTTGCTATTAACGGTTTGTGCTTTTGGCTAGCTGCTGTTCTGGTACCAGGATTTAGCGTACATGGTTTGATTGGTGCGATCGCAGGTCCAATTGTTTTGTCTTTTGTTAATACCTTTGTGACCAAATACCTAGCAGAAAAGAATCCAGCGTTGAAGATTGAACCGAGTTACGAAATTGAGCATAAATAATTCGTAGGACTGAGGCAACAAGTCAGCTAGCTTCAGAGAATGTAGTTAGCACAACACAATCGAGAAATAATATGAAACTACTCCGGATCGTCACTGGCATTGTTTTACCCCCACTAGGAGTTTTTCTCACAGTCGGTTTTAGTCCTGCACTTTTAATCAACATTGTACTAACTGTATTGGGTTGGCTTCCTGGTAGCATTCATGCAGTTTGGGTAATCGTTAAGCATGAAGAAAATATGGCAAGGCAGGAAGAGGTTTACTAAATCAACATCATTTCTATATGCAAAAATCCCAGCAGCTTAAGTTACTGGGGTTTCTACATTTAATGAGTCTTATTTAGCTTATTTTTTGGGTGGTTCCTTGTCTTTCAAATTTTCAGATGCTGCATGTAGCAACTCACTCAATATTTGACGGATTCGACGTTCTTTCTGAGCTAGAGCAACACCTGCATCACCTAACTTTTGTTCTACATGCGATCGCTTATCCTCTAACTTGTTAGCAACCGCTTCTGCTTGAGGGCGAGCTTTGCCGTACCAGGCTTTGGCATCATCTAGATGCTCCTTAACCTCTTCATATCTGCCCCCATACCTTGCAGCCAGATTAGCTCTGAGAATTGCTGCTTGAGCTTGGAGCTTGGCATATCGTTCCTGTAGCATTGCTACTCCTTCACCGTCTTTAACTGCTTTGATCGCTGCCTCAATTGAGGCATTTATTTTAGGAGGAGTATCTTTTCCTACTGCTTCAACATCACCTAAAATTCGGTCAATTTCTTTCTGAAGTTGATCTTCTTCACTTTCTAGCTTAACTTGAAGCTGTTTAACTTCTGCCTGAGTTTTAGAGATAGAACGACGCTGCCAAGTACTGACACCCTCAATCGCTCCCTCAATCGAGGCAGTAATTTCTTCAGTAATTTCGCCTCCCTTTTCTTGGACATTCTCCACTACTGTAGAGATGGCATCTCTGACGATTGAGCGAATATCACTAGAACCAGACTTTAATTCTCCAGACACTTCAGATACGGCAGACTGAACAATTTCTTTAATTCGGCTAGCTCTTAATTGTCCAGTTTCTTTGGCTTGCTTCAAATCAGTTTGAATTTGCGCTTTGAGCGAATCTAGGCTGGCTTTCGTGATTATTTCCGTAGACGAGCGCTGAGCAAAGTCATCGAAGTTTTGGTAATTCACGTCTGATTCTAGCTTGACAAAAGGACTGGGCTGCTGGGTAGGTAGGTTGGGATTACCACTAGCCAAGTCCTGCATAATTTTATTTTTCTCTTCGTCACTGATAGCCATTTGTACATCTCCTATCTTTATTTGACCTAAACAGTAGGCGGTTGTCAATATTTAATAATAAAAACCCGTACTTTATAGAGTTGATATTTTATGTATTGAAAAACAGCCTGTATCTATTGAAATTAACTTGTCTATAATTAGATCTTAAAGCTTGATTTCAGTGGCTCACTCTCCCTGACGACTGAATTTAAAATGAAGCTGGCGATAAAATTATTGAATCAAAATTATGGCTTCTTCTGCCTTGGCATGTAAAGCTTTTTTCAGCTCTTTTCCAACTTTCTCGATTAGTTCGTCAAAAGCCTCTCGTTGCTGCGTCATTTTTTGCTTGAGGCTTGACTCTAACTCAGAACTCATCTGCTCACAGAGCGAGTCAATCTTGCGATCGCCTAATGCCAGAAAGCGAATCCAACTGGGGACATCCAGATTTTTCTTAATCGCATCTTCTATATTCTCCCGATTGAGCCGCACTCCCTCGCCTAGAAATGCTGCACCATAAACTAGTACAATAGGTACAACCAAGTGCCCCGTTAGTAGCAAAGCGATGATGCTCCCGATTGTACCGCTAGCAATGACTAGATTAATTAGAAATGATACTGTAGCGGCAAGGATGTCATTACTAATAGGTAAATCGGGGTTAACTACGGCTGGATCGATGCCTTCCTCAAACCTCAGACTACTCTTAGAGATTTGAAACTTTTGACAAATAGGATCTGTTTGGGCGGCTAAGTTTGGTTGCAGCTTGTTGTTAAACCAGGTAACACATTTGGTATTGATCAGTTGCTGAGCGCGATCGCTTTTCAACCAATCTCTTGCTCGTCGCTCAATCGAATCTTCAAGATCGGCTAAAGTCCGGACTTTGTTACTTTGCCAATCTTTCAAACTCAGCTTGACAGCATTTTCCAGTAAACCGCGTGACAGTGGCTCTGTGAGTAATCCAATCAGCTCTGGAATTTGTTCCTCGATCAAAGCTTTTAGCTTCTGCGAGTCGCACAATCTATCAATTTCTTCGTTAAATGCCGCCGCTCGTAATTCCCATCTTCCTACTCGTGCTAGCCCTAATGCAATACAGCGCTCTGGCTCTGGATCGAGACGCACTTGGGTTTCAGGTTCGGGAAATATTTCTTCACAAATCTGACGAGTAAATTGCATCCGAGAAGCACCACCAGTCATTAACAGAACTTTCGGCACAATGCCTTGATCTTCGAGCTGTTGTTTTGCTTCACTCACCGCTTCTCTAAAAGCTTGAATCCAACTTTTATTTTCTAGTTCTAGTAAAGGCTGGTTTAAAATCTTCTCCATACTAAGTCGGTTGACTTGAGGAATAAAGTAGAGCTGCGGGTTGATGCACTCGAAACCACGCGCAAATGACTGAGAATCGCTATATAACTGTTCGTTGGTGAAATAATCTTCCTTTGCCTTGCGACATTGAAGTTCGCAACGGAATTTGTGATGTGAATATGTCTCAAATACTTGTTCTAGTAATGCTCTACGCTCGTGTTCTGCCAATGTCTGGGTAAAAATAGCTCTATCGATTAAAGATGCTCCTAAAGCATTGCGTCCAAAATCAAGTGGGACTTCCGACAAACTCTTAACTAAAGTAAAATCTGTAGTTGAGGAGCCAATGTCAACAATTAGTACGGCTGATTTCAGTTCGTTGTAGTCAAGCTTACCCGCTTCCTTAGCTTGCATAAACGCTGCCCGTGACTCTGGAATAACACTTAGCAGCTCAATACCAGTTTCCTTGAGTAGCTTTTGGTATTCCTCGCGTTCATTCACCAGCCATCCAGAGGGACAGCCAACGTAAAAGTGGCTACTTTTGCCTCCAGTTTCAATTTGTTTATTTGCTTTTAAAAGATGGTAGTAGGTTGAGAGAAAATCAGAGATTGTTTTTCTGGAATGTGGATTATTTGGTTTTTGCTTAAAACCGATTTGGAGCTGGGTAACTCCAGCCTGGATTAACGCTTGTTCGCCAACTAAGGTTCCTAGTTCCGGATGCCAACCAATAGCTGTAACCTGAACCTTTTTGTGGTTAATTTCCAGCATCTCTGGGGTTTCAATGCTGTCTACATTCGCTTTTGCTACGGCTGTTTCACCATGCCCCAGATCGAATCCAATTATTTCTGTTAATTGTGCATTCATATTATTTTCTAATCCTGACTTAGAAGGGAAAGGATATTTAGTTTTTCATCTGTACTGGCTCAATTACCCTACCGCGTCGGAGTACGCGATCGCCTTTCAGTAAGGCGGGAACCAAGGTAATATATTCTTGGCTGGAAGAATCGATACTCGGCTCAAAGTCAAAATACTCGCGATCGCCTGCATTCGGTTGGTAATTCTGGACTTGAATTCCCTGCTCTAGTAAAATTTGGGGAATCAATTTAGTCAGTTCAATCGTCATTTGAGGATGTCCTAGTAACGACGCACCCCACAGCTTTTGCAGAAAGTCCAAAATTTCTGACATGTCTTCTACGCCACCAGAGCTGAGCTTTGGTACAGCTTCAGATTGGGCAACTGCACTGTCAATCGTATTTAGAGCTTCAGCTAAATTAT
>JAABUQ010010488.1_pt1 | contig 12119 bp, 10 predicted proteins | sample 5560001 | NCBI WGS metagenome assembly JAABUQ01 (sample SAMN10711888, study PRJNA513371) | rock metagenome | isolation source: Antarctica rocks | place: Antarctica: Victoria Land, Finger Mt nord | collected 2015-12-18
GCATGTCCGTCGTGCGCGGGCGCCCTCCGGGCTTGGCAGGCGGGATCAGCGGCTGCAACAGCCGCCACTGGTCGTCCGTCAGCGCCTGGCCAGCCCCGTAGTCCCCGACCAGCGCACGGTCCTCTGAGTGTCTGTCCGGGATCATGTCATTGAAAACGGCTATCTACGATACGCGGGCTTGCACAGGTCGAAGAACCGGAATGCAGCGCGTATTGAGTGACCAGACCCTATCCAGACTGGCACGCATGGATAAAGTTTCGAGTAAAATCAAATGTTTGATCTCGGACAGACACTGATGTCCACATCTCACGCTCCACGACAGCCAAACCGCCTGGAACGCAACCAGGACGCCCCCAGTCGGACCGTCACGCCGCCTCAATCAGCCTTCTCAAACGGGGTCTCACAGCCAAAGTTGAGTTCAGCTTCCTGCTTGTCCTTCCAAGTAGGCCTCGATCTGCTTCCAAATGGATACCTCGTCCGTCACCAGCCATTCCCGCTGGACCCGGCCATCCACGATTTCCGCGTGGCTGAAACCCATGATGTAGACGGGGGCACCAGTCGGCTCGCCGAAGTGGCCGAAACCGGCGTGGGTGCCCCGCAGCGACCAGCGTAGTGCGACACGTGTTGCCTGGCCTCCGCCGGTGCTGACGGTGGCGCTCTGGACCGAGAACCCGGCGTCTGGGAACGAGGCGAGGTAGCCCAGTACGAAGCGGTCAATGTCCACATGGCCATGGTGGTGCCCGCCGCCGGGCGCGGCGAGGTCAGCGCCTTGGAAATACAGATCGCGAATCGCGGATGGGTCCTTGGCGCCCCAGATGCGGTGATAACCTTCTTGGTAAAGTTCGATGTCCGGCCCGCCTTGTATCTCCGGCTGGTAGCGGCCGGGCCTGTCGTGCTCTGGCAGGAAGAAGGCGACAACGCCGGTGCGGCGCAGGTCTTGCGCGACCATCTGCCGGGCCAGGGCGCGCGGCTCGATCCCCAGGCAGTTCGCGAATGCCGCCTGGTCGCGCGCCAGCCACTCCTCCGTCACCACCCCGTCCACCACCCAGCAGTCCGCGATGATGCGGGACCGGACAATGCGTCCAGTGGCCGGTCCGTAGGCGCTGTCACCGGTGTGGCGCATGACCGAGACCAGACGGTGCGAGGACAGGAAGGTGCCGTCGGCGTACCCGGCCCAGATCACGTCTTCCCCCACCAGTTGTCGGTCGGGGAAGCTGTGCAGGGTTTGCAGGGTCTGCGAGGTGACGCCGGTGTTGTCGGTCGTGAGGCCGGTGGGCGCCCGCAGCAGGATGTTGGGGGCATACAGATGGTCCAGCTTGCCGCCGATGCCGCGGTCCTCCCAGATTTCGCGGGTGATGCCGTAGATGAAGCTGGGAACGTCGGGGTAGCCGGGGGTCTTGGGGGTCATCAGTGCTTCCATAGTACGGCGGAGGCGCGGCGCGCGCCCTCGGCCAGGGCGGCGAGCTTCATCCAGACGATGTCCGGGTCCACGGCGCCAAACCCGGCGAAGGTCGAAAAGCCGCAATCCGATCCGCCGATTACCCGGTCGCGCCCGACCAGCCCGGCATAGTTCAGCAGGCGCTCGGCCACCAAGTCGGGGTGCTCGACGTAGTTGGTGCTGCTGTCGAGCACGCCGGGGATGATGCACTTGTCTTCGGGCAGTTTGAACTCCTCGAACACGCGCCATTCATGGGCGTGGCGGGGGTTGGCGCCCTCGAACGACAGGAAGCCGGCATGGATGCCCAGCACCGTCGGCAGCAGCCGGGCGATGGGCACGTCCAGGGTGTGCGGCCCCTCGTAGTTGCCCCAGCACAGATGCAGGCGCACGCGGTCGGGCGGGATGCCGGCTAGGGCGGCGTTCAGGGCGGCGACGTGGGCGCCGATGCGGTGGATGAACTCGTCCTCGGTCAGGTGGGCGTACATGGTCTGCCGGCCCAGCGCCAGGTCGGGGCTGTCCACCTGCAGGACCAGCCCGGCGTCCACGATGCCGCGGAACTCCGCCGCCATCGCGTCGGATAGTGCGCCCAAGTAGGCATCGTCGTCGCGGTAATGCTTATTGGGCTGGAACAGGCTGATGACGCCGGGGGCGGCGGCGTTCATGAAGCCCTCGGCGTAGCCGCTGGCGGACAGCGCCGCCTGGAGACGGGCAATGTCGGCGTGCAACGGCTCCATGGTGCGGACGGTGATGTCGCCGGTGCAGCAGGGCCGCTTGTAGCTGGGCGTGCCGCCGGACCCGGCGAGGCGCTTGGCATAGCTTGGGACCAGCAATAGGTCGGCGGGGACCCGCCGCTCGCTGTCGCCGGAGAAGCCGGTCAGGCGCTCGCCGATGTAGGTGGCGTAGCTGATCTTGCTCATCTCGCCGTCGCTGGGGATGTCCACCCCGGCGGCACGCTGCCTTGCCACGACGTCGCGGACGGCCTCGGCGACGGCGTCGGCGAAGGTTTGGGGGTCTACGGACTCGCCGGCTTCGCGGGCGAACAGCATGTCGGAGACGTTCTTGGGGCGGGGCAGGCTGCCGACATGGGTGGTCAGGATGCGGTCGGCCATCGGCTACGTCCCGGCCTGGCTGGCGGTGCGGCCGGCGTGGATCTGCGCCAGGATGGCAAGCTCGTCGAAGATGCGCCATTCCCGCAGGATCTTGCCGTCGCGCAGCTCGTAGTGGCTGGCACCCAGCACGTTGACCGGGGTTCGGGTGATCGGGCCGTAGGTCGGCACGCCGCTGTAGGTGCCGCGCATCAGCCAGATCACCGCGATCCGCAAGCCCAGCTCCGGCCCGTCCAGGACGGCGATGTCCCGCACCTCCACCTTGAAGTCGGGGAAGGTGGCGAGGAGGTTGATCAGCTCGATCTGGTAGGGGTCAATGCCCTGCACTCGCTTCATACGGACGGAGTTGCAGACGATCTGCCGGTCGAAGTAGGCGGGCACGCGGTTGAACAGCTTGGCGTTCCAGACCTCCTCGAACATGGATTGGACCATCCTGCATTCCCGTTCGTGGGTGGCGGGACGCGCGCCGGACACGCCGAGATGGGCCGGGTCGGCGATGTGCCCGGCGAAGGCGCCGGTGCTGCCGCCCGCCTGCATTGCCCCGCCCAGCACCGGGCTGGCGTCGGCCAGGCCGGCCGCGACCTCGTAGGGGTCCAGGCCCAGGTTCTGCAGCACGGCCCACTCGTCGCGGACCAGCCACTCCTCCAGCACCCTGTTGTCCTGGACCAGGCAGTGCGCGACGGTGCGGGATACCCAGTCGCGCCCAGTTGGCGGGCCATAGGTCCAGTAGCCCGTGTGGGTGCCGGTCTTGAATACCCGGTGGCTGCTGATGAAGCCGTTGGGTCCGCGGGCTTCCCAGATCACGTCCTCGCCATGGCCGCCGCCGCCGTTGGGGAAGGCGGCGAACTTCTGTAGGCTGTTGTTGACGACGTAATCCCAATCGTAGGTCTCGCCGTAGGCGGTGTGGACGCGGACCTGCTTGTCGTAGTGCTCGGTCAGGCGGCCGAGGCCGCGGTCTATCCAGATGGCGTCGGTCCAGCTCAGGATGTAGTCGCGGGGATCGCGGTAGGGGGCGTAGGCGGAGGGGAGCAGGCCGGCTGGGTCCAGCCCGGTGATGGCGTCCATTATGGTTGGTTCCCCCGTCCGCATTCGAATGCGGAGTAGAATGCGGCTGGCTTTTGGGTGCAAGCCCCTTCTCCCTCTCCCTCCGGGAGAGGGCTGGGGTGAGGGGGTCTTGGCTGCGGAACGGGACACTGCAAGCGCCGCTTGCACCAGTTCCGGCGCGATAAGATCGAGCTTGAAGGCCCCCTCACCCCGGCCCTTTCCCGGAGGGAGAGGGAGCAGGAGAAGGATGCCTTGTGCAACGTGGGCGGCGCTGCCATTGCTGCGGGATGGCAGGCAGGCAGGGGCGCACGGACCGGGCTGGCGGGCCGGTGGTCCCGCGGGGGCGCCGGGTTACGTCCTATGACGTGGCCAGGGCGGCGGGGGTGGCGCAATCCACGGTGTCCCGCTGCTTCGTGCCGGGCAGCGAGATGTCGGATGTCACCCGGGCGCGGGTGCAGCAGGTAGCGGCTGCGCTGGGTTATGTGCCCAACGCTATCGCGCGGTCGCTGATCACTCGGCGGTCGGAGATGGTGGCGGTGATTGTCACCGGGTTCACCTTGCAGAGTAACCCGGCCATCGTCGCTGGCATCGGCCGCGCCCTGGCTGGGCACGGTAAGCAACTGCTGCTGATGCCGGTGGAGGGAGAGGAGGGCGCGCGGGACGCGGCGGAGGCGGCGCTGCGCTATCCGCTCGACGGGCTGGTACTGGCGACGACGCTGGACGCGGCGGCGGTGCGGCCATTCCTGCGCCGGGGCGTGCCGATCGTGTGCTTCAATCGCACGGCGCCGCTGCCGCGGGTTGACCGGGTGGCGACCGACCATGCAGGCGCGGCTCGCGAGGTCGCCGGGCTGCTCCATGTAGCCGGGCACCGGCGGTTCTTGTGCGTCGGCGGGCCGGAGGGTTGGCCGGTCAATGCGGAGCGGACCCGGGGCTTCCTGGAGCGGCTGGCGGAACTGGGCGCGCCTGACGTTCCGGTCGTCGCGGCGGAGCAGTCCTATGCCGGCGGGCGCGCGGCGTTCCTGGAGCATGTGCGGTCAACGGGGGCGCCCGATGCGGTATTCTGCGTCAACGATACGCTGGCGTTTGGCGTGCTGGACGCTTGCCGGTTCGAGTTGGGGCTGCAGCCGCCGCGCGACATCTCGGTGGTGGGATTCGACGATGTGGCGGAGGCGGCGCACCAAGGCTACGACCTGACGACGGTGCGGCAGGGGATTGGTGATTTGGCGGCGGCGGCTGTCGGGATGATGCTGCAACGGCTGGATGCGCCGGACGGCGCGGCGCGGCGGCGGCTGCTGCCGGGCGTCCTGGTGCGGCGGGGATCGGCGCGGCTTTAGCCGGGGCTAGATCGGTTTGCGTCCAAGCTGGACGCAAACCGATCTAGCTTTCTTGTTGGCGAGCAGAGGCTTGCAGCTTGGTCTGGATACGCAACAACCGGACCTGACTGCGATCTGCACTAGGCCGCCGCTGCATCCGCCAGCCGCCCGGCGGCGAAGCCCGCCAGCGCCGGCATCGGGGTCGCCCCGGCCACCATTTCCGCCACGGCCTCACCCAGCCCGGCCGAGTGCTTGAAGCCGTGACCGGAGCACGCAGACACCAGCAGCACCCGGTCGTTCTCCGGCGCGGGGGACACCAGGAAGTCGCCATCCCGCGTCATGGTGTAGGGGCACACGACGCTGCGCAGCGCGTCCGGCAGCAGGCCCGGTATCCGCTCCGCCAGGTGCGCGCCGTGCATGTGGGCGATCTCCTCCGCTGTTACCTCACGCTGCAAGTGGTCGGGGTCGGCGACGACGGCATGATACTGCTCCATCGCGATCTTCACGCCCTCGCTGCCGGGCGGCACCGGGAAGCCGTAGAAGCCCTCCTCCGGCGTGTTGCCGTAGGTCCAGATGTAAACGGGGCAGCGGCCCGGCGCGAAGGCGGCGGGGTCGGCCGGTGGGAACCAGTGCAGAACCTGGCGCGTGACGGCCATATGCGGCGCCAGCGCGGCGCCGGCCAGGCCGGGGGACCAGGCGCCGGCGGCCAGCACGGCCTCGGCAGCGAGGACGCTGCCGCCAGCGGCGGTGGTGACGCGGACCCCGGCGCCGTCGCGGGCGATGGCGGCGACCGGGGTGTTGGGCCGGATCTCGGCGCCGTGGCGGCGTGCCAGCGCCAGTTGCGCGCCGATGCAGGCCTCGGGACGGACGTAGCCGCCGCCGGGTTCGTAGTAAACCAGCTCGTCACCGCGGAGGCGGAACTGCGGGTAGCGGCGCATGGCTTCCCCGGCGTCCAGCACCTCGTGCGGGATGGCGTAGCGCTTGGCGGCGGCGATTGTGCCTTGGACGAAGCCGGGCTTGCCATGCACGATGGCGGTGCTCCCAGCGGGGGCCAGGATCATGGCGCCGCACTGGTTCAGCAGGATTTCATCGGTTTCGGCTTCGATCTCGCGCCAGATTTCGTGGGAGCGGAGCACGAGGGGCACATACTGCTCACCTTCGCCGATGGCGCAACGGGTGATGCGGGTGTCGCCGTGGGTGCTGCCCCAGGCGTGCGGCGGGTCCCAGCGGTCCAGCCCCAGCACGCGTTGGCCGCGCCGGGCGAGCTGCAGGAGAGTGGCGGCGCCCATTGCGCCCAGCCCGATGACGATGGTGTCGTAGGTCATGGAAGAGGCTTTCTTCGCCCTCTCCCTCCGGGAGAGGGTTGGGGTGAGGGGGTCTTTGCTATGAGGCGGCGCACAGTCGGCGCAAGTGGTGCATCATCTGTTACAGGCCAACGCACGCGCTTGCCCGCCCCCTCACCCCGACCCTCTCCCGGAGGAAGAGGGAGAAAGGAGGCGGTCTGCTTTTACTCCGCGGCTTGCAGCATCTTTGCCGTGACGGCACTGCGGGTGGGCGGCGGCATCAGAGCTAGGGGCGCGACGTGGCCGTCGTGGTCCAGCACGGTGCCGGCCTGCAAGGCGGCCTGCACGACCTCTGGCGCCCAGGCGATCCGCTTGCGGGCGTCGCCGGCGGTGATGAGCGCGGCCTCCACCGGACCGTCGCCGGCTGCGGCCAGGCTGCGCCAGGTGCCGCCGGGCACGGAGAAGCACTCGCCCTCCGCGACGTGGACAGGCACGTCTGCGCCGGGCTGGTTCAGCGTCACATCAAGCGCGCCGGAGAAAACGATGACAACCTGCTTCTCGTCCAGCATGTGCCGGCCGGTGCTGTTGCCCGGGGCGATGCGCAGCCACTCGATGGAGAAGCCATGTGGGTTGCCGATGGGCGCGGCGTGCGCCCGGTCCTCGGTCATGCCGTGGCCGATGACCGGCGCCAGCTGCGTGGCGTGGCCCGGTAGGCCCGCGGACAGCAGCGCGGCGGCGGACCAGGCGCGGTCGCCGGCATGGACCACGCGCCGGGCCATCTGCTCCGGCGTGTAGCGGGGCAGGGTGGCAATCTGCTCGGGGCTGAGCGGCGTCATCAGGGCGTCTGGCTCCGGCCGTGGGGTGCCGGCGGCGGTGTCCACCAGCATGTTGTCCTGGGTCAGGAACATGCCGTACTTGGCGGCGTTCTCCAGGATGGAGGGGTGCCAGATGATGCCGCCGGTGTCGTCCCCGCCGAGCGCGGTAAAGATCCAGCCGTCCTCGGTGCCCGTGTTGGAGAAGCCGCGGAAGATCCAGGTTGGGACTGAGACCACATCCCCTGGCCCGCCCGTGACCGTACCATCCTTGCCGTCGGCACCCCAGCGGAAGGTCCAGGTCCCGCGCTGGATCATGAACACCTCGGCGGTGAAGTGGACGTGCAGGTTGTTCACCGTGCCCGGCGGCATCGCAGCGACACCCAGGCTGAAGCCGTGCGCTTCCGTCAGGTTCACCACCTGGTCGCGCGACTGCGTAACGCCGGGGCCTACGAGGGAATAGTTCAGCTTCCGCTCTGAGCCCGGCATCTTGCAGTCAATGAAGGCCAGCGCGCAGGCCACCATGTCGGATCGCTTGATCAGGCGCGCGCGGGCGTCCTCGGACGTCAAAGGGATCATTATGGTTTTCTCCTGCTTCGCATTCGAATGCGGAAACAATTAAAGCAGCGGATCGGGGTAGATTCAAGCAACTCTTGGCGTCATCGCCCTTGCGGACGGGACGCCCGTTTGCAACAGTGGACAGCAAGGAGAACCGGAATGCCGATCCTGCCTGACGCAACGACCAGCACCGGGCACGGGGCGCCTCTCCTGCAAGCGCGCGGCATCATCAAGCGGTTTGGCCACGTCGAGGCCTTGCGCGGCGTGGACTTCGACGCCCGCGCCGGCGAGATCACCGCGCTGATCGGCGACAACGGCGCCGGCAAGAGCACGCTGGTGAAGATACTGTCCGGCGTATATCCGCCCACGTCCGGCCAACTGCTGGTGGACGGCGCGCCGGTCACGTTCGGCTCCCCGGCCGATGCTCACGCCCTGGGGATCGAGACGGCGTATCAGGATCTGTCGGTCTGCCCGGACCTCAGCCCGTCGGCCAACATGTTCATGGGACGGGAGGCCGTGCGGCCGGGCTTGCTGGGCCGGTTGGGGTTCCTGGACAACGCTGCAATGCGGCGGGACAGCGCGACCGCCTTCGCGCGGCTGAAGGTGGCGCTGAAGGACATGGACGCCCCGATTGCCAGCCTGTCCGGGGGGCAGCGGCAGAGCGTCGCCATCTGCCGGGCGGCGATGTGGGCCAAGCGCGTGGTGTTCATGGACGAACCGACGGCGGCGCTGGGCGTGGTGCAGACCGCGCGCACGCTGGACCTGGTCCGCCGCATCAGGGACACCGGCGTCGCGGTCGTGCTCATCAGCCACAACATGCGCGACGTAATCCAGGTCGCGGACACGGTGGAGGTGCTGCGGCTGGGCCGGCGCATCGCCTCCATGCCCAACCAGGGGCTGACGGTGCAGGACCTGGTGGGGGCGATGACCGGGGCGCTGGACGCCGCCGCGGGCCTGGTCGAGCCGGAGGCCGTGGCATGAGCGGGAATGTCGAGCTTGCTCCTGCAAACGTCATGCAGGACGTGCCGGGGCTGGGCCGGACGCTGAAGACCGCCGCATCGTCGTCGCCGTTCTACATGGGCATCGTGCTGCTGCTGCTGGTCGCCTTCTTCTCCTTCCTGCACCCGGCGACGTTTGCCAGCAGCTTCAACATCCGCAACATCTTCCTCGATGCCTCCGTGCTGCTGATCCTGGCGGTGGGCACGACCTACATCATGGTCGCCGGCGGGTTCGACCTGTCCATTGGGTCGGTGCTGGTGTTCTCCGGCGTGGCGGCGGCGCAGGTGATGCTGCAGGTGGGCAGCACGGACAGCCTGGGAACGGTGGCGCTGGGCTTCGTCGTGGCGCTGCTGTGCGGGACGGCGTGGGGCGTGTTCAACGGGCTGTGCATCACCCGGCTGCGGGTGTCGGCGCTGATCTCGACGCTGGGTTCGATGGGCGCGGCGCTGGGCGGCGCCTACCTGCTGTCGGATGGCAGCGACATACGCACGGTGCCGAATGCGCTGATCGCGCTCGGGCACGGGTCTGTCGGCGGGGTGCCGTGGTTGGTGGTCATCACCGCCCTTGTGGCGTTGGCCGGCGGGGTCGTGCTGCACATGACGCGGTTCGGCCGGCATACCTACCTCGTCGGCTCCAACCCGGAAGCTTCGCGCCGGGCAGGGATCAACGTGTCGGGCCACCTGCTGCGGCTGTATGCATTGAGCGGGCTGCTGGCCGGTTTTGCGGCGATGCTGTCGCTGGGCCGCTTCTCGACCACGACGCTGGAGGGCCATGCCAACGACCCGCTGGAGGCGATCACCGCGGTGGTGCTGGGCGGAACGGCGCTCGCGGGCGGGCGCGGCTCCATCATCGGCACCGTCGTCGGCGTGTTCATCCCGGCGGTGCTGGCCAACGGCTTCATCATCATAGGCATCCAGCCGTTCTGGCAGATGGTGGTGATCGGCTTCGTCGTGATCGCCGCCGTTTATGCCGACCAGATCAAGCGCGGCCGGGGCGAGCGCCTGTAGCCTGCGTCCCCTGCCAGAACCGGAGAGCCACATGAAGCGTCTTGCCGCCGCCACCGCACTTGTCCTGTCCCTGGCCGCGCTGCCGTCCGCCGGGCGCGCCCAGGCGCCGGCCAAGCAATACAGGATCACCTATATCCAGGGCGTGACGGGCAACCCATTCTACATGTCGGTGACGTGCGGCGGGGCGGAGGCGGCGAAGCGGCTGGGCGTCACCTTCGATGCGCAGGGGCCGGCGCAATACACTCCGGCGCTGCAGATGCGCGTGCTGAACGCTGTCATCGCCGGGCAGCCCGACGGCATCATGTTCACTGCCGACGACCCGGTGGCGCTCACCGCCACGTTGCTGGAGGCGAAGGAGCGCGGGATCAAGATCATCTCCATAGATGGCGACGTAAAGGACATGAGCGTCGCGCTGTCCAACGTGCAATCCGACAACTACCAGGGCGGCACGCAAGCCGGGCGCATCCTGGCGGAGCTGATCGGGGACAAGGGCAAGGTGATGGCGTTGATGAACTCGCCGGCTGCCAACGTGGCGCAGCAGCGGCTGTTCGGCTTCCAGGACGAGATCGCCAAGCACCCGGGGATCAGCTACATCGGCGTCCAGTACAGCAACAATCAGACGGCCAAGGCGGCGTCCATCATCACCTCGACCGTCGCCGCCAACCCGGACCTGACCGGGGTGTTCACGATCACCACCAACAACACCGAGGGCGCGGCGACCGGCGTGCGTGAGGCGCAGATGGAGGGCAAGATCAAGATCGTCGGCTTCGACACCTCCGATCCCATCGTCGAGGCGATCCGCAAGGGCGTGGTGTCGGCGGATATCGTGCAGTATCCGTACCGGGTCGGCCAGCTTGCTGTCGAGATGATGGTGGACGCACTGCAGGGCAAGCCGGTCGAGCGGCAGGTGAAGACGCCGTTCGTGGTGGCGACGCCGCAGAACGTGGACACGCCCGAGGTGCAGAAGTTCATCTACCGCACGAACTGCCAGTAGTGGCGGGGAGCAGGCGCATGCCGGACGATGTGCCCGCGGCCGTGCCCGGCAAGGACCCGCTGATGGCCGCCGGGCCGGAGCAGGTGCTGCAAGTGGAGCGCCGCGATTATGTGGATCTGGCGCCCACGACGCGGCCGCGCCGGCAGAGCATGCGGGGCTTCGATCCCATCTACACCGACATTGTGGACTACATCGTCCGCTGCACCCACCGCATCTGGGACGAGCGGGACGTCGGGCTGATCTACACCCACTACACCCACAATGCCGTCCTGTACACGGCGCTGGGAGCGATCTACGACCGCGAGACCATCGTGCAGGACACGATCCAGCGGCTGGTGACGTTCCCGGAGCGCCGGGGCATGGCGACCCAGGTGGTCTGGCGCGGCAACGACGTGGATGGGTTCTACACGTCTCACTACGTGACCGGCGCGGGGCGGCACACCCAGGCCGGGCTATATGGCCCGGCGACCGGGCGGCCGTTCAACACTCGCACCGTCGCGGACTGCATGGTGTTCGAGAACCGCATATACCGGGAGTGGATGGTGACGGACAGCCTGGGGCTGGTGCGCCAGCTCGGCCTGGATCCGGACGCCATCGCCGAGGCGCGGGCACGGGAGATGCTCGGCCGCGGGCACGAGACCGTGGACATCGGCGAGGTCGGGCGGATGCTGGGCCAGATGCCGCCGGAGGCGGAGGCGGACACGAGCCTCGCGCATACGGAAACGGAGGCGTGGTGCCTGCACGGGCTGCACGAGGTGCTCAACCGCCGGATGTTCGGGCACATCCGGGAGATGTATGCGCCGAACGCGCAGTGGCACGGGCCGCTGATGAAGGAGCTGTACGGCCGCGCCGCCATCCTGCACCAAACGCTGGCGCTAGTGGGTGTGCTGCCGGATTGCGCGTGGGTGCCGCAGCACATCTGCTCCGTTCTATGTGAGGAAGGCGGCGAGAAGGTGGCGGTGCGCTGGGTGATGGAGGGGCACCACCTGGGCTATGGCATGCTGGGGGCGCCGACTGGGCACCGGGTGTTCATACTGGGGTTCACCCACCTGCACGTCGTGGACAACCGGATCACCGAGGAGTGGACGGTCTATGATGGGCTGGCAATGCTGACGCAAGTCAAGTTAGGGGCGCTGGCCGGCGGGCGCTGAGCAAACCTCAAGGGCTCTTGTCGGGTTCTGGGGTGGTGGCAGGCACTCCATGCAAGCTCCTTGTAGAGCATCAGGATGGGTTCCGTTACAAACCGCGGCCCGGTACTGAAGGTGGAAGAGGCGAGCGGCAGCACGGCTTACCGCACCGGTATGTCGCAACGGATCGGCAAGAAATGTCCTACTTGGGAATGGAGTGTTGCGAGGTGGTGGTGCAGGGATCAGTTGTAGGTTGATCGGCGGACGCCAATGGGCAGGTCCATGCAACAAGGTCCCACGCATCGGTTCTTTGAACTGCGCCGGGTTTGTCGGAGGCTCCAACTCCTGAGAGGGTGGAGCCATGACGACGAACGCAACAACGAACAAGTTTCGCCCGAGGTGCGCGAGCGCGCGGTGCGGATGGTGCAGGAGCATGTC
>JAABUQ010010489.1_pt1 | contig 12119 bp, 12 predicted proteins | sample 5560001 | NCBI WGS metagenome assembly JAABUQ01 (sample SAMN10711888, study PRJNA513371) | rock metagenome | isolation source: Antarctica rocks | place: Antarctica: Victoria Land, Finger Mt nord | collected 2015-12-18
CGTGCCGTTCGTGAAGCGTGGGTCATCGCCGAACTGCTGCCCCCGCGCTCCCGGCCTGCCGATGCCCCCCGGCGGCGTGTAGTCCCACGGCGATTGATCCGTCAGGATGGCGTGATGCAACTGCGGGATGCGACGCAGCCCGCAGAGCGTGAGCGCGAGGGCGAACTCCGCCACCGTCTGCCCCCAGTAGCCCTCGCTCGGTTGGACGTACCGCCGTACCCCGGCGGTATCGAGCAGCGCCGCAGCATCCGCCGGCAGGTCGCCCTCGATCACCGCTTCGCGTAACGCGGCCAGCCGTCCCGCGCACACCGCCGTGACCGGCACGCGCAACGCGACGAGCCGCGTCACCGTTTCCGGTCGCGGTACGACAGCGGAGACCGGGCGCACGTCGTCGGGCGCGAGGCGGTACAGTTCGGCGCTCCCCTCCGCCCGCCACAAGGCCGCGAAATGGTCCGCCGCGTAGGGCCAGATGCCGTCAAACTCCGGATGAACGACGATCACGCTGCGCATACCTCAGCCCTCACCGCGTACGAGGGGAGGCAACTGGCCCGCCGGCACTTCGCGGAAGCCCGGCACCCCTTCCAGGTCGCGCTCCGGCCCACCAGGGCGGTACAGCGCGAGCAGGCGCAACGGCTCCCAACCCGTGTTCAAGGTGGAGTGGTACGCGGCAGTCGGCACGTAGATCGTGTCCCCCGCGCGCACAGGAAAGGGCGCACCGTCATGCAGCGTTTGCATCCCCTCACCGGAAAGCACGTAGAGGATTTCCTCAGACTGCGGGTGGTTGTGCCGGTCGTGCCCCTTGCCGGGGAGCAGCACGACCTCGCCAAACGTCAGCCCCGCCCCCGCCGTGATTCCCGGCGTGACGAACCACTTGATCGCGCCCCAGTCGAACGTCTGCGTCGGCACCGTTTGCGGGTTCACCACCCCCGTCGGCACCGGCGCGGACGAATGCTCGTCGGTCATCATGCCCTCCCCTTCATTCTTTGTGATCGCGCGTCGAATGGGGAGACGATAGGGAGTTTATGCGGCGGTGTCAAGCAGGGTGTTCGGTGGAACCTTGAAATCCACGGAGCGAATCCCAGTGTTATTCTTTGCCCAGCAGGCGGATGCAAATTAGCAAAGAGGCATGCAATGCCGGAAAGAACTGACTATGAGAAAGAAACCGGTTACGTCGCGCCCCGCCTATGTGCTCACAAGTTTTACGCGACTGATCGTGCTGCTTGCACTTACTGCTTGCGGCTCAACGATCTCACCAATTGCGACATTTGCGCCTGCGCCTACGCGCACCTTACCTACTCCGACACCGACTCCCAACTCTGTGCAACCCTGTCGTGCTTCCGATCTCGTTGCCGAATGGGACGGACATGCGGGCCTTGGGGCGACAAGATACGCAGTAGGGATTACTATTGCAAACACGTCTTTCACCCCTTGCACACTCACTGGATTCGCGACGATTGAATTGCGCGACAAAATGGATGCGCCCATTCCCCTCACCATCACACAATGCGCCCCACCACCACAGGGGAATTACATCTATTGGTATTGTCCCCCCGTGACTACCGTGACGTTGATGCCTACCACCGGCCTGCCTCCACTTGGCACCCCTCCCGCCGCGAACACGAGTGCGGAAATCGGCCTCTTCTTCACCTACACCGACGATCCGGGTGGAGCACCGTGTCATGTGAGGGATGCGGCAGACGCAACACATGGAGTGCTTGTTTTACCGGATACGGGAGGGGTATTGAGCATCAGCGGGCCAATAGAGAGACGTGCGACTGAGGCATGTGGCATGATCCGTATGGGCGCATTTGTCGCACCCGAAATATTATTGTCACACTGAGATTGTTTCGCCAAATTAGATTGTCGTAAGCCAGGGCAGTCACGGTTCGGCGATTCCGATACGTTGCCGGGTGGCGAGGTCCGCAAGCGCGGCATCCTCGGCAATCATGGGGCTTGCTTCGCTGTCGTCTCGCCCATCTTCGCGGGTGAAAAACCATGTTGCAACAGCATCCTGACCATGCTCGGCAATATGCCCGGCAATGAGGGCCAATGCGTCGTCCTCACGGTGATACCACGCGACGATATTGCCCGTTTCGGCGTCCCAGATTTCGTAGCTCACTGTTGGCTTCCTTCTTCCCATCAGCGGTCGTTGAACGGGCGCGAGCCGGGCAGACAATCGTGCCGCCCCAGCGGTTCATCCTTGCCACCGCCTCATTCTATCGGCGACAATCGCGTACGCATGGATGGTCAGACACACAGGGGATGCGGCGCAGGCCGGAAGGGGACGCGGGTATGGACGAACACGAGCGCGAGCGGGATGCGCCGTTTCGGCTGCACGGGCGGCGGGCGGTGGTGACGGGGGCGAGCCGGGGCATCGGGGCGGCAATCGCGGCGGGGCTGGCGCGGGCCGGGGCGGACATCATTGCCGTACAGCGTGGGGCGGAGAGCGCGGAGACACGCACAGCGGTGGAAGGATGGGGGCAGACCTACACGCCTATACCGTACGACCTCGGCGACACCGCCGGGATTCCCGCGCTCGTGGAACAGATCGAGCGGGAACATGGCCCCGTGGGCATCCTCGTCAACGCGGCGGGGGTCACGGCGCGGCATCTACCGGAGGACTTCCCGCAGGCGGCGTGGGAGGCGGTGATCGCGGTCAACCTCACCGCGACGTGGCTTCTGTGTCAGGGGTTCGGGCGCGGGATGCTGGCGCGCGGGCGGGGCAAGATCATCAACATCGCCTCGCTGCTCTCGTTTCAGGGCGGCATCCTCGTGCCCGCGTACGCCGCGAGCAAGGGCGCGGTCGCCTCCCTGACCCGCGCACTCGCCAATGACTGGGCGGCGCGCGGTGTAAACGTCAATGCCATCGCCCCCGGCTACATCGCCACGGCCCTCACCGCAGGCTTGCAGGCGGACGAAACGCGCAACCGTCAAGTGACGGAGCGCATCCCGGCGGGCCGCTGGGGCCGCCCGGAAGACCTCGCGGGCGCCGCCGTGTTTCTCGCGTCATCCGCCGCCGATTACATACAGGGCGAAGTCCTCGTGGTAGACGGCGGCTGGATGGGCCGATAACGGTTACACACCGGGTACGGCGCACACAAAGGCGTCGTCGCGGCGCGATTCTGTGGCATCATAACGTGCGTGGGACAATCGAATCGTCAGCGGACGCGATGAAAGGCGGCAACGAGATGGCAGTGCGTGTGCGGGTATGGAGCGAGGGAACGGCGCCCCGGTCGGTGTATCCGGAGGACATTCGCGGCGCGGTCGCGGCGTTTCTCAAAGAAGACCCCGAGGTGCAGGTGACGACGGGCACGTTCATTGACGACGACCAGGGAGTCAGCGAGGCCGATCTGGCGAACACGGACGTGCTCGTCTGGTGGGGGCATCTCCTGCATCGCCAGGTGCAGGATGCCACGGTCGAGCGCATCGTGCGGCACGTCCGGGAGCGCGGCATGGGCTTCGTGGCGCTGCACTCGGCGCATATGTCGCGCCCGTTCACGACGCTGATCGGCACGAGTGGCACGATTGGCGGCTGGAAGCACGACGCCGGCCCGGAGGAGATCGAGGTGCGGGAGCCGAAGCATCCCGTCGCCGAAGGCGTCGCCAACATGACCATTGGCGAGGAAGAGATGTACGACGAGCCGTTCGATATCGGCACGCCGGAGGCCGTCGTTTTCCACTCGACGTTTCCCAACGGGCATCAGATTCGCAGCGGGCTGGCCTATACAATCGGCGCGGGCCGCCTGTTTTACTTCCGCCCCGGCCACGAAGAAAACCCGACCTATCGCCTGCCCGATGTTCAGCGCGTCGTCAAGAACGCCGTGTACTGGACGGCGAAGCAGGTCTGAAAACGCAACGGGGAACGGGCGAGCAGGCGCGCACGGCACGCCGGTCGCCGCGTTTCCCGTTTCTTGTGAGCGCGATTGAAGGGAGAGGGGAATCAATGGTGCGCATCGGTTTCATTGGTTGCGGGGTCATCAGCGGGCAGCACGTTAAGGCGTTAGTGGACGTGCCGGGGGCGGAGATCGTCGCCCTCGCGGACGTGATGCCGGAAAACATCGCCGCGCTGAAGCAGTTGTACCCCGCGCTCGCGGACGCCGCCGAGTACGCGGACTACCACGACATGCTACCCACGCTCGACGCCGCGCTCGTGCTCACGCCGCACCATCTGCACTACACGCACATCAAAGACTGCCTCGCGGCGGGGCTGCATGTGCTCTCGGAAAAGCCCTTTGTCACGCACCCGGAGCAGGCGCGCGAGTTGATCGCCTTTGCCCAGGAGCGTGGGCGCGTGCTCATGCTCTCGTACCAGAACCCACAACTGTGGCAGTACCGCTATGCGCGGCAGCAGGTGATGGCGGGCCACCTCGGCGAGATCGTCTTTTACTCCGGGCAGATTACGCAGCAGTGGGGCGCGCGCGGCGGCTGGCGGCTCAATGCCACGCAGGGCGAGGGCGGGATGCTCGTAGACACGGGCAGCCACTTCGTGGACCTGATGCTCTACCTCACGGGAATGCAGCCGGAAACGGTCGCCGCAATGAGCGACAGCGACGGGCAACAGGTGGACATCATCAACGGCGCGCTCATCCGCTTCAATGGCGGGCGTATCGCCACGCTTGCGGCGGTCGGGCGCGGGCCGACGCTCTGGTACATCACGATCGTGGGCACGAAGGGCACGATTGAGTTGACTGACCGCGACAACATCCTGCACGTTGGCGCAGACAACTACACCGGCTGGATCGGCACGCCGCGCAGGAACCTCGTGCCCCCCGAAGGCGAGCGGCCCGCAGGCACGACCCCCGATGCCGAGTTCGTCAAAGCGGTACAGACGGGCGACCTCACCGCCTCCGACGCCGCACGCGGCCTCGTGGTCGCGCAGTTGACGCAGGCGATCTATGCCTCGGCGCACGCCGGCGGCACACCCGTACCCGTCACTGCCTTCGGCTAGCCCGGTTCGCGGTGCCGTTGGCCGGGATTCTCCTAACCCCCGGCCCCTTCCCTCGAAGGGAAGGGGAGCGAGCCGGGGCAAGGGTACGACGTTCCCCATGCACGGTAACGTTGCAATAGCACTCTCCCCTTCCCTTCGAGGGAAGGGGCCGGGGGTTAGGAAGACCCGCCCCAGAATGCATACACGAAAGCGAAGGGACAAATGGCGGAACTGAAGAGCCAGCGGCTGCGACGCGTCAACCACCAGGGGGATGCGCTGCGCTTGGGCATGAACTGGACGGAAGAAGACCTCGCAAAGCCGCAAATCCTCGTGGAGAGCGCGTACGGTATGGGCCACCCCGGCACCTTCGGCTTTCGCCCACTGATTGAGGAAGTCTCCAACGGCGTGTTCGAGGCGGGGGGCAAGCCGGGGGTGTTTTACACCTCCGATATCTGCGACGGCGTGGCGCAGGCGCACGCGGGCATGAGTTACTCGCTCGTCTCGCGCGATGTGCAGGCGGCGATGATCGAGATTCACGCCCTGGGGCACCCGCACGATGGCATGGTGGTGATCTCCGGCAACGACAAGAGCGTACCGGCGCACCTGATCGCCATGGCACGCTGTGACCTGCCGGCGATCCACCTGCCGGGCGGCACGCAGATGAACGCGCCGCACTCGATCACGAGCGATTACATGTGGGGCATGGGCGCGGCGGTGGAGCGCGGCGAGATGGCGCACGAAGAACTGGAACTGCACCAGCACGGCGCCTGCCCGACCTGCGGCGCCTGCCAGTTCATGGGCAGCGCGAGCACGGGGCAGGCGCTCTCGGAAGCGCTCGGCCTCTCCCTGCCGGGCAGCGCGCTCATCCCCGCGCCGCTGACGTACCACCTGCGCGTTGCCCGCGCCGTGGGCAAGCAGATATTGAAGCTCGTGGAAGCCGACCTGCGCCCGCGCCACATCCTCACGCGGGAGGCATTCGAGAACGCCATCGCCGTTCACGCCGCCATCGGCGGCTCCACGAATACGCTCTTGCACCTGCCCGTGATCGCGCGCGAGTGCGGCATAGACATCACGATTGACGACTTCGACCGCATCCACCGCCAGGTGCCCGTGCTCGCCAACGCCAAGACCACGGGCAAGTACCCCGTGGAATACCTCTGGTACGCGGGCGGCATCCCCGCCGTGATGATGGAAATCCGCGACCTGCTGCACCTTGATTGCCTGACGGTGACGGGCAAGACGGTGGGCGAAAACCTCGAAGCGGTGGAGCGCGGCACCTTTTTCGCCGAAACGCGCGGCTACCTCGCCAATGTCAAGGTGAGCGTGCGCGAGATCATCCGCCCGCGCGACGAAGCGTTCGGGCCGGAGGGCGGCATCGGCGTATTGCGCGGCAACCTCGCCCCCGGTGGCGCGGTGATCAAGCACTTCTCGGTGCCGAAGGAGATGCACATCCACATCGGCCCCGCCCGCGTCTTCGATACCGAGGACAGCGCCGTGGCCGCGCTGATCGGGCGCGAAGTCGTGCCGGGAGATGTGGTCGTGATCCGCTACGAGGGGCCAAAGGCGAACGGGATGCCGGAGATGTACTACGCGACCGCGATCATTGCCGCCAGCCCCGAACTGAGCGCAACCTGCGCCGTGATTACCGACGGGCGGTATTCGGGCGCGGCGAAAGGCCCCGCCGTGGGCCACATCACCCCCGAAGCCTACGATGGTGGCCCGCTCGCACTCGTTGCGGAGGGCGACCTGATCGAGATCAACGTGCCCGAACGCCGCCTCGCCATCGTCGGCACGCGCGACGGCACTCTGATGCCGGACGAGGTAGACACGCTGCTGGCAACCCGCCGCGCCACATGGACACCGCCCGCCCCCCGGCACACCACCGGCATCCTCGGCCTATTCAGTAAAATGGCGGCAAGCACCGCCGATGGCGCATACATCACATAGGTAGTACGCAGTATGCAGTATGCAGGGGGGAACACTCTGCGGTGCCCGCCCCGCATTTCACTGCGTACTGCATACTGCGTACTGACGACTGAAAGGAGTCCCGACCAATGGCTGATACGTACCTCGCCAAGTACCACGTCGGCAAGCAGCAGGCGGACGCCCTGCTCGCCCCCGTGCGCCGCGACCTCGATACCCTGACTGCCCGCGTGCAGCACTACCTCGACCGCGTTTCTATCGCCAGTGACGCCGATGCCGACGCCCTCCGCCGCGCTTACACCGCCCTCGCCACGGCCCGCGACGAAATTGACCGCATCTGGCAGGAATCGGGATCATCGAACCGCGAAAGCGCGAAGGCGCGAAGGGAATCACGGTAATCTGGAATATGGATCTCCATATCGTTTCCCTTCTTGGTGTCTTCGCGCCTTCCGGGGGCCCTTTAGGGCAGTATTCGCGGTTCAAATGTTTTCACGTTGAGGAGGCTGGATAAATGACGGTGACGAAAAAGCGTGTGCTTATCACGGGCGCGGCGGGGAATGTCGGGGCATCGCTCGCGGTATCGCTCAAGGAGCGGTACGATCTGCGGCTGCACTACCACCACACGGTGCCGGAGCAGCCGCCGGTGGCGGACTTCGTGCGCGCGGACATCGCGGACTACGACGCCATCGCGCCCGCGCTGGAGGGAATGGACGCCGTGGTGCATATGGCGGCGGATTCGAGCACATCGGCGACGTGGGAGAGCGTGCGCGACCGCAACCTGATCGGCGCGTACAACGTCTTCGAGGCGGCGCGGCGCGCGGGCTGCCACAAAGTCGTGTTCGCGACCACGAACCATGTGATGGGCATGTACGACCGCGACCAGCAGTGGCCGATCTACGCGACCCAGCCCGTGCGCCCCGACTCGCTCTATGGCGTCTCGAAGGCGTACGGCGAGGCACTGGGGCGGTTCTACAGCGACCAGCACGGCCTGAGCGTGATCTGCCTGCGCATCGGCTGGTTTCTCCCCAAGCCGCACAACGAGATTGCCCGCTGGATGTGGCTCTCGGAGCGCGACGGTGCGCAGGTGACGTGGCGCGCGATTGAAAGCGACCTGCCCTTCGGCCTGTTTTACGCCATCTCCGCCAACAGCGGCCGCCACTGGGACATCACCGACACCATGAACGCCCTCGGCTACCGCCCCGAAGACGACGCCGAACGCTACTTCACCGACCAGCCGGTGCCGTAAGCAGCCAGCGAGAGGACAATGCCTGAGCGCCGTGCCACCCCACCGAGGCTCGGCACGCTATCCCCATGTGCGCGCCTCACTCACGCCGTTTTGGTCGAAGCGGGCGTCGCGTTTGGAGTGACTATTTCAATACGTTGTGCGGCGATCAGCGGCTGAGACAATGATGCCCCAAACGCATTCGTGCCCCCACCCGAACCTTGTGCGACACCGTATACAGTGATTCTCGTCTTCTCGTAAATGCCCGTGGTGTCGCCCACGTAATGCACCTGCACCGCCTCACGGTCGTAGGCGGTGCCACCCGGTATTGGCACGTAAAATTGGAGATCGGTCACGTTACCCGACACACGGATGTTGAACACGTCACCCGTCAGTTGCACCCGTTGTCCTTTAAAGCCGTCGGGGTTTTTCTTCAGGTCACGTACATCTACGGTCTGATACGACGCGAGCATACTCCCACCGCTCGTGTCCAGGGCAGTCGTCGTCCCCGCAACACTCACAGAGCGCCCGCTGATTCCCGACGAGTCGTTCGTGCTATTTGACGCCCCACCCGACGCGATAGAGGCTATGGCAATGAGCGCAAGCAACCCGCCGATAAGCAGCAAGCCCCCGCGTATAGGACTCATGCCACCTGGCTTGGCTTGCGGTGGAATCGGCGGGTACGTATTCGGGTAGATCATCCGTCCCCACGTCGTTTCGCGGCGATCCTGTGCAAATATAGTGAAACCATTTACCGTCATAGTTGTGGCGTCACGGTTAAAATCATGGACATTGCGGTAACGCCGCCGCACGATCTGCGGTGTCAGGTTCGCGCCAGGCAAGCGTGGCGAATACTGCGGTTGTCCCGGCGGCGGGTAGCCGTTCGGTGGTTGCTGTGACATTCTCCCATCCCTTCCCCTACGTCTCTATTGAAAAGCCACCATTCGTTTTCTCGTGGAATGTATGCTGTTCGCGCTTGCCGTACTTGTGATCCTGAAGGGATAATACGTTACCCCTTCGTCATACGCGAACCGACTGGCTTGAACACGAAACTGCGATGCGGGGGGCGCACTCGTGACGGTCGGAGCGGAAGGGGCGTTTACGCGCGGGCTACTTGAAGGCGTTGTTGGTTGTGGCATTGGTGTGTGAGACATTGGCAAACACCCCTCCTGCATTCTGCGTTTTTGTCTGCAACACATTGTACATCTCGGCGCACCTCTGCATCACGCCTTGACCGTACACCCCCCGGCGTGCGACAATCGGCGGCGGTAGGGGTTGACATAGTGTGTGCCGCGCGTGGGCGCGGGAAAGGGATTCGGGCCAAACGGGATGAAGAACGCGATACTGCTCATTCAGGTCATTCTCGCGGTGGTGCTCATGGCGTGCGTGCTGTTGCAGGCGAAGGGGAGCGGCTTTTCGGGCAGCTTCACGGGCGATTCGTCCAGCGTCTATCGCACGCGGCGCGGGGTGGAGCGCACGTTGTTCCGCTTTACCATCGGCATCGCCGTGCTGTTCGCCATCGTCGCCATTGCCGCGAGCCTGATTCAGTAAGCCGTGGCACGCCGACCGGTTCCCCCGCCTTACCTGTCGCCCCGCCGGCCGCGCCGTAACCCGGCGCGCCTGTTCGTGCCGCTGCTCGTGCTGGTCGCCGTGCTCGGTGTGGCGACATTTGGCTTCTATCGCCAGACGCAATCGCCTGACGGCCCGCCCGCCGTGGTCAATGGTACAGGCGCGCCGAATGTGGTTCCCCCCGGCACGCCCGCGCCGACGCCCACCCCGACCACCGTGGAAGTGCCGCAACGCTTCGGCAGGTACACCGAGGCGGTGGTCGGCGGCGTGCCGACGGTGATCAATCCCCTGCTGCCCGACCAGTCCGACCCGAACCTCACGGGGCTGATCTTCAGCGGCCTGACCAAGCTGGACGAGACGGGCAAGGTCTATGGCGACCTCGCGGATCAGATAGACCTCGATCCGACGGGCATGGTGTACACCTTTCACATCCGCAACGGCACCCGCTGGCACGATGGCCAGCCTGTGACGCCGCAGGACGTGCTCTTTACCGTGCGCCTGATTCAGGACGCGAACTACCCCGGCGACCCCGAACTGGCGAACCTCTGGCGCACCGTGACGGTAGATTTGCCGGGGGATGGCAAGGACGGGCGCGTGCGCTTCACGCTGAAAGACCGCTACGCCCCCTTTCTCGGTCTCACGACCATCGGCATCCTGCCGCAGCATATTCTCGGCGGCATCAAGGCGGAAGACCTCGCCGACCAACCCTTCAACCTCGCCCCCATTGGCACCGGGCCGTACAAGCTGGTCGGCATCGAACCGGGCGGCCCCGCCGTGAACCTCGTGCTCAACCCGCAGCACTACGAGGTCGCCACCGAGGCGGCGTACTTCATTCAGGAGTTGCGCTTCCAGTATTACGCCACCTTTGATCTCGCCCTGAATGCCGCAAAGGCGTCCGCGACCACAGGCGTAATGGGCATTGGCGAGGTGCCGGTGGGGGATTTGCAGCGTGCCAATGCCACCCTGAACACGAGTGCGAAAAACGTGGACTGGAAGTTCTACGGCTACAACATCGCCGCCTATGACGTGCTGCTGTTCAACAATCAGTCGCCGATCTTTTCCGACCGCGCCGTACGGCAGGCGGCGGATCAGGCGATTGATCGCCAGGCCCTCGTAAACAGCATTCCGGGGCAGCAGGCCCTCCCCGGCGATGGCCCGATTCTGCCCAATAGCTGGGCATACAAACCGGAGGCCGCGAAGCACCCCTTCGACCCCGCCGCCGCGAAGCAGTTGCTCGATGACGCCGGCTGGAAAGTGAAGAGCGGCGCGCAGGTGCGCGAAAAGGGCGGGCAAAAGCTCGCCTTCACGCTGATCACCAACGGTTCCGGCGTGCGCCCGCAGATCGCGCAGGCAGTGGCGACGCAGCTCGCGGCGGTCGGTTTCGATGTGCAGGTCAACCGGATGCCCCTCTCCGCGTTCGATGTGGAGCAAACCTATCTCGTGCCGCGCAATTACGATGCCGTGCTCTTTGGCTTCTCCGGCCTCCTGCCCGACCCCGATGCGTACCCATTCTGGCACTCCTCCGGGGCGGGGAGCGGCTACAACTTCACCGATTTCCGCGATACCGATTCCGATGTCGCACTGGAAAACGGGCGACGCGCCACGAACCCGACCGAGCGGCGGCAGTGGTACGCGCAGTTCCAGGACCGCTTTATCGCCGAAGCGCCCGCCGCCGTGCTCTACTACCCGCGCTACGTCACGGTGATGCGTACGGACATGCGCGGTGTCCAATCGGACACGATCAACGTTGCCGCCGACCGGTTCCGGGGCATCTCCCGCTGGTACCTCAAGTACAGCACCGTCAGCCCCGCGCAGGCCACCGCCAACGCGCCGCCCACCGCGTTGCCCCCGACCGCCGCGCCCACCTACGCCGCCACGAACACTGCTGTCGCACGAATCACGGGGACGCCGGGGAGCGCGCCGCCTGCCAGCCCGCCAGTCGGATCGCCCGCGCCTGCCCGGTCGCCTGCCCCCAATCCGATCAACATGCCAAGCAACGTGCCCGCGCCGTCCGCCGCTACGGCGAAACCGTGAGCGTGTCTGTTGCCGCACCATACACCGCGATGTACTATGCGTGTGGCATTTCGCGGGGACACACAAGGGATATCACGGATACAAGGCACGGGGGACTCGTGGACGGACTGCTCGATCCCCTGCAACTCGGCATCATTGTGGCGATTGCCGCCCTGGTACTCGTCGCGGGGCGGCTTTTTCCCGCGACACGGAGCGGGGAATGCCAGAAGCGGGGTGAAACGAACACCGGGGCGTGACCGCTCTTTCGCCCCTTTCACCGCGCTTGCGTGTCCCTTGCCGCTTGTTGCTTTCCCCATATGCGTCCACACGGTAGAAAGGGCGGGGCACTGTGGCACCGAAGCGTCTCCTGATTGACACGGACACCGCCTCGGACGATGCCGTTGCACTCGTGATGGCCCTGCGGTTGCCGGAGGCGCGCGTGGAACTTATCACCACGGTCGCGGG
>JAABUQ010010490.1_pt1 | contig 12119 bp, 15 predicted proteins | sample 5560001 | NCBI WGS metagenome assembly JAABUQ01 (sample SAMN10711888, study PRJNA513371) | rock metagenome | isolation source: Antarctica rocks | place: Antarctica: Victoria Land, Finger Mt nord | collected 2015-12-18
GCCTGACTTATTCGACGGCTGCCGGGTCGTTCGACGCGTCGTCGATCTCGGTTATCGAACTCGCACCGTGCAACACTTCGCTGACTTTTTCGCCGCCGTCCGCGATCGCGTCGCTGACGATCGCGTAGTGTGTGTGCCCGTGGCCGTGCGAATCGTCGACATGAAGGGTGCCGGCGAGCACGCGTCCGTCGGCGAGCGTCGCGCGAATCGCCTTCCCGACGTAGCTCTGAAGTTCGGAATCGGTCATCAACTTGCTCTTTCTTTGCGAGTGCGGAGATGAGATGCCATTACGTTACCGCGGTTCGTCGGCCTCGTGTTGGCGATACGATTTCGTGTCGAAATACCAACTCGATAAATCCTTTGGAAATCGGATGTCGCTAAACGTATAATCGACCGTCGAGCCATCGCCCGCGTAACCGTCGCCGACGACGCCGTGAATCGCCGTAACGACGGGGACGCCCGCGAGATGCGACATCGTGATCGTGAACGTTACGCCATACACGTCGGACGTTCCCAAGATGAAGAGTTTGTCGGTGGCGACGAGTTTTTCGAGTTCGAGCGTCGCTTTGTCGACGAAGAGTTCGCGCAAGCGATTGCGGTCGGGATCTCGCGTCGGCAGAATTTTGAGATGCAACGTCGTTCCCTCGGTTGTGATCGAGTCGACGCGATAGTCGAATTCGCCCGCGACGGTGATCGTCGCGATCGTCGGTAATTGCGAGGCCACGGGTTCGGGCGTCGGCACGAACGAGATCGGCCGCGAGTGCACGGGCGCGGGTTCGAACACGTCGGCTGTGGGTGGACCCGGATCGCGGCTTTCGTTGAAAGCTGGACGATCGAAAATCATCTCGCCGCGATTGATGCTACGCAACACGCGTCGCGTGAGCGCGGCGCGATCGAGACTTCGCATCCAATATTTGGTTTTGTAACTCTCGGCGTAATCGGGAAAGCCTTGGTCCGTAAGCTGTTTGCGTTCGAGTGTATAGACGACATAGGGCGGTGGCGGACGGTGCGAGCGAAATTTCGCGCGGATCATCGCGAGCAACTTCACGGGCGTTGCCGAGGCGATCGCCGATGCGGAGTAGGAGAAGGTCGATGGCGGCGGCGCGAACGTCGCGTCGGGATCGGGCATCGGTGCGGGCGTAACAAGTAGCGCGACGAGCGCGGCGACGAGCGCGATGACGAACATGGGCACGAGCCTTCAACGAGACGCGCGCGGCGCCCGTTGCACGCCGTCGCTTGCGGGACGCCGCAACGAAACCTGGGAATGCGCGGACCGATGATGCAACTCGCCGCACTGATCTTCGATTTCGACGGCACGATCGCCGAGACCGAACGCGACGGACATCGCGTCGCATACAACGCGGCATTTGACGAAGCCGGCGTCGGCTGGAACTGGGACGTGCCCACCTATGGCGCGTTGCTCGCGATCGCGGGCGGCAAAGAACGGCTGGCGCATTTTTTGCTGAACGAACGCCCGGAGATCGATGTCGACGCGCGCGCGAGTCTGGTCGTGCATCTGCACGAGCGTAAGCGCGCGTACTTCGATGAGATCGCGGATCGGCTGGCGTTTCGCCCCGGGGTTCGACGGCTCGTTGCCGAGGCGCACGCGGCGGGCGTGCGCTGTGCGATTGCGACGACGGCGGCACCGAGCGGCGTCGACGCCTTCTTGCGACGCGATCCCCGCTTTGCCGCAGCGTTCGAGGTCATCGTCGCGGGCGATATGGTTGCGAAAAAGAAGCCCGCGCCCGATATCTTTCTGCTCGCGCTCCAACGTCTGGGCATCGATGCGAACGCTGCGGTCGCGCTCGAAGATTCCGCCGTCGGCTTACGCGCGGCGCGCGCGGCGAACATCGCGACGATCGTAACGCCGAGCGTCTACACGAGCGACGAAGATTTCCGAGGCGCCGCCTGCGTCGTATCGCACCTCGGGGAGCCCGACGACGCGGCGGTCGTCCTGGCGGGACCGCCCTTGCACGGTCCCGCGGTCGATCTCGCCTATGTTCGTTCGTTCGTTGCCTAACGAGCCGGCGGTGCGGTCGCCTCGACGGCACTGAAGGTCTCGAGAATCTCGTAGGTGTGCGATGCGTTCGCCGGGACGACCCACGAATCTCCGACGCCCAGAGCGATCTGCTGGTCCTCGACGTGCAGGACGGCGCGACCGCGCAAGACGTAGCCGACGGTCTCGTAGGCGCGCGTCGTCGCCGGTTTTGGCGCACCGGGATGCTCGTCGCGCCACATCCGCATTGCCGTGCGTTCGCCTGCCGCGAGGACGATCTGCCCATCGGCGTCGGTAGCGACGCTCGTCGAATCGACCTTCATCGTTTTCATCATCTTGCGTTGTACCCGCACCGCCGACGTGACGCGCTTCGTCGCACGTTGGGTAAGCGTGTCACATGATATCGACCATGCTCATCGTGGCGGCGCTGGCCGGCTCCCCGTCACCGGCGCCGCATGCGACGGGAACGAAGCCCGCGCACCCCGCGAAGTCGCGCGCTGCCCGGGCGCTTGCGCAACTCGCCCCCGCGGACGAATACTTCGGCCCTTTACGAATGAGCGGCCTGGCGATCCGGATGCGCATCGACGTTCTGGGACGACGCTACCACGCGCGTGGCGAAAGCGACGACGATCTGCTGCACGATGCGGGTGACGCCGAGACGGCGCTCCATCTCTGGGCGGAGCGCTATCCTCGCGATACGTGGCTCGCCCCGACGGCGTTCCACCTCGCCGAACTGTATGCGGTGATTCAAACGCCGCTCGCGCGGGGCCGCGCGACCGCAGCGTTTCGCTACGTTGCCGACACGTTCGGCACGACGCGTGACGGCCGCCTCGCGCGCGCCCGCGTCGCGCAGGGTTTCCCGGCGTTGCACGATGAGTCGCCGTTGCTCGCGTCGCCCGCACCGGGAACGTCGCCGCTCCCCGGCGCGCCGTCGCCGAGCGTTTCCGGATCGCCCGCGACGTCGGGATCGCCGGTCGCGGCGAGCCCGCTTCCTGCGTCGAGCGCGACGCCGAGAGCCTCGCCCTCACCGGCACCATCGCCATCGCCGCGGCGTTAAAAAGATACGACTCGGCTGATCGCCGAGACGCTTAGGCGGTGTGCTCCGCGCCGACGACGGTCTCATAGAGGAACCACGTGCGACGTTCGGTTTCGTCGATGAAGACCTCGAGGATGCTCGTCGTCGCGACGTCTTTGAGATCGCTTACGACTTCGTGCGCCGCACGCTGCCGGGCTGCGAAATTCTTGTTGTCATCGCAGAGCTCTTCGAGCATTTCGAACGGCTTTACGTAATCGCGGTCGTCGTCCTTGATGTCCGAGAGACGGCCGACGTGGCCGATCGATCGGATGGTCGTGCCGCCGACCTTGCGCACGCCCTCGGAGAGAACGTCGGTCATCGGGAAGATCTGGTCGGCGTGTTCGTCGAGCAACAGATGGTACTCGCGGTGGCTGCCCGACATGTGCCAGTGAAAGTTCTTCGTTTTCAGATACAGTGCGAACGCGTCGGCGACGAGCGGGTTGATCGCATCGACGATGCGTTCGGCGGCACCGGCCTCGAGGTCCGACGGGGTCGCGAGGGCTTTGGGAACAAGTCGTCGCGCTCCGTTGCGCTCGCTCGGCGTGAAGTGGAAAAGTTCCGGGAATGGACCAGTCATGGATATGCCAACGACTTCCAGCGATCTCGACCGAACCGACGACGATCGCCACACGATCGCAACTTACGTGAGCGACATGCTGGCGCTCGAGCGTCACATCGCCCAACCAGTTGAAGCACAGCTCAAATCTAGCGACCATCAGGAATACGGGACGGCGATTTCGCTGATCACGCGCCTCAAGTCGACGACCGACGCGCATATCACCGCTTTAGAAAATCACCTGACCGCCGTCGGCGGCCACGCCGGTAGCCCCGTGAAGTCCGCCTGGTCGGCCTTACTCGGCGGCGGAGCGGCTGCAATCAATCAAGTACGCAAAACGAAAGTTTCGAAAAGCCTCCGCGACGACTACACGGCGCTCGGTCTCGCCGCGATCAGTTACACGATGCTCAACGCCACGGCGCTCGGCCTCGGCGATCAAACGACCGCCGCACTCGCGAAGCGTCATCTCGACGATATCGCCCCGCTCATCGTCGAGATGAGCAAAGCGATGCCGATGGTCGTCCTGCAAGAACTCAAGGACGATGGCGAAAACGTCACGATCACCGCAGCCGAACTCTCGAAGATGCAGACGGGCGAGAGCTGGAGCGAAAGCAACACGGGCGCGTAAGCCCCCGTCCGACAATCCCGAAACGGACCGTTCGTGAAAGCGGACGGTCCGTTTGCGCCCGGTAGCGAACGTTGTGACCCGTGGACATGCTTCGCTTCACCGATCTCGAGCGTTCGTACGGCGCACGCGAGATCTTCTCCGGGTTATCCGGCGTCCTACGCGATGGTGAGAAAATCGGGCTCGTCGGCCCCAATGGTGCGGGAAAATCCTCGCTCGTTCGCCTGCTCGTCGGTCTCGACGAAGGCGACGGCGGTGCGATCGTTCGTGCACGAGACGCGCGCCTCGGCTATCTAAGCCAAGCGGCGAGCGCCGACGACGCGACGACGTTGCGAGCGATCTTGGAGCGTGCCTTCTCGCGCATGCACGCTGAAGAATCGCGCGTTCGCGAACTCGAGGAGGCGCTCTCGCAGGCGTCGCTCGCCGGTGACGGCGAGCGCGAAGCGAAACTGCTCCATGCCTACGGTGAGGCGCGCGAGATTTTCGATCGCCATGGGGGTGAGGGCAACGAGCGCGTGATGCGCGCGATGCTCGCCGAGTTCGGATTTGCCGAAAGCGATCTCGATCGCCCGCCAAGCGCCTTTTCCGGCGGACAGCGGACGCGCGCCGCGCTTGCGCGCATGTTGCTCGAAGAGCCCGACTACATGGTCTTGGACGAGCCGACCAATCATCTCGATATCGAAACCGTCCGTTGGCTCGAAGACTTCATCATTGCCGACCCGCGCGCGACACTCGTCGTTTCGCACGACCGTTACTTCCTCGATCGCGTCGCGAACAAAATTTGGGAGCTCGACGGCGGGCATCTCGAAGAATACGCGGTGCCTCAGGGACGCGCGTACGCGGCCTACGTGGCGGAAAAGGCGGCACGTCGCGAAGCGGCCGAACGCGACTACGAAAAATTCCGCGATGAGGAACGTCGTCGCAAAGCCGTCGTCGCCGAACTCAAAACGCACGGGTCGCACAATTATTCTCACGTGCGCAGTCGCGAAAAACAACTCGCGAAAATGGAACGCGTCGAAGCGCCGAAGACCGCGCAAACCAAAATCTCCGTAAAACTCGAATCGGCACGCCGCGCGACGAACGGACTCGCGCTCAAGGCGCGCGATCTGCGCGTCGCTTACACGCAAACGCCGCTCTTCGACGGCCTGACCTTCGCGCTCGGACGCGGCGAGCGGCTCGTCGTCGTCGGCGCGAATGGTGCCGGGAAGACGACGCTCCTGAGCCTGCTGGCGGGAAAGCGGCCTCCCGACCGTGGCGACGTCGAGGTCATGGCGGGCGTGAAGACGGCGTACTTCTCGCAAGATTCGACCGACGATTTACCCGCGGGCGTGAGTGCGGTCGATGCGGTGCTCGTCGGCGCGTCGGTCACGCCGGAGGAAGCGCGGTCGCTGCTCGGCCGGCTCGGGCTTACCGGCGACGCCGGCGACAAACCCGTCGATGCGTTCTCGGGCGGTGAACGGCGGCGCATCATGCTCGCGCGGCTCATGGCGCGATCGGCCGATCTGCTCTTTCTCGACGAGCCCACGAACGATCTGGATATTCCGAGTCAGGAAGCACTCGAAGCGGTGCTTTCCGGCTACGGCGGCGCGATGATCGTCGTCTCGCACGATCGCTATCTCTTGCAGCGCCTTGCGGAGCGGGTCCTCTGGTTGCACGACGGGACCGCGACCATCATCGACGGCGGGTACGACGTCTTCGAATCGCACGCGCGCAGCAAAACGCTCGCCGAAATCGCCGCCACGAAGACCGTCTCGAAATCCGCACCGAAGGCGCCCCCGCCGCCCGCACCGGTGCCGGCGACCGTCAATCGCGACGAGGTCAAGCGCCGCGACAAACGCGCGCGAGAAATCGCGACGGCCGAACGCGAGGTCGCGCGGCTCGACGAGCGACGCGCGGCGCTCGAAGTGGAATTTGCCGACCCTGCGATCTATGACGACCGCGAACGCGTCGCGAGTCTGCAAGCCGAACTCGAGGCTGCGCGCGCGGCCGTGGATGCGGCCTTCGCGCGTTGGGAGCGCTTGGCACAGGACGACGTCGTCACCGCGTGAATTTGCGCGGGGCGTACCGCATGGTCGCGGCGAACGGGTGCACGTTCGAGGTGTTCGAAGCGGGCAGCGGCGACCGGCTCGCGCTGCTCTTGCACGGGTTTCCCGAACACGCGATCGCGTGGCACAACCAGATCGACACGCTCGTGGATCTCGGCTATCGCGTCTGGGTACCCAATCAGCGCGGCTACGGTCGTACTTCGCGGCCGCGTGACGTCGCGGCCTATCGCATCTCGCACCTCATCGCCGACGTCGCGGCGCTGATCGATGCGTCGCAAGCGCGCACCGTCGCACTCGTCGGTCACGACTGGGGCGCGGGCGTCGCGTGGTTCTTCGCGATGCGGCGTCTGCGGCCGATCGAACGGCTCGTCATCCTCAACGTCCCGCACCCCGCGCGCTTTCTCGAAGTCCTCGGCCGCTCGTTCCGTCAGAAACTGCGATCGTGGTATATTCTCGCGATTCAGATTCCCGGTCTGATGGAGCGCGTGCTCGGCTCCGGCAACGGCCGCGCGATCCTGCGGCTGATCAAGAACGGCGCGTGCGATCCGACGTGCTTTTCGGGTGAGGAACTCGAGACGTATCGCGCGCAGGCAGCCGAACCCGGAGCGCTGCGCGCGATGCTCGCATGGTATCGCGCAGCCGCGCGAGGTGGCATGGCCGAGCAAATCGCCCTCGGGTGGCCGATGATCGACGTTCCGACGCTGGTCATTTGGGGCGAAGCCGACGTCGCGCTCGGAAAAGAGACGACGTATGGGACGGAGAGCTTCGTGCGCGACCTCCGCATCGTATATCTGCCCGGCGTCTCACACTGGGTCGCGCAAGAGGCACCGCAGCGCGTCAACGCGCTGCTCGCCGAATTTTTGGCCTGACCCGAGAAGCGGCTCGGGCGCCTCGATCGCAGCTCGCTCGTCGTCGACACGCGTGCGGCGCGAGCGTGGCCGCTCACGGAGACCATCGTCGATGTCGCGAACGATCGTGTCGAGGGCTTGCGCGGCGCGTCCGAACGCGAGACGTACGCACGTGCGAAAACCACGCTTGCGCTCGTCGTATCGCCACCAGGCCAGCGTAAACTGTAGCCCATTCCGCCGAGCGCGGACTGGCAGTTTCATCTCGCGCGTGGCTGTCCCGCCCACTGCCAATATTGCTATCTCGCGGGGTCGCTCGCGGGGCCGCCGGTGACCCGACCGCGCGCGCACACGAGGGCACGACCTTCGAAGCGTCGTGTTACACCGACCCGCTCGCGCTCGAGCATCTCACCGGGGCGCTGGCGACGACGATCGCCTTCTTCGGCGCGTGGGATGCGCCCGTCGGCCTGCGATTCACGACGAAGTTCGATGGCGTCGGCGATCTGCTCGGCATCGATCATCGTCGCCGGACGCGGATCCGTTTCTCCGTCAAACGGACAAAAACGGACAAAATTCGGCTCGACGAAATACGTCTATCCGAAGGATGTGATGGCACAACTGCGCGCGTTTTTCTACGAGCACGTTCCGGCGCGCATCCCGGGCGTGCGCATTCTCTACTGGACGTAGACGTTCGACCTTCCGAGCGTTCGAGCGAGGAAACGACCGGATGGCTTGTGAGCCAAGATCGTGTTAAGCTTAGACGGGAGCCGCCGGACCTGTACGGCGGGTCGACTACCAGACGAGAAGTGACGGGAATGAGCGCCACCTTGACGGCCATCGACGATCTGGCGACGACGCTACTGGTCTCCGACTACGCTTCCACGCGGCCCGATCTCGTCGCTCTGTACGAGCGCTCGAAAGGGCGCCAGTGGAACGCGACGACCGATCTCGCGTGGGACCAGGTCGTCTCCGTCGACATGCCGATCATCGCCGAGCATCGCCTCTCGCTCTACGGTCTGCCGGTGTGGGAGCGCATGAGCGCCGCGACGCGCAAGCGCTACAATCTGCTCGAATCGGCTTGGGTCGTTAGCCAGTTCTTACATGCGGAACAAACGTCACTCGTGGCGTGCGGCCAACTCATGGCCCTCCTGCCCGACATGGACGCGAAATTCTATGCGGCGAGCCAAGGTTACGACGAAGCGCGTCACGTCGAATGCTACCGTCGGTATCTCGACGAGAAGCTCGGCGTGTCGTACCCGATCGATTCGAATCTCAAGGATCTTTGCACGCTCGCGCTTGCGGACGACGAGTGGCCGCTCAAGCTGATCTCGATTCAAATGGTCGTGGAGAGCCTCGCCCTCGGCGCGTTCAAGACGCTCGTGAAATCCGCCGTCGAACCGTTGCTGGTTTCGATGCTTACGTACATCATGCAGGATGAGGCGCGTCACGTCGCCTTCGGTCGGCTCGCGCTCGAACGTGCGATTCGCGATAGTGCGCCCGTCGACCGCGACCGCTACGAAGATTTTGTGGCGACGTGCGCGCAAGTGATGTACTACGGGTTCTTTCCGACTGCCGTGTTCGAGGAGTTGGGCCTCGCGAACGTCGATACGTTGCGCGCCGGCGTTTTTGCGAGCGAACAGCGCCGGCTGTTCCGTGCCGATCTGTTCTCCGTGATGATTCCGGGCGCACGCGACGTCGGGTTGCTCACGCAGCGAACGAAGGTGCGCTACGAGAAACTCGGCATCGACGTCGACCGCGCATAACTCCCTTGCGCGCGTGGCGCTGGTGTCGGATACGCACGTGCCGCGCTTCGCAAAACGCTTACCACGCGCGGTCGAACGCATCGCGCAAGAGGCGCCAACCCACGTGTTGCATTGCGGCGACCTGACGGAAGTCGAGGCGCTCGGCCCACTTCTGAAGCTCGCGCCGTTCGACGCGGTCGCGGGTAATAACGACAGGCCCGAGATCGTCGACCGTTTCGGACGTCGGAAGATCGTCGACATCGCGGGTACGCGCATCGGACTCGTCCACGGTGACGGCACGCGCCGCCTTCGACCCAGCGTCGGTCGAGGTCATCGTCTTCGGTCACAGTCACGTCCCCTCGTGCACGCACGTCGACGGCGTATGGATCGTCAATCCGGGTTCGCTGACCGACAAACGGCGACGGCCCAAATATAGCTTCGCCGTCCTCGACATCGGCCACGGCGGCTGCGTGCCGCGCCTGGTTTTTTTTCTCTAGTCGTCGCAAATAGGAAAGGCCCATGTCTGGCGACACGAATCTTTAACGTTGCAGCGGTTAAAGTCCGAGCGCCAGAGGCTCATCGTAGCAATTGATTTTGCCGGTCTTACACGCGCGGCAACTACTCCGTGGTTGGATCGTAGCACCTCGCCTCCGTGGACCGCTAACGTCTTATTGCTTTGGTGGGACTACTCAGTAGACGGGTTCGAACGTCCTCGTCGTGATCGGCCTTGCGATTCTCGACGCGTCTGTTTTGCTCCAGCAGGCGCGCGAAGGGAACGTAAGGCGAACGTTCGCATGCGCGCAGCCGCGAAGCGACGTGACGTCATCGAACGCCCGTCGCGCGCGCTCATCGAAGAATCGATCTATGATAAATTCATGGAAAAGGCGCTCGCACGCGTCGCCGCGATCAGTCAGGGCAATCCGCTCGATCCGAACACGATGATCGGCGCGCAAGCTTCGAGCGAGCAACTCGAAAAGATCCTGTCCTACATCGACATCGGAAAGAAAGAGGGCGCCGAAGTCCTCATCGGTGGCGAGCGAAACATGATGGATGGCGCATTCAAGGACGGCTATTACGTGAAGCCCACCGTCTTCAAAGGCCACAACAAGATGCGTATCTTCCAGGAAGAAATCTTCGGGCCCGTGCTGTCGGTAACGACGTTCAAGAGCGAAGAAGAAGCGCTCGAGATCGCCAACGACACGCTCTACGGACTCGGTGCGGGCGTCTGGTCGCGCGACATGAATACCGCGTATCGCATGGGCCGGGGTATCCAAGCCGGCCGTGTGTGGACGAACTGCTATCACGCCTATCCCGCACACGCGGCGTTCGGCGGGTACAAACAGTCCGGTATCGGTCGCGAGAATCATCGGATGATACTCGACCATTATCAGCAGACGAAGAACATGCTCGTCAGCTACAGTCCGAACAAGCTCGGCTTCTTCTAAGACGCTTGTCCGTCACGCCCGGAGCCTCGGCCGCTCGCGTCACGTTGACGCCTGCGGCCGAGGAACTCATCCAACGACTTCGCTCGAAACACGGCCCGGTGATGTTCCATCAATCGGGCGGTTGTTGCGATGGAAGCAGCCCCATGTGTTATCCGATCGGCGACTTCATGCTCGGTACGTCGGATGTGAAGCTCGGTGAGATTGCGGGTGCGCCGTTCTATATGAGCGAGTCGCAATTCGCGTACTGGCAACATACGAAACTGATCATCGACGTCGTCGAAGGTCGCGGAGGGATGTTCTCACTCGAGAACGGTGAGGGCATTCGCTTTCTCACCCGATCCGAAATGTTCGACGACGACGAACTCGCTCGGCTCGCGCCGATCGAACATTGTACCTAGGTCGGTCGCGTCGCTCCGGCGGGCGCGGGCATCGGCCGGAACGGCCGGCCGGAGCCGCCGTGCGCGGGCTTGGGCTGCGGCCGGCGCGGACGGCCGGCGGGCGCGTTCATCGGGCGTGCCGGTGCGGAGGAACGCTGGCGCTGAACTCCCGACGGCAACGCGGCGACCGCCGAGACCGCGGGTAACTCCGGCACTTTCGCGCGGTCGAGCCTGCGTCCGAGGGCGCGCTCGATTTGGGCGAAGTATTTCTCTTCGTCGGCCGCGACGAACGTGATCGCGTCGCCGGTCGCCTTCGCGCGTGCCGTACGGCCGACGCGATGGATGTAGTCTTCGGCGACCATCGGGACGTCGAAATTGATCACGTGACCGAGTTCGGCGATGTCGATTCCGCGCGCCGCGATATCGGTCGCGACGAGCACGCGGTATTTACCGCGTTTGAAATCTTCGAGGGCGCGCGTGCGCTGCGCTTGCGAGCGATCGCCGTGGATGCGATCGGCGGGCACGTCGTGCTTCGCGAGCATCGCGGCCAGGCGGTTCGCACGCGACTTCGTGCGCGTGAACGCGATCGCGCTGAAGATGTTATTGTCCTTGAGTAATTCGAGCAGCAGATCGGCCTTGCGCTGCTGATCGATCGTGTAGATCGTCTGCGTGATGCCGACCGCGGGCGCGCCGGTCGGCGCGAGATCGACGCGCACGGGGTCGTGCAGCAGTTCTTTGGTCAGCGCGGCGATCGCGGGCGGGATGGTTGCGGAGAAGAAGAGCGTCTGGCGTTTTGTGGGCAGGCGTTTGAGCACGCGGCGAACGTCGGGCAAAAATCCCATGTCGAGCATGCGGTCCGCTTCATCGAGCACGAGCAATTCGATGCTATCGAGGCTCGCGGTGCCCTGCGAGAGATGGTCGAGCAGGCGGCCCGGCGTCGCGACGATGATATCCGTCCCGCGACGGAACACGCCGACCTGCGGTCCAAACCCAACGCCGCCGAAGATCGCGGCGACCTTCACGCCCGTGTGGCGCGCGAGGGACTGCAGGTGTTCGCAGATCTGTGCAGCGAGTTCACGCGTGGGCGCGAGGATGAGGCAGCGCGTTCCACGCGGCTTATCGGCGAGCATTTGCAGCAGCGGCAAGCCGAATGCGGCCGATTTGCCGCTCCCCGTCGGGGCGCTCGCGAGGACGTCCCGGCCGAGAAGCGCGGGTGGAATCGCCGCCGACTGAATGGGCGTGGCTTCATGGAAGCCGAGGTCGGCGACGGCGCGCAACAATTGCGGCCGTAGGCCGAATGAGTCGAAGTTTGAAATTTTCGCGTTCTTTCTCGAGCGTGCGCAATACGATCGTCTAGGCTCTCGAAAGATCGCGCGGTGTTGATGGTATCATCGCACGGGACGCGCCTCACGT
>JAABUQ010010493.1_pt1 | contig 12115 bp, 12 predicted proteins | sample 5560001 | NCBI WGS metagenome assembly JAABUQ01 (sample SAMN10711888, study PRJNA513371) | rock metagenome | isolation source: Antarctica rocks | place: Antarctica: Victoria Land, Finger Mt nord | collected 2015-12-18
CAGCGCAAAGGTGTGGCGCAGCGTGTGCGCCGAGACGGCGACGCGCTTCAGGCGGGCACGGCGGGCGAGGCTGGTCATGACGGCCTGGATGGTGCGCACCGGCATCGCCGTCTCCCGGCTGCTGACGAACAGCGCCGCATCCTGGCCCGGCACCAGGTGTTGGTCGAGATGCTGCTTGAGCGCGCGGCGCGGTGGCGTTCAGCGTCACCTCGCGCGCCTTGAGGCCCTTGCCGTGGCGGATGCGCACGCTGTTGCACCAGGGCATGACGAGAGCCGCACCCTTTCCCTCCTTCGGGCAGATGGCGCCGAAGATGTAGGTTGATGCCGTGCGCTGGTCTTGCGGTGCTGACGGCCGGGTGCCGCGCTTGGCCCAGCGCCGGGTCAGCTTGGTCTTCTGGCCGATGCGAGCCTCGTCGCCGAACCAGACTTCGAGGCCAGCGGGGTCGAGGCCCTTCTCGCGCGCGGTCTCGTCCAGGCGGGCTGCGAAGCTCTCTTAAAAAGATCGGGGGGGTACGCCACAGAACGGGCCTCGACTTTGCCCATTCCCGCGGGGCCAATCCAGGCATGGCTAACCATCACGGCGCGTAGCAGGCGGCCTCGATGATGCGCTGGATGGCGGGGCTGATCGGTTCCGTCATGTCGGCACTTCCGGCCGATGTGACGATACGCTCGAACCAGAGGTGCTGGCGCAATCGCGCGATCGCGTCGGCAAAGGTTGGAGCTGGCTTGGGATACCATGCGGCCCGGCGTGGCGAGAGTGCCAGGCGCTCGGCATTCTGGTGCACGTAGAGCGTGACCACGCTGTAGAGCCCGAGCAGCACCGGCGTGGTCCGGAAGATCGCGGGATCGGACCACTGGCGCTGCGTTTCCATCCCGAGATGCGCGCGGGCCTCTTCGTAGGTGGTCTCGACGGCCCAGCGCCGGTTGAAGCAATCCAGCACGTCGCGCGGGTCGGCGCTGGTGTCCGTGCACAGGAAAGCTTCCGGCTCGCGCCGGCCGTCGGGGTAGCGGACCAGCACCCACAGGATCGGCACGATCGGCTTGCCCCCGTGGTGCCACAGCGCAGTGCCGGAAGTGTATTCAATCTAGCCCGCGCTGCGCCACGACGTCCGGCTGGATTGCACGACCCGCAGCCAGCGCGTGGCCGGGTCGGCGATGCGCGCGGACAGCAGCGGTTGGCGCGCGCCCTTGCGGGCGGGACGGCCGGGCTTGTCCTCGGTGTGCGACGGTGGGTCGAACAGGCGCGCGTCCTTGCGCATCCGCGTGATGACTGCCATCGAGGGGCGGAGCGCATGCAGCAATTCGAGCGCGGCGAACTCGCCGTCCATCACGGCGACGACCGCGCGCTTCGGCAGCCAGCGCCGCAGGATGAGCAGCAGCAGGCGGGCCCACTCGGTCACGGTGCGGTGACGCTGCCCTGGGCGCTCGGACCACGCTTTGCTCGGGGTCAGGGCAGTCAGCACCGGCAATCCCCAGATACGGCCCGCGAACGGCACGTCGACCAGCACCATGGCGCTCAGCCAGCGCAGGCCGCGACTGGTCGGCTTCGGCGTGTCCGCGCGGTGGCTCGCGTCATAGAAGCGCCCGGCCGGGCCGATGTGGGGACCACGGCGGCGCTCAAGCGTGTGGGCGAGGCCGATGATGATTGGTCCCGACGGCACAAAGGTGGCGACGACCATGTGCAGCAGCGTGCGCCCCAGCGCGAGGCCCGACCAAGTATTGCGGTTGAGCACGCGATGAAAGGCGGTAAAGCCGGCGAAACCCGGAGGGTTTGCGCTCGGATGCTCGGCGAGGCCCAAAGCACGCAGACAGTTGGTGACGGTGCGCGGTCCGACCGCCAGCAGCGCGCCGGTGGCCAGGGCCGCCGTCGTGGAACGGGTCCGGCGGGAAAACGCGGCCAGGAAGGGCGCGAGCCAAGCCAGAAAGCTGGGCGGCAGATGAAGATCGGGACGGACCATGGCGGACCTGCTCGGGTTATCGTGGTGCAGCAGGTCTCAACAGAATACAGCACAGGAAGATTGCGGTGGGGTCGAGCGATCCTGTGATCGAGCGCATTGCGGCCTAAGCTGGCCGCGCGGCGGCGTGGAGGCGCATCGGGTTCGGGGCGGCTACACCTTGATATCCGCTCGCACGGGCGCGCCCGTCGCGCGCCTCAAACCGCTTCCATCCGGCGACTGCCCCGAAGTGTTGTGGTGGCGCCGTGACGCTTGGGGACCGGCCGGGCCGTTTGTCAATGCCGGTTGAATTCTGGTTCTCCCGCACTTCCCGTGCTGTCGTTTCGGGTTCGAGTGAGCACATAGGAAGAACACAGACCCTTTTGAAAGCCAGTTTTGTCCAAGCGCCTTTTGCCCCTGATCCCGGCGGGCCTGGCCGTTGTGCAGGTCCTACCCACCCCCGAGCGCGTCACCATCGTCACCCGGCCGCAATCCGCGATGGCCACATGTCCCGACTGCCGCACGACTTCATGCCGCATCCACAGCTACTACGAGCGGCTCCTGGGCGACCTGCCTTGGCAAGGTCGCCCAGCAGCGTTGCTGGTCCAAGCGCGACGGTTCCGCTGTCTCGATCCTTCCTGCTCCCGCCAGACCTTCGCCGAGCGCCTGGCCGGTGTCGCACCAGCCGCCGGACGGCGGACCGAGCGCCTGGGCAGCCTGCAGGGCTGCCTGGGACTGGCGCTCGGCGGCGAGGCCGGCCAGCGCCTGGCCGAACGGCTGGCGATGCCGGTCAGCGCGGACACGCTGCTGCGCATGACACGCCAGGCTGGAAACGACAACGAGCCGCCGCCCACTCCGCGCGTCCTGGCCGTCGACGACTGGGCATGGCGCCGGGGCCGCCGCTACGGGACCATCCTGGTGGACCTGGAGCGCAACGCGGTGGTCGATCTCCTGCCTGACCGACAAGCCGAGACCCTGGCCGGGTGGTTGCGCCGGCACCCCGGGATCGAGGTCGTCGCGCGCGACCGGGCCGGCGCCTATGCGGACGGCGTGCGCCAGGGTGCGCCGGACGCGGTCCAGGTGGCAGACCGCTGGCATTTGCTGCGCAATCTCGGCGATGCCGTCCGCGCCGTTGTTGATCGCCAGCATGCGGTGGTCCGGCATGTCGCCAAGCAGGTCAGCGAACAGGTGCCCATGCCGACTGTGGCCGCGCCGGCGCCAGACAGCGCCAAGCCGACCGCGGCAGCCCGGCGCAGCCAGGCCTCCTACGCCCGGCGGCAGGCACGCTACGAGGAAGCCGCACGGCTGCGTGCGGCCGGCGTCTCCATCTTGCGCATCGCCGCCCAGCTTGGCGCCGACCGCAAGTCGGTCCGGGTCTGGCTCCAGGCCGGTGGTGCCTCGCTCTGGCGCAAGCCGCCACGGGTGGGTGTCCTCGCCCCCTGGCTCAGCCACCTCGAACAGCGCTGGGCAGAGGGCTGCCGCAACGCCGCCCTGCTCTGGCGCGAACTCGTCGGTCTCGGCTATGCCGGCCGCTATGGGACCGTGCGGAGCTGGGCAGGCAAGCGGCGCAAGGCCGACCCGTCGACCGCTGCCGGCCACGCCAGCGCCGGCGTGCTCGGCGGACAGCCGCCGTCCAGCCGGCACCTGGCGCGCCTGCTCATGGCCGACACCGAGGCGCTGCCCGAGGCCGAGCAGGCCTTCGTCTCGGCCCTCCTGCAGCAGGCCCCCGAACTGGCAAGCGGCGTCGCGATTGCGAAGCGGCTCAACCTGCTGTTCCGCCGCAGAAGCCAGGAGAGCCTGGATGCAGTGCTCGCCGATGCAGCCGCCACGCCGCTGGCGGAGTTCGCGGCCAACATACGCCGCGATCTCGCCGCCGTGCAGGCCGCCCTTGACCTGCCCTGGACGACAAGCCCCGCCGAAGGCCAGATCAACCGGCTCAAGATGCTGAAGCGGACCATGTATGGCCGGGCCGGCTTCCCGCTCCTCCGTGCCCGCGTCCTCCATGCCGCATGACCGCGCAACGACAGCACGGGAAGTGCGGGAGATCCTGAATTCTCCCCAGAAGCGCCGATTGAAAATTCCCCACTTCGTTGCGCCTCAATCACGTCCGTATCCGCGTGGCGGTTCGATGGTGGCGAGGTCGTCGAGCTCCAGGTCGACGATGGCCTGCAGGGCTTCGGCGGTGGCGGTGTCGCGGAGCCCATCGGGTAAGCTGTCGGCCCAGGCGGCATAGTCGGCCTGCAACGTGAGCAGCTCGGCGACGGCGTCATGCCATCGCTGTGGCCGGGAGCGGCGGTCAGTGGCCCGGCGGGAGCGGATTGCGGGGACGGTGTCCTTGGCCTGGCGCCGGGCGCGATGGCGGGCCTGTCGTTCTGCGTTGCTGAGCGCGTGCTCGCCTTGCGGCTGCCGTCCTCTTGGCATGGCCTGGTCTTCCGTTACGTAACGCTTTGCAGTGGGTGGATGCCCGCGAGGTGCTGCGCTCAGGCCGCGCTTGCGGGATCGGTTGCGGCCTTGGGTGGCCTGCCCCGGCGCCGCGGCGGGTCCGCAAGGGTGGCGTTCGGGCGCTGGGTTGGCGGCAGCAGGTCGGCGTGCTGGCGCATGCGATAGCTGGAGCCCTCGATGTGCACGACGACGGCGTGGTGCAGCAGTCTGTCCAGCAATGCTGTGGCGATAACGGGATCACCGAATACCTGACCCCATTCGGCAAAGCCGCGGTTCGACGTCAGGATCATGGCGCCGCGCTCGTAGCGCGCGTTGACCAGCTGGAAGAACAGGTTCCCGGCGGTGGCGCCGAGAGTGAGGTAGCCGATCTCGTCGATGATGAGCAGCTGTGCCCGGCAGAGATAGCGGATGCGCTCGCGTAGCCGTCCCTCCCGATCGGCGCGGGCCAGGCTGTCGATGTCCGGCGAACCTCTCGGTTCGACGATGTCGGCCAAGGGCGAAAAGTTGACGCTGCGCCCGGCGCGGACGGCCTCGACGCCGAGGGCGATGGCCAGGTGAGACTTGCCCGTGCCGGACTGGCCGATGAGGTGCACCACCTCGTGCCGACCAATGAAGTCGAGCCCGGCGAGCGCCATGATGCGGTTGCGGTCGAGCGACGGCTGGAACGAGAAGTCGAAGCCGGTGAGCGTCTTGATGGTGGAGAGCCGGGCCATTTGCAGGGCCGCCTTGATCCGGCGCCCCTCGCGCATCGTGAACTCCTCGGCGAGCAAGGTGTCGATCGCCTCGATAGGGGTGATCTGGCCGCGCTCGAGTTGCTGGACGACGGCATCGAGCGTCTCCAGGGCACGCGGCATGCGCAGGCCGACGAGGTTCTGGCGTATCCGCTCGATCGGCGCATCGAGCTGGGCTGCAGGTTTCATGCGACCGCCCCATCGCTGGCGAGGCGTTTGCCGACAGCGTCGTAGAACGCCAATGGGCGAAGTGCCACGACGTCGCCGGATCGGCCGGGTTGTGGGTCCTGGCGACGTGTCTGGCTGTTGACCGGAGCGGGTGCTGTGCGGTGCCCGGCGATGATGCGGCGCTGGCCGCGGCCGTCCAGGACGGGGTGGACAGCGACAACGCGGCCCTCCTCCAGGATGCGCACCTCGTGGGCCATGCTGTGCACCTCGACCGGGCGACGGCGCGTGGTGTTGGGCACGCTGTAGAGATTGCCGTCCACGGACACCATGCCGTCGCGGGTGATGCGCCGCTCGAGCCGCAGCACCGCCTGGAACGGCCCGGCCGGAAGCGGCTGCAAGCTGGGGCGCTCCTCGGCAAAGTGCTCGGCAACCACGCGTCGCGTGGTGGCGTGGGTGCGGGGATTGGCGACCTCGTCCAGCCACTGGCGGAACTGCTCGTTGAGGTCGCCGAGGTTCTGAAAGCTGCGGCCGAGGAAGAAGTCCTCGCGGATGTAGCGGAACGGCCGCTCCACCTTGCCCTTGGTCTTGGCCCGGTAGGCCTGGCAGGCTTTGGGCAGGTAGCCGTAGTGCCGGGCGAACTCGATCAGGGTGCGGTTGTAGACGATATGGCCGGCGTCCGGGTCCTCGCGCACGAACACGGTGCGCATGCGGTCGTAGAGGATCTCGGCCGGCGCCTCGCCGAGCGCCTCGAAGGCCGCCGCGTGGCAGCGCAGCAAGGTTTGCAGGTCCTGCTGCGGCACGAACCGGCCCCACAGCCAGCGGCTGTGGCCGAGCACGAGCGAGAACAGCCAGACCACGCGCTCGGCACCCGGCTCGTCGGTGAACACGGCGCGGAAATGCGCGAAGTCAACCTGTGCCTGCCGGCCCGGCGGCGTCTCGAACCGCACCTCAAACGGCAGCGCCGCAACCGGCCTGATCTCGCGCAGCAGATCGGTCAGTGCGGTATAGCCACCACGGTAGCCAACCGCGGCAAGCTCGCGGTGCAGACGACGCCCGGTCAGCTCAGGAACCGCGCCGAGCCGCTCACGCAGATACTGCTCGAATGGCTGCAGCTGGGTGACCTTGGCCTGGCGGGGACCATAGGCCGGCGGCTCGAGGCCGCTGGCGATAACCTTGCGAACCGTCTTGCGGTCCAATCCAGTGCGGCGAGCAATGGCCGATACGCCGGCACCCTGCCGATGCAAATCAAGGATCATGACAATCTCTCCCAGTCGAACCACTGGCTCCCCCCAACCTCTCAGGAAGACAGCTTCGACCATCAATCGCCGATCAACTGGAAACCCCAACCCACAAGCCGCAGCCCGTCAGGCAAACTGGGGAATTTTCAATCGGCACATTTGAGGAGTTTTCACCCGGCAGCTACAACCTCGCCGGCCTCATCGAGCACCGCATCCAGCGCGGGCGCGCCGAGCGCGTGCACCCGGCGTCCGGCCCGGTGCGGCTCCGACACGGCGGCGAGGCGGCCCAACTGCGCCTGCATCTGCCGGGTCAGCGCGACGAAGCGGCCGTCGTCCAACGGCACGAACCGGCCCTGGGCGCGACCCAAGCGGTCGAGCAGGAAGCGCATATCGAGCACGTGGTCCTCATCGACCGCGACTGTGCCGTCCACGCTGAACCAGTCGCGGTCCTGCTTGACCCGCAGTTGCAGCTTGTCCGGCGTGAGCGGGCTGACCCGGAGCTTCTGCCCTTCGGGCCACTCGACCGAGACCGGGCCGGCATAGGCCTGCAATTCCAGCAGCAGGTCGAGGCAGCCCTCCAGGTCGTCGATTTCCGCCTCATGCGCGGCGGCGCCGGCGCGGTCACGCAACGTCGGGCAGGCCTCGACCAGGGCGACCCCCTCGGCCAGCTCGCGCGGCAGGTCGCGGTTGGCCCGGAGCTGCTGGCCCCCGACGCTCGCCAGCACCGACCGGCCGCCCAGCCCGGCGACATAGGCCGGCCGCGCCGCGCCGAACGGCCGCACGACCAAACTGAGCCGTAGCCCTTCCCCATGCGGCACCAGCTGCACCACCGGCGCGGGCTGCCCCGGCAGCGCCGCCTGCTCGGTCGCCCCGATCTCGTCGCGGACCGGCAGCGCCGGGTTGTCCCGGCGCACGAGGGCGACCAGCTGGTCCCGCGCGCTGTTCGGCACGGTCAGTCCGCGCCGACCCAGGATCTCCTGCACCGCCAGCATCCGCTCCGGGAACTCGACCACGCGGTAGCGCGTCGGCGTCTCGGCTTCCAGGAACACCGTCGGCTCGGCCGCGCTGTGCGACAGGGCGACGTGGTAGCCGCCGCGCCGCTCGGTGACGACCAGCTCCAAGGGATAGCGCACCAGCTCGATGGGCCGCGAGCGGTGGCGGGCGTCGAACACCGCGGGGTGGCCGACCAGGGCCGGGATGGTGCGCCGCGTGTCGAAGTCGTAGCTCTCGTCCCCGTACCATCCCGACGTTTCCTTGCGGAGCGAGCGCAGCGCCGTGCGGTCCTGCTCCGTCAGGTAGTCGAGCCGCGGGTCCCGCTCATGCAGCCGCTTCATCGAGACCGGGCGTCCGTCGGTCCAGCCGTCCCGGCCCTTGGCCGATTGCTCGGCCACCTCGACCGCCCGCGTGTTCGGGTCCAGGAACCACGCCAGGCGCTTGGCCTTGCGTGGCGCTGACCCGGGAACAGCCTTCGACGTTCCAGCGCCGAGAAAGGCGTCCAGGCTTTCCAGCGCGCGCTCCCAGGGCTGGCGCACCTGGATGATCTGCGTGAACGCGATCTCCACGCCTTGGCCGGCTTCGGACAGGTAGGCCTTGTACGGCCCGGGCGACGCCGCCACGCTGGCCAGGATCTCGGCGTAGATGCGGGCGACCAGCGGCAGCTGGGCTTTCAACCGCTCGAAGCGTGCATGGAGATCGCCCTGGTGCGCGTGCGTGAGGTCGGCGTCCACGGCGTGCTCCGCCAAAGCCACACAGGCGGCCGACAGCGGCTCAATCGGCATCGCCGCACGCAATTGCCCCAAAAGCTCCCGTGCCTTCGGCTCAAGCCCCTGAGCCAGCCACAGCAGTGCCTGCAACGCCGAGAGCCCACCGGCATACGGGGACGCGCTGGACAAGGCGGCGTCTAGGCCGGCCTGCGCCTCTGCCTGCACCACCGCATCATTGGCGCGCAGCAGGGCCATCAAGAAGAACAGGCCGTGCACCCCGTCCAGGAACACCTTGCGCCTGCCGACGTGCTTCCTGTGCAGCTTCAGGGCGTCCCGGTAGTGCTGCAGCGCTGCCTCGTTGCGGCCGCTGAGGAACGCGACCGTGCCTTCAAGCGCTTGTCGGATGATGCCGACAGGATCCTCGACCGCCGCGATCCCAAGCCGCACGTCGTCCAGCTTGCCGGCGAGCAGGTCAAGCAGCAGCAGCGCCGGACGGACGGCGGCAAAGCCCTTCTTGCCCTGGTGTGCCCGGTAATGGTCGAGCAGCGCCAGCAAGTCGGGGCTGGGCGCGTTGGTGCGCAGGAAGGCGGACAGCTTGGCGTCGAACAGGGCGAGCTGGATCACTGGGCGCCGGCTGGCCAGCCAGCCGGGCGCGAGCGGCAGCGCGGCAAACAACGGGCCCAACAGGTCGGCTGCACGCGATGCGTCGCACTTCTTGTCGTGCAGGTCCCAGTTCGTGCTGAACCCGGCCGCATCGTTCGCGTAGATCGCCAGGCGGATCAGACGCCGCACCGCGTCGCAGTCGATCTGCTCGCCAGACGAGTGGTAGGACATGCTGCGTCGCGCCGGGAACGCCCGGAGCACCGCAGCAACCAGCAGTTCGCCGTCCGCGGAAGCGGCAGCGTCGACCGCCACGGGATGCAGCAGCGCTGGAGGACAGGCCAGGTCCTCGGTCAGCAAGCCCTGGCCCAGCAGTTCCTCGAGAACAACGTTGACGGACCGGGACGACCACGCCTTGCCGTCGGGCGCGCGCAGCCCGGACCGGGCCAGGCAGTCCAGGAACGCCGTTTTGTTCGTGGACAAGAACACCAGGCTTTTGAGGCGCAGAACCTACCTGGAGCCGGCAGGCAGGCGTGCGTAGCGGTGCCAGAGGTCGGCTTCGGATGGGAGTTTGCGGATGGCGGTCATGGGCGGATCAGGCTACCTGCGGCTCGGCTGGCATGCTTATACCAAGACGCTGCTTGCCGCCACGCCGGGTCTGGCAGCACGGTCCTGACATGCCGAGCCTGCGTATTCCGATGAAACCGCCCGGGTACACCGATCTGAAACCGCCCGCCGTTCCGATCCCAAAGCGCCCACCATTCCAGTCTCAAACCGCCCGGGATGGTGTCGTCTCGTAGGCCGCTTTCGTCATGTCACGCGAGCGAAGTCCGGGTCAAGCAATCGCTGCCAGCGTGTTTGCATTGGCTGCTAGTCACGCCCGTAGCCTCGCGGTGGCTTGGTCCCGTCCAGGGCCGTGAGGCCGGGATCGGGAAGTTGGGTTGAAGGTATCTGGTGCGCGAGCGAAAGCGGGAGTAGGTGGCCTGCTCGCGCGAGGAGCTTTCATCATGGCCGCATCCGACCTGATCAACCTTTCGGGCCTGATCGACGACGCCAAGTGTTTTGCGCCGGTGCGCGAGTACCGCTGGCCGGAGGGCGGCGCTGCCCCGCGTGTGACAGCAGCGCCGTCATCCGGGACGGCCACGACGACACGCAGCCCTGTCGCCAACGCTACCGGTGCAAGGCGTGTTCAGGGTGCTTCGACGACCTGATCGGAACGGAGCTGGCCGGACACCACCGCCGCTGCGCGTGTGGGTGCTGTGCCTTCTTCATGGGCCTGAACCTCTCGAACCGGCAGATCGCCCTGGAGCTGGGCCTGGATGTTTCGGACACGCAGGCCATGACGGAGCAGCTGCGCCGCGGGCTGGCTGCCAAGGGGCCGGCGGTGGAGCTGACGGGCGAGGTGGAGATTGACAAAGTCTATGTGGTGGCCGGGCACAAGGGCCAGCCGGCGGCGGTGGCCAAAAGGGGCGGCTCGGGCGCTGCCGCAGGCTGGCAGGCGCGCCGGGACGCGGCACGCTGGAGAAGGACAAGCCGCCCATCCTCGGCCTGATCCAGCGCGGCGGACAGGTGGTGTTGCGCATGCTGGCCAACGTGCAGCAGGCCACGATCAAGCCGATCATCAAGGCGGTCGTGACCGAGGGCACCCTCGTCTACACGGACGAATACAGCATCTACGCGCGGCTGCCCGCTTGGGGCTACGGGCACAAGACCGTCTGTCACGGGCGCGGAGAATACGCCCGCGACGAGGACGGCGACGGGTTCTGTGAGGTCCACGTCAACACCATGGAAGGGTTTTGGTCGCTGCTGCGCTCCTGGCTGCGACCGCACCGAGGCATCTCGCAGGACAAGCTGCCCCTTTATCTCGGCTTCTTCCAACTCGTACACAACGCGCGCCGACGCGGCAAAGCCCTGCTCGGCACCCTTATTGCCGGCCTGGTCGCGTGACGGGCTCGGCACCACCCCGGAACCCAACAAGAGCCTAAGAGCCTTATTCGATCCCTACATCACGCTTGCGCCTGCGTTTGAACTTGTTGCCAGGTAGCGCTGGTTCCGGCGGCACGTAGGCCAGCGCTTCATCCATCGTCCACGGGTTCGCCAGCGGAAACTGACTGAGCGCGATGCCGGTTTCGGAGGACGCCAGCTTGCGGGCGTCGGGATATGCGGTGACATAGAGGTCCGGCAGGAACTGCCGCATCCCAGGCTGGATTCTGACGATGCGTTGGGCCTCGATCTGCTGCACGGTGATGGAGTGTGTCCAACTTCGCGTAAGCTTCTCGGGCTGCATAAGCACCTTGAGCATATGCTGCAACAGAATGGCCATCGCGCTCTCGAACGAACGCAGGTCTGACTTGGCCATGTCGGTCAGAAACTCGGCGAGCGAATTCTGGTCGATCTCGTCCAGCCTGCCGGCGCGCAGCAAGTCGGCCTGTTGCAGCAGCCACCCGAACTCGTCCTGATCATAGAGCGCCCGTGTGTTCGTGGCCGTCGAGGATTGCGCCCACTCCATCACGTCCCTTGGTCCTGCGCTTGACATGCTCGCCACCTCGTCTGCGGTCAGTCTAGCACGCATTCAAAAAGAGCGTAGCAATGAAGAAAGCTTATGCCCCCGCCCCTCCACGCGCGATAAGCGCGGTTATCGCGCGTGGGGCATTTAGTTGGCTTGCCTTGGGCGCCGGGGTCGCCGAGGCTGGCCAGATGACCAAACCCTCCGTTGACCCGCCTCGGCTGGCTGGCCCGGCCGCGCACCTCACCCACCTGCGCATCGCTGGCTTCAAGAGCTTCGCCGACCCCATGGAGCTCGCCGTCCTGCCCGGCCTCACGGGCATCGTCGAACCCAACGGCTGCGGCAAGAGCAACGTGGCCGACGCGCTGCGCTGGGCGATGGGCGAGGGCCGTGTCCGGACACTGCGCGGCGCGGAGATGGACGACGTGATCTTCGCCGGCACCGCGGCCCGCCCCGGCCACAACCGCGCCGAGGTGGCGCTGACGCTTGAAGGGGACCTCCTCGCGCCGTTCGCCGGGCTGTCCGAGGTGCAGGTCGCCCGCCGCGTAGCGTGGTGCATGGATCCAGGATGTGGGCGCGCTGACCCCAATGCCGTCTAGGTTCAGGCGACGCGAACGTAGCTTGGGCGTCCCAGATCCAGCATGCGGTTGAGGGCGTGGACGGCGGCCGCCACCTCGGTCGCCCGGCGCTCATCGGCATGCGCGCGCAACTCGTCGCCGATCACCTGTTTCCACCTGTTCATGGTGGCTTCGACCCGGGCGCGCCTGTTGTATCCAGACGCGTTCTGCCACGC
>JAABUQ010010494.1_pt1 | contig 12115 bp, 13 predicted proteins | sample 5560001 | NCBI WGS metagenome assembly JAABUQ01 (sample SAMN10711888, study PRJNA513371) | rock metagenome | isolation source: Antarctica rocks | place: Antarctica: Victoria Land, Finger Mt nord | collected 2015-12-18
CCTGCTCATAGAACGCCCGCCCGTCGACCAGGCCTTCCACGTAGGCCAATCCCACCGACGTGGCCGGGTCGTCGGCAAACCAGTCGAGGTAGTCGGCCACCGTCACCATGGCGGCGTTGCCCGCGCTCACCGCCCTGCTGATGCCGATGCCGGTCTGGACCGCGTAGTTCTCGAACGAGGAGATGAAGTTGCCGCTCTGGCTGGCCAACCCGATGTGACCGGCCGGTGGGTTGGGGGCCACGATCTGGGCGCACAGGTTGGACGGGGTGGACACCACGCCCTGCCCGTTGGGGCCGGCCAGCAGGATGCCCACGTCGTCGGCCAGCGCCACCAGCTCTTGCTCGGCTCGCCGGCCCTCAGCGCCGGCCTCGCCGTAACCGGCGGAGGTGACGAAGGCGGCTCGCACCCCCTTGGCGGCGCAGGCTCTGAGCAGGCCGGGGTTGGCGGCCGCGGGTGTGCACACGAACACCAAGTCGGCGGCGCCGGCGGCCAGCTCGTCGACCGAGGTGAGGCACTGCACCCCAAGCACGTCGGCACCGTCCCGGTTGGTGGCAAAGACCCGGCCCCGGTACCCGCCGGCCAGGATGTTGTGCAGGCTCACGAAGCCGAACTTGCCCGGGTGGGTCGACGCCCCGGCCACCAGCACGCCGGCGGGATCGAACAGGGCCTGGAACTGCTCGGCACGGGGAGTCACCGTGACTGGTCACCGTCGCCGTCGCCTGACCCGCCGGCCGTCACCACTTCGACCAGGGCGTCGACGGCCACCGGGCGGCCAGCGACCACCAGCAAGGGGTTCAGGTCGACCGAGACCAGCTCGGCGTGAGCCTCGGTGGCGGCCGACAGGGCCAGCACCACGTCGGCCACGGCGACGCGGTCGACGGGCGGTTCGCCCCGGAGCTCGCCCAGGAGAGTCTGGGTGCGCAGGTCCTCGATCATCTCCTCGGCGTCGATCCGAGCGAGGGGCACGAGGCGCAAGGCCACGTCGGCCAGGGCCTCGGCCAGCACGCCACCCACCCCCAGCATCACCGTGGGGCCGAACTGGGCGTCGGTGGCGAGACCGGCGATGAGCTCCCGGCGTCCGGACAGCATGGGAGCGACGAGCACCGACACCGGCCCATCCGCTTCGGTGGCGGCGGCCAGCAGGTCGGCGGTGGCGTGGCGCACGGCGGTGGCGTCGTGCAAGCCCAGGCGCACCAAGCCCCGTTCGGTCTTGTGGGCGATGCCCTCGCCGCAGAGCTTGGCCACCACCGGGAACCCCAGGGCCTCACCCGCTTCCACGGCCTCATCGGCGGTGTGCACAGTGCGCTCGGGCGGGAAGGGGACACCGAAGGGGGCCAGCAGCTCCTTGGACGCCGCCTCGGACAGGGTGCGGGTGGTCGCAGGAGCCGGTTCGGGCACGGGCGGGGACCCTACTGGCGCGCCGGTCGGCGCCGGGACCCGTTCGAAAGCGGGCTCGGCGTCGCGCCGACCGCCGGCTGGCTCAACGCCGACGATCGGTAACAAGCCGAATCTTCCAACACCACGCATGGAGTCAGCGTCCCAAGCTCAGCGTGTCTGTGGGGACGCCTCCGGAAGGACCCGCAGGCCGACGGCCAGTGCCGCTTGGTGAAGCCGACGGTCCCACGTGGCCACGATGAGATCAGCGGGTGGCAAGAGCGCGGCGGCGGCGAGGTGCAACGCGTCGAGCGTTCGCAGATCGTGTGCCAGCGCGAGATCGGCGGCCTCCTCAACAAGGCGGTGATCAACCTCGATCACACCCACCGACCCCCACTCGTCCCGCACCCTGCGCACGGCCGATCGCCCGGCCGCGAGGCCGACGGCCCGCAGCGTCTCTATGTAGCCGACGCGACACATGAACCAGCCATCGGCGTCGCGCATGGCGTTGCGCACCACCTCGCTTTCCAGCTCAGCGACGTAGCGTTTGACCAGCGCGCTGGAGTCGAGATAGAGGATCAGCGCTCCGCGCCCCGCTCGTCGAGTACCAGCGCCGAAGCCGGTCGCGACGTCTGGGCGAGCCGCGGAACGCGCTGGGGACGCGGCCGCTCAGGGAGGGTGAGCCGCCCTTGGGCGACGAGGGACCGCAACCGGTCATTGCCTGGCATGGCGCCGGGAGGCACGATGTCGGCGACCGGCCGACCGTGGACCGTGACGCGGATGCGCTCCCCATGCCGGGCAAGGCGGAGCATCTCGCTGAGCGACGCCTTGAGCTGGCGGACACCCACTTCGCGCATGTGGTCACACTAGCAATTGCTGTGGTCACAACGGTCCGAGCGGATGGTTGCGCTCAGCGGCTGGCGCCACCCGGATCGAGCGGGTGTTGCCATCGCAGGTTGGGAAAGCGGGCAAAGCCCCGGTCGGCGCTCACCCACGTGGCGTTGTGCTCCATCGCTACCGCCGCCAAGAAGGCATCAGGGACCCGGTTGCCGGTGGCGCCGACGTCGGCGCAGGCGGCTCGGAACAGCGGCCAGTGGCGCTCACCGGGAGTGACGGCGGTGACCGAGGGAGATGCCCACAACACATCCAAGAACTCGAGGGCGACGGAGAGCGGCGTCGGTTCCCGGAAGATGCGGGCGTGGGTAACGATCCGGAGGAAACCGCTGGCCACTTGGGCGATGAGCCCCAACGGCTCGGCGCCGGTGCGAGCGGATTCCAGCCAGGCGAGGTAGACCCGGTGATCGGGCGATTCGGGGCGGTGGGCGTACACGAGGACGTTGACGTCAACGCAACGCACGCAGGGGCTCTGACTCGTCCATCCGATCGAGCAGATCAGCCGCGTCACTGAGATCGACGCCCGGAAGCACGCCGCCACTGCCGTAGGTCGGGAGGGCGGTCACATCGGTCTCGCGACGGCGTGGCCGCAACGCTTCTCGCACCGCGTCCTCGATGAGCTGGCTCACCGAGCGACCGGTGCGAGCGGCACGGGCTTTGGCCCGACGGTAGAGGTCTTCGTCGATGTTCACGGTCGTCCGCACCCAACGCACGTTAGCGTCGCATGATGATGCAAACGCATCACCAAGCTTTCCGCTGGCGGAAGCGTCGGTCCCGCTTACCCTGCGTCGATGACCTGGGAGATCCGCGGCGTGATCGAAGGCTTCTACGGGACGCCGTGGACGTGGGCCGAACGCATGCAGGTGGCCAGGCGCGGCGCCGACTTGGGCCTGACGCACTACGTCTACGCGCCCAAGGATGACCCGCTTCACCGGCAGCAGTGGCGCCAACCGTACGGAGCCGAAGAGCTGGACGGCTTCGCCTCCCTCGCCGATGACGGCGGATTGGCGTTGGGCTTCGCCCTCTCGCCAGGCCTCGACATCCAGGCCCACGATTCCGCCGATCACGCCGCCCTCGACGCCAAAGTGGACCAAGTGGTCGCCGTGGGCGCGTCACTGGTGGTGTTGGCCTTCGACGATCTGCCGGTCGAAGGGGTGGCGCCGGCGCAGCGCGGCGGCGAGCACGCGGACCTGACCAACCGGATGGTCGACCACCTGGCCGGGCGGGCCAGCGTGGCCATCGTGCCCACCGACTACACGGGTACCACGTCGACCCCCTACCTCGACGCCCTGGAGGCGCGCCTGGCGCCGCACGTCCCGATCGGCTGGACTGGCCCGTACGTCGTGAACGACGCCATCACCGGAGCCGACGCCGAGGCTCGCGCCGATGCCGTCGGCGGCCGGCCGCCGTTGCTGTGGGACAACTACCCCGTGAACGACGCCTTCATGGCCGATCGGCTGTTCCTTGGCCCCCTGCGCGGCAGGGATTCGGCCTTGACCGACCGATGCTCGGGCTATCTCGCCAACGCCATGGTGCAGCCGCGGTGCAACGCCCTGCCATTGGCGTCCACCGCCGCCTTCTGCCGGGGCGAGGACCCGCAGGTGGCATGGCAGATGGCCGCCCACGACTCGGGTCTCGCCCCGTTGGCCGAGGCCTGCGACGGCGCGCTGCCAGTCGCACTCGTTCGAGCCGTGATCGACGAGCACCAGGGTGGTGCCGGTGAGCGGCGAGGCGCTGCGGTCGTGGCCTTGGGCCAGTGGCTCGAGCGGGCGGCCGCCGCTGAGGCACCTGGCCTGGAAGGCGAAGCCGACGGATGGGTCCGGCAGGTGGTCGCCGAGGCGAACCTGGCGTTGGCGGCGCTGGGCCTGCTTGACGCCGCCCGCGCCGGCGAGGGCGCGACGGTGGCGGCGGCCTCGGTGATGCTCGGCCTCTCGTGGCCGAAGCTGCGACGAGACGGCCACACGGTGATGGGCCCGAGGCTCAGCGTGCGTCCCGTCTTCAGCCAGGACGGCAACGGTGACTGGATCTTCCATCGCCAGTCGGTGATCGAGAACGCCAACGCCGTCGACCATCTGGTTCGTCTCGCTCTCGACGTGGCCGCCGCCCCAGGAGCCCCATGAGCGTTGCCCCGCTGGTGGCCCTGGTGGGTTGCCTCGAGCACCTGCAGGCCGACGAGGACGCACCGTTGCTGCGCGACGCCGTCGCCGGCCTCGGCCTCGACGCCCGGCTGGTCGCCTGGGACGATCCCAGCGTCAATTGGACCGCCTTCGACCTGGTCGTGGTGCGGGGTACCTGGGACTACATCCGGCGCCCGGAAACGTTCCTCGCGTGGGTGGAAGCGGTGGCCGGCCACGCGCCGCTGGCCAACCCGGCGGCGGTGATCGAGTGGAACCACGACAAGCGCTACCTCGCCGACCTAGCTGCCGCCGGCCTCCCCACCGTTCCCACCACCTGGGCCCCCGCTGGTCAGCCGGTGGACGCCGTCGCCTGGCCCGATGCCGAGGTGGTGGTGAAGCCGGTGGTGTCGGGCGGCGGCAAGGACACGGCCCGGTACGCCCGCGGCGAGCGGGCCCAGGCCGTCGCCCACATTGTGCGCCTGCACGATGACGGCCGCACGGTGATGGTCCAGGAGTACCAGCCGGCCGTCGATCGAGAAGGAGAGCTGGCCATGGTGTATGTGGGCGGCACCTTCAGCCACGCCATCAGGAAAGGGGCGCTCCTGCGACCCGGCGCCGGGGTGGTCGACCGGCTGTGGGAGCAAGAGCAGCTCGCCGCCGCCGAACCGACGGCCGCCCAACGCGCCGCCGCGGACGCCACCGGGGCGGAGCTGGTCCGGCGCTTCGGCGCGGCACCGACCTACTCCCGGGTCGACCTGGTGACCGGTCCCGCGGGACCGCTCATCCTCGAGGTCGAGCTGATCGACCCCGACCTGTTCCTGCGCCTGGTACCCGGGTCAGGGGCCCGCCTCGCCAGAGCGATCGCCGGTCTCACCTGAGCGGACGGCGGTCACCGGTTCTCCCGCGCTGGCGGGCTTCGGTGATGAAGCAGTCGAAGAGGCGCTGTTGGACGGGATCGATGCCCGCGCTGTCCTCCGGGTGCCACTGCACACCCACCACCCAACCGCGCCCGGCCAGCTCGACCGCCTCCACCACGCCGTCTTCAGCGCGGGCCACCACCTCCAACCCCCGACCGAGCTGGCCGACAGCCTGGTGGTGGTGACAGCGGCCGGTGGCTCGGTCCGTGCCGAGCGCCCCGGCCAGGCGGGTCCCGGGGGTTACCGACACCGCCACCGACGAGCCTCCGCCACCGGAGGGCACACCGTGACCCGCCAGACCGGGCCGGCCGGTGATGTGCTGGTCGAGGGTGCCGCCCCGCCAGACGTTCAGGACCTGGAGGCCACGGCAGATGGCGAATACGGGTTTGCCGGCGTCGACGGCCGCGGCGAGCAGACCCATGTCGAACCGGTCGAGCGTCAGGTCACAGCCGTAGGTGTGCGGGTCGGGGTCCTCGCCGTACAGCGAGGGGTCGACGTCGACGCCCCCGGTCACCAGCAGGGCGTCGAAGCGTTCCATGGTGGCGGCGGCGTCGCCGTTGGGTTCGAGCTCGGCGGGGGCCAGGACGGCGCCCAAGCCACCGGCCCGAGCGATGGCCTCCTGGTAGTAGGCCGACACCGACACCTGCGGCTCCAGCACCCGCTCGATGCGTCCCAACGGGTACACCCGCCCCGTCATCGCCACCAACGGCACCGCGCCACCGCTCACGCGCTTACCCACCCAGGCCGTTCATCATCTCGAGCGGCCCAGCCCGGCGCAGCCGCAGGGGGTCTGGGGGGCACCCCCAGAGAACGGGAGCCGATCCGCAAGGAGCTGGTTCCGGCAGTTCTGAGCGAGGCGAAGTCATCCGCGTTCGAAGCCGCGACGCAGCTCCCAGTCGGTGACGGTGGTGTTGAACACCCGCCACTCCTGGCGGGCGGTGTTGAGCAGGTGGTGATGGACGTCGTCGCCGAACGCCTCCTTGGCCACCTCGCTGCCATCCAACAAGTCGATGGCCTCGACCAGCGTCGAGGGGATGCGCTCGACCTCGTCGGCCACGTAGGCGTTGCCGAGGAACGCCTCGCCGGGGTCGAGGACGTGGTCGATGCCGTACAGGCCGGCGGCGATGACGGCGGCGAAGGCCAAGTAGGGGTTGGCGTCGGCGCCGGGGATGCGGCTCTCCACCCGGTAGCCCTGACCGTGGCCGACCAGGCGCAGGCCGCAGGTGCGGTTGTCGTGGCCCCAGGCGATGGCGGTGGGGGCCCAGGACTCGGGTTGGAACCGCTTGTAGGAGTTGACCGTAGGAGCGAACAGCCACGTCAGCTCCTGGGACGCGTGCACCAGCCCCCCGAGCCAACCCCGGAAGACGGGCGAGAGGTGGTCGGGAGCCTTGGCGTCGAACATGAGCGACTTCTTGCCGGTCTTGTTCCACACGCTGGAGTGGATGTGGCACGACGAGCCGGCGTCGGCCATGTCGTACTTAGCCATGAAGGTGAGGGCGCGGCCGTTGAGGCCGGCGATCTCCTTGGTGCCGTTCTTGTAGATGGCGTGGCGGTCGGCCATCTCCAGCGCCTCGGCGTAAGTCAGGTTGATCTCGTGCTGGCCTCGCCCCGCTTCGCCCTTGGAGAACTCCACCGGCACGCCGGCCGCCTGCATGCCGTTGCGGATCTGGCGGATCAAGTACTCGTCGCGGGTGGTCTGCAAGATGTGGTAGTCCTCGATCCACTCGCTGTGCGGAATGAGGTCCCGGTAGTTCCCGGCGGCGGCCTCCGCATAGGAGTTGCGGAACAGGAAGAACTCGAGCTCTGAGCCGATGTTGATGCGGTAGCCGCGCTCGGCCGCCCGTTCGATCTGGCGGCGAAGGATGGCCCGGGGTGACACCGCGACGGGTCCGGCCCCGCCTTCGTCGACCAGGTCACACAGGACGAGCGCCGTCTTCTCCAACCACGGCACGAGGCGCAACGTGGCCAGGTCGGGAACGGCGCTGAAGTCGCCGTAGCCCTGGTCCCAGTTGGCGTAGCGGTACCCGGGCATGGGGGTCATGTCCACGTCGACGGCCAGCAGGTAGTTGCAGGCTTCGATGGTGCCGTCGAGGACGGCCTCGAGGAAGAACGGCCCGGTGACCCGTTTCCCCATGAGCCGACCGCCGAGGTCGGGGAAAGCCACCAGCACGGTGTCGATGTCGCCGGCGCCGATCATGGCCTCGAGCTGATCCACCTCGACGGTCACGCGTTCCATCGCAGCCTCTTTTGCTATTCGGGCGTGGTGTAGGCGGCGGTGATGCCACCGTCGATGATGAGCGACTGGCCGGTCATGAACGACGACTCGTCCGAAGCAAGGAAGACGGCACCGTGCACCATCTCGTCGGCCTCGCCGAAGCGGCCCATGGGGATGTGCACGAGCCGGCGCCGGCGCTGCTCCTCGTCGGACAGGTACTGGGCCAGCAGCGGCGTGAGGACCGGTCCCGGGCAGAGCGCGTTGGCCCTGACCCCCTGGCGTGCGTACATGACGGCCAGCTCGCGCGTCATGGCCAGCACCGCTCCCTTAGAGGTGGTGTAGGCGAGCTGGGGGGTGGCGGCACCGAGGTGGGCCACGAAGCTGGCCACGTTGATGATGGAGCCGCCGCCGGACGCCAGCAGGGCCGGGATGGCGAACTTGCAGCCGAGCCAGACGCCCTTCACGTTCACGTCCAATGTGGAGTCCCACGTGGCCTCGGAGGTGTCCACGGGGCCGGCGTCGTCGGCCAGGCTCACACCGGCGTTGTTGTAGAGCACGTCCAGGCCGCCGAACACGTCCACCGTCTCGGCCACCGCCGCCTCGACCGACGCCGGGTCGGTGACGTCGGTGGACACGTAGATCGCCTCGCCACAGGCGTCGCGCACGGCGGCCACCGTGTCGGATCCGTCGGCGATGTCCACGACAGCGATGTGGGCTCCTTCCCGGGCGAACCGCTCTGCCGCCACCCGGCCGATGCCCGACGCCGCGCCGGTGATGAGCGCCACCTTGCCGGCCAGTCGGGACACGGCCATAGCATGCCGGGTCCCATGGTCACCGACGGACAAGCCCAGTGACGGCACCGTTGATCGTCGGCGGCGAGCGGCGGGCGGCGGCGGGCGGCGAGGAGGTCGCAACCATCGACCCGTCCACCGGCGCTCCTCACGCCGCCGTGGCCATGGCCGGGCCGGCCGACGTCGACGCCGCCGTGACCGCCGCGTACCGGGCCTTTGACGACGGTCGGGGCGGGTGGGCCGCCACCAGCGCCACCGAGCGGGGCCGGGTCCTGGCCCGGGCCGCCGGGTTGCTCCGCGATCGGGCCGACGCCTTCGCCCGAGCCGAGAGCATCGACGCCGGCCACCCCATCGTCGATGCCCGCTGGGAGCTAGAAGCGTCGGCCGCCACCTTCGAGTACTACGCCGGTGCGGCCAACAAGCACTTCGGGCAGGTGGTGCCCGTGCAGGACGCCGGGCTCGACGTGGTGTTGCGCGAGCCCGTCGGCGTGGTGGCCCTCATCGTGCCGTGGAACTTCCCGCTGCTCATCGCCTCCTGGAAGCTGGCCCCGGCCTTGGCGTGTGGCAACCCGGTGGTGCTGAAACCGGCCTCGCTCACGCCCATCACCGCACTGATGCTCGGCGAGCTGCTCACCGAAGCGGGCGTGCCGGCCGGCTGGGTGAGCGTGCTCCCCGGGCCGGGGGCGGTGGTGGGCAACGCCCTCGTGTCCGATCGGCGGGTGGCCAAGGTGGGCTTCACCGGCGAGACGGCCACCGGAGCGTCGATCCTCAAGGCGTCGGCTGACCACATCGCCCGGGTGTCGCTGGAGCTCGGCGGCAAGTCGGCGTGCGTGGTGTTCGCCGACGCCGACCGGGAGCGTTGCGCCGCCGAAGCGCCGATGGCGGGGTTCGCCAACGCCGGTCAGGACTGCTGCGCCCGCAGCCGGTTCCTTGTGCAGCGCGACGTCTATGACGATTTCGTGGCTCGGTTCGCGGACCACACCCAAGCGGTGGTCGTGGGGCCGCCGCTGGAGGAGGCGACGGCCATGGGGCCGCTGATCTCGTCGGGCCAGCGCCAGACCGCGGTCGGGTACCTGACCGTCGGTCGCCGCGAGGGCGCCGAGGTGGTGTGCGGGGGCGAGGTGCCGGCCGGCACCGACGGCGGCTTCTACCTGCGGCCGGCAGTGGTGGCCGACGTGGACAACACCATGCGCATCGCTCGCGAGGAGATCTTCGGGCCGGTGGCCTGCGTGATCCCCTTCCGCGACGAGGACGACGCCGTGCGCATCGCCAACGACAGCGACTACGGCCTTTCAGGCTCGTTGTGGACCGGCGATGCTGGTCGGGCCATCCGGGTGGCCAAGGCCCTGCGGACGGGCACGCTGTCGGTCAACACCAATCGCAGCGTCCGGGTGGAAGCGCCCTTCGGTGGCTACAAGCGCTCCGGCCTGGGCCGCGAGCTCGGCATGGCCGCCATGGACACCTACACGGAGCTGAAGAACGTCTTCTTCAGCTCCGACTGAGGTCCTCATTCATTGACAACTCGGTAGCCGGCCTCCACTTACCCGCACTCAGGTCAGTAGGCCCCCTTGGTGGGTTGCCCTCCCCGGACGGTCCTCGACCCCACATGACCTCGACCGGCGAGCCGCAGGACGCTTCCGCGTGTCACCGGTCGTGCGTCGAGCGGTGTGAGCGCGAAGGTAAGAGCCAGCAAGACCCCAGTTAAGAGCCCCGGAAGGAGCCACCGGCGTGCCGTGCCACACCTCACCGTCGCCCCGTGTTCGTCCCCGCGTTCGTGAGCAGCCGTTGTCGTTGAAGTCCTGGGTGACGACGACCAGCGCGCTGCTCATCGAGCGCCTTCCGCTTCGTTAGCCATGGACGCCCCAGGTTCGGCCCCTCCGGTGAGCGAGGGACGCGCTGAAGCACCCAAACGCCGTCAATGGTTGACCCGAAACCTCGCGGTGCTGTGCGGGGTCAGCTTCTTGCAGGATGCAGCCAGCGAGTTGTTGTACCCGATCTTGCCGATCTTCTTGACCAGCACACTGGGTGCACCCGTCGCCGTCGTTGGCGCCATCGAAGGCGCGGCAGAGGCGGTGGCGTCGGGAACCAAGATCATGGCGGGAAGGCTGGCTGACCGGTCTCGTCGACGGCCCTTGGTCGCCGCCGGCTACGGCCTGGCGGCGGTCGGAAAGATGCTCATCGCCGTCGCGAGCGTCTGGCCGGTCGTGCTGGCTGGCCGAGCCGTTGACCGTCTCGGCAAGGGTGTCCGAGGCGCGCCCCGTGACGCCTTGCTGGTCCAGGATGTGCCCCTCGGTTCTCGTGGCAAGGCGTTCGGCCTGCACCGCACCGCTGACACCCTCGGCGCGGTGGTGGGCCCCTTGCTGGGCCTCGCCGGTTACGAGTTGCTGCACCATCAGATCCGCCCGCTGCTCATCGCCGCCGTGATACCGGCGGTGCTCAGCCCGCTGCTTGTCGTCGCACTTCGGGAAGCTCCTCGCTCCCAGCCCCTCGCTCCCAGGGACAAGGTCACCCTTCCGGCGGCCCCGCGTTCGCTCCCTCCCGCGTTTCGTCGCGTGCTGACCGCCGTGTTCGTCTTCAGCTTGGTGAACTTCCCCGACGCTCTGCTGCTGCTTCGAGTCCGAGCCCTGGGCTTCTCCGTGGCCGGGGTCATCCTTGCCTACGCCGCCTACAACGCCTCCTACGCCGCCTTGAGCTATCCGGCCGGGAGCCTGTCCGACAAGTGGCCCCCGTCACGGGTCTTCGGTCTCGGCCTCTGCTGCTTCACAATCTGCTATCTCGGTCTTGGCCTCATCAACGACGGCACGTGGGTGTGGCCCCTGCTGGTCATCTACGGGGGTTTTACAGCGGCAACCGACGGGGTGGGCAAGGCATGGGTCAGTCGGCTCGTGCCCCGCCACGAGCAGGGCCGTGCTCAGGGCTTGTTTCAAGGGGCCACGAGTGGTGCCGTGCTCATCGCCGGCGTCTGGGCCGGCCTGCTCTGGCACGGCTCTGGCCGCGTGCCCCTCATCGCATCGGGCGCGGTGGCGGCCGCCACCGCGATCTACCTCCTCGCCGGCCGGGCCGACGTCCCTGGACCGGCCGTAAGCTCAGATGTCGGGGAGCACGCCACCGCTGGGACCGCCGGCATCTGATCAGCATCCGAGTCACCCTTCCCCAGCACTTCTGGGGCGCGACGGGTGAGGCCGGGTTAGGGGTCGAGCTGTTGGAGGAATTGGTGGCAGCGGTCGGCTTCGTCGGTCTCGCCGATCCGCTGGGCCGTGTCGGCCAGGCCGCGCAGAGCCCGCAGGAACCCCTGGTTCTCGGCATGGGACGACCGCACGTACCCGCTGCCCCGCCAGCCATTCTGGCGCAAGCGGTCGAGCCCGCGGTGGTACCCGACCCGGAAGGCGGCGTAGGCCTCGGTGTCGTCTCGGGCCAGCAGCCCGAGCTGGGCCCACGCGTCGAGGAACCGGGGCCAACGGGCCGCCACCAGCGAGACGGCGTGGCGGCGCTGGTCCTCGGGTTGGGCCAGGGCGTCGGCCAGCGCCCTCAACGCCTCGTCCGGTTCGGGGTCGAGGACCGTCTCGGGCAGACCAGATGGCGTGAACTGGACGGGGTTCGACATGACCGCAGGGTACCCACCACCGTCACACGGGGCGGAGGGCCACGGGCGGACCCGACGGCAGCGACACGGTGATGGGATCACCCGGACGCACCTCGCCGCCGGTGATGACGACGGCCATCACCCCCGCCTTGCGGACCAGCCCACCGTGGTCGTCGCGGCCGAGCACGGCCTGCATCAGGCCAGGAGCCACACCGTCGAGCTGG
>JAABUQ010010495.1_pt1 | contig 12114 bp, 8 predicted proteins | sample 5560001 | NCBI WGS metagenome assembly JAABUQ01 (sample SAMN10711888, study PRJNA513371) | rock metagenome | isolation source: Antarctica rocks | place: Antarctica: Victoria Land, Finger Mt nord | collected 2015-12-18
ACCCAGGCTGACGTGGCGCGGCTGGCCGGCGTGTCGCAGGCTATGGTCTCCTATGTGTTGAACGACAACGCGGTGATAGTCGTGCCGGCCGAAACGCGCCAGCGCATCATGGAGGTGATCGACAGGCTGGGCTACGTGCCCGACCGCGCCGCGCAGAGCCTGCGCACGCGCAAGACCTACACCATCGCGTGCATCATGCCCGACATCACGAACCCCTTCTACCCCGCGTTCGAGCGCGGTATTCAGAACGTGGCCGAGCGCCACGGCTATGACCTGATCACGTATAACACCGACGGTTTGGCCGAGAAGGAGCGCGCATGCCTGCGGTCCGTGCAACGCGGCCGGGTGGACGGGGTCATCGGCGTGTTCTTCCACCTCACGGCCGCGCACCTGCGCCCACTGCTGGACCGCGACGCGGCCGTGGCGCGCCTGGAGGCGCGGCGACCGGAAACAGGTCCGCTGCCCCTGGACAACCTCTATGTCGACAACGCCGCCGCGGCGCGCGACGTCGTGTCCTACCTCATCGACCGGGGTCACGCGCGTATCGGCATGATCGCCGGGCAACAGGGGCCGCGGGGACCGCGCGTGCTTGGCTACCGCGCGGCCCTGGACGACCACCACATCCCGTACGACGATACCCTTATCCGCGGCGGCGACTTCGCCGAGGAGGGCGGCTACCAGGGCGCGCGGGAGCTACTCGCGCTCTCGCCCCGTCCCACCGCCGTCTTCGCCGCCAACGACCTGATGGCCATGGGCGCTCTGATCGCCCTGCGCGAAGCGGGGCTGGGCGTGCCGGGGAACGTGGCCGTCGTCGGCTTCGACGACATCCCCTTCGCCAGGCTGGTCAGCCCGCCCCTCACGACGGTCGCGCAACGCGGGGATGAGATTGGCCGCCGGGCGGCGGAGATGGTGTTCGAGCGGCTGAGCGGCGCCGCCCCCCCGGAAGGGCGCTGTGAAGAGATGCCCTACAAGCTGGTCGTGCGCGCGTCGGCATAGCAACCCACTGACATCCCCCCTCATGCCCCTACATTTTGGCGGGGCGACGTGCGGATGACGATGAAACGGAGGTGGACCAAGATCGTAGACATGGCGGGACCCGGCTAGCGCTTCAACGTCAACTATTCGACGCATCTATATACGGAGAAACAATCCATGAAAAAACTACCAGTAGTCGCGAGCGTTTCACTCGGCGCGGCGCTCCTCACCGCCGTCGCCGCGCCGTCCGCGTGGGCGCGCACGGCGGCGCCCCACTACCCCGGCGCCATCGCGCCAACCACGCTGACGGTGTGGGCGGACGCCCCGACCGGGGGCTATCCCGACCAGCAACCGGCCGTCGCCGCGTTCGAAAAGGCGTACCCACAGATCCACGTCAACATGGTCTACGTGCCCGATCAGGGCTACGGCCAGAAGGTCCAGACGGCCCTCGCCGGCAACAGCGCGCCCGATGTATGGCTGTACTTCCAGCCCGTGGACTTCTTCGGCCGCGGCAACATCCAGAACCTGACCTCCTACATCAAGCGCGACCACCTGGACACGAACCAGTGGTTCCAGCCCATCACGCGCCTGCGCTTCACCTACAAGGGCGACTACTACGCCGTCCCGGCCAGCACAGGCGGCGCTGGTATGGCCTTCTCCGGCATGTTGTACAACAAGCAGTTGTTCAAGCAGGCCGGCATCACGGCCCCCACGGGCGACTACACGATCGACCAGTTCGCCGCTATGGCCAAGAAGTTGACCGACTCCAAGAAGGTTATCTACGGGACCGACATCGGCGCCACCCAGGCGTACGCGTTCTACTCGCAGCTCGCCTGGAACTTCGGGACCGACGTCACCAGCCCCGACGGCCGCAAGTTCACGGGCTACATGAACTCGGCCAATATGAAGCGCGCGCTCAACTGGATGATCGGCCTGCAGAAATCCGGCGTGGCGATCCCGCCGTCGATTAACAGCGCGGTCGGCGGGTCCTTCGGCCCGTTCTACACGGGCCATGTGGCCATGGCCTTCGACGGGCTGTGGGATCTGCAGCAGATGCGCAAGGCGTCGTTCGGGGTCGGCGTGATGCGCCTACCCTCCGTGCCGGGCCACACGTCGTACGCCTGGGCCGACTCTATCGGCTACGCGATGTGGGCCAAGTCGACGCACAAGGACGCGGCCTGGGCCTGGCTGACGTTCATCAGCGGCCCTGCATGGGGCCGGGTCGCGGCCAGCAAGTACAGCATCGCCACCCCGGTCCAGGCGCTCTGGCCACAACTGGGCCTGGCCAAGGACGAGCTCTTGAGCGGATTCTACGCGCAGCGCACGCAGAGCTTCCGCCTGCCGAGCTACGAGCGCAGCCAGTTCTTCGGCGAGTGCGCGGCGCCGTTCACCACCGCCTACAGCAAGGCCTTGCGGACGGGCCAGGACATCGGTCCGCTGGTCGACGCCGCCACGACGCAGGGCCAGAGTTGCCTGGATAAGAACTACAGCCAGATTAAGTAGTGGTGGGAGGAGGTCGCGTGGCAAGCGTAGCAGTACCGGCGGCGCGGGGACGCCGCCGGAGCCGGGCTCACCGCAGGGAGGCGCTCGAGGGCTACCTGGCCATCGCGCCGTGGCTCATCGGGTTCCTGCTCTTCACGGCCGGCCCCATCGCCTACTCGCTGTACATCAGCTTCAACTATTGGGACGCCACCGACAGCCCGCGCTGGGCCGGCGCGCGGAACTACGCCGACCTGCTCGCCGATCCGCGCTTCTGGCAGTCGCTCAAGGTCACGTTCGTCTACTCGGCGATGGCCCTGCCCCTGGGGCTCGTGGCCGGCCTCGGGCTCTCCCTACTGCTCAACCTGAAGCTGCGCGGCATGAACGTTTTCCGCACCCTGTTCTACATCCCCTCGGTGATCACCGGCGTCGCCGTGGCCACATTATGGCTGTGGGTCCTCAACGGCAAGTTCGGGCTGCTCAACTACACGTTGAGTGCCGTGGGCGTGCAGGGTCCCGACTGGCTCAACGACCCCAACGTGGCCCTCTACGCCCTGGTCCTGATCAGCCTGTGGGGCGTCGGTGGCGGCGCCGTCATCTACCTGGCGGGGCTGCAGAACATCCCCGCGCAACTCTACGAGGCCGCCCAGATCGACGGCGCCGGCCCCCTGGCTCGCTTCCGCAACATCACGCTGCCGCTGCTCTCGCCGACCATCTTTTTCTTGCTGGTCACGGGTATCATCGCCTCGTTCCAGACCTTCACCACCGTCTACATCCTCTCGGGCGTGAATCGGGGTCAGGCGATCGGCGCGCCCGAGGACAGCACCCTGTTCTACCTGCTCTACCTCTACCAGCAAGCCTTCGGCAGCTTCAAGTTCGGCTACGCCGCCGCCATGGCCTGGGTAGGGGCGCTCATCTCCCTGCTGCTGGCCCTGCTCGTGTTCTGGAGCCAGAAAAAGTGGGTCTACTACGAGGCCCAGCGCGACGACACGAAGGGGGCGTGAGGTGGCGCGGTCATTCCCCCCTACCTCCAGGCCCGTGGCCGCGCAGGGCCGGCCTACCGCGGGGCCGCGGCGCCCGCGCTGGCTCGGCCCTGCCGCCGCCTACGCCGCGCTCATTCTGCTCGCGCTGCTCGTGCTGTTGCCGTTCCTGTGGATGGTCAGCACATCGCTGCAGGCCAACGATGCGCTGTTCCAGATCCCCCCGCAAATCGTCCCCGCGCGGCCGCTGTGGAGCAACTATGTCGATGCGTTGACCGCGGTGCCGTTCATGACGTGGGTGTGGAACACGCTGTTCCTCTGCGCTCTCAACGTCGTCGGACAGCTGCTCTGTTGCACGCTGGTGGCCTACGGTTTCGCTCGCCTGCGCTTCCCCGGCCGCGGCCCGCTGTTCATCCTCGTGCTCGGCACGCTGCTGCTGCCGTCGCAGATCACGCTCGTGCCGCAGTTCATCCTGTTCAGCAAGCTGCACTGGGTCAACACCTTTCTCCCGCTGACGGTTCCGGCGTTCTTCGGGGTGGGGGCCGGCGCCTTCTACATCTTCCTGATCCGCCAGTACCTACAGACCATCCCGTACGACCTGGACGAGGCGGCGCGCATCGACGGCGCCAACACCTGGCAGATCCTCTACCGCGTGCTGCTGCCCCTCATCCGGCCGCCGCTCACCATCGTCGCGGTGTTCACCTTCACCGACACGTACAACGACTTCATCAACCCGCTGATCTACCTCTCGGATAACGGCAAGTACACCCTCGCGCTGGGCCTATCGTCATACGTCGGCCAGTTCTCCAGCAACTGGAACTGGCTGATGTGCGCCTCGATCGTCGTGCTGCTGCCCCTCCTGCTCATCTACTACTTCGCCCAGCGCCTGCTCATCGGCGGTATCGCCTCGGTGGGGCTGAAAGGCTAGAGTTCGACGCGCTTTAGAGTTGTCCCGACTGTCTCGGCCGAAAGGATGCGATTGGTGGCACTTCCTCAGGACTACACGGAGCGCGTTTACGCCGGCGTGCTCGGCAAGATTATCGGCGTCTACCTGGGCCGCCCCTTCGAGGGCTGGACGTATGAACGCATCATGGCCGAGCTCGGCGAGGTCAACTACTACGTGCATGAGCGCCTCGCCAAGCCCCTGATCGTCACCGACGACGATATTTCAGGGACCTTCACCTTCCCGCGCGCCCTGCCCGATTACGGGAACACGCGCGACCTGACCCCTGAGCGGATCGGGCAGACCTGGCTCAACTACATCATCGAAGGGCGCGCCATCCTGTGGTGGGGTGGCCTGGGCAACTCCACCGAGCATACCGCCTACCTGCGCCTCAAAAGCGGCGTCCCGGCGCCGCGCAGCGGCTCTATCGAGCTCAACGGCACGGTCGTGGCCGAGCAGATCGGGGCGCAGATTTTCATTGACGGTTGGGCCATGGTCGCGCCCGGCGACCCCGAGCTGGCCGCCGACCTCGCCCGGCGCGCCGCCAGTGTGAGCCACGACGGCGAAGCGGTCTATGGCGCGCAGGTCATCGCCGCGATGGAGGCGCAAGCGTTCGTCGAGCCTGACCTGAACAGGCTCATCGACACCGCCGTGCGCTTCATTCCCGCCGACTCGGTCATCGCCCGGCTGATCCACGACGTGCGCGCCTGGCACGCGGCCGACCCCGGCGACTGGCGCGTGACGCGCGCGAAGATCGCCGCATCCTACGGCTACGACACGTACGGCGGCGGGGTGCATATGATACCTAACCACGCTCTCATTCACCTGGGCCTGCTCTACGGCGGCGATGACTTTCAAAGGGCCTTGATGATCACCAACACGTCCGGCTGGGACACCGATTGCAACGCGGGCAACGTGGGCTGTCTGCTGGGGATCAAGAACGGGCTGGCCGGCCTCGAGGCCGGTCCCGACTGGCGTGGCCCCGTGGCCGACCGGCTGTATCTACCCACCGCGGATGGGGGACGGGCCATCACCGACGCCGTGATCGAGACGTACCACATCGTCAACGCCGGCCGCGCGCTGGCCGGCGAGGCGCCGCTGGCGCCGAAGGGGGGCGCGCGCTTCCATTTCGAACTGCCGGGCTCGACGCAGGGCTTCCAGGCCGAGGATAGCCCCGAGGCGCGGGGCGCCGTCGCGCTGGAAAACGTGGCGGGGCACAGCCGCCTGGGACAGCGCGGTCTGGCCCTGCGGTACAGCCATCTAGCCACAGGGCGGATCGGCCGTGTCTCCACTCCTACCTTCATCCCGCCCGACGCCGTCAAGATGTCCGGCTACACCCTGCTGGCCTCCCCGACGTTGTACTCAGGCCAGACCGTGCGCGCCGCCGTCATGGCCGACGCCGGCAATGGCGCCGCGGTGACGGCCCGCCTCTACATCCGAACTTATGGCGCGGACGACGCGCTGGTCGCCTGGAACGGTCCGGCGGCGGCCCTGGAGCCGGGATCAGCACATGAATTCACCTGGCGCGTCCCGGACACCGGCGGCGCTCCCATCGCCTCGATCGGCCTCGAACTGGTGTCCGAGCGAGGCGTAACCGGGATCCTGTACCTGGACTATCTCGCATGGGACGGCGCGCCCGATGTGACGCTCACGCGGCCGGCGCATGGCGGCACGATGTGGCGGTGGGCCTGGGTGGACGGCATCGACCACGCCTCGGGCCGGTACCCCGAGCCCTATCGCCTGATGCAGAATCGCGGGCGCGGGCTCTGGATGCAGGGCACACGCGAGTGGACGGATTACAAGGTGACCGCCGACGTGTCGCCGCACCTCACCACGGCCGCGGGCCTCGCCGCCCGCGTGCAGGGCATGCGGCGCTACTACGCCCTGCTCCTGTGCGCGGGCGGCACGGTCAGACTGATCAAGGCGCTCGACGGCGACGGCGTGCTCGGCGAAACCAGCTTCCCGTGGGAGTTGGACCGCGCGTATACCCTGAGCATCGAGGCGGTGGGCGCGCGCCTGCGCGCCTGGATCGACGGGCGGTTGCTCTTTGAAGTCGAGGACCGCGACCGGCCGCTGACGGGCGGCGGCGTGGCCCTGGTCTGCGAGGAAGGGCGCGCCTCCACCGACGCGGTCACCGTACAGCCGGCCGGAGTAGGATAGGAGGCTTTGTCGAGAGGGGCGGAGGTTAGCGCAGGGTGCGCGGGTCGAGCGCGTCGCGCAGGCCGTCGCCGACGAACGAGAAGCACAGCACCAGCAGGGTCAGCGCCAGGCCGGGGAAGAGCGATTCGGTCCAGTTCAGGTTGAGCACCCCGATGGCGTTGCTGATCATCAGGCCGATACTGGCGTGCGGCGGCTGCACCCCCAGTCCCAGCAGGCTCAGCACGGCCTCGGCCACGACCACGCCCGCCATGTCCAGCGTGGCCGCCGTGAGCGCCAGCCCGACCACGTTGGGCGCGATGTGCGCGCCCAGGATGCGCCGGTTCGACGCGCCGATGGCCCGCGCCGCCTCGACGAAGTTGCGTTCGCGCAGCGAGAGCGCCTCGGCGCGCACGTAGCGCGCCATCAGGGGCCAGCCCACCAGCGAGAGCGAGGCCACGACAAGGGCGAGCCGCGCCAACCCGCCCGCCGCGTCCCCCAGACCCGGACCGAACACCCCGGCCACCAGGATGGCTAGCAGCAGTCCGGGGAAGGCGAAGAGCACGTCGGCGACGCGCGAGAGCACGAAGTCGATCGCCCCGCCGTAGTAGCCGGCGGCGAGCCCGATGGGCACACCCAGCGCCACGTTGATGACCTCGGCGAACAGGGCCACGCCCAGCGACACGCGCATGCCCACCAGCAGCCGCGCCAGGATGTCGATGCCGTCCTTGTCCGTGCCGAGCGGGTGGGCGGCCGAGGGCCAGGCGTTGTTGACCAGATTGAAGATATCCGCCTCGGTCGCGCTCTGGGTGTAGACCAGCGGGCCGAACAGGGCCGCCAACACGATGAGGACGAGGCCGATCAGGCCGGCCATGGCCGTGCGGTTGCGCACGAAAATGCCCCAGGCGCGACGCCCGCGCCCCTCGGCCCGCTCCGGTATCCCGGCCTCGGCGCCGGTTTCGGGACCGAGGCGCGCGGCGGGCGAAACCGCCGCGGATAGCTCCGCCCCACTATGCGTCGCCTGCCTGGCGGGGTCCACACTCATGCTCGAGCTTGTCGAGGGGTCGCCGTCCGGCATCGTTCTGTCTATCTCCTATCTCCTACGGCCTGCGACTGCCCGGTTGGGCTGTCGGGCGCAGCCCGAGAGACCAATCCGCATGGTCGCATGGCAAACCACGGGCCGACTGCGGTCGGTTGAGCATGTCATCAAGCACATCGCACTATTGCGGAATCAAGGGATAGAGTTTGATTTGGGTGTGTTTCATCTGTGTTGGGGGCCGCCCTCACCCCCCAACCCCCTCTCCCGTGCGCGGGAGAGGGGGAGCAGCCTTTCAACTCAAACGAAACACACCCGTTTGATTTGGGCGTTAGTCCACCCGACCGCAGTCGGCGTCGTTTGCCATGCGACCGCAGTCGCAGGCTTCGGTACTGCAAACAAGGTCCTCTGAAACAGCACTATGTACCAGGCTCCTACAAGTCACTCGCCACTCGCTACTCGTCACTCCCTAATGCGCGGGTCGAGCAGCCGGTAGAGTAGGTCGGCCGCGAGGTTGAGCGCGACGACCAGCGCGGCGACGATGATGGTGGCGCCCTGCACGACCGGGTAGTCGCGCGCCTCCAGGCTCGTCACGGCGGCGAAACCGACGCCGGGCAGGTTAAAGATGGTCTCGACCACGAACGTGCCCGTGATCAGCCCGGCGATGGCCGGGCCGAGGTACGTCACGACCGGCAGCAGGGCCGGACGCAAGGCGTGCCGTCCCACGATGCGCGAGCGTGGCAGCCCCTTGGAGCGCGCCGTACGGATGTAGTCCTCTTGCAACACGCCTACCATCGTGGTGCGCGTCAGGCGCGCGATGTAGGCGATGCTCCCCGCCGCCAGAATCAGGATGGGCAACACTGCCTGTTGCAGTGTGCCCCAGTTGGCCACGGGGAGCGACGGGTAGCCGTGGTCATGCAGCCAGATGTCGGCCGCGAGCACGAGCGGGATCAGCACGAAACTGGGGACCGAGTAGAGCGCGAGCATCGCCGCCATACTGCCGCGGTCGACGGCCGTGTCCCGGCGCGCCGCGGCCAGCGCGCCGATCGGCACGCCGATCAGGGTAGCCAGGACCAGCGCGGCGACGCCGATGGTGAGGGTCACCGGCAGCGCCGAGAGCAGCAGGCTCGTCACGGATCGGTCCTGGTAGCGGAACGAGTAGCCGAAATCGCCGTAGCGCACGATATGCCACACGTAGTCGACGAACTGGACCGGCAGCGGCCGGTCCAGCCCATAAAAGTGGACCAGCCTCCGGTACGCCGCCGGGTCGTAGTGCGTGCCCAGCATCAGCTGGATGGGGTCGCCGGGCGCTGCGTGCCCGATGACGAAGGTCAAAAGCGTGACCGCGAACAGCACGAAGACCAACCCGCACAGCCGCCGCGCCAGATACGCCAGCACGATCTACCCTACGGTGACGTCGGCCCAGTTAGGCGCGACCAGGCCGAGGCCGTTCACGCTCAGGCCGTGGACCGACGGGCGGATCAGGATATAGCTCTCGCCCCAATCGAGCACGACGATCGGCGCGTCATCCATGGCGATGCGCTCGGCCTGCTGGTACAGCCGATAGCGCTGGGGGCTGCTGTGCGGCAGCACGTCGGCCTGCCTGGTGAGGCGGTCGAAGGTCGGATTGCTGTAGCCGCCGTTGTTGCCGCCCGACCTGGTCTGCAGCAGCAGGCTCAGGAAGTCCTGCGGGTCAGGATAGTCGGCGCCCCACTGGATAAAGGCGATCTGATACTTGCGCGCGGTCAGCGCCGCGATGTAGGCGCTGTGCTCGAGTTGGTTCAGGCCCACGTCGACGTTGAGCACGCGCTTCCAGAACTCCTTGAGCGCGACCGCCTTGGTCTGGCCGTCGTTGTCGCCGCCGTCGATGTTGAGCGTCACCTTGGGAAAGCCCTGGCCGTTGGGGTAGCCGGCCTTGGCCAGCAGTTGACGCGCGCGGTTAACGTCGAAGGTCTGGCCGGCCAGGGAACTGTTGTAGCCGGGCATGCCAGGCGGCAGGAGGCTGTGCGCCGGCAGGAAGCGCTCGTTCAGCAATTTAGAGATGGTATCGCGGTTGACGGCGTAGGAGAAGGCCTGGCGCACCAGCGGGTTGTTGAACGGCTTGCCGTTCTCGTTGAGGGTCAGGAGCTCGGTGAACAGGTGCGCGTGCGCGTGGAGGTCGGGCGTGCCCCGCACGTCCTTGATGTGGTTGCTGGGGAAGTTGACGACGCCCATGACGTCGACGCCACCGGTGTGGTAGAGATTATAGGCCGTTTCGGCGCTCTGGATAAACTCGACGTTGAGGCCCTTGAGCTTGGGCGCGCCGCGCCAGTAGTAGGGGTTCGGCGCCAGGTCGATCTCCTGGCCGTGCTTCCACTGCTTGACGTAGAAGGGGCCGGTCCCGACGGCGTGGTCGGGCCAGGAGGCGCCGTATTTCTCGATCAGGCGGCGCGGCACGATGGCGGCCACGCTGTAGGCGAGCTGGTTGAGGATGACGGCCTCGGGCTGATCCAGCGTGACCCGTACTTTGTTGGAGCCGATGGCCGTGACGCCCGTGACCGTCGTGGCCTTCTTGTTGGACACGGCGAGGCCGCCGACGATGTGGCCGAGGTAGTAGTCCACCAGCCCCGAGGCGTACTCGGGCGCGAAGGCGCGGTTGAGGGTGTAGACGACGTCGGCGGAGGTCACCGGCGTGCCGTCGGCGAACTTCAGGCCGGGGCGCAGGGTGAAGGTGTAGACGCGTCCGCCGTTGGAGGTCTCCCACGAGGCGGCCCCGTCGGGCTGGATGTTGAGGTTTTGGTCCTGGCGCACCAGGTTGCCGAAGATGAGGTTCTGCACCACGTTGCTCTGCGCGTCCGAACTATTCGGCGACGGCGGATCGATCGACTTCAAGTCGTTCTCGCCCTCGTCGGCCATGCGCAGGATGCCGTCGGAGGCATGAGACAGGCTATGCGTCGAGGATGCGAGCGTGCGCTGGGGGCCAGCGAGGGGACGAGGGCGGGGCCTGCCAGCCCGGCCGCCAGGGCGAGCGCGGCGAGCGTGCGGGTCCGGCGGCTGCGTGATGATACCATGACCGGGATCCTCCATCTATGAGAGCATGCGCCCAGGTAGACACTCAAATCGGCGGTGTCTATAGGCCGCTGGCCTACCGGCCGCGCCGGCGACAATGGGGCCATTGCGCTATTCTATCATGCGCGCACCTGGAGCGACGAGGCGCCCTCTATGATGCTAAACGATGCTGGGCGAGCGCGGCACGGTTACGGCCCCGCGCTTTGGCATCGTAGAGGGCGGCGTCGGCCCTCCGGAGCAGTGTGTCCACGTCGCGGTCATCGCCATCGAGCGCCGCGACGCCGATGCTGGCCGTGACGCTCACCCCCCCCGTCCCCACCTCCAGCGACACGGCGGCGACGCTTTCGCGCAGCCGCTCCGCTGCCGCGAGGGCGCTCTCGCGCGTCGTGTCCGGCATCACGATCAGGAATTCCTCGCCGCCGTAGCGCCCCAGCGTATCCTGCGCGCGGAGTTGGCCCGTCGCGGTCGCGACGAACCCCTTGAGGATGGCGTCCCCGGCGGCGTGGCCGTGCGTGTCGTTAATCCTCTTGAAGTGATCGAGGTCTACGAGCAAGACCGCCATGGGCAGGTCCAGACGCCGACGCCTGGACGCCTCTTTACGCATCAACTCCTCGACGGCACGGCGGTTGTAGGCGCCGGTGAGCGAGTCGCGCGCGGCCAGCCCCAGCGCCTCCAGGGTCAACCGCTCGTTGCACAGCAGCAGAAAGCCCAGAGAGAGGAGGACGAGGACGGCGTAGCTGCCCAGGTAGAAGGCGCCCTGCGCGGCGTCGGGAGAGAAGGAACGTGGCCCCGCGCCGCTTCCAGCGCCCGCGAGGAGGGTGTAGCACAGGCGGGCGAGGAGGGCCGGCCCGCAAGCGAGGAAGCCGTAGCCCATGGCGTGGCCGACGGGCGATCGACGTCCCGGCCCGCGCAGCAGCGCGCGGGCGCAGAGCAAAGTCAGGGGCGCGCCAGCGAGCGCGACGACCGCGACACGGGCCGTCACGTCGGGGCTGACGAACGTGAAGTAGGAGAGCGCCGCTGCCGCCGCGGCGACGAGCGTGTATGGGGCGAACCGATCGGGCGGCTCGTCGTAGAACTCTTTGAGGGCATGATAGTACATGGCCGCCGCCAGCAACACAAGTGTGTTGCCGGCGACGATGGACACGACATCGGGGGCGACCCCGCGCAGGCCAAGCAGGCCCCAACCCAGGGCTTCGCCGCCACAGGCCGCGGCCCACCGCCCGGCGCCCTTGAGACGTCCAGAACACGCGCGCGCGGTAGCGAGCAGTCCGAGGTTCAGCATCAGGCCGCTGAGAGCCGTGAGGATTATGATGGTCCGTATGTCGAGATACATGATCGGTACCGGGGGTACTGGGGACTAATCGTGTTGATAGGGTAGCATGCCCGCCTTCCCCTAGTACTACAACGACGTTTTAGCGATACACTTCTCTATAGGGGGAGTATCGATGGACCAAGCCGAGTTTGAGCGAGTAGCGGCCTCCTTTGCCGCCTTCCATGCGGAGTTCGCCCCGCTGTTC
>JAABUQ010010496.1_pt1 | contig 12112 bp, 16 predicted proteins | sample 5560001 | NCBI WGS metagenome assembly JAABUQ01 (sample SAMN10711888, study PRJNA513371) | rock metagenome | isolation source: Antarctica rocks | place: Antarctica: Victoria Land, Finger Mt nord | collected 2015-12-18
CCGCGAACAGCATCCCATTGTCGATGAAATACCCCTTAAAGGCCAGTTCTCTCGGACGGCCCTCATCGCGAACGAATATGGCTTGCCGAACATCTGTCTGACCCAACCACTTGTCAACCACGAACGTCTTTGCAAAGTCACCGGAATTGGAGATCCTTCCGAGAAGCGTTCTCGGAAGGAAGTCGAATATGGCTGTCATGGTGGGATCTACAGGGACACGCGATCCGAAATGGATATCGCCGCAAATCGGAACAGTCCGGTTCCCCACGGTGAAGCAAAGCTGCTCACGACCGGTTGCGAGCTTGTCGATGCGGAGTGTGCGCTGAGGGGGGACCAAAATGCCGAGATAGGTCAGAATGCGGTGACCGAGCCACTCGTTAATCAACGTGCGATTTCCTTGCGGGTTGCCACAGAACTTAGCTACGTAGAAATGATCATCCTCGGCTTGGACCAGAAAGGACTGAGAACGGCCGCGCATTCGTCGAATGACGCGAGTTATTTTGATAGATTGCAAATCCATGAAAACGGATTTCACCTTAGCGATATTGTTAGGGCAATGAAACTGCTGGCGCACTTCGAATCAACAATGCGGCCCCCGAACGGCACTGCTTAATGGTGTCGTTGGAGCTGGAAAGTACATAGGAGGATTTCACTGCCCCTCGGCCCGTGATTCTTACGATTGACGTTGCCGAATTATTTGCCGTACAAATAGTTTGATAAGTCGGCCATTACCGGCCGCTGCTCTTTGAAACGGCGAATGACCGGAACTCACCAGCGACATGGGTCTCGTCCAGCGATCTCAGTTCCTTATGAAAATCAGAAACCGTGATCATTTCCGGTTCACTGATTCGAACGAAATGAGAAGCTGATTCCTCCAGCCAATGCAGCAGTTCCCTGCCTCCCATAGCCGTTGCCTTCTCATTGAGATCCTCAGTAATCGCAGCCCAAAGCTCAGCAAAGTCTCTTGCTTGATCCGCCAAGACTGTAGCCAAAATCTCCAGATACAAACGATTCGCTCCGCAGTCAAGCAAAAGGATCCCCGCCGGACGGCCCTGCTGTCCTGGGGAGGTGAGCCGATAAGAGCGCCCATTCAGCGGCGAAACCTGTACGGGATTCCACTGCAAATACCTTGCTGCTAGCTAGTGTAAACGAATCCCGCTCATCTGTAACGTGAGGGGGTCCGAATGGACTCCGCGAAGTAGAGAGTCGCCTTTCGCGACCATTTTCGACGATCGAGGGTGTTTTCGGAGTTCACGCAGATGCCCGAGAGATCGCTCACTACCTTCCAAGAGCGTTTCGGCAATTGCCGTTCCGAGGACGGGTCGCGGGTTGCCCATTGTCACACACTCACAGCGGCGCGGCAATGCGAGGCACCTTCCCTTTCGCGTTAAAAACCTCAGTCTTTACGCGCAGGTCGCCGCAAAGCCCAGTTTTCGGTACACGTGCCGATCGCCGACACCAGCAACTCGAGTAGGCACGTGGTCAGATTCGCCAGACGATGTACCGACGGCTCCTAATTTGTTATTCCTCACGGGCGATGACGGTCGAGCCTGGGATGGTTTACGTCTGGCCAGCTCAGACGTTGTTTTCGGGACCGATAGCGATTTCGTCGTTCCTCAGAGAGCCGCCGCGTTCCGCAATCTCGCGAATCGGACCGAGCGCAGTAACGAAACACCACCGGCTCGCCTAACCGGCCAACGAAGCACCGTTCGGCAAGACGACACGTATGGTCCATACGAGGAGTAAAGCCAGTTGGTCGATGACTACGGGAAGCAATAACATCCAGATCGGCAACAGCCGACACGCCAGCGACAGCGGAGTTATCCGTATTGAAGGTGACCTTGCCCGAGGGAACTGAACCACTCTAAGCTGGGATTTTCCAGAGCGACAAAGATCGCGGAAGGAGAAGGGCAGTGAAGAACAGCAGGTTCAGCGAAGAGCAGATCATCGGAATACTGAAGCCGAGCGAGGCGGGCGCAAAGACCAACGATCTGTGCCGGCAGCACGGCATCAGCGCGGCGACGTTTTACGGCTGGCGGAGCAAGTACGGGGGAATGGAGGTCAGCGAAGCCAAGCGCCTGAAGCAGCTGGAGGAAGAGAACTCAAAGCTGAAGCGCATTGTGGCCGAGCAGGCACTGGACCTCACGATGCTGAAGGATCTGGTTTGGAAAGAAATGGTGAGCCCGGAGGAGAAAAGATCGGCGGTCGCGCATTTGCGGCAGGTGCATGGCACTAGCGAACGCCGAGCCTGTGGGCTGGTGGGGCAGCCGCGATCCAGCGATCGATCGCTACCGAGCCAAGCCGGTAATGGAAGACGGTTTGCGCGAGCGAGTGCAAAAGCTCGCGGCCGAGCGGCCACGCTTCGGTTACCGGCGGAAGCGGAACGACTACAACGATGTGCGTCCTCACAGCGCATTGAAGTATGCGACACCGAACGAGTTCGCGCGCCAGGGCAGCGCTTCCTTCGCCGTTCAAAGCTTGGGTAACACAGGGGCGAAACGCGGTAGGATCGGTTCCGTGCGATTTAGTGCTTGCACCTGGCTCTTCTCATCCACGCACAACACGATGGCGCGGTCTGGAGGGTTCAAGTATAAGCCCACGATATCCCGCACTTTCTCAACAAACTGCGGATCTTTAGAAAACTTGAAATTCTCCACACGATGTGGCTGCAATCCAAACGCTCGCCAGATCCGCACAATGGCGTTCTGTGATAAACCCGTCTCGGCGGCCATCAGGCGAGTGCTCCAGTGCATTCCCTGGGCAGGCATTGACTCCAACGTCTTCGTTACCACTTCCTCGATTTGCCCGTCGCTGATTTTGCGAGGAACGCCCACCCTTGGCTCATCCAGCAATCCATCGAGCCCGAATTCTCGATACCGTTCCCGCCACTTACCCACCGTCGCGCCCGCGATGTGCAGTTTCTGCGCAAGCCCGAGTTACTCACGCCCTGCGCACAACCGAGCACGATCCGGGCACGGATCGCCATAGCTTGCGCCGACTTCGGCCGACCGCGATCAGACTTAATTTCTGGCGTTCCATCGCTGATCTCAAGCACCTTCTTGGGACGACCGCTGCGCATACCCAAGTATGCAGTCGCTCCACTGACTTGTGCAACGTATTTCTCACTCAGGACACTAGCTTTGTCGCAGAAACATATCACGACGAGCACACTGGCCCTTGGACGCTTTGAGATCCTTCGGTGGCGCCTCATCCGCGCACCGCAACCTTATCTTTAGCGAAGCGATGGTATCCAACCAGCGCGTCGCTTCATAAGGAGACTCTGGGTCGGCCGTCCCGTTTTGGAAAATGGACGCAAGTTCAGCAACTCTGCGCTGTGCGATTTCAATCAACAGATTGACGTAGCGGCGTTCGTCTTCAGACATCTAAGGCAGAAATACTGCTTAACCCGTATACGAGATGGAGAGCGATGTTGGATGAGTGTTGCTGTTACGTTGTTTCCAGATTTGAAGGACAGTCGGCCGAAGCGGCCTTTTAGTCCGGCTGAGGTATTGCATTACCCCAACGCACATTGGCGGCTTTGGTAGAGGCTTCTTTCCGCTCCCCCAGAGTCATTTTCGAAAAACGACTCGTCTCTAGCCGTTTCTTCCATTTGGATCTGCCGAACTGGCCCCAGATGCTCCGCACTTGTGTTTCCGTCAGTTCACAAGAACAATTCGGACAAGTAACCTTAACTGCCATATGCAACTAGGTAGCGGCACACGTGTAATGTCTCAACCATCCTTTCGAAAACCAAGTTCTAGGAAAAAGAGCAGGAGAGAACGCTCGGACGAAGACGTTTTTAACTCTCCTGCCTATCCAGGGAGTCCGCGCCGGGCGGGCACAAACCCGCATCGCAGCTACACCATCGTGGCAAAATTTTTAGGGATCCCGCAAAGAATCCGGACCGCCGCGTTCTTTCATGGTCTTCAAGACTTCCAGTGTGTCTAACCACTGTTTGTCTCACCCCAGGGGGCAGGTTCAAATGACACTCGGGCTGCTTACTGCTCCCCTCGATGCCGGAACACTGCTCAGGCACGACGGTATCGCAACGATAAGGCCATGTTCAGCGCTGCCAGCGTCAGCTTGTCTTCCAAGGTCCGATCCAAAGCCCAGCCGATGACGCGGCGTGAGAAGGCATCGAGGATAACGGCGAGAAAGACGAACTCTTCGCGCAGTCGAATGTATGTCATGTCAGCCGCCCAGAGCTGGTCCATGCCGGTCAGCGCCATCGTGCGCGCCAGGTTCGGGTAGACCTTGCGGCCGTGGTTGGAGTCAGTCGTCACGACGAATTTCCGCTTTCGGATACACAGCAGATTATCTTCGCGCAGAATGCGATACACACGCTTGGGATTCACCGTCCATCCGCGGTGCCGCAGCTCCGCGGTGATTCTCGGCCGTTCGTAGCTTGGCCACTCCAACGCAATCCGTTGGATCGCATCGCGCAGATCCATGTCCGCGTCCTGACCGGGATTAGCACTCTCATCGAAGCGGTAGAAGCTGGGTCTCTAGCAAGTCACTTCCTCGGCAGGAACGCCTCGGGGCTCGTGAGAGGGATCGGGTGCTGCTATCTCAGTGGCGAACTCGAGCTGATCCGTATACCAAGTCAACGCCTAGGTTCTGTGTTGCTTATCGAAGTGCCGGCAATGTAGTGGGTGTGCTCATCTGTACAAGTCTTGAGCCGGTTTAGTTTGCTATCAGCACTATGTGATGAGGCGCAAGCCGCACCGATCGATCAACAGCAGCGACTCAAGAGACAGCCTGACGTGAGCCGTGTGACAACCCGTTGACCCGTAAGCCATCAGCAGGTCAGCTTGGCGAGCATACCTCATCTCTGTGGGGCAAGTGGCAAAAATTCGCAAGCGACCTCCGAAGCGGTCGCTGAGCTACCGAGGGCCCCGTCGGGCCAGGGAAGTCGCTCCGAGTGCGAAGAGTGGCCGTGATTTAGGCTCTTCTTCGGTACTCAGATACATCCCAAGATATATTTTCCGGCTTTGCGAACCCTGTTCTAAAGACGGATTGTCGGGGGTCGCTTGCGTAGCGAGCGGCATTTATGAAGGATGAAAGATCCAGCGTCGGCCTGGAGACTTCGATCTTTTCTTCCAAAGGAGTGACGTTGTCCAACACAAAAGCAGCAACGATAAAGAAAGAAGCGTCAAGCGCGACAGACAATAATAGGCTGGCCAAAGGAGCCAGGAACACGACCGCAGGCACTTCATTTCCACCCGTCGAGTGGAGCGCACTCATCGAACAGATCAAAGCCGGAGAAGAGGCCGGCATGGAGCAGTTGTATAAACTGTTTAATCGCGGTATCCGTTATTACCTGTGTCGGCAGCTCGGGCTTCAAGACTTACAGGACAAGGTGCACGACACGTTCTTAATCGTGGTCAAGGCAGTCCGGCGCGGCGATTTGCGCGACCCCGAACGCCTGATGGCTTTCGTCAGGACAATCGTTCGGAGGCAGGTAGCCACCTGGATCGATAACACCGTGCGCGCAAGGCGCGAACGAGACGACCTAGACGCCGGCGTCTACGTCGCCGACCACAGGGTGGACCCTGAGCAGGAAGCCATTATTCAACAGCGCGCTGAGTTGATGAAAAGCACGCTTTCATCACTCTCGCAGCGCGATCGTGAGATCCTGGTGCGCTTCTACTTACAGGAGCAACCGCAGGAGCAGATTTGCCGCGCAATGTCGTTGACCGAAACCCAGTTTCGGCTGTCCAAGTCCCGGGCGAAAGCGAAGTTCGGGGAAATCGGCCAGAAAAAGCTCGCTGGTGATAGTAGTTTAGTATTCCGCCTGAAAGCCAAAGCTTCTTAATGACACATATACCGGTAACCCGCTAAAACGCTCAACAATTCAAGAATCCGTCGGTCTTTGACCATCACCAGACGAACCCGCCAAGACTTTCCTCTCGGTCGTGCTCAGCAACAGGGACTTTGTCAAGTAGAAATTCAGATATTAACTTGCTAACGTCGTGTCGGCTGTTTGGAGGCGCACGCAATTCAGCTCGCCGCGACAAGAGCATGGAAAATGGAGCATCATATAGTCTGATTGATGGAGCAAAACTTAGGACTGCCGCTCTTGTAAATTTTATATCAATCGGATCTCAGGTGCTTTACTCGATTTTCTAGCACTGGTGAGCACCGTCCTAGGTTTTTTCGAGCACCCGAGCTTCGGCGGCGGTACGATCACAGAGTTGACGCTGCTATGCCCCCTGAACATCTGTCTATCGGTGACCTCCAAGAATACGTCTTTGATCGTGCGTCAGAGTCGAAGCTGGCTCTTATCGAGGAACATTTGCTACTTTGCGAATCGTGCAGACGCCTGTGCTCAGCTATCGACGAGCAGGCGCGTGGTCCTTTAAATAGATTAGATACGACGGACACTTTAGGGCAGGCGAGAAATAGGAAAGTGATACTCTTCTCCCGCACGAAACGCCTTCCGGAAACAAGCCGTTAGCTGGGTGATTGGATCACGGTAACATCTTTTCACCCTCGGGTCAGGGCGTCAACGTGCGCTTTTAATTTCCGAGGCGGGATATATACTGAAACAGCAGACATGAGCTGCACGATCTCGCAGTAAGCGAGGCATTAGCATGCAATGTACAGCTCGACAAGAATTCCGGAGTCTCGAAGTTAGCGAGCGCAATTCGTGAGGAGCAAATGGTGTCGGACCACAATGCGTACTTGCGAGAACGACTTGGTGAAACCGGAGGTGGTCCTGGTAACACGAGGTTTTATCGTTCTTTGAGGCATTCGAGAAAGCCTGGAAGGAATTGTCGAAGCCCGTTTTCACGTCCGTTCGATTCCCCTCAGCGGACAGTTAAGCTCACCTTAGCTGTTTCGGCTGCGCTGAGAAAAAAACTAAACCACTTCCCTGAAATTGTGCTACTCTGGCAATCGCCCAAGGGAGGCATTCTGAGTGCTTTTGAATAAACGCGGCCATGAACGAGGATTTCTATGTCTCAGCACACGTAGAAGGGTGCTTATGATTTTTTTCCGCCGCACGATTTTTGTGTGGACCGCGATATTTGCGGAAGGTGCGCTAGCCAATGCAGCGAGTTATGTTTATACCTCGATTAATGTGCCGGGCGCGGCCACCTCGCCGGCTGCGACTGGAATCAACGACTCAGGACAAATTGCCGGCTATTATAGTTCTCCCTCCTCGTTTGAAGGGTTTTTTGATAGTGGTGGCACCTTCACGACGATTTCTGTCCCCGGATCCTCTGGGACGCAGGCGCTTGGTACAAATAACGCAGGTCAAATCGTAGGTACGTTTTTGACCAGTGTGGGCGGACAGAACGGCTTTCTGTATAGCAGTGGGGCAACTACCGCCCTGAATGTATTCGGCAGCAGCTTTGCGGAAGCAACTGACATCAATAATCATGGCCAAATAACAGGATTTTATAGTGACAACTCAGGCTACTCAGGGTTCCTCGATGTTAACGGGACCTTTACGACCTTGCGTGTGCCAGGGTCGAGCGGTACGCAGCCGTTTGGCATTAACGACACCGGTCAGATTGTTGGAATTTACACGGATAACGTCGGCGCGGCGCATGCGTTCCTTTATTCGGGCGGCACCTTTACGCCTATTGTCGATCCCAATGATCCATTCGCCTATGCGACCGGAATCAATAACTTGGGTCAGATCGTGGGTTATTTCACCACCGCGTCCGGCTACGCTGCTTTTCTAGACGTGAACGGATCATTTACAACTCTGAATGTTCCGGATTCTTCTGGAACGCAGGCGTTCGGCATCAACGACATCGGACAGATTGTCGGAATTTATTTCGATTCTGCTGGTAACCAGCAGGCGTTCCTAGCAACTCCGGAGGCCGCGACTCCCGAGCCAAGCACCGGACTCCTAATCTCCGTTGGGACTGTGGCATACGTGCTTTATCGCTCTCGACGTAGAAGCTGACACTCGCCGTCCCCGTAACGTCTTGCTCCAACGCCATACGCGCGTGCAGCATTGCAGTCAGACAGAAAACGGTCAGTGCCGGATAGTGTAAGCGACTCTGCGCCTGGAAAGCTGAGATTTTTCGCCTGCCCCCCCACGTTGCTCGCGCAAAACGCCGTATAAAGTGTCCGTTTCTTGCTGCAATAGTTGCGACTAAAATCACGGGAAATCTAAGTGTCCTGAGTAAAAAGTCAGCATAAAAGGAAAGCCTGTTTGCTGTGGTGGGAATCCAAACTGCATGGGCCGACCGACCAAGCCCATTGCATTGAGCGAAGAAGATCGAGCGAAGCTTCAGGAAGGGGCGCGGCGTCCTAAAAGCGCGCAACGTTTGGCACTTGCGAGCACGGATCGTGCTGGGGTGCGCGGACGGGATGGAGAATCGCCAAGTCGCCCGGCAACTCCGCATTGCAGATCAGACTGTGTGCAAGTGGCGGCAGCGGTTTCGCTCTACTGGTCTGGACGGACTGGCCGATGAACCTCGGCCCGGCACTCCGCGCAAGATCACGAATGGGCCCGCCTCGCACAGTCATCCCATGAATGCTTTTGTTGTTCTTTGAAGTAAGCATCCGATGAACCCCTCTGGCGCATAAGCGGGGCGCCGCCTGAGAGTGGGATTCATGAGAACCACGGAGTCAGTTTCAGCGCGGCAGAAGAAGTGGACGGATGTGATCCGGCAGCAGGAGCAGAGCGGTTTATCAGTGGCCGCGTTCTGCCGGAATCAGGACATCGTCGAGCAGTCGTCTTACGGCTGGCGGAAGAAGCTGGGGGGAAGCCATTCGGTACGGTTCGCGCTGGTAGAGGCAGGCGCGGCAGGCACGAACGATCGCGCGGCCATCGAGCTTGTTCTGGCCTCGGGCGACCGGCTGCGCATCGCGCCCGGCGCGGATGCGGAGACCTTACGAACCGTGCTGAACGTCTTGCGGGAACGTGCATGATGCATCTGCCGGCCAGCGTGCGCGTGTATCTTTGCGCGTCGGCCTGCGACATGCGGAAGAGCTTCGACGGCCTGCACGCACTGGTCGCGCAGACGATGGAACTGGACGCGTTCGCCGGACATCTGTTCGTCTTCGCCAACCGGCGGCGCGATCAAATTAAGATCCTGTACTGGGATCGCGACGGGTTCGCGGTTTGGGCGAAGCGGCTGGAAGAGGGAACGTACGCGATGCCGTTCGGCGACACTGCGGAGAAGCGGCGCGAGATAACGGCCGCCGAGTTGGGAGCGCTTCTTTCAGGCATCGATCTAAGCCAGGCCAAGCGTCGGAAGCGATACTGAAGAGGCGTCGGCGACGCCGCATAAAACATTGCAGTTTCACGCCTTGTTTCCTGAGCGCGAAAGAACATTTCAGGCGATAATGTTCTCAGTTTCGATCGACCGCAAACAACTGCCCGAGAGCGCGGATGTTCTGCAACAGATGGTGCTCGACCTGATTGCGCGGCTGGATGCTTCCGAAGCGCGACGGATAAAAACGGAGAACCTGCTCAGGCAGTTACTCGCCGCAAGAAGTGGACGCCGCAGCGAACAGATTACCGAAGAACAACTGGCGTTGTTCGAAGCCGAACTGAAAGCACAGGGCGTGAACATGGAAGATCTGTCGAAGGGCGACGATACCGGAAACGGCCCGGGCGGCAAAGACCCGCCGGCCTCGCCTGGTAACACAGAAGCGAACCCGCGCGGCCGCCGTGCGTTGCCCGCGCATCTGAAGCGCGAACGAATCGTGCACGATCTGGACGAAGCTGAAAAGCATTGCGCCGCCTGTGCGCGGGATCTGCGCGAGTTCGGCGAAGAGACCAGCGAGCGCTATGAGTACATTCCCGCGCAACTGATCGTGATCGAAGACGTTTGCAAAAAGTATGCCTGCGCCTGCACGGTAAAGACGGCGGGCAAGCCCTCACAGCCGATTCAGAAGAGCACGGCGGGAGCCAGCTTGCTGACGCAAGTGATCGTGGCGAAGTACGCCGACCATCTTCCCCTGCACCGGCAGGCAAAGATCTTCAGCCGCTTTGGCGTGGAACTGAGCGATCGGACGATGTGCGGATGGATGCGGCAAAGCGCCGATCTGCTCGATCCTCTGTATCGGGAGTTGAAGGCTTTTGTGTTGTCGTCGAAAGTAGTCGGAACGGATGACACGCCGGTGAAGGTGCTGGATCGGAACCTGCCGCAAACGCGTAAGGGCAGAATCTGGCCTTACGTCGGGGACACAGTTCACCCGGCTGTGATTTACGACTACACACCAACCCGTGAACGGGCTGGTCCGGAAGAGTTTCTGAAAGGCTTCCGGGGACATCTGCAGGCCGATGCTTACGTTGTGTACGACAGCTTCTTTACCGACCCGGCGCGCGGAATGATTGAAGTAGGCTGCTGGGCGCACGCGCGCCGCCATTTTCATAACGCGCTGGACAAGGACCCGGCGCGTCTGGGCGGAGTGCTGGCAATGATCGCGCATCTCTACGAAGTGGAGAAGGTATCGCGCGGGAACGGGTTGCGCGGGGAAACGCTGCGCCTGGCGCGGCAAAAGAGCGCACGCCCGATGCTCAATCGGTTGCATGAGTATCTGCTGACTATCTGCAAACAGGTGCTGCCGAAGAGCGAGGCGGGGCAGGCGATCACTTACACGCTGAAAAACTGGGCGGCGCTCACTCGTTACTGTTCCGATGGCGATCTGTCGATCGACAACAATGCCACCGAGCGGTCGTTGCGGAGCTTCGCGCTGGGCCGCAACAACTGGACCTTCTTCGGAAGCGATAACGGCGGCAAGACTGCGGCTGTACTCCGGAGCTTCGTTTCCTCCTGCGAGCTTGTCAGGGTTGATCCCTTTGCCTGGTTCCGCGACGTTCTCAGCCGCATCGCCGAACATCCCCTCAAGCGGCTCGAAGAATTGTTGCCGCATCGTTGGGCTCAGGCATCCCGATAGTCCAGCTCCCATCTATCCCAATATCAGGCCTCGAAGCCCTCATCCGCCACAGGGGTTCACCGCGCGCTTACAGCAGCGTCACTGTTGTTTGTTCGAGGCTGTTTGTGATCGCCAGGAAATAGTTTGCCTGGCGGCTCCCGGAACTCACCCCCGGCGGTGTAGTAGCTTCGGTTTGCCTTCATGCGGCTACTTTGAACCTTTTCATTTGTTCCTTGAGCCCAAACCGCCGGCTCAAATGAGCGTAGACTGTGAACAGTGGAATTACAATCAAAATTGGCTGCCGCGACGCTTCGCGGTAGGCGATCCTTGCGTCGATGAAGGCCAGCATCAACCGAGGCTTGTTCGCCGTATATGGCCACTATACATTTGACCAAAAATCCTCGGAGGAGATCGCAATTGCCATCAACTACTCAGTCCAAGTCATGCGACGGGAACAACGGCACAAACGAACAAGCCGAGGTTATCAATGTATAGGTATCGGTGCCCAGGAGAAACAAGTTGAATTGTTGGCACGACGCTCCGAAGGAGCGCAGCGTTACTTTCTTCCGATCCTATGCTGCCGTCGCGAGAGCTATGCAGGAAGTCATGCGCACCTGGGTTCGCGAGTGGTTGGCAGACAATGGGGGGATACTCAAGACACCCGAGACGGCTTATCCGATTCTGTTTTTTGTTTCCACGGACCCCTGCCGAGCGAAGCCCACGAACTTCTTCACGTACGACGTCCAAGAGACCGAGATGATGGCGCAAGCTATTCAATCCGCGACCAAGAACCTCCCTCATTGCCTGGAGGCGCTTTCAACCGCCGATCTGTCATGGAAGGTGAGGGAAATGTACTTTCCCTATCGCAGCAAGGAAATAGCTAACTACATTCTGGAGAATTGCCGGTCAGGGTTATACCCAATGTTTAATGCCGAAACAAAACTGATGGATCAAGTCCTCAAGTTTGCTCTGATCAACGTCCCCAAATTGGGATTCGATCAAGCTTCCCTTGTTCTGCAGTCGAACATTGAAATGCAACTGAAGCGCTTTTCTCATACCGTTTGTATGAGCAGCCGTACAGGGGAACTTATCGCCGTGGCAAGTTCAGCGCTGTGCAAGGCGCTTCAGAACCTGAAACCTATTCAAAAGGTTGCTGCACTCGGTAAGTGAGCGCCCGGGAGTTTGCATAGAATAGAGGGCCGCCACTTCTGCACTGGATCGAACACGCCTTCCGGGGATGCCAAGCGCTAGATAGCGGCCATGC
>JAABUQ010010497.1_pt1 | contig 12112 bp, 9 predicted proteins | sample 5560001 | NCBI WGS metagenome assembly JAABUQ01 (sample SAMN10711888, study PRJNA513371) | rock metagenome | isolation source: Antarctica rocks | place: Antarctica: Victoria Land, Finger Mt nord | collected 2015-12-18
GTGGATCACCACGGGTTGGGGTGAGCGGGTTTCAATCCTCGCCCAGCGGTGACGCCGGGCGCAGACCAATACCCGCTCCCCCGCGGCTTTGTATTGCCGTTTCAATCCTCGCCCAGCGGTGACGCCGGGCGCAGGTCGGGATGCCGCTAAAGTCACGCACATCGGTGTCGTTTCAATCCTCGCCCAGCGGTGACGCCGGGCGCAGCCGCGAGCGGCCAAAGGAGTTGACAATGGCCGCACCGAGTTTCAATCCTCGCCCAGCGGTGACGCCGGGCGCAGGTGGCCACGCTTCCGACGCCGCGGCCTGAGTTGCGGGGGTTTCAATCCTCGCCCAGCGGTGACGCCGGGCGCAGGCCGATGAGAGAGAGAGGAGGCGACGCCCGTTAGAAGTTTCAATCCTCGCCCAGCGGTGACGCCGGGCGCAGGCCGCGCGCGAGCAGGAGCTGCTCGCCGGACAACAAGTTTCAATCCTCGCCCAGCGGTGACGCCGGGCGCAGCACCCGTTCCTCTCATCGTGTCGTACACGTTTGCGCCGTTTCAATCCTCGCCCAGCGGTGACGCCGGGCGCAGGTTAGCCCCCGCGCTAGGCGCCGCGTCCGTCGCATGACGTTTCAATCCTCGCCCAGCGGTGACGCCGGGCGCAGCAGCCAGGCGGGGTACGGGTGCGGGGTTTGCACGTGGTTTCAATCCTCGCCCAGCGGTGACGCCGGGCGCAGACAACGCGTCTGCCGGTCGTCGTCGCTTCTACCCTGTTTCAATCCTCGCCCAGCGGTGACGCCGGGCGCAGGTCCGCTGCGGCGCAGCCCGAGCTTGAACACTGCGTTTCAATCCTCGCCCAGCGGTGACGCCGGGCGCAGGTCGCCCCTTAACAGCCGATGACATCGTTCACCACCGGTTTCAATCCTCGCCCAGCGGTGACGCCGGGCGCAGGCTACATCTGGGATTACCTCGCCGTTCAGTAATAGGTTTCAATCCTCGCCCAGCGGTGACGCCGGGCGCAGTCGGTCAGCAGGTCCGGCCCCTGCGCGTCCACACCAAGTTTCAATCCTCGCCCAGCGGTGACGCCGGGCGCAGCCGATCACGGTCCCCGCCGCAACGGACTGACCGTCCCGGTTTCAATCCTCGCCCAGCGGTGACGCCGGGCGCAGGCGGATCACTACCACAACGGCCACCAGGCCGATCAACAGGTTTCAATCCTCGCCCAGCGGTGACGCCGGGCGCAGGTGGGACGGCGCGACGCCGGCAGGCATCGCGTACGACGTTTCAATCCTCGCCCAGCGGTGACGCCGGGCGCAGAGTTCAGGTCCTCTGCGAGCGCGCGCGCCTCGTCGGCGTTTCAATCCTCGCCCAGCGGTGACGCCGGGCGCAGGCCGATCACGGTCCCCGCCGCAACGGACTGACCGTCCCGGTTTCAATCCTCGCCCAGCGGTGACGCCGGGCGCAGACGACGAGCGTGCTACCGAGCTGGTACGTTTGGTTAGGGTTTCAATCCTCGCCCAGCGGTGACGCCGGGCGCAGGCCGCTGTGCGCACCGCCAGCGATTGCAGGCCAAGTTTCAATCCTCGCCCAGCGGTGACGCCGGGCGCAGGGAGGTCGGAGACGTGTTTAGCATTCGAATAGGAGTTTCAATCCTCGCCCAGCGGTGACGCCGGGCGCAGATGATCGAGATCGTGCAGTAGTCCCTGCCCGAAAGAGGTTTCAATCCTCGCCCAGCGGTGACGCCGGGCGCAGGCTGTGGTAGCGGCCATACTCGATGTGCGGACCGCCAGTTTCAATCCTCGCCCAGCGGTGACGCCGGGCGCAGCCGGACGGCGATGCAGTCTGTGATTCGGTATGAGTTTCAATCCTCGCCCAGCGGTGACGCCGGGCGCAGGGCACATAAAGTGCTGGTTGGACGTACGAGAAAGTGCTCCTTCACTTTCGATCCGTTAAGATTGAGCATGTCGAGAACGGACGCGTTCTTGCTGCAATCAGGTTTATGCACGTCTTCACACGACGTTTCGACGCCCTTCAGGGCGGTCTGACGATAGTCCCTGCGCGGATCTCGCGCCTGTTGGCGAATCACCAGGGGTCCGCGTTCACAGGATAAGAGGGTCGTGCAGATCGAACGTCGGCTGACGCCCAATGAGTTGCACGTACTGCCCGCGCGGTTCGCGCAGCCGGTAGATCCGCAGGCTGTCCTGCGTCACGTCTATCTCCAGTCGCAGCCGATGCATCAATTGTTCCAGCTCGATCGCGTTGACGATGCACTCGAAGACGGACTTTTGCACGCGCTGGCCGAATGCCTCGCACGTTTTGGCAACGCGGCGCAACCGACGGCGCCCTTCGGGCGTATCGGTGGCGACGTCATACGCAACAAGTACTTCCATCGGCTCCTCCTGCTCGGCGCTGGCCATATGACACCGACGACGTACCTATCTATGATAGTCGCTGGCGCCGTCATCGCTGACGATGGTGGGACGCCAGGTCGCGCCTCACCCTGACCGGCGCGCCATCATCATGGTGAACCTGGTGCTGCTAACGATATTGGAACGCCGGGTAGTGGGGCAGGTCGCCCCGCAGGTGGCGCGCCAGTAGACGGGCCTGGACGTGCGGTACCAGACCGAGCGGGACTTTTTGTTTCAAGACGCGGTGTTGCAACTCTTCCTCCTTGCGTTCCTGATACGCGACGATGACGGCGCGGCGTCCCTCCTCGGTCAGTTGCACCGCGTTGCCCGGTGTCTCCTCGAAGTGCTCGGCCTTGAGTTGTCGCCGATTGATCAAGGTGATGGCGAGCCGGTCGGCAATGACGGGCCGAAACTCTTCCATCAGGTCGAGCGCCATCGCTGGCCGGCCGGGACGCAGTACGTGGAGATAACCGACCTGTGGGTCGAGACCGACCCCTTCTAACGCCGACGCGCACTCAGCACGCAGCAGCGCGTACAGGAACGATAGGACCGAGTTGACGCGGTCGCGCGGCGGCCGCCGTGTTCGCCCGTCCGGCGTGAAGTTGGCGCGGTCGGCGCGCACCATGTAGCCAAACACGCCGAAATAGGCCCGCGCCGCCTCCCCTTCCGCCCCGCGCACGGCGTTGAGGTCCGTACAGCCAGGCACTCGTTCGAGGATTCCTGCCAGCCGTTCTCCCGCGTTGCCAAGCGCAATTTTGTCCTCGCTGTCGCTGGCCTCTCGCGCCGCCCGGAGCAAGATCTGGCGACTATTCTGCACCTTGGCGGCGACGATCTGCCGACCAATGTCGAGGGGACGGTCGGGATCGGACAGCGCGAGGTGCTGCGCCCGTCTGAGCAGCACGTTGCCGCGCACTTTGCCCTCGACGCGCGCTTTGAACCGACCGTTGCGGTCGAGCCAGACCAAACTGCGCCCGTCCTCGGCGCACCGCTGGATCAGGAACGGCGTGATGGTAACCTGGCCCATCACCACGATGCCGCTGAGCCGCAACAGCGGCGCTCGCAGGCGCGTCTCGCGCTCGATGGCGACCCGCACGGTGTCGTGCTCCAGGTGCAGGACCGCTCCCTGCGTCTGGACATACAGGACGTTCAATATCTCATGCATCGGTGCTACTCACTTCCCAAGGACGAAACAACGCGCCTTGCAGTCCGCGCAACCGTGCCTGCTCGCCCACCACCGTCGGCAAGCAGGCGGTGATAAGCGAGCAGTTGGGACATCGCTCGTCGTTTGGCGCTGACGGGAGGAGTTGGTCCTGCAGCAGGGCGCGGATCGCCGTCACTATCTCGATTGTTTGCTGGCGCAAGAGCGCGTCGAATGGCACCTCCTGCCGTTGCCGGGTCGCATGATAGAAGATGGCCCCACGCGGGACGCTCGTCGCCAGCATCTCTTCCAGGCACAGCGCCTGTGCGCACAACTGCAGGTCGGCGTGGATGCCATGGCGGCGACCGACCTTGTACTCAACCGGGAAGGGTACGTCGCCGTGGAACTCGATCACGTCCGACTTACCGCGCAACTGCAGCCGCTCCGACCACAACGGTATGCCGCGCAGCGTGCGGATGCCACGGCTTGCCGCGTCGCCGCCTCCATGGACCCGCTCGTGGGCAAGCGCGCCGCGCATCGTGAACACGTTCTCTTCGTAGGTCTGTTCGACGTGGATCAGCGCGCACTGGCGCGGGCAGTAGCTGTAGTGCTCGATCGCGGAGATTGGAACCTCGACGTCATCGTCCGGCAGGATGTCTTCGAGAGGGTCCATGGTCAGCCGACCAATGGGGTTAGCGTGATACCTTGCGGTAAGTCGTCGCCGTCGACCTCGACGTTGTAGTCCTTGAAAGTGCGCGGCGCCGTTGCCTCGGTGTGGCACCGCACGCGCTCGAAGAGGCGGTGGGCGGGAGCGTTGCCCAAGTCGCTGTCGTGGCTAAACACGTAGAGCCCCTGGCAGGCCATGAGGCCGCGTGACGACGACCGGTCGATGTCCCACATGTTCTGGATGGCCATCCAGAACAGCTCGAGGTCATCCGAGGTCATGCCTGTCCGCTCGGCGAAGTGTGGATTGAAGAAGCCATGGGCGCGGTACAGCCCGTACGGTACGATCGACTTGCGCCCCATCTCGGTCTGTTTGCCGCTTTTCCCTTCGCCGGTATCGTCGGCGACCTCGACTTTGGCGTCCTCTTCCTTGGTGACCGCGACCCGTGTGATCGACAGGTCGAGCGGGATGATGGGATCGATCGACCGCGCAAAGGTGATTTGCATCGGTCCCCGGACCTGCCCGCAGTTGACCCCCGTGGTCATCACCGCGCCGAAGGTGCGGATGTCGTAGAAGTTCTCGCACATCCATTCCCTTGCCTTCTTGACGTCGTCTTTGTCCTGTTTGGCTCCCGTCGACTTGAGCTTGAGGTCGGTGTACGCGCGTTGGTGGATCGTGTTGAGCGCCTCGCTGCCGCTCTGGATGTAGATTTTGTAGCGGTCTTTGTCGCCACGGGCAAGGTCCACCCAGTCGCGCACCTTGCGCTTGATGGCCACGTCGGTGACCAGACCTTGCATCGTCTCGGGATCGACGCGCGGTAAGTTGCCAGCATCGGGATCGCCGTTGGGGTTGCCGTCGGTCACGTCGAAAAGCAGCACGAAGTCGTGGCGGCGGGCAACGTCGAGGTAGGGCTTGATCGTGGTTGTTTCCATCTGTCCTTATCCCTCCATCATCTGCATGTCATCGGCCGTGGTCATGTCGTCGCCGGCAAGTTCATCTGTTGCGTCATCCGCGTCGTTCTGAGAGCCTCGTTGCGCCGCCTTCCTACGCTCGGCGCCCGCGATAGCCTGGGCACGGTTGTGCGCGCGCTGGTGGTAGTATCCGAGGGCGAAGAGACCCTGGTCTTCCAGCGTCAGGGTGCGTGGGAACGTCTCGAGATGCGACTGGACTTCCTCCAGGCTCCTTTGCAACGCGCCGTACACGGTTCGTTTGTCGCGTTCGAGTTTGCTGAGGTGCGGCTGTGCTCCTCGCAAGAGGCGACCGAACACAGAGGCCGGCGCGGACGAGGCGGTGCCGAAGAACCGCTCCACGATCGTGGTTTTGCCAAGGGCCTGGCGTTGTGTCTCCTCCAGCACGGCCAGCAAGCGTCCGCACTGGTAGGCTTGGCTACTGTTCGCCGGGTTGAGTTGAACCATCATGTCCTCCGTCGTGACCGATTCCGTCCGTCCGTCGTGGCTGCGCAGGACGAGTTTGATGAGGGCCGCACGCTGGTAGGTCATACCCTGCTCCGCGCGGTTGCGACGCACCGCCTGATACAGGAGGCCCTTCGGCAGCGGAATGCCCGTGACCGCGGCATAAAGCATGGCGCGCGGCGTTGTAGGCGGCAAATCCTTGGCTTCGCGCACCGTGCCGACCGCCAACCGGTAGAGGTTCAGTGGCGCGGCCGGCTGGCCATAGGCGTCGACGATCTGCTGATCGGCGAACCATCGGGCGAGATGTTGGCGTACCTGGCCGACCGTGGTATCGATCCAGTCGCGTACCACGACCCGCCCACCGCTGCCGGAGAGCGCGGTGGCATAGAAGGCCGTGTCGTCGATCTCGGGATTGAAGCGCCCGGTGCGCACGAAGGCGATGAGATCGCGTACCTGCTCGGGCTGCGGGTCGTCGAAGTACGTGAGGAGGTTGAAGCCGACGTCGCTCCTGGTCCAGGCCAGGAAGGCAACGCCGCCGACGGTGATGCGGTTGGTGTCGCTCGCGAGCAGATTGTTTGCCGCGCGCGTGAAGCGTTCGCCACAGGAGGCGCATGTCGGCGCGATGAGTGATGCGTCGAGCCCATACGACTCGAAGGCGGGAGCATTGGCCGAGATCAGCGCGGTACCCGATGTCTGGCCGCCGGGTACCCGTTTGAGCTTGCCCTGCAACCGGCTCAATACGGGGCGCCGTTCGCCGCACACGAGACATTGCATCACCGGCGCCGGTTTGTCGGGGTCGGCGTCCGGGTCGTTAGTCGCCGCCCAGAACGCCTGAACCGCGGGCAGATCGGTCACTAACGGCCCCAAGCCGACGCGGAAGGCGATGGCTGCTCCGCGGTCGAAGTCGTCGTCGAGATCGAGGGCGTCGGCCGGATCGTCGTGCAAGAATGCCTGCACCGCTCCGACGCTCGGGTCCCGTGTCTCCGTGTAGCAGCGGTCGAGCAGGGCCATGTAGGCCTCGTGACAGTCATGTACGCGTCCGGGCTTCGACTCGGGTCGGGCCAAGCCAAGCGTGTACTCGGCGTTGTCGGCAAGCAAGAGGGGCTTGATGCCGACCGAACGCTGTATCTGCGGCACGACCACACGCTTGCCGCGGCGCGTGCTTGGGCTGGCGGGGTCGGACGTGTCCGTCGGCCGTGGGTTGAGCAGGTGTCCCGACGGGTCAAGGTCGATGATGTAGCGCACCGGCACCTCGCCGTAGAGGGCGGGCGGCGGGCTAGGGAGACGACCGGCGTACTCGCTAAGACGCTGCAGCAGCATCGGAAGCCTCACGATCACGTGCTGGTACGCGCAGGATGCCGCCCTCCAGGCGCGCCTGGAAGAAGCGTGGCACGTCGCGGCCACTACCATTGGTTGAGTAGTCCAGGTCGAGCAGCATTGAACCGATCTCATCGTTTAGAGGGATGGGCTGTTCGGCGCCGTCGGGCTCGCCAAACGAGGCTGAGAACTCGCGACAGCCGAGGTAGGGCGTGGAGAAACATCGTCCGTCGCGGACGCGGCGCCGGAACTGGTCGCGATACTTGGCCGGGTCGTCTGTCACGCCCGGCTTGAGTTCGACCTGGGCACGGATGAGATAGTCCACATCGCGCAGCGCCAGCGTGTGGCGCTGCGCGCGATCGGCGCTGGCGTCGTACCCGCCGCCGGCCTTACTCCAGGCCGCGACGGAGCGTTCGCTGGCGCGGCTGTTGACTTCGTTGCGCAGGATTGAGAAGTAGCGGATGGGCTTGAGCACCCAGATCTCTTCGATGCGCCAGTCGAACTGCGGTTTCCAGAAAATGGCCTCGAGCACGCCCCGCGCCGCCGATGGAGTTGGCGCTGGGTAACTGACCCGCTCAACTTTCAACTCTGGACGAGTGAAGCAGGCAAAGTCGCCCCACACATGGACGGCGAGTGAGACCTGTGCATGGTTCATGCGATCATCCTTTCCCTTCGTTTCGTTCCTCTTGCCGTGATGCAGGCCTTTTCGACTGCGCACATCAACGAATGCCGCTGGTTCCCGTCGGAAAGCCTACGTGTAGGCTTCCCAACGGGCACGACGCCACCTGGTTGATAGGTGATCGTCGTCGATAATCCTGTTGCAATCCTCACCTGATCGTTCAGGTGCGATGATGAGGCGTCAGACTTCGATGCTGACGGTACGAATGTCGCCAGGTTCTATGCCTGGATCGGAAACGGCGCCGCCGAGGTAGATCGGGTTGCATGGGGTCGCCAAGATGGCGCCGGTCGTGTGTCGCCGACGCGAGACTCCTGCTAGACGACCAGGACGTCGGCTTTCAGGTCGGCGTCGGTCAGCCCGCGGACGGCATCGTAGGCGCCGAGCCACTCGCTGACGCCAGGGCAAACAGGGCTGATGCGTCCCCGACGCTTGAAGTGCTCGGCTTCGCGCGTACGTACAGAGACCATGTATGGCTGCAGCCGGCGTAGCAGCAGACGAGCCTGCGGGTCGTCGTTGCGCAGACGGTCTAGACTCCTTTGCACCTCCTTCCGCTCATCATCTGAGCCATAGCTTACCACAACTGATTCGGCATCATCTTCAATTATCCTGAATAACTCAGCCGTCTTAGGATAGTCGAGTCGTGATCGTAAGGTCTGGATGCCTTCCGCATCTGTATCCACATCGTGGTACAGCAGTTGGAAGTACGTCCGAATGACATCCGGTTTGTCTAGGTCAAGGTGTCCCTGGGCAGCGCCCAACATGGTTGAGGTTATGTTGGTCGCGATACGGTAGAAGCCCGGCGGCATGTGGTCGCCTTCGCTGCGGAACACGATGACGCGTCCTTGCTGCAACAAGCCCTCGCGATTGCAGCGTCCGGCTGCCTGGATCATACTATCGAGCGGCCCCAACGCGCGCAAGACCAGCGGGAAATCTATATCCACGCCTGCCTCGACGACCTGGGTCGCGACCAGGAGGCAAGGCTTCCCCTGCTGAAGCCGGCGTTTCACGTCGGCGATGACCGCTCGGCGGTGCGCCCCGCAGAGAAGCGTCGAGAGATGCAACGCGTCGGGATCGTCGAGGGCATCGAGCAGTGTCAGTGCGTCGCGCTTTGTGTTGACGATAGTCAGCGCCGACCCCTGTGCGCGCATCAGCGCCGCTATCTCTGCCCAGGGGACCTCGCGGTCGGTCCACCACTCATACTCGACCCGCCGCAGCAACTCGAAGTGACGCGCGGCGTCCGGCACGATGTCTCTCGTCGTCAGCCTCGCGAAGGCCGGGATCTCTTCGAAGGCGGGTTGCGTGGCGGTGGACATGATGACTGTGGTCCCATAATGGCGGCAGAGTTCTTGTAGCGCGTCAAGGATCGGCGAGAGCAGACGGGCCGGAAACGCCTGAGCTTCGTCGAGGATAATGATGCTGCGTGCGAGACGATGGTTCTTGCGGCTGGGACTTGTCCCATTGGCAAACAAGCTCTCGAACAGTTGGACCGTCGTCGTGACAATGATCGGCGCGTCCCAGTTCTCCGCCGCTAGTCGCGCCCACATGGCTCCAGGATTCGACTTCTGATCGACCGTTGCGCCGCTATGGTGCTCCAGGACGACCGTATCCGGCTGGTCCGTCCGCTCAAAAGCCTCCCGATACGTCTGGGCGGTCTGCTCCGTGATGCTGATGAAAGGGACGGCAACGATGATACGCCGCAGGTCGTGCTGGCGCGCATGTTGCAGGGCAAATGCCATTGCCGACAGGGTCTTCCCGCCTCCGGTTGGCACTGCGAGGCGGAACAGGCCGGGCGGAAGCGTAGCGGCGGCGAGGCAGGCGTCATAAACGGCGTGACGGACGGCGCCAACGGCATCGGTGCGCGGGATGTCCATCCCCTTGGTCTTACGATAGGCGCCGAACCGCTCCCAGAGCGTATCCATGCTCACCGTCGCGCCCCGCTTCGGGCTGAGGTGAGCCGAAAAGTGCTGCTCCGTATCGAGATAGTCGGCGTCGACGAGGGCGGAGAAAATCATGCGCAAGAAGAACTCGGCGGCGAGAGGGTCGTGTAGGATATGGCTCGGCAACGCGGGCGGTTTCGCAGGCTCCAGGTCAGGTATCGCCTGTCGCGCGAGCCGTAGGGAGTCAGCTATCGCCGGGTCCTTACTTCGCTCGACAAGCCAATCGCGAAAGTCGTTCGGGGCCTTGAGACCGCCATGGTGCGCCTGGATGACGGTAGCCGCGGGCGGCAGGTACCTACGGGTGAGTTGAGCGCCGGCCGCTTTGTGATCGGGACCGTGTCCGCGGTGTGTTGGGTCTGCCTCGCAGTCGAGGAGATATTGCTGGAACACCGGGTTGTACTTTCCAAGGTCATGCCAAAGACCCAGCAGTCGCGCGAGGTCGCTGGCGTCGAATGCCGCGGCAAAGCCGGCTGCCAGGTCCGCGACACTCCGGAGATGAGCTTCAAGGTCGTGGCGTTGTCCCCTTGTGTTGCGTGAGTGTGCGATGAATTTCATACTGCTCCCACTGCCCACTAGCACTCGCTTTAGTACGTATGTACTATGTTACAGGGGAAAGATGTCTACGTCAAATAGTACTTTACCTAATGTGCAACTCGATAGGTTGATCCAGGGGAGCGGTTTTTGTAGACTAGCGTAATCAGGCTTTCTTCCCTCGTTGCGTGACCGCAGTCTATGCTGACCGAGCGCCACGCCATGTTGATGATCGTGCCCCCGCGCAAGGGCATGACCACGTCCCACCCTCACTGCCTGCTGCGCGCCTTCGCTCGTATCCGCAAGGACGTCTAGATCGTTGGCTCTCACCTCACTGAACGCTTCGCTGTTACCCACCTCCGCGTCCACGATCTGTGGCACTACCGAGACCGGCGCGACCGCGGCCCCGGTCGCCGACGCGGTGCGGGGCACGGAGCTCGTCGTGGTGACGATTCCCGAGAAGAACATTCCCAATCCGCCATCCGATGTGTTCGATGAGGCAGCCGAGGGTGTGGTCGTCGTGGATACGGGCAACTACTGCCCGCAGCAGCGCGCCGGTCGCATCGAGGGGATCGAGGTCGGGATGACGGAGAGCCGCTGGGTCGCGTGGCAACTGGGGCGGCCGGTGGTCAAGGCGTTCAATAACATCTGTGCTCAACATCTGCTGGAGCTAGGCCGGCCTGCCGGTACACCAGGGCGCATCGCCCTACCCATTGCTGGCGACAACGAGGCGGCCAAGGCCGTGGTGCTGCGGCTCCTCGACGAACTTGGCTTCGATGACGTCGACGCCGGGCTGGACGAGTCGTGGCGGCAGCAGACCGGGGTACCGGTCTATGGCACGGACCTCGACGCCGCCGGCGTCCGGCGCGTGCTGTCCGAGGCGCGCCAGGAGCGCGGGCCAGAGTGGCGCGCGACCTTGGAAAGCTCCGACAGCCTCGTCACTCCGGCCTAACACGACGCGCGACATCTCACGTCCGTCCGCCACGCGGACGGACGTGAGATGTGTCTGTCGATGTACGCCGCGTCTACGCTGCCCCTTGCTTCGTGCCATCGTCCTGCCGCGCCGCCGCCTCGATACGGTGTAGCAGGGCAAGGACGCTGGCTTCCTCCGGACGGAGTCCGTGCTCGGGCGGCGCCGGGACGGGGCCGTCCTGCGCCTCGGGCTCAAGCAGGGAGCCTGACAGATAGGCTTCGAGCACGCCGGGGTGGACGTAGCAGCGCCGACAGATCGCCGGCGTGTTGCCGAGGTGTTGCGCCGCGGCCTTGACCGCCTCGACGATGTTGTGTTTGGCCTGCGTCTGTGACTCAAAGGCGCCGACGGCCTGGAGCGCCCCGGCCGCGACGACCGTGCCCGCCCAGGTGCGGAAGTCCTTGGCCGTGAAGTGGTCTTCGCTGGCGCGGTGCAGGTACTCGTTGACGTCGTTCGATTCGATGGCGTGGCGCTGGCCGTCGTCGTCGAGGTACTGGAACAACTCGTGACCGGGCAGCTCCTCGCATTGCTTGACGATGCGGGCCAGGCGGCGGTCGCGCACGTCGACGCTGTGGTCTTTGCCCGACTTGCCGCGGAACTCGAAGTGGACGCGGTTGCCATGCACATCGACGTGCTCGTGCTGCATCGTGGTCAGGCCATACGAATCGTTCTCGCGCGCGTATTCCTGGTTTCCGACGCGGATGTGCGTGGCGTCGAGCAGCGCCACCACCGTGGCCAGCACTTTCTCGCGCGGCAGCCCATGCTTCGCCAGATCGTGCGTCACCTGGCCGCGAATCTTGGGCAGGGCCTCGGCGAAGGCGATCATGCGCTCGTACTTGGTCTCGTCGCGCACCTCGCGCCAATGCGCGTGATAGCGGTATTGCTTGCGGCCCTTGGCGTCGCGGCCCGTGGCCTGGATGTGACCATTTGCAAGCGGAGAGATCCAGACGTCGGTCCAGGCCGGCGGGATGCCAAGGCCCTTGATACGATCCAGCACCCTGGGGTTATCGATCGGCTTGCCGTCGACGCCGACGTAGGCAAACTCGTCGCCGCTTTGTTTGCGCCGGATGCCCGGCT
>JAABUQ010010498.1_pt1 | contig 12111 bp, 10 predicted proteins | sample 5560001 | NCBI WGS metagenome assembly JAABUQ01 (sample SAMN10711888, study PRJNA513371) | rock metagenome | isolation source: Antarctica rocks | place: Antarctica: Victoria Land, Finger Mt nord | collected 2015-12-18
GCCGGAGTACGCCGGCCCGATGAGCGACCTGCCCGCCATCCGCGCCGCCTACCTGGCGGACGCGGCTACGCAGCCGGTGCTGGCGGAAGAGCTGGCCCGGCTCGGCGTCGGCGTGTCGCACTGGCACTGGCACGGGCTGCTGGCGCTGTCGCCGGAACCGCCGGTCGCGTCCGCCTGGGCGCTGGACGTGTGGACCGCGCCGGAGCTCGCCGCCTGCGCCTCGGTCGGCGACGCCGCGCGCATCCTGCGCGACCGGCAGCGCAACTGGAGCCTGCACTCGGCCGTCCAGCACCGGCGTTGCGCCCTGATCCAGGCCAAGCTGCCGCCGGTGAAGGCCGCGCCGCTGCGCTTCCCCGCGCCGGCGCCGCAGGCACCGCTCGGCGCCTGGACCCTGCTCGCCTCCGATCGCCTGCTGTTCAGCGCGACCAAGAGCAGCCCCTTCGTGGGCGGCGCCTGCCGCTTCGTCGAGGACCGCGCGGGGCCGCCGTCGCGTGCCTACCTGAAGTTCTGGGAGGCCTGCATGCGCGTGGGCGAGCATCCCGCCGCCGGGCAAGCCTGCCTGGACCTCGGCGCCGCCCCGGGCGGCTGGAGCTGGGCGCTGGCGCAACTCGGCGCGCAGGTGGTCGCCGTCGACAAGGCCGACCTCGCCGCGTCGGTCGCGGCCATGCCGAACGTGAGGTTCCGGCGCGAGAGCGCCTTCGCGCTGGATCCGGCCACGGAGCCCGCGGTGGATTGGCTATGCAGCGACGTCATCGCCTATCCGGCTCGGCTGCTCGCCCTGGTCACGCGCTGGATCGAGGCCGGCAAGGCCGCGCGTATCCTGTGCACGATCAAGTTCCAGGGTCCCACGGATCACGACATCGCCGACCGGTTCGCGCTTATCCCCGGCGCGCGGCTGATGCACCTCGCGCACAACAAGCACGAGCTGACCTTCTTCTGGTCGGCTCCGACGTGATAGGCTGACCCGGCTGGACAGGGACGGCTGACCCTGGAGTGATCGCGATGCGGAAGCTTTCGTGCCTGCTGCCGATGCTCGTCCTCGCCGCCTGCGCCGTGGCACCGCCGGCCTGTGCGCCACCCGGACGGTGGCTGGCACCCGAGAGCCTGCGCACCGTCCCCGATCCCGTGCCGCAGGCAGCCTCGCATCCGGTCGTGCTGCTCGGCGAGACGCATGACAGTGCGGCCGACCATGCCTGGCAACTCGCCACCATCGAGCGCCTGTTCGCCGCCGACCCGACGCTGGTGCTCGGTTTCGAGATGTTCCCGCGTGGCAGCCAGAAGGTGCTGGACCGCTGGGTGCGCGGCCGCCTTTCCGAACCTGACTTCCTTGCGCGGACGGACTGGAAGCACGTCTGGGGCTTCGATCCGGCGCTCTATTTGCCGATCTTCCGCTTCGCCCGCGACCACCGCGTCCCGATGCTGGCGCTGAACGTATCCGCGCACCTAGTCCACCTGGCCGGCAGGCAGGGCTGGGCCGGCGTTCCCGTCGCCGAACGCGAGGGCGTCGGCACGCCGGCGCCGCCGAGTGCCTCGTATCGGACGCAGCTCGCGGACGCGATGTCCGGACATGGCGGCCCGACAATGACGCCGGAGCGGCTGCAGCATTTCATCGACGCCCAGCTGGTCTGGGACCGTGCCATGGCGGAGGCGATCGCGGCACAGCGCGCCCGCGAGCCGAAGCGGCCGGTGGTGGCGCTGATGGGTGTGGGACACCTGGAAAATCGCGAAGGCGCGCCGCACCAGCTCGAGGCGCTCGGTGTACGCGACGCCGTCGTGCTGCTGCCGGTAGGCGAGGCCTGCACGCCATTCAGCCGGAACTATGCTGACGCTGTCTACACGCGCTAGAGCATGATCCGACCATGCTCTGCTTGACTGAGGAAAGAGCAGCTTGATCCGATGCTGCTCTAGCAACCGGGCCGGGCAGCGATACGCCCGCCTCCGTCATCGGCGTCCGTGTCATCGGACTTTGTTGTGGTTTCACATCGTACTCTTCGTGATGGTCGCCGGTTCCGCCTGCACCTCCAGCTTTCATGGCCAATGCCGGTTCATGCTTAATCCCGCTACGATGATTGGTAATTGACAATGCTGGCACTACGGGCTGGCTTCGTTCATCCGATGACGGTACATGCGATGGCTTGTAGTGAAAGCTTAACGGAGAGAGGGCGTTTCATGAAGGTTTTTCGGATAGCGCTGCTTGGTACGGCAGCGGCTTGCTCATCGGTGGCCGCGTATGCCGCGACCGTCACGAAGAATTTCACGGGGATCATCTCCGGATCGAACACGATCGACACGAACGGACTGTTCGGAAAGCCTGGCGCGAACCTGGCCGGGAAGCCGATCGCGATCTACACGCAGTATGTGACGACCTTGTTCACGAACCGTGGCGTCTGCCGTACCAGCCCGCTTTGTACCTACTACTACTCGGAGAAAATTTCGGGCACGCCGGGATCGGTGCTGACCTCCGTAACCGTCGACGGCCAGCGCGTGGTGTATTCGCCGACCTACCTTAGTGACGTGATTTTCGACGATAACGGGCGGAACCAGTTTTCCCCCATGACCGATGTTTGGAGCGGCTGGGGTCAGGGCGTCCGCGGTAGCGCCCTCTCGGTGGCATTCACCTCCCCGGTTGCCTTCGGGGTTCCGCTTTCTCCCAAGAATCCACCGGTCCTGAACAGGAGCACGGACTTCGTGAGCTTCTTCAAGCCATCCGACCAAATTCCATCCGAAACGCTCAACTTCGCTGTCACCAGCGCAAGCCCATAGGTCCGGCTTGCCTGGCAGGATGCCGCCGGTTCTGGCAATACCGGTCGGTGACGCCCAGAACTCAGTGGCGCATTTCAGCGCCACTGGAGTTGCCCCGAATTGATGGACACCGACAACGCTTCGCGTGGGGTGTTTCCGATGTCCAAGACCCACGGTCTGGAAAGACAACACGCGTTGAATTGATGCGTGAATGGGTAGCGGACTCCGTCCTGGCTATCCAATCCCGGCCGCGACGCGCCTGCTCCACGCCCTTACATACATTTTATCTTCGCCTGCTCCTCAAACCCCACTACCGGGGCCTGTGCCGGGACAGGTCTGAGACCATGCCGCAGGTAGGAACGTCGCCCGGCAGCGGCTGTGTCGACTGACAAGGCGGGGTCCAGGTGGCGAGTTGCGGAGCCGCGTTGACGCGCTGCCGCATAATCATGGGCAGCCACACCACTTATTGGCACTGAAAGTTAATGATCGTCCTGATTTGCCATGCCAAAAGTAGGATCATGCCGGCCTTGTAGATTTATGTCAGCACAGTCAACTACTTAGCTTATCGAACTGGTGGCACGCTCCCTGCAACTGTCGGTACGAGGCCGGTAGGGCCACGATGAGACAGGGGCAGACCATGACGACGATGACCATCAACACCAGCCGGCCGCCATGCTTCCACGATCAGTCGGTGCGACCGGAACTGTGGCAGCAGGCCCTGCTCGGCCACACATCCAGGATCGTCTTGGATCTGCATCTCGAGCAGGTGCCGGGGGTCATGGGCCGCCTCGTGCTGGCGCTGGTTCCCTTCTCGCTGCTGTCCTGGATGTTCATAGCGGGCTGAGCCAGGCCGATCGAGACCGGCGGCTGCCGCGGACATCGAACGGTGGATCGAGGCGGCCATCACCTCTTGGTATGCGTTCGGCGCTGACACACTGACTTGCGCGCGCGACGTTGCGATGTTGCCGGCTCGACATGGAGTTGGCGCGCGTGATGGATCGACGGGGTTACTGGTTGGGGCATGTGTTGGCATTCCGCGACAGCGGAGAGACGCTTAAGGCCTGCTGCGAGCGGCACGGTCCGAGGGAGGGAACGAACTGAGGAGCTCCTCAGTTCGCTCCCTTCAGCATCTCGGGATCCGGTGTCGCGCGATGATCCGGATCGGGACCGGCGACAGATCGTCGACCTGCTGACCAGCCGCCCGGTGCGGCGGCGCTGGAGTGTTGCGGAGAAACGGCAGGCGGTGCCGGACGCGCTGCGCTCGGGCCTGCCGATCGAGCGCCTACGCCCGGCTGAACGGGCTGACGCCCAGCGCCCTGCACCGGTGAAAGCACCAGTTCGCCTGGCGCGTGGGCGCCGGCGCGGAGAGAGACGCCTCGCCTCTGCGCCGGCCCGCGCCATCGCCACCGACATTCGCCACGGTCTCGATCGCCACGCCACGCACGCCGGTGTCCTGCGGCATCGAGACGCAGCAGGTCGAGATCATGCTGGTCAACGGTCGTCGGCTGCATGTTGGCCTCGGCGTCGACGCGGTCGCCCTGCAGCGCCTGGTCGCGGCGCTGGAGCCGGCAACGTGATCGCCGTGCCAGCCGGTGTGCGCATCCACCTCGCACTCGGCGCCACCGGTATGCGCCAGGGCTTCGACGGGCTTGCCTTGTTGGTGCAGCAGGTGCTGCGAGCCGATCCGTTCAGCGGCCATCTGTTCGTCTTCCGCGGCAAGCGCGCGGGCAGGAACAAGCTTCTGGTCCATGACGGCACCGGACTGTGCCTGTTCGCCAAGCGGCTGGACCAGGGCGCCTTCACCTGGCCGAACACGCAGCCCTCCGCGAACGGCACCGTGTCGGTGCTGCCTGAGCCCGGCGCAGCTGTCGATGCTGCTCGAGGGGCTGGAGTGGCGCATGCCGGTGCCGACGCGGCGGCCGATGATCGCCGGCTGACCGCGGTTCGGCGATGTACAGCCCACTCTTGATGTGGCTGGAGCGGCTGCACGAGCGGCTGGTGGCGCACGGCATGACCGGGGCCCGGGTGTTCGCCGACGACACGCCGCTGCCGGTGCTCGATCCCGGCCGCGGCCGCACCAGGACCGGGCGGCTGTGGGCCTATACCCGCGACGACCGCTCGCATGGCGGCACCGCCCCGCCGGTGGTGGTGTTCCACTACGAGCCCGACCGGCAGGGCTGCCGCCCGGCCACTTACCCGGCGACGTTCAGCGGCATCCTGCAGGTGGACGGCTACGCCGGCTTCGAGGCGCTGACCAACGACGGCCGCATCGTGCTTGCCGCCTGCTGGGCGCACGGCCGCCGCCGCTTCTACGAGCTGCACGAGGCGGGCTCGCCGGTGGCCACCGAGGCGCTGGGCCGCATCGCCGCGCTCTACCGGATCGAGGCCACCATCCGCGGTCAGCCGCCGGAGCATCGGCAGCGGATGCGCACCGAGCACAGCCGACCGCTGGTCGAGGCGATGCGGCTGTGGCTAGAGCTGGAGCTGACCCGGCTGCCGGGCCGCAGCAAGCTGGCCGAGGCGATCCGCTACGCGCTCGGCCGCTGGGCCGCACTCACCCGGTTCCTCGACGACGGGCGCATCGACTTGGACACCAATCTGGTGGAGCGTTCGATCCGTCCCATCGCATTGGGGCGCAAGAATGCGTTGTTCGCGGGCAGCGAGGGGGCGCCGGACGATGGGTGATCATCGCCTCGCTGGTCGAGACAACCAAGCTGAACGGCGTCGAGCCGTTCGCCTGGCTGCAGGGCGTGCTCACCCGCGTGGTCGAAGGCCATCCGGCGCAGCGGCTCGACACGCTGCTGCCGTGGAACAGCTCGGCCATGCCCCGGGACGCCATCCCGGCAGACTAGCCCCCCATCTCCTCGTCGCTGCCATAGCTCGGTCCGCTCGCACCAGGGGCACGGGGACCGCCTTCGAAGCCGGCAGGCGTTGGCGCATCCATCGGCGCCGTCGTTCCGGATGCGGCCGATGGTTCAGCCGCCGCTTTCTGCTGACGCGCCAGGTAGCGCCTGTAGTCGGCCTCCGTTGAGCCGACCCCGAGCTCTTTGGCCCTCTCGCCCTTGATGTGGCGCTCGTAGTCGCCCTGCGTCGAGCCGACCCCGAGATCCTTGGCCTTCTCGCCCAGGATGTGGTGCCTGTAGTCGGCCGGCGTCGAGCCAACCCCGAGCTCATCGGCCTTCTTGCCCTGGATGTGGCGCTTGTAGTCGGCCGGCGTCGAGCCGACCCCGAGCTCCTCGGCCTTCTTGCCCTGGATGTGGCGCTGTTGGTCGGCCATTCCGGCAGGCAGGGCCTGCCTCTGGTTGGCCACGTCCCGGTAATGCTCCTTGGCGGTGTCAGCGTCGATCGGCGTCCTGCCAGGCTTGGCGTTGAGCGTAGCCAGCCCCTTGTCGAAGCGGTTCAACGCCCCTTTCGACGTCTTGGACATCTTACTCGCTTGTGCACGTTGCGTCGTCTCAGCGACGAGCCCATCCACGGAGTTCTGCCGGCTGAGCGGGATGCCGTGCTCCGCATTCCCTGCCGCCTGCTCCGCATGCTGTTGCGGCACCCGGTTCACCTCGTCCAGCGGCAGCCGCAGGGTGTCGGCAACGGCGTTCGGCGTCGCACCTCCATCCGCATGCGCGTAGGGCGCAGGGTGCGGCGACGCGGGTGCGGCCGGCGCGGTGGCTGCGGCCGGCTGCTGCAGGACCTGGCCAGCCGGCAAGCCGAGCGTGGTGGCGGCGAGCGGCGGCGTCATGTTCTCGCGCTGGAGGTCGTGGCGCCCTATCACCTGCAGTTGCCCGGTCTGCGGGTGCGGCGTGTGCAGCCTCACCTCCGCCGTGTCCGCACCGGTCTTCGTGACCGAGTTGAACGTCGGTGAATCATGCCCCGGCATGGGACCGAAGTGGCTCGTTTCGCCGACCACGGGTCCGTGTCCGGTTTCCACCAGAAACTGGTGCTCGTCGTTGGTGATCCCGTCCCTGGGGATCCTCGGCCCCATCTGCTAGGACGAGACCTGTGTCGGCTCGGGTGGGGATCGGTCAACGGGGCTAAGGGCCATGGCGGTGTCCTCCGCTTGGGGGGATGAAAGCCGCATGGATGCCCGACGCGCAGCGCTGGCGTCTGTGCGAAACGCCACGTGGCGGCACACAGGCTGGCCGCGCCGCCATGCCCGGACGCGACCGGACGCCCTTGCCTCGCTACCGCCGGGCGTCCTGACGCCTGCAACAGGGCCAAGCCTGCCTGACCAGCTCGTATTCGAGGAAGACGCCGGACGGGTCCCGTCCACGTATCGCCAGCTCCGACATGAAGCATACCACCAGCACATCGTGCGGTGACAATCAGCGTGTCAGGCTCGAACGGTTACACCTCTTGTGCGGGACGGCGCAGACCTCCAGATCGGGTGCATGTCCCACCGCTGCCTTGCCGCCGCCGCCCTGGTGCTCACCATGCTGCCGTCGTCGGGAGAGGCTGGCGGACGCGGCCCCTATCTCGGGCCTGCGGGCATCGCCGCCGACCGGTTTCCAGCCCCGGTGCGCCCGGTGGCACCTGTGGTCTCCGATCGCTGGCGGGACGAGGACCAGCGGGAACGTGTCGGCGAGGCTGTCCGCGTAATCGGCTGGCTCGGCATTCGCGCCGGGATGACGGTGGCCGACATCGGCGCCGGGTCGGGCTACTACACGATGCGCATCGCCAGGGACGTCGGACCGCGGGGACGCGTGCTGGCACAGGACGTCACGCCGGATTACGTGGCCGGGTTGCGCGACCGGGTCACGCAGGCCGGGCTCGTGAACGTGTCCGTGGGCCTGGGCGATCCGGGTGACCCGCGCCTGCCGCCCCATTCGACCGACGTCGCCGTGCTGGTCCACATGTATCACGAGATCGAGCAGCCGTTCGCGCTGCTGGGCAACCTGGCGCCGGCGCTGCGACCCGGCGCCAGGGTCGGCATCGTCGACGTGGACGACGCCACCGAACGCCACGGCACGCCGCGCGCGCTGCTGGCCTGCGAGCTGGCCGCATCCGGCTACCGGCAGGTGGCGTTCCACTGGCTGCTGGTGCAGCCGCCGCGGTCCGAATACCTGGCGGTCTACGCGGCCCCCGCGGTCCCGCCCGCTCCGACAACGATAAGACCCTGCCGCCGCTGAACGGACGCCGAGGCGCATGATGCCGCACAATCGTCGACCGACCGCGAAGATCCTACGCACCGACCTTCGTGTCCGGCTGGAGCATGATAACCTGATACCAGCCGCCTTATGAGGCGACCGGTATCAGAGTCATATCTTGCACGTGGCCGCCCCACCAACCCCACGTGCATACTGGTCAGCCCGAAGGGCCACCGGTATGAGGTCGATCATGCTCCACGTGACGGGTAGAGGAGCAGCTTCCGTAAACCAATGCGAAAGCGAACAGCTTCAGGTGCCGCCGCCCGCACCGATCATGTTGGCCCTATTCTACTTTCCCTTTCCGCGCGGCAGCGACAGCGTGAGCGGAGCGAACGCGCCGCCCATGACCGGACGGGCTGCAAAGGCGTTGAACCCGCTGTTCGGATCGTAGTAGTCGGGGAACGGCGCTCCGGAGGTGGTCGTGTTGGCGTAATTATAGACCTCGTCGATGATGTTCTGGACGAGAACCGGATCGTTGCTGCCCGATGCGGTCCATAGTTCCCAGTCCGCCTTCGTGAAGGTATGCGGAGGATTGTCCAGCAGGCGGGGATCGAGCTGGATGCCGGTCGGATGCTCCTGGGTCTTGTAGAAGTTGGCCTCCTCGGTGAGGATGCTCTGCGGGATCAGGTTCAGCCCGAGAAGCTTGTCCGGATACGAGTTGTACTTGAGGCTCCAGAAGCTGTCCGGCTCGCCGGTGGTGTCGGCGCTATAGGCGTTGGCGGCCTCGCGATACTGAAGCAGCAGATGGCTGGCGTTGCTGTTCTGCGCGAGCTTGGCCCAGGTGCCGATCATGGATTGCGCCTGCTGGCTGAAGTAGTGGGCGTCCTTCTGGTTGCCGGCATAGGCCGAGATCTGACCCATCGCGCCGACGGCGACGATTCCCTTGAGTGCCAGGTTCACGCTGTGCGCGATCTGGCCGGTGAAGTCGTCGGTCTGGTTCTGGAACTGCGGATCGAGCGCGTTCTGGTATTGGACGCTCGGCGGTATCGTGACCAGGTACTGGGCCCATTGATGAAAGAGGGCGTAATGCGCGGACGCATACGCGGACGCATTTGCGGGCGTCGTGTGCTGCATGTAGGCATCCGCCATGATCAGCATGTTGGCAGTTTCTTCCACCGGCATGTTCTCCCCGCCACCGTCGTTATGTCCGGTCGCGTTCGGGTAGGTGGCGCCCAGGTCGTGCGGCGCATACAGTGCCGGCCATAGGCCCGACTCCGAGTAGAAGATTACCGGCTCGATCAAATATCGTACGAGTTCAGGATTGGCGTACAGGAAGGCCGGCATCGATGGATATAGTATGTCCACCGTAGATACGTTGTCGCTGCTGCTGATCTCTTCGACGAACAGATAGGGATTGCTCGTGGTCCCCGTAAGCTCCGTGCCTGCAAATGCTTGCCGCAGGGTAAGGGCCGCGATCGCGGCATAATGCGGTCCGCCGAACGCCGTCGCGGCGTTCGTGATGCTGGTGTCAAGAGTGTTGGCGCGGGATATCGCTGCTGAGGCATCGTTGTAGGCGAAGGCGAGCATGTTCTCGTAGGCTGGGAAGTATTGCCTCCAGAGCGAGGGCACGCCCTTGCCGAGGAAGTTTATCGCGGGGTCGCGCACATGCCCGAGCAGGAGCGTGAACGGCCTCGTCGTCGCCGCGCCGACGGCGCCGAACGCGTTGCTGAAGGCGAAGACCGGATAGTTGTTGTTGATCGCGCGCGGCTGGTTGGTGTCGTTGGCGTTGGTGAGCTGGCCAAATCCAGCAAACTGGCTGCGCACGGCCCCGTCTCCGCCCGACTGGGTGGTGAGGCTGCCCGACGTTTCGGTCGCGAAGAGCATGGTCCCCCAGGAGGGATAGTCGTTCACCTGGTTGAACACGGTGGGCGAGTTCGGGGTGACGGTCCAGGTGGACAGCGTGCCCGGCGTGCTGCTGCCGTCGGCGCTGCGACCGATCGTCTCCGGTGCCCACTTGATGAGCTGGTTGCTGTCGCCATGCGCCCACTCGCCGCTGATGTCGTAGTAGACCGTGACCGTATGCTGGATGCCGTCACTGCTCTGCGCTGTAGTGATGATGTCGGAGAGCGGCATGCTGAGCCGACGAAGATCCTTGGCCTCGACCGGCGAGAGGAAGTTGACGGTCAGCTTCACGCCGCCGCCGTTGAACGTGAAGGTCGACTGCGTCGGCGTCGTGTTCAGCGCCGTCTGCGTCATCAGGTTCGCGATCTTGGGCACGCTCGGCGCGCCCAGGAACAGGTATGGCTGGTTGTCGATATAGGCTATGCCGGTGATGGCCTTGACGGCGCCGTTCCAGTATTTGGGCCAATGGCCGGGAGCAAGTGCGGTGCTCTCGCGCAGCCATGTGTTCATATAGGGTGCGCGCGTGATCAGCGGAACGGCCGGTGGCTTGATCGGCGTGAACGTCTGCGCCCGAACACTTGGGCCGGAGCCCAGGACCGCGGCAGCCGTGAGAGATAGAAGAAGAGTACTCGAAAGGGAGGAGGTGCGAGCACCTGACCTTATTTTCATAGTTTGTCTCCGAAGGAAATGGGTCTTGAAACTACCCTGTTCCTGAAACCGACATTAGGGCGCGAGCATCCTGGACCGAGGCGTTGTCGCCTTCGCTTGGTTGATCTTGTCGAAATGAGAATTCAGAAAAGTTGCAGCTTCTACCTACGATCGTCCAGGCAACGGCCGTATCGTCGACGCGGTTACCTGGCAGACGTGGATCTGTATTGATCGGGATGGTCCTGATCCGACACGGTTCGATAGGCGCCCTGGCGGAATTACCGGAGCCGGCGACCATGCGCCGGTCGCATTCCGTCCGCCGCAGGTCTGCGCGATTGCCTCGTCGTCGCGAGGACGTTGCCGATTTTCGCCAGTAAACGCGTACACAACACGGCTGCCATCCCGACAAGGGTGTAACACGGGCATCATGCACGACGCGAACGACAAAACGATAAGACTATGCAGACACACGGTGGAACAAAAACGTGGCCGAAACTATCTGGGAACCATTAATTGTCTGACAATAGCCGACGCCGTCTTCCGAGGTCAATGCACCAAATCCAGATGGCAGCGATGCGGCCCCACGGCATCGGAAAACAACGCATCACATCTTCAGCAGCAGCAATCGACCATCTCTGGAATGCGCGCTACGCGAACACGGTGCTCACCGGTCCGGCGGTCGGGGCCGAGCCGGTTCAAGGCGCAGGCTGGTAGCCTGCCTCGCCGAATTGCCAGAGCAGGAAGGCGAACTCGTCGGCGGTCTCGTCGTCGCGTTGCGTGCGGGTGGAGCCGATGCCGTGACCGGCGTCGAACTCGACCCGGAACAGCACCGGACGGCCGCTCGAACTGGACGCCTGCAGCTTCGCCGTCATCTTGGCCGGGATCCACACCGTCACGCGCGGATCGTTCAATCCGCCGGTCAGCAGTGTCGCCGGATAGGCGACCCCTTCGCGGACGTGGTTGTAGGCGTCCATCGCCAGCATGGCCGGGAACTGCGAGCTGTCCTGCACGGTGCCAAATTCCGGGATGTTGGCGGGTCCGCCCACCGTGTATTCCTCGCGCAGCGTGTTGGTGGCACCGACGCGTATCAGCGCGGCGCGGAACAGGTCCGGCCGCTGGGTGATGGCGCCGCCGATCAGGATGCCGCCCGCGCTGTTGCCCTCGCCGCCGAGGTGGGCGGGGTCGGTGTAGCCCCGCGCGACCAGCGCCTCCGCGCAGGCGATGAAGTCGTGGACGGTGTTCTGCTTGGTCGCGATCTTGCCCCCGTCGTGCCAGGCCTGGCCGCCCTCGCCGCCGCCGCGCACGTGCGCGATCGCGTAGATCCCGCCGCGGTCCAGCCAGGGCAGGAAGGTGGGCGAGAAGGCCGGATCGTAGGAGATGCCGTAGGAGCCGTAGCCGACCAGGTAGGTCGGCCGCTTGCCGTCATGCGGCAGACCCTTCCGGGTCACGATCGAGAGCGGGATCCTGGTGCCGTCCGACGCGGTCGCGGTGGTCTCCACGGTCTCGTAGCCGGACAGGTCGCGCGGGAAGCCGGGCAGGATGTGGGTGTCCGTCAGCCTCCTCGCGGTGGGATCGTAGTGCAGCCAGACATGCGGGTGCACCCAGGACCTCCAGGAGCTATGCTGGAATTTGGGTGACGCGGTGATCAGGCGGCGCTCTGTGCTGGCGTGCTGGTGACCTCGACGCCGTTGGTGAAGGTGACGCCCTGGACGACCTTGGGCAACTGGTTTTCGCCCTT
>JAABUQ010010500.1_pt1 | contig 12111 bp, 14 predicted proteins | sample 5560001 | NCBI WGS metagenome assembly JAABUQ01 (sample SAMN10711888, study PRJNA513371) | rock metagenome | isolation source: Antarctica rocks | place: Antarctica: Victoria Land, Finger Mt nord | collected 2015-12-18
GGCCGGCCGTGACGCGCGCGCGGCCTTCTTCATCTCGTGCCTCATCGTCGAAGGGCTCGAGTTGGGTCGTGTCATGGAAGGTGAATCGATCACGGCAGTTCGGCTCAAGACGGAAACGGATGCGCAACTCGCCGGGCTACCCGGGGCGACGGCGTGCAACTTCTCTTTGCTTCTTGGGGCCGCCATCACCCACGCGGCTGGGTGTACGGTGCACGTCCTGCCGCCACGCGACGACGTCTCTGCGGATCTGGTCAACGCTGGCCAGCGCTTCGAGAGCACATTCGGGGATTTCGACGACGAGGCAGAAACGGTTGCGTCCCTCGAAATCCAGGACGTGGCTCGCCGGGGGTATGTTCATGTGGGCCGACGCGCTGTAAGACGGGTGGCGCAACGCCTCTTCGATCGGCGCACCACGCCTGCCGTTCGGACGCCACCGACCGCTGACGTGGCCGCGCCATGAACGTCGGCTTCACGGTGGCAGGGCGAAACTACCGGACCGCCGCGATTGGACAGGGTGGCTGTTTCGCGGTCATTCGTCGAGGATTGGGCGACATTGTACCGATCAACTGCGCCCGCCGTCGCCCCATGCTCAGGCAGTAGGTTTGTATCTCTCCACGAGACTGACTGCTCGACCGGATTCTCATCCGGCCCACGGCAGATGACGGACCGGCTCCCAGGCCCCGAAGATCGGCGCTGATTGAGCAGGCCTTGGGTGCTGGCGATGCTCTCGCCATCGCCGGGGATTGACGGCGATGCCGACCATGACGCCGCCGAGAGCTCCCAGCATCTCGGCCCCGCGTAACCAACGTCGATTACTGGCGTCGACTTAACTGATCAGCGAAGCCAGTGGGCGACTTAGCTGCACTTGAGGCACGACGATCGGGTCGCGCGCGTGACCGCCGTTCGTCACCCCGTCACGCCGCGAGGTCGATAACCAGCAGATAGGCCTTCGCGGCGACGAACAACTGCTTCATCCCAGGGCCTCCGAAGGCGCAGTTTGCCGGTATTGCGGGGGTCGGAAAAAAGCCGAGCCTGGTGCGGTCCGGCGCGTAGATGTGGATGCCGTCGCCCGCCGTCGTCCACACCCAGCCCCGCGCGTCGACCGCGAAACCGTCCGGGTAGCCGTGATCGGTTCGGCAAAACAGGCGCCGGTTCGACAGCGTGGCGTCCGCACCGACGTCGAAGGCCAGGATCTCGTGTGTATCCCGCTCGTGGCCGCCGATGATCTCACCGAGCGATCTCGCCGTGTCGGAAACGTAAAGTGTCCGGCCATCGGGTGAGAAGAACAGGCCGTTCGGCTGTTCGAAGTCGGCCATTCGGCGAAGATTCTGGGCTTGGCGATCAAACCGGTAAACGCTGCGGTGGTCGAGTTCCGGCGTAACGAGGCTGCCCTGATTGGGCATCAGCAGGCCGAAGATCGGATCGGTGAACCAGATAGCCCCGTCGGCCGCCACGGTGACGTCGTTCGGCGAATTGAGTCGTTTGCCGTGGTAATGGGTGATGATCGGTTCCGCACCGCCTCGGTCATCGGACCGGCTGATGCATCGGCGGCCGTGCTCACAGTGAACCAGCCGCCCATCGGCCTCGAGCGCGTTGCCGTTCATGAATTGGGTGTTGTCGATCACGACTTCGACGTGCCCATCCGGGTACCAAGCGAGCAGCCTACGGTTTGGGACGTCGGACCAGACAAGGCGACCGTTTGGCGTGTCCCAGACCGTGCCTTCGCCGTGCAGCGTGAACTGATAGAGGATCTGTGGCTCGGCATCGGCCGGCAGCACCGCCTGGAGGCGAGGGTCGTGCACCTCGACGCCGGTGAACTTGTCGACCGGCTTCGACGGCCCAGGTTCACGCAATAGACGGCCGAGCTCAAGAGACATGCTGCGTTCCATACTGCATCTCCTTGCTGACGGAAGTCCGTTGGGGTCAGTCGCGCATCCCGCAGCCGGCGATCCGACCAAGCTGTCGTGAACGCGTCTGCGGCTTCATTGGGTGGGCGATCGCCCGAGGTTCACCTCGATCCAGTATATGACCGACCCCCGCTCGTCCGTCACCTCGAGACGCCAATCCGTTTCGGGAACATCGCGCTGAACGCTGCCAGCGAGCAGCGCCACGCTGCGTCGGATCGCTTCCCGACAGGCGTCATCGATCGTTGGCAGTTCCAGACCGTCCGGGTCCGGAACGTCGGTGTCATCGTGCAGGATGAAAAAGTATTGCGGCATCGCCGTGCGGCCTTTCTGCTTCCACGACGGCGCGAGCGCCGTATCATGGTTTCTTTCGGTTGAGTTCCACTTCGACCAACAGCAACGCTTCATAAGGCCGGGGTGGCTCTTCGCGGTACGCCTGAGCGCAGGGTTACGGACCGGCAGCGCGCTTCGCCGTTGACCCAAAAGATCATCCAGGCCTCGGAAGCTGAACTCGTGACCGTCGTCGAGATGACGGATGGTGATCGTCTCAGCGTCTTGAGCAATCACGACGAACTGCGTCACGGCCCACCACTCTCGGACCTTGAGGCCCCCACCGGCAAATCGGCGTCTCCGACGACCGGTCCTCGCCGCTCGGCTGCGACGTCAACCTCGCCTCTGAAGGCGATCGAGCTCGCGGGAGCGGCTTCGGGCGGCGATTTCATACCGGTTTTCTCCGCGCCGCTCCGCTGTCGACGAGCAGATCGTCTAGGTCCGTCAAGGATCTGCGGCGGGATGGACCTCGGAATGTGGTTCCTGACCAGAGTTTCTGGAGCAAGCACGCCGTCCTCCTGAGCTGCGGCGGCCGACCACAACTTGGCACGGCGTTCGGGTCCGGGACAGTGCCAACCTCTTACACTGTCGCAAGCCTGTTGCGTTTCGTCTCGCAGCGACATCTGCTGGAGCGGCCCCTCTTCTGCTACTCCTGCTGCCCGCAGCGTCTCCGACCTTCAGGACGCAGGGTTGGAGCCGGCGACCTGGGTCAGCTTCGGAGCGTCCGTCACTTCGAGCGCCGTTTATCTATGCGCGCCAAGTCTCCCTCCCGCAGCTGCCGGAGGATGCGGTTCACGTGAGGGAATAGACCTCGGCAGTCCGCGCGGCCCGTCCTGCCAATATTCCTGGGCCACGACCACCGCCCGGGGCGATCGCGCGGGCACGAGGAAACGCCCACATCGAAGTGCCGGTTTGGGCGACCGGTCCGGAAAGCGGAGGTCTCGAGAAGCGGGCTCGCGCCGCGCTGCGAATCACAACCTCAATCTCGGCGGACCGCCGTGGCCGCAGCTTGCTCCCCTGGAAGCGGCGTCGATTCTCCCAGGGTGTATCGAACGTAGAGCTTTTTCACGAACACCAACGCGATCACCACAATCGGCGCCGCGAAGACGATTCCCGCGATCCCCAACAGCGTTCCGATCGCCGCGATACCGAGCAGCATGGTCGCGGGCGGAATGAATATCATTCTGCGCTGGATCAGCGGTGAAACAATATTTCCCTCGATCTGATGGATGAGGAGATAGGCGAGAAGCGTCCACAGAACGTCCGCTGGGTCTTGGTGATAGCGACCAACACGGCCGGCACCGCCGCGGCGATCGGTCCAAGGTAAGGGACGAACTCGGCCACCATCGCGATCGCACCGAGCGCCAGTGGAGAAGGCAGCCCGATGAGCCACACCGCGACGGCCGAAAGTAGGCCGATGATGATCATCTGGATCAACTGCCCGAGGAGCCAAAGCCTCAGCGCGCGTCCGATATCGTCGAGCGTTTCGTGGGTTTTGGCATGCAGGTGCGGGGGGAACAGAAGCACGAACCCGTCACGGTAAAGCTGTGGCTGGGCTGCCAGGTAGACCGCACTGATGAATATGACCACGAGAGCTTCGAAGAAGGTGGTCCCTAGTGAAAACAGCCGGTTCAGCATCGCCGTGACGGAGATGCTCGTTCCTTTCGCCTGTTCCAGAATGAATCGTCCGAACTCATTGGTCGCAAGGCGAACCTGGACCTGTGTCAATCCCGCCCCGACGCGGTGCAGAACCTCGAAGAATTCGGATGTGATCTGGGAACCGAAGATCCAGGCCGTCGCGCCGAAAGCACCGATGATGATCAGACCTGAGACGAGCAAAGCGGCCCCGACCGGAAGCGGCGTCCACCGGTGGAAAGGTTCGGCCACCACATGGACCAGAGTGGCCATCAAGAGCGCCCCGACGCCGAGCAGGAGAACGTCCGCGAGTTGCCAAAGCAGCAATGGAAGAATGGCCACCGCCACGGCGATGACGGCGTACAAAAAGAAGCGGTGGTATCCGGGGCCGCACTCCTCAGTTCGACGCTCGTTCGGGGTCATCGGACCGCCCTCCGGAAGTTTGCTCCTGCCAATCGGGACCGAGGGCTTGTGGCTCTCACCCGTCCTGGTCCTCTCCGTACCATTCGCCGAGTACGATCTTGGCGGAGGTGGCCACCGGCACAGCCAAGAGGACGCCGAGAACTCCGAAGAGCGTCGCTCCGGTCAGAAAGGCGATGATGACCACCACGGGATGCAGCTTCACGGCGCGGCCGAGGACAAAGGGGCCGACGACCTCGTCGATCGAAACTCTCAAGACTGCCGCGAAGACCATCCCCCAGAGAAAGCTCCAGCCATTACCTCCGCTCACCAAGGACATCGCACCGATGATCGCCATTGATGCCGCGGGGCCGATGACGGGGATCAGTTCGAGGACTCCGACCAAGATCGCGATCAGAGGGGCATCGGGAATGGGGAACGCGAGGCCAAGACCCAGCCAGGCAACCAAGGACGTGTAGAATACAACGAGAAAGATCCCTGACACGTAGCGCCGCAAAGCGGGGTCGACCTGCAGGGCAAGCTGGTGCAGATGCGCGCGATAGCGAGGCGGGGCGAGCCAAAGCACGCCTTCGGCAAGTCGCTTACCGGAAGCGATAAAGTAAAACAGGACGACGAGGGTGAGAATGACAGCGGCCGGCAGACCCACCACGAGGGATCCGGCGGTCAGGACCGTTCCGGGTTGGGCCAAGGAGGACCACGCCATATCGAACAACTGCTGGGCGAGCGCATCGGCGCTGACCGTTCGCCCGCCGAAGTGGATTTCCGGCCCGGCCAGACGCTTGATCGTCTGCCCGAGCAGTTGCGGCGCTTGCCCCACCGCATGAATGACGCTCTCGCCAAAGGAAGCCACGGGCCACCCGATCGCGACCCCCAGAATCAGCAGAATGGCAAGATAGGTGATGAGAACGGCAGCGACCCGGGGAAGGCGAAGCTTTTTGGTCAGCCATTCGACAGCGGGTCTGACCGCATAGGCGATCGCGGCCGCGAAAGCGATGGGAATGAGCATGTCGCGAAGCAGGTACGCGAGCACGAGGATGACGAGCAGCGTGGCCGTAACCACCCGGCTCGAGGGGACCGTCTCTTCCCTGCCCATGCTCATGATTACCGGAGCACGTCGGATTCGTCGGAGGTCGGCCGACGCTGCACATAGGTTCGGCCCTTCCAGGCCACGCGCCCGAGATAAGCGCGCCCGACAGGCTTGCGCTTCCATGAGTTCTGGAGTGTTGGCTAAGTTCCGCGCCAGTTCGTCCAGGGAACGCCTTACTTGCGTTGAGACCTGACGCGCCCAGACGAGGTCCGGACCGCCCTTCGGCATGGGTGGGATATGCTCGTTCCAAAGGTGCAGGTCGGCCACGAGCGCGCCGGATTCGATGGTGTTGATCCCGATGGGCGGGCGGCATCGGGATTCAGATCCAGGCCGGTTCCCGTCGAGCAAAAGCAATCGAGTCTGCGCCCTGAAAGCGACGCACGACTTATCTCATCGGCGCCCCGATGCGCGATCACATCAGCCCGCTGGACTTCACACTCCATCGAGAAAGCACAGCAACCTTCAACGCTCTGCAACTTGCCCCAGGTTGGCACGGCAACAGGGTCCTGAACAGCACCAACTTCCTCCACTATAGCAATGCAAGTGCCCTTGACACAACCCGGACTTGCTCCGAAAAGCTGGAGAGTTCGCCATGAGGAAGCAGGAGGTCTACACCGCAGGAGGCAAGACAATTCACGAAGAAATCCGAAGGAGGCTGGCGTCCGGTTCGAACCAGCGGCTGCCCAGAGACTCAGCCGGCGGTTACTCGAACCTTCAGCTCTTCAGAGAGATCATCCGAGACCACAGGACCTCCGCTCGCCATCGCGAGCATTTGAAGTCGCTCGGGATTCGGGATCGAGAGTTTGCCAGAAGGGAACTCAACGTAGCCTTCGGCCGCCAAGCGGTCCAGCGCACGGATCGTGTTCACCAGGTTCAGGCTCAACACATCCGCGAGAAGTTCAGGGGATATCGGAAAGTGAAATGTCCGGCCGGATACGTAGCCGGCGTGATCGAGCCGACACCAAAGCTCCCAGATGAGGTGAGCCGTGCGCTCATAAGAATTGCATCGCCCGAGGACTGCCAGCCGCTGCTGAAGAACAGCTTGCTCGTGACCCGAAAGCGACCAGAACGCCCACCCGATTCTGGGCCAAAGCTCGAACATTTCGAGCAAGGTCTCACTCTGGAACGTGGCAACCTTAGCCGACGTGATCGCCGTGGTGGGATGGATCGCCAGTTTGAACACAAAGAAGGTGGGATCACACAGGTTCCCGGGGATCAGAAATCGCATCAGCTGGCGGTCACCCGTCGGCAGCGGGCAATGGCGCATTGCCAAACCGTCAACCAGGCAGAATGCCGAAGCCTTGCTGCTGACCCTTTTCCAGGAGGACCTCGTTGGGCGCTGCCATCCGAGTTGACGCTGTGAGGCTTTCCACTGCGGCGAGTTCTGGAGGTGAGAGCCGGGCCACGGCCTGCAATCGATCAACCAGCGGATCGCTCATGTAAGCCTGCTTCCGAACCAAAGCGCGATTGGACAACAATCAAGCCGGTGGAAGGTTTCTGTCGTCGAGGAATGGGCAATCCATTCATCTGGGACACAAGAGAAAGATGAGAGAAGCGGGGGGAATCCAACTCTCAGGAGTTATTGAGGGGGCAGGCGATGCCGGAGCGTTAGAGCATGCACAGCGCTGGATGGGAAGACGACACGCTGGTAATCCGCGTCCCCTTCGCTGAGTTCGAGGCGTCGCTTGAATATCTCGACCATGGGGATCGCCGGCACCGCATCCTCGATCGAGAGGCGCTGAAGTGGTTCGTGGCCGAGCATGCTTTCGGAGTGTCGGCTTTCGGCGATCGCCACGTCGGGAACGTTGACACGATAACGGAATGGATCGATCTGCTGATGCTGCTCGCCGCCAAAAACGCGGCGGGGATCGGGATCGATGATCCGAGACGAAAAGGACGAAGATGACGGCTCCGCAACCGGCCGTGGGAGCAAGGCCGGCGAGGATCCCAGCCGTTAGGTGCCACGACCTAAGCTCGTTGGGCGCCCCGTGCCATGGTGGGGGCGCGACTAGCCTCGCCGGGTTCAATAAGGAGCGGCCGTGAGTCCGCCCGCTCCTTCCGCCCCATTCCTCCATGGCTTCGAGCGCCTGTTCGATCTCAGCGAAGACGAACGGGATCACCTGCATCAACTGGTGCAGGAATCGATCCAGGTTCCGCCACGGCGCAAGCTGGTCGATGCGGGTAAGGTCCACGAGCAGGCGTTCATCCTGAAAGCGGGGTGGATGATCGAGTTCAAGATGCTGCGTGACGGGGGTCGGCAGATCCTCGACTTCAAATTGCCAGGCGAAGTGGTCGGGATTGATAGTCTCGCCTACGCGGTTGCGCCTCACTCGAGCGCGACGCTGACCCAATGCGAGGTCGCTCGTCTTCCTCGGGAGGCTCTCTTGGAGACACATGGGCGTTTCCCGAAGCTGGCCGCGGGATTGTTCCTGATGAGTCTTCGTGAAGGAGCGATCCTGCATCAGTGGGAGTTGAGCCTCGGGCGTCGATCGGCCTACCAGCGCACGGCTCATCTGATTGCCGAGTTGCATTGCCGCGCCTGGCTGCGAGGGCTGCTGGACGGATCGTCCTTTCCATTTCCCGTAACCCAACAGGATCTGGCGGACTGCCTCGGCCTGACGCCTCCTTACGTGAACCGCATCCTTCGGCAGTTGCGCGACGGGGACCTGGTGCGCATAGAGGAGCGGCGCCTCGAGGTCATGGACGTTCCGAAGCTGGCCCAGGTCGCCGGCTTCGACCCTGCCTATCTGAAAGAATGGGGGCGTCGCGGGCGGCAGGATTAGCAAAGGCCGGTCCACCCCCGCAAACTTCGCCTGCGAGATGAAACTCGAGAGGCTTGCGATAGCGCAAGAGGTTGGCGCTGTCCCGGACCCGAGCACCGTGCCAAGTTGGTGTCGGCCGCTACAGCTCGGGAGGACGGCGTGCTTGCCCCAGACACTCCGGTCAGGAACCGAATTCTGAAATCCGTTCCGCCGCAGATCCTTGACCGGCTCCGGCGCCATCTTTCACGTTCGCACCCAAGGCCGGGCGCGTCCTGCATCACTGGAACACGCCGACAGAGCACGTCTTCTTCTTGGAAGCTGGCTTCGTTTCGGTGTTGACGAAAGCGGGCCCCGACACCGCCGCAGAGGTCTGGACCGTTGGTGATGACGGGGTTGCAGGAGCTCTCGTCGTGCTCGGCACCGCGGTCACGCCTTACCGCTGGATGGTTCAGATCGAGGGTAGCGCGCTGCGGATGAGTACGCCTGACCTACGGCGCCTGATGGACGGCCTCCTGCCATCTCGGGAGGCTTTGTGCCGTTATCTCCTGGTGGTTCTCCATCAAAGCTCACGGACCGGTGCCTGGAAGCGAACCGCGGCCGGAGAGCACAGTTGGATTAGGCTACGGTCCGCCACGCCGGGAAGCAGAGTTATGAGGAGCAAATCCATGACATGGACCACCCCCATCGTTCGCGAGATCTGCGTCGGCATGGAAGTGACTAGCTACGAATCGGTCGAGATCGAATCCGTCGACTGAGGTGCGGCTTCAGCTTCCGGATAGAGGCGGTTCCATGCGAGATGGTGGCGTTCTGCCGCTTGGGGGGCGGCGCACTTCGGAGATGCGCCGATCAGTATCGGAAGCGTTCTGGCGCTGTCTGCCCATCTTCGCGGTCGCAGTGGTGGCCGCGCTAGGCGGTTGTGATCGACCGGATCGGGCACCCTCGGTGGGGGACGCGAAGGCCGGCGAGATCACGATCGAGCGGCAGGCTTGCGGCAACTGCCACATCATACCTGGAATCCAGAACTCGAATGGCCTGGTCGGTCCGTCGCTCGACCATTTCGGGTCCCGGCGCATGGTCGCGGGCCTGCTGGCCAATACGCCACCGGACCTCGTGCGATGGCTGCGCTCGCCGCAAACCGTACTGAAGGGGAACGCCATGCCGGACATGGGCTTGAGTGAGCGGCAAGCGCGCGATGTGGCCGCCTACCTTTATACGCTGAAGTGATGCGATTTCTGCTGCGTTCCCTTCTCTCGATGCGTTTCCTGCTCGGTGCAGCCGCCACGATTGCGGGATTGCGAGCATGGCGCGGGCTTTCTCGCCGGCGTGCCACCCAAGCTCACCCCGCAGCTGCAGTTGCCGCAGACCGGGCGGAGAGCCGAGGGCACGCCGGACCCGCAAATTGGCCCAGCACGACAGATGGCGGCCGGCCTCCAAGCGCCGGACTCGTTCTGCGGCTCCTGCGGTGGCTGATGGCCCGCAAAGTCCTGCTCGGTGTGGCGACCGGGATCGGGGTCCCCGGCGCGGTCGGACTTGTCGTCGGCGCCTGGATCATCTACGGCGGAATATACGACACGGCCGCCAGCTATCCGCATTTCAGGCTCGTCGCTTGGGGTGCCCACACCACGATGATCCATTCGGTGCGGCGGCGATCGCAGGACGTCGAGGCGCCGGGGCAGTTTACCCAAGACCAAGTTCTGTCGGGTGCCAAGGAATACGAGGAGCACTGCGTTGCGTGCCATGGGGGTGCGGCGGTGGCCCGCGCGCCCTGGGCGAGCGCCATGCTTCCCTCGCCGCCCTTCGTGATCGATGCGGCACGCCATTGGTCCCGGCAGGACCTCTACATCATCGTTCAGCAAGGGGTGAAGATGTCCGCCATGCCGGCCTGGGGCGAGATCCTGCCCCAGCAGCAGATCTGGGACATCGTCGCATTCCTGGAGGCCATGCCGGACCTGTCGCCGGCCGGGTATGCGAAGATGCGCGCCCAGGTCCGCGCGCAGCCCACGACTCCGCTCGGCGCTTCGGGCCCGACCGCCTCGCTGTCGCCGCAGCCCTTGCAGGACACGGAACCGTTCTCGCGAACCGTGGCGTCGGACAGGGAGGCCGCGCCATGAGAAGAGGGTCCGCTCGGTAGGTTAGCGCATTCCGGCGTAGAGTGCGTCGGACGGCGGCGAGCCCGTTCATGCGGCGATGCCCTCGGCCAGGCTCTTGCTCGCCCGCGCCGTTCGGCAAAGGCTCTGCCGTATGATCCGGCCGCGCGATCCTGGCGCCCATGCCGACTCCTGACCAACGGCTGTACGCAAAGGAATCAAGAATCGGCTGACCCGTCGATGAGAGTCAGAGATCTCAGCGCTTGGTATCAGACCACGCCGGATTTGGCGGGCACTCGCGATGGCGCACCCGCTCTTAATCCAAGTGTCAAAGATATGGATGAAATGGATCACCTGCGGCGATTGAAAAAATGGCAACTCTGGTTTGTGGTCTGCGGCATGCAGCTGATAGTTATCAGTGTTCATGCCTCTTCTACCCCTCTATGTTACATTCCGTCGCCTCGACACTACGTTCGCTCACTAAGAGCTTACATTGCTGATCTTAAATCCGCTTTCATTGAGAGTGGCGACTACTCGCCTGAAACGGCTTTAACCGAAGATAACTTCGGCGCTGTCCTATCCGGGTTGATCAATAACGTCGGGGTAAACGGCATTCGCGTGCCGATCATACCGGATTATGCGACGCCGGCCTCCTACTCTGACTTGTATCGTAAAATCTATGGGTACGCCCGTCGCAATGGCCTACTCATCTATGCGAGCCCGCTGGGGTACGGTCCAGTTGCTTACACTGGGTGGTCCGACGAACGGTATGCGGCTTGGATCGCCGCCTACTCGGCTGCTTTCAAGCCCAATTTCTTGTCTCCCTTCAACGAGGCGGGCTTTGACAATGTTCGGATCAGAGACATCATGACAAGGCTCCGACCCAAGCTGGGCGCGGCTGTCTTTCTGGTGGGTCCTGACAAGGGGCACGTGGTCGATTCCATCCTGGAACTCGCGTCACGCACGTCGGTCGGACCCCTGTTCGACATCGTGTCGGCCCATAGCGCCGGCGGGGACGATACCGCCACGGGTCAGAATTGGTCTTACCTTGTGGCCGAGTCGCCGGACAGCAGACCGGTTTGGTCCACGGAGAACCCATCCTACTGGTCCGTGGGGCAGAGTAAAAACCTACCTGGCATCGATGGAGCGGTCGTGAGCGGCGTCAAAGGACTTGTCGTGTGGCGGGGTAAGCCAAGTCTCGTCGACGACGCCGGGCAGGCAACTCCGAAAGCCTGCAAGCTCGCTGAGCACATGATCGTCGGTGATTGACAACACGTTGCGGATCGGAGTGTCAATCGGCGTCGAAATTTGGCTCTGGCGCAGACTTGGTGCTGATCGGCAGCCACTTTCACGCTGGCTGTGCTATTCGAGCGCGCAGAAGGTCGATCTTCCCGCGGCCATACATCTGGCGCTTGGCGCTCCCGAGCCATCCGTGCAGATCGCTGACGCACGTCGGTGTTGAATGACCTGAGGGCAACGACAGAGCTGATGGCGTGACGGTACTTACTTTGCAGAGGGGTGCATGTCAGGCTTTTCCTGACGTCGGTTGCGGCAACGCCTGACTTTGGGCGGCGATCTCATCACGGTATCTGACCGTAGCTGGGCAGGTCACGACTTCGCGTGGGGTCGCTGGCAGCCCATAATGTCCAGCCTCCACGGTCTCGCTTCGAGCGGCTTGCTTGAAGCGCCAAAAGTGAGTGAGCCCGATGAATCCAGCCTCACCCACGCGCGCTTCGACTGTCGGCCAGCACCGCCCCGTCGCAACGCGTACGTCGCAGAAGCCCGAAATCGCTGCCTTGGCGTTGCGGGACGTCAATCGATGCTCGGTTCGACCGACCGACCTGATCACGCACCGCGGCTACGCCGTGCTGGTCACCGATACGCGC
>JAABUQ010010501.1_pt1 | contig 12110 bp, 14 predicted proteins | sample 5560001 | NCBI WGS metagenome assembly JAABUQ01 (sample SAMN10711888, study PRJNA513371) | rock metagenome | isolation source: Antarctica rocks | place: Antarctica: Victoria Land, Finger Mt nord | collected 2015-12-18
GCCCTTTTGCAAGAAATCCCTGCGCGGCCCCATCGTGCGAGCGGACGATTTCAACGGGCAACCGCTGCAACTTCCGTATCGACGTCAAGATCGAGCATATCGTGCGCCGCGATGACCCGCAATTGTAGCTTGTCCTCCAGTTCTCGCGCCAAAAGATCGGGGTTACGCTCAAGCATTTTCGTGCCAAAGTGACTCATGACTGCGACCCTCGGTTTGACACCTTCGATGATTCTACGGGCGTCATCAAACGTCAAATGATCGACGTCCATGCTGTCGCGATAACGCAGTACATTGAGAACGAGAACGGCGGGCGCATGCGAAGCGTAATCCTCGATGAGCCCGTCAAAGTAACGCCCGCAGGGAAGATAGGACACCGTCGTGCCGTTGTAGGTAAAATGCAAACCGTAGGTTTGCACTGCGTGCACGTGCGCAACGGACGTCCGGACTTCGACCTCCTCGATTGCGTAGGGCCCCGCCCGTTGTTCCAACACCTCCGTTCTCTTAACGAAGCGGCGTGCGTAGGGTAATACAACAGGTTCTCCCTCCAGCGCGTCCTGCGGTGCCAGCAAGACTCCGCGCGGCCTGAAGCCCCCTTGCGTCATAGCTTCGATCATAATGTTGATGTCGTTGCTGTGATCCAGATGCTTGTGCGAAAGCACGAGCGCATCGAGTTGCGCAGGGACGCATGGCGGCACTGCGGAGAGCGCCCGGACAAGTGCTCCCGGTCCTGGATCTACATGGATTTGCGTCGAGCCGAAGGTCATCCACATGCCACCCGACGCCCGAAGCTGACGCGCTACGACGAAACGCGCTCCGCCCGTTCCCAGAAACAAAATCCTCGTCATGCGCTATGGTGCAAGAGCCATTCATGGAGAGGCGTCCACAAATTGCGCCGAGCATCTCTTCCCGCAACCATGCCGATATGACCGCCGGATACTTCACGATACGTTTTATCCGAGCTCGAAACCGCCCCGAGGAGCGCGCGCGATGAGGCCGCCGGGACGATGGCATCTCCCGGAGCCGCGACGCAAAGCAACGGCGCGCTGATCGCGTGCAGTTCGACCAATCTTCCGCCCAGGTAGAGCGCGTTGCGGATGAGCAAATTGTCCTGATACAACCACTTGATCCATTCTTTTGCGGCCGCACCGGGAAATGGGACCCAATCATTGACCCACCGGTCCATGGCCGCAAATGCGGTCCGCGCGGAGCGGTCGGAAGAATTTGCGGAGAAGGCCAGGGCGGCGCGCAGTTTGCCGGTGGGGCGCAGCAATGTGAAGATCGCTTCGACGATGTGCGCCGGAACGTTGCCGAAAACGGCGACAACTTTATCGATGTCCAAGTAGTCTTTTTGGCACCACTTCGCCAGCAGACCACCCTGCGCGAAATCTACCGGCGCCGCAAGCAGCACCAAGTTATCGCCGGCTCGTAGTCCTGCCACCGCCGCATACAGCACCGCCAGCGTACCTCCCATGCAGTATCCAACTATTGAAACGGCGCTTTCCAGCGCGACTTCGCCGCGAATGCGCTCGATGGCGGGCGCGATATACGACATCAGGATTTCTTGCAGCGAGAGGCTTGAGTCCTCGTCTCCCGCGATGCCCCAATCCAGCATAAAAACGTCGTATCCGTTGCTACAAAGGTATTCGACCAGAGACCCGCCCGCATACAAGTCCAAAACGTACGAGCGGCCAATGAGCGCAGGAATCAGCAGCACCGGTTTGCCTATGCGCTGCTGCGAATGAAAATGCAACACCGACATTTTGCGGTGTTGCATCGCGATCGCTGCCGAACTGATCCCGTAATAAGAGCTCACCGCAGCGCAGCGGAGGCGATCCGTCACCACCCCATATAAATGCCACCGTTTATGTTCAAGGATTGCCCCGTCATGTAATCCGCTTCGGTCACTAAGAAGCGAACGCCGCGTGCAACTTCGTCCGGTTCGGCTACCCGATGCATCGGAATGCGCTCCAGGATTTTTTCTTGAATTGCTGTGGGAACCGAACGCCACATTTCGGTGTTCACGAATCCCGGACAAACCGCATTCACCATGATGTTGTTCTTGGCTAGTTCGATAGCAAGGGACTTTGTGAACCCGATAATGCCAGCTTTGGCCGCCGAATAGTTTGCTTGGCCGAAATTCCCCATTTGACCAACGAATGATGAGATGTTGACGATGCGGCCGCCGTTTTGGGCCAGCATGATCGGTACGACTGCATGGCAGGTGTTCATGACGCTGGTCAGGTTGGTGTTGATCACGTCGTGCCAATCGGCAAGCGACATTTTCTTGAAAGTGCGGTCGCGCAAGATTCCTGCGTTGTTCACGAGGATATCGATATGGCCGTTCTCTGCCATAATGCGATCCACCATCGCTTTTACGGAATCTGGATCCGCGACGTCTCCCGCCTCGGAACTAGCGCTACCGCCGATTTCTTGGATGCTTTGAACAACCAGTTCGGCCGATTCTTTGCCGCGGACGTAATTGATGATGGTGTGCGCACCGCACCGCGCTAGTTCTGCGGCGATGGCCGATCCGATTCCGCGCGAGCTTCCGGTTACCAGCGCGACTTTGTTGAGAAGAGGGGCGAATTCCTGAAACGGTTTTAAGCGTGTTTCGAGCATATGCAATGCTTCGCAAGCCGCAAAATTAACCTTGCGAGAGCGGTCCCCGCTGCAACCTAGCGCTTCTTTAAATCGTGGGCGAGTTGGTCTATGCGGCTGGTGAGGCCATCGATTCGCTCGGCTAAGCGCGCGATGTCCGAACGGGTGGGCAGGTTCGCGGCGCTGAGATAGCGCTCGACATTTTCACGGCTGATCTGAGTTGCCGACAGGTAGTCTTCCAGCGCCCGGCGCAGGGCCTCGCCGAAAGCCTCGGAGCCGGCAGCGCGCTCGAACATTGCACGAAAGTGCTCTTCCTGAAGCTGCGCTGCCCGCCGCCAAAGAGCGAACAGATCGTTAGGATCGTTCTCGCTCATGCCTCTTGCGTTAGGCTTTGCGCGAATGTTTGCGACGTGCAACCGCGGTATGCGCACGCCCGTGTACGCTGGAAGCGGTCGCGCCGTTGCGGGAGGTAGCTTGCCCTTGCGAAAAGCGATCCGCCTGCTGCTCGGTGCGTTCTTTGATTGCGTCGAGGTTCGAAAGCAAGGCTTTGTGAATCTCGTCAGCGCCCTGGGCGACCGTTTCTTGCCAAGTGTTCGTGTGCTCGATCAATTTATCGCCGAGCTCTACTACCGCGCTTCCCGATGCTCGCATTTCCTCTTTGCTTAACCCGACAAGGGAATTAGCGCGCTCCACGTTTTCGTTTATCACAGCGGCGGGATTGGCGGCCATCGCATACGGTTTCGTCACGATATCGAAGCTCGCTTTAGCGTACCGCAGCGCCCGCGTGGTCCAAGCGGATTGAGCTTCGAGCAAAGTGGTCAAGGCTTCGTTTGTCAGATTGAGATAACCGGTAGATTGGTCAAACGTCTGCGCCATTTTTACTCCTTAGGTGTTTGCGTCCAGTTGCCCGTGTACAGATTGAAGAACGAGTCGAGATTGGATCGATACTGTTTCAAAGCAAGGCTCCACAAGGCAAGGGCGTCGGTTCCCGCGTCGGTCAGCGTGTAAACTCGTCGCGCCGGTCCCTGATCTTTGGGGTCCCAACACGACGAGATGTAGCCGTCGCGTTCAAGCTGCCGCAAAGCCCGATAAACGGTCCCGGGGTCGGAAATTACGTCGAACTGATCTTTCAGCTTCTTCATAATCTCGTAGCCGTGAAGGTTGTAGTCTTTGAGCATCACGAGCAACCAGGCCATGAGGTAGTTTTTAGGCGTACCTCGGGGCGGCAGCCCCGGATCCTTACCGTTGGCCTCGGAGCTCGTCTTCATTCTGGCACTAAGTGCATATTACACCTATATGCAATATTGGTCAACCCACTGCTTCTATCTGGGCGTTTTGAACCCGGTCGACGTCGCTTACTAAGCACACAGCCTGGCCCTCTACTACCGTTTGTCCCCGTTGATTGATGCACTCGGTGCGGAGTGTCAAAATCTCTTTGTCAGGGCGGTACCCGACTACCGTGACGCTAGCGGTGATCAGGTCGTCCAAAAACACCGGCGCTCGAAACGTGATGCTTTGGCTCAGGTAGATGGTGCCGGGGCCGGGCAAGCGAGAGCCGAGCACGGCCGAGATGTACGACACGCTCAGAAGGCCGTGCGCGATCCGCCTCTTGAAGCGCGAGGCCGCGGCGAATGCCTCGTCTAGGTGAACCGGGTTGTGATCGCCCGATACCCTAGCGAAAGCCTCAACGTCCGCGACGGTAACCCGGCGCGTGATTGAGGCATGTTCGCCTTCTTCAAAAAACATTCTATCGTGGCCGCCTTCCAAGCACGCAGCATTTATTACCTATCTGCATTCTACCCTGCTTGAACGACGCTCCCCAGGGTCCGACCGGTCCCCACAGCCGGCGTTTAGTCCTCGCTTGTATCGTCACCGGACTTCTGCGGGAATGTACCGAATCGCCCGCGAGCATGAGCGTTCTCGAATCTCGAATCGATCGCCGGGGCGACGGATACGCCGAGAATTCGCAGCACATGAGCCAATTGGTCGCGGAACTGAGGCGCGAACTACTGCGGGTACGGGATGGCGGCGGGGCAGAGGCCGTGGCCAGACACCGCAAGCGCGGTAAACTCACTGCCCGGGAGCGAGTCGACCGGCTGGTCGATCCCGGCGGTAATTTTCTGGAACTTTCGGCCTTAGCCGCCCACGGGATGTACGGCGGCGACGCGCCCGGGGCCGGGATGATCGCCGGCATCGGCCCCATCGAAGGGCAGGACTGCCTCATCGTCGCCAACGACGCCACCGTCAAAGGCGGCACGTACTATCCGATGACCGTCAAGAAGCACTTGCGCGCGCAGGAAGTGGCCGAACAAAACCATTTGCCGTGCGTCTATTTGGTGGATTCGGGCGGCGCATTCTTACCTTTGCAGGCCGAGGTGTTTCCCGATCGCGACCACTTCGGACGAATTTTCTTCAACCAAGCGCGCATGTCGGCCAAGAAGATCCCGCAGATTGCCGCCGTGATGGGGTCGTGCACGGCCGGTGGCGCCTACGTTCCGGCAATGTCGGACGAAACGGTTATCGTGAAGGGCAACGGTACCATCTTTTTGGGCGGTCCCCCGCTGGTGCAAGCTGCCACCGGGGAAGTCGTAAGCGCGGAAGAACTTGGCGGCGCCGATGTCCATACGCGCCTCTCCGGCGTTGCGGATCACTTTGCAAACGATGACTTGCATGCCCTCGCCATCGTTCGAACCATCGTTGCGAACCTCCATCGCGAGCTTCCGCGGCAGTGGGACACCGCTCGACCGCTGCCGCCGGCGTTTCCCGAAGAGGAGATTTACGGAATCGTCCCGGCTGATGCGCGCGTCGGCTATGACGTGCGCGAAGTGATTGCCCGACTTGTCGACGCCTCGGAGTTTGCAGAGTTCAAGTCGCGGTACGGTGCGACGCTGGTGACGGGATTCGCGCGAATCGAGGGCCACCCCATCGGAATTATCGCCAACAACGGAATCCTGTTCAGCGAAAGCGCTCTGAAGGGCGCCCACTTCATCGAACTGTGTGTCCAACGTGGCACACCACTGTTGTTTTTGCAAAACATCACGGGATTCATGATTGGTAAAGAGTACGAAAATCGCGGCATTGCCAAGGATGGCGCCAAACTCGTCACGGCGGTTGCCTGTGCAGAGGTTCCCAAGTTCACGATTGTAATCGGCGGCAGCTTCGGCGCAGGCAACTATGGAATGTGCGGCCGTGCTTACGCTCCGCGCCAACTTTGGATGTGGCCCAATGCACGGATATCGGTTATGGGCGGTTCGCAAGCCGCCAGCGTGCTCTCAACGGTCAAAGGCCACATGTCACCGGAAGAAAAAGCCGCTTTCAAGCGGCCTATTTTGGAGAAATACGACACCGAGGGCAGCCCCTATTATTCAACCGCGCGGATCTGGGACGACGGTATCATCGATCCGCTCGACACGCGCACAGTCATCGCCCTTGGCTTGCAAGCCGCCGCGCACGCACCGCAACCTGTTTCACGGTTCGGCGTGTTCCGCATGTGATGCATGACCTTGCTGATGTCGCAACCCAATTAATCTCTCACCGCGTGGGAAGGGGGCTCACGGTCGAGTCGGCCGCTTCTTTAGCGAACCTGCAACCGGAAAAACTGGCGGGCGCAGAGGCTGGTGAGCTTGCCTTGTGCGAGGACGAACTGCAGCGGCTTGCAGATGCATACGGTATCGGGATCAGCGCTTTTTTCGGCGGTCGGACCACGCCCATCTCGTATCTGTTCGGCGCTTGAACCGAGTCGCCGTGGTCTTTGCCTATGCCGCAATGGTGCTCATCTGGGGTACCACTTGGCTTGGCATAAAGTTCGGCTTGCGTTCTTTGCCACCGGTAACCGGGGTGGGCGTTCGATTCGTCTTGGCCGGAACTTTTTTGTATGGCTGCGCATTCACCACGAGAACGCCCCTGCGCATACGGCACTTGCCGATAAAACTCATCGCCGTATTGGCGACATGCATGTTCGGAATCAATTATGTCTTAACGTACCTCGCTGAAACGCATCTGGCTTCGGGACTCGTCGCGGTGCTGTTTGGAACGCTACCGTTTTTTACATTTGCAATGGGGCACTTTTTAGTAGAGGAAAGGACGACTGCCCGGACGTGGATCGGAGCGTTCGTCGCGTTTGTGGGCGTCGCGGTGATATCGCTTGTGGGCACCGTGCATGCTTCGCTGCCGTACGCGGTGGCGGCAATCGGCGCGGCCGCGATCGCCGAGTTCGCGAACGTTTATTTAAAGCGTCATTCCGCGGCGCCGCCCCTCGAAGTCCTGCCGCCCTCGATGCTGTGCGCGGGGATCGTGCTGGCAGCCTCAGGTCTCCTTTTCGAGCACGTTAATCTGAGTCGCGCGCTATCCTTGCAATCACTAGCGGCGCTGGGTTATCTGGCAGTATTCGGAAGCGGCATCGCCTTTTTTCTCAACCACTGGCTCTTGCAGCGCGTCGACGCGTGGATCGTGGCGCTTTCCGCGTTGCTTATTCCAGTCTTGGCAGTCCTTGTGGGCGTCATTCTTGGCGGCGAGACGTTCGGGCAGCACGACCTGCTCGGAGCGGCGCTCGTTATCGGGGGCGTCTGGATAGCGCTCAGCCGCCCCTATATTCCCGCGTACCATTCGTACCCCTGATCTTCCCAGTATCCGCCTTGGCCGGAAAAAATGGCCGCGAACGATGCGACAACTTCCATGCGTGCTACCCATTTTGCGCTCTTGTAACCAAGTTGCGTTGGAATCCGCATTCGCAGCGGTGCACCGTGGTCGGCGTCGAGCGGTCTCCCATTCAGATCCAGCGCCAGCAGCGTTTGCGGATGCCGCGCTTGCTGTAAACTGAGGCTTTCGTAATACGGCAAACCTTCGGGGGAGCGGTCCATGCAGTGAAAAACAACGTATCGGGCATGACTTTTTGCTCCGACGACGTCCAAGATCGAGCCAACCGGAACGCCGCTCCATTTGCCAATCGCGCTCCAGCCCTCGACGCAATCGTGGCGCGTGATTTGGGTTTGCGAATGCATCGAACGCAGACGATGTAAGGGAAAAGCCTGCGGCCGCTCGACTGCGCCGTCAACGACCAGCCGGTAGGAGCGGTAGTCGGCGCGCCGCAGCCGGCGGTATGCCTCGTCACTCGGCGTATCGAAACCGTTGATGCGGAAGTTCTTGTCGATGTCACTCTCGGAATACAATTTGGCCATTCCGCGCGTACCGATCAACGCATGATTCAGCGGCTCGGCCGCGCCAAGGAGGCGATGAAATTGCGCGTTATCGTTGAGCGCTCTGCCGATCGGCGAACAGCCTGCAGCCACTGTCGTGAGCGAAGCCGCTAAGAAGAGACGGCGTTTCATATTCCGGTCCCATCGTGTTCGCCAAGCCGATACCAACCGCTTAGCATCGCGCGCATGTTATTGATAAGGCCGGTTGAGACGACCAGGGTGACGTGCGTAAAAATAAAGCCGGTGAACATCAGCATGATCGCGAAATGCCAGAGCCGTGCGAACTGGCGGCCGCCGAATGCGCTGGTAAGCGGCGAGGCAATGGCATCGATGCCCGGCGAGAGCGCCAGCCCCGTAAGGACGATCAACGGGGTAAAAATGAACAGCACGACCGTGTAGGCCATTTTTTGCAACGGATTGTACGTTCCATGTTTCGGAGGTTCTTTGCGCAGGCGCAGATAGTACAGTTGGTAGGGAAGCAACTTGGGAAGATCCTCGCGCCGCAAAATCAGTTCGCGCAAATCACCACGCAGCAATCCGGCAGCGAGGTAAGCCCCGCCGCATAAGATCATGATCCAGGAAAAAAACAGGTGCCAACGCCGACCGTCGGCCAGATCCTGCGGCGGTGGAATCGTAATCCAACCGGGAAACCCGCGAGCTTCTTTTCCGCCCATGCCGTCGTCCCCGTAGCCAAGCCATCCCGTAGTATGAAAGGTATGCCCAAAGAGGGTGGTGAGGCCAGTGCGGCTTTCGGACTGCCCTTCGATTGATAAAACCCGCTTCGCGGGATTGCTTTTATCCGAAGCGTCCAAGTATGGTGCGGCGTTAAAAATTTCCAACCCGCTACTTACCAGTACTAAGAACGTAACGAAAAACAGCCAGTGCGTCACTCTTGTGGTAGCGGAGTGCCGGTAAACAAGCGGTCGCATCACGGCCTTATCGTACCATACGGCGCCGCCAAATGGTAAGAGCAACGTTCGAGGCAAGATTCGCCGCTGCAGAGAACCCTGCGCTCCCATGTCGGCGGCAGTTTTGGAAGTTCGCACCAGTGGAAGCGTCGCCCGCGTCCGCTTAATAAGGCCCGAGGTTCACAACGCCTTCAACGCGCAAGTCATTGCAGAACTTACCGAGTGCTTTGATAACCTTGCCCATGACCGCAAGGTCCGCGTGGTCGTGCTTGCGGGCCAGGGAAAAACGTTTTGCGGTGGAGCGGACATCAACTGGATGCGCGACTCGCTGAATCTGTCGTTGGAAGACAACGTTGCGGACGCCCGGCGGATGTCGGGTATGTTCCGTGCCATCGACCGTTGTCCCAAACCCGTTGTGGCCCAAGTGCATGGCGCGGCGCTCGGCGGCGGAACCGGCTTGGTCGCGGTTTGCGACATCGCGATTAGCGCGCTCGATGCACGTTTTGGTTTTACCGAAACCAAGCTTGGCATTCTGCCCGCAGTCATTTCTCCTTTCGTTATAGCGAAGATCGGTATCTCGCATGCGCGTGCGCTCTTCCTAACGGGGGAACGCTTCAGCGCCCAACGTGCACTCACCATGGGACTCGTGCACGAGATCGTCCCCGAAAGCGACCTCGAAACCGCCGTCCAACGAGTAGCCGATGAACTCTTGAGCTCCGCTCCCGGTGCGATCGCTGCGGCCAAGCTGACGATTTCGCAAGTTGCGGAAGCAACGTATGACGCCACCCAAGATCTCACCGCCGAAATCATCGCCCGGCAACGCACCAGCGCCGAAGGCCAAGAGGGCCTGCGCGCGTTTTTGGAACGCCGCAAAGCGGCCTGGATCGATGATTAAGCGTCTGCTCATCGCGAATCGGGGAGAAATTGCGGTTCGCATTGCACGAGCCGCCCGGGAAGCCGACATAATTCCGCTCGGCGTTTATTCACAAGCCGACGCACACTCCTATCACCGGCAGTTCATGGACGACAGCGTCTGCGTCGGCCCGGCCGCGGCTTCCGAATCCTACTTAAATGTTGAGAACGTCATCACCGCCGCTAAGAGCCTGTCGGCGGATGCAGTTCATCCGGGCTATGGCTTCTTGTCCGAACGCGCCGACTTTGCACAAGCTGTTTTGGATGCCGGTCTACTATTCGTTGGTCCGACCCCTGCCGCGATGCGCGCTATGGGCAGCAAAATTGAAGCCAAGCGTCTGGTGCGCGCGTCGGGAGTTCCAGTGGTGCCGGGCTACGACGGCGACGATCAGTCAGCGCAGCGGCTGAAGCGCGAAGCGCAGCAGATCGGTATGCCGGTCTTGATCAAGGCCAGCGCCGGAGGCGGTGGGCGCGGGATGCGCGTGGTTGATGATCTTTCGCAATTCGAGGAAGCGCTGGAGGCGGCGCGCCGCGAAGCGCAAGCCGCCTTCGGCAACGATGCCGTATTGCTTGAACGGTATTTGCGCCGCCCGCGACATATCGAAATCCAAGTTCTGGGAGATCAATATGGCCGCGTTGTACATTTCGGCGAACGTGAGTGTTCCATTCAGCGGCGGCATCAAAAAATTGTCGAAGAAGCACCATCGCCCGCGCTGGATGATCAACTCCGCGCGCACATGGGAGCAGCCGCCGTACGCGCCGCTCAATCGGCCTCATACACGAACGCCGGCACGGTTGAATTCATGCTCGAGGCCGGCGCTTATTATTTCTTGGAGATGAACACGCGCCTTCAAGTGGAGCATCCCGTTACCGAAGCCACCTACTCCGTGGACCTCGTGCAATGGCAATTCAAAATCGCGGCCGGCGAACATCTTACCCTGGAGCAACGCGATATCACTCCTCGCGGGTGGTCGATTGAAGCCCGTCTCTACGCGGAAGATCCGGCAAATCACATGTTGCCTTCAACCGGTCAGATCGCCAACTGGGAAATGCCCGACGGCCCGGGCGTGCGCGTCGATTCGGGCGTACGTAAGGGCAGCGACGTTTCGGTGTACTACGACCCCATGCTGGCGAAAATCATCGTTTGGGGAACCGACCGCGCCAGCGCCGTACGTCGTTTCGCAGCGGCCCTCGACCGCACGCAGGTAGCGGGCATTGCGACCAACCTGCCGTTGCTGCGCTGGATCAGCCGCGATGAAGTCTTCGCCGCCGGAGATACCACCACGCAATTTTTGACCGAGCGATTAGACGAAAAAGTTTTTGAAGCACACGCTGCTTCTGCGCAAGCCGTCATGCTCGCTCTGGCGGATGCTCTGCAACAATCCGAGCGGCCGTGGCGCATCGGCAGCGTCGGTATCCCTTTTCGCTTGGCCTCCGAAGGCCAGGTCGCACAATTCGAAGCGCACGCCACAAGTAATCCCTCATGCTGGCACATAAGCGGCGATCGCTCGGGTTTGCTCGCAATCGATGAAAACGATGAAAGTCTGGCCATCACTTTCGAGGGAGAGCGCATCGCCGGAACGGTACACCATGAGAACTCCACAATCGTCGTTGACCGCGGCGCCGCCACGGAGCGCCTAACGCTCGCGCCGGCTCCACGCACTGCGTTGGAAGCTTTGAGCGCACGCGCGGTTGCCGGACGCGTCAGCGCACCGATGCCCGGCAAAATAATCAAGATTGCGGTGCAGCAAGGCGTTGCCGTCAAAGAGCGCGAGCTACTCCTTGTGCTGGAGGCCATGAAAATGGAGCATCGTATCGAAGCGCCGGCGGCCGGCGAAGTTGCTGCGGTGATTGTAAAACAAGGCGACATCGTCGCGGCCGGAGCCGCGCTCATCGAACTTCGATAGTGGCGCCGCACGGCACGCGAACCATCTTGATGGTATCCGGTTACAACGAACCGCCGGACCACCTTGAGATTATCGCCAAGGGAAAAGACGGATTACCCGGATTGCCCGGATTGAATGCTTACGGCATGCAAGCGCGAGTTTTTCCAAAACAAGACGATACGTTACGCGACCGCATCGACCGCTTCAGCGCATATTTGGATCACCTCCGCAGCGGCGGCGTGCGGTTTCCCATCGTTACGCTTGGCTATTCACTCGGAGGATTGGTCGTACGTGGGTTCTTGCGCGCATATCCCGAGCGACGCAATCTCGTCAGTCATACCATCATGATCGGTACGCCCAATTGGGGCGTGACCACGCTCGAAATGCCGCACATCACCCGTTTAATGCGAGTTCCGGACAAAGCGATGGCGGACATGGACGTCGCCTCCGATTTTATGCGCTGGCTCAATGGGACGGGTGGACATTGGAAATTCGTTGCGGATAAGCGCCACCGCTTGTGGGAGCTAGACCGCGAACCAATCGTGGCTCCCCAAGACTCGAAGATACTCTCCATCGCGGGACTCGTTCCCGGGCGCGGCGGGGATAACGAC
>JAABUQ010010504.1_pt1 | contig 12106 bp, 9 predicted proteins | sample 5560001 | NCBI WGS metagenome assembly JAABUQ01 (sample SAMN10711888, study PRJNA513371) | rock metagenome | isolation source: Antarctica rocks | place: Antarctica: Victoria Land, Finger Mt nord | collected 2015-12-18
CAGTGGCAATGCTAGACTGGCAGAGCATCATCGTCAAAAGCTTTATCTAGAGTCAATTTTAGCTGTACTGTTCAATAAACTGAACACCTTAACGGTGTTTTCTGGTCGGATGCTACTTATACCCCTACAGCCGTGCTTCAGTGGGAGAGATAGATGAAGTTTTTCTATCAAGGCCATGACTAACACCATCAGGAAAGGGATAGGCGTTGATTGGATGCGAGTTAACGAATTCCTGGTTTTTAAGGGACTCGTCTCGCCTAACAAGTGCTATAGATTCACTGCTGACGGCAACTATTGTGCCAGCCTGGTTGAGCGAGGAAAACTGATTGAAGATACCCACTGGGAATGGAGCGAACCGATTCGTTCTATCAATTGGTACGACTGGAAAGAGTACTACTACAGGAAGAGAATTTTCTACCTGGCCCCAATAGAGCAGCTATATAAGGATGGATTCAAGGACGACCCTGAAATCTGGGTAGCTTTTAATGAGCAACGGATTGCTCATGACGGGACTCCTTGCCAGTGGGATGTAAGCGATTCGTTGCACCAAAAGATTGTAGCTACAGGTGCTAGATGGAGTGGCTACGATCAGCTTTCTCGCAGGAAGTACTACACCGCTCTTAACCTGCTGGTGGCTCAAAGAGCGATTGACGTTGCCAGCCGGTTCACGCAATCCGGCCCAGCCGAGGATTAGAGGTAACTTTAAGGTGTTACAGCTAGAAGTTCAGCTAAAGCAGGTGAAAGAAGACTGCGCTGAGGAAGTATCACGCTTGAATAAACTTGTTGACAACTTTGGGGAGGAGAGTTCGGTTTCAGAGAAACTTGTTGACAACTATGAGGTTCAACGCTCCCACTTTGACAAGCTTGTTGACAGGTTAAGAACTGATCTGGAGGAAGTGCGATCGCAGCTAGAGCAGAGCGCAGCCGAGCGGAATTCATTCATGGACTCAGCCCAGACGTGGCAGGACATAGCCGACCGCAATCAGGAGCTAAAGGAGGAATGCGAAGCACAGCGCGGCGCTCTGGATGTGGAGGTTGCGAACCTCGCTGAGCAGTTGGAGCAGTTGCGATCGCAGCTAGCTGAAGGGGAGCTGGCGACGTCGGAAGCTGATAGTCAGCAAGTGCAATTAGACTTCTCCAGACCTATAAGTGGACGGAAACTGGAGCAACGACTGAACGTGGGTCATGCAACTCTTCTCAGACGTAAAGTGATGCCAGACTTCCCGGACTGGAGCAAGGAGAGAGATCCCGAGGGGTTAGCGTGGCGCTACGATGCCAGGGTCAAGAAGATCTTTCAGTGCTCAACGTTGTGAAGTTTCGTAAAGTCGTTGTCAATAGCAAAGCTCAAACCAACGACTTTGCAAGCTTTCAGAGGGGAGTTGGCGATTTTGAATTTCGCAATAAGGCAAGTGCGATCGCAGATGAACTGCTCCTAGCGCCAATTGTCATCTTCGGGGAATGCACCATCAATTTGGTACTGCCCGAGATCGTCCTCGTCCTCATAATCCTCTCCACCTTCGCAGATGCCACAGAGGGTGTATTGCTCAAGATCAAATGGCTCCAACCCCATGAACGTTATCAGAGAGGCTTGGGGATCTATGTCTACCAATAGAACCCGGTGGCGGCGCCTAAAGAGGTGATAGCCAAGGTTTTGGGTGGCCGTCGATTTGCCTACCCCACCGGCCTGATTGAAGAGTGAGATTACTTTCGTCAACTTCTGGCCGACCACAACCTACTTTTAGATTTTCGACGCTGCTGTCTAACTTAGGATGAGTTATTAGGGTAAATAGAGAGTTCATCTCACGCCAAGAGTGGGCCTAGCCCGACTAGACCCCTTGAGTGCGTTAACCCTTATTGCTGTACCGGGAGTCAATGGACAACTTCTACACCTTTAAATTCAACCACTCAAAAGCCATGACTGCCCTTAAAGTTGGGCAAACGGACTCGATTGACTACTACGAAGCTCGAACCGAGCTGTTCAACTTATCATTGATGGCGGATTACGACCAACTTGTCTGTCTCCCCACCCTCACCGCCATCGACAAGCACTGGTATCAAATCGAAACGGCTAGAAAAGTCCTTAGACAACTGGGAGGACGCGCCCTGCTTGCCGATGAAGTTGGACTGGGCAAAACCATCGAAGCCGGACTGATCTTGAGTGAGTATCTAGCTAGAGGCATGATTCAATCAATATTGGTTCTTACCCCAGCTTCTCTCGTCTCTCAATGGCAGTTGGAGTTGTCCGAAAAATTTAACATAGACACCATTACCACCGACTCGGACGCACGACAACAAAATCCTGAAGAATTCTGGACATCTCACCCCCGAATTATTGCCTCCCTCAACACAGCCAAATCGACCAAACACTACCCCAAAGTCACAGCCCGCAGTTGGGATATAGTTATTGTCGATGAAGCGCATCATCTGAAAAACCGCAGTACCCTCAACTGGAAACTCGTCAACGCCCTTAATAAACGATTCATCTTAATGCTCACCGCCACACCGGTGCAAAACTCCCTGGTGGAACTCTTTAATCTCCTAACTCTATTAAAGCCAGGGTTACTAAAAACCGAAGCGGCTTTCAAAAGAGAGTATGTTTCCTCCTCTAATGGGCGAGTTCCCAAAAACCCAGAAAAGCTGAGGCAGCTAATGCGGGAAGTGATGATCCGCAATACCCGCTCTCTTGTCGATGTCCAATTGCCCAAACGCTTCGCCACTACCATCACGGTCACTCCAAGTTCTAGCGAGCAGAAACTCTATCAGGATTTAACTCAGTTTTTGCGCGACACTGAGCAGGAGCTAGACAAGTTTTCGCGCACTAATCTCTTGATGCGAGCCGGTTCAAGTAGTCGCGCTTTAACCGAATCTCTCAAGAACCTCGACAAAAGACTGCCAAGTGATAAACTTAAAACTTTGGCCCGACGTGCCTCTCAAATTAAACAAGTAGAGAAAGCCAAGGCTTTAGTAGACTTATTAAAACAATCTAAGCAGAAAACTATAGTATTCACCACCCATAAAGCAACGAGTGCCTACTTAGCCGAAACGCTAATGGATGCGGGTATCCCAATTGCCGAATTTCTTGGGGATATGTCCTTAAAACAGAAAGATGCTGCAATTGACGCTTTCCGAGATAGTGTCTCTGTCCTGCTAGCATCCGAGACGGGTGGGGAAGGACGCAACATCCAATTTGCGTCCTCAATAGTCAACTATGACTTGCCCTGGAACCCAATGAAGATTGAGCAACGCATTGGTCGAATCCACCGGATTGGACAAACCCAGGATGTCTTTATCTTCAATTTCTGTCTGTTGGACAGCATTGAAGAATATATCCTCCGCATCTTACACGACAAAATCAATATGTTTGAACTGGTGGTCGGGGAGATCGAGACAATCTTAGGTCAGGTGGATGATGAGTTTGATTTCAGTGAAGTCGTGATGGACATCTGGTTAAAACATCAATCTCTACCGGAACTAGATACCGCTTTTGACCAGCTGGCGGATAATTTGTTGAAAGCAAAAGATAAATATCGGTCAACCAGCGAACTGGAGCAGCAGATTTTTGGTGAGGATTTTGAAGCGTAATTGCACCCCAAGTTCTAGACGATGAGTAAAGATCCAATTCTTTCTACCTTGACCAAACTTATCTCCCTGCATGAGGGGATAGCGGAATCAACTGGGTCGCAGGCTCTCAATGTGCTGTTGACAGAAAATATCGCCAAAGCTCTAAACCTGACTGAAGAAGTTACCCTGACCACTCGAGCCGATATCCCCAATAGCTTTTTTGTCACCTATCATTCGGAACTCCTAAATAAGTTTTCTGAACTCCTAGCAGATAGAGGACTTGTTACCGCCATGGGGGTCAAATTTGATGGCTATCTGAAAACTACAGGGTTTGAGAAACTGCTATTGCAAAAACTCATACCTCAAAACGGGTTAATTCGCTTCATTGAGGCCAAACCGGAAATCACCCGCTACATCTGGTGTCATGTGGCTTACACAGCCGAGGCAGATGAAAAAAGGATAGGCATGGTTTCTTTTATCATTAATGAGCTAACAGGAGTGACGCCAGTAGAAATTGGGGATGCTTTATTCTGGGAAGCCGACCGGATTCCTGTGGACAATCAACAGCATCGGGCGGCGATGCCTGTTGAGTCGTTGTCTCGGTTAATCGAAAAAACATCAGCTGGATTGATTAGAGCCGAGGTGTCGAATTGGCACGCTAAGTTAACTAGGGTTAGGGCTAGGGATGAAGAACGACTCAAAGCATATTACGGCACTATAAGCTCTGAGATTGGCTCGAAGATTGAGTCTCGCCGCCTGATGGGTGAATCCAAAGACAAAGAGTTAGCACGCCTTGATGCCACCAATAGGGAGCTAGAGAGGAAATTGGCGGATCTCAAAGAGCGTTATGCTCTCTCTGTAGAGGCTTCTTTGCATAGTGCAATGGTTCTCCATCTGCCCACGGTACATATTCAATGTGAATTGGTCAGAAAGAAAGCCAAACGGATTGTCACAGCGGTTTGGAATCCGTTCACTAAAATTATTGAGCCGTTGCGCTGTGAACTATCGGGAGAACCCGTTTACGACTTTTATTTAGACGATTTAGACGCCAGAATCATCTCACCAAGGTACAGATCTGAGGGAGAGGGCAGGCTTCATGGCTAGTCGAAAAGCCCCCAAATTCTATTCGTGGGGATACTAAGCCTGCCCTCTCCCCCTGTCGCCAAATTGGTTCCCGACAATTTGGGGGGAGAAGTCGTGGGGGTGAGTTAAAACTTGCCGAAAGCTTTCAGAGAGAAACTGCCACTTTTAAGGCTTGGGAAAAGATTGTTGAGCGACTCTTTGATGAATCTGGTTACTCACCTATTTTCCTTTACACTCACATGTCACCCCTCAGTTAACTTGACAATACCCCTCCGTCTGTTTTTGCAACACAACCCTAATTTGTCCCTGAAGATGGAACAGATTTACGGGTTTTATCAGGATTTGGCACTATTTTAACTACATCCTGCCGTTGTTTCGGTTTGCTCACAATTTCAGCCTGTAAAAGGTATCCGTGTTCGGTCAGACTTTCTAATGTTTGCTGAAGTAATTGATTGTTACGGGTTGAATTAGCACCAAGTATTCCAGATTTTCTAAGTAATGTTGGTTTACTAATCCACATAGGCACTTTGTTATCCCACCTTAGTCGTCCAGCAATATAAATCAGACAACGAGTTTGATAATCCTTGGAGTAGTTGATATGCGGGGATGGAACAGCTCGTGTGGGTAGACTCAATAGAACTGTATCTTTCTCATCATAAAAACCTAATTCAACTTCATATACGTCTGGAAGTTGAAAGGTTAAATCCGCGCTATGTTCAAAGTCAACTTCTTCTTCTGGTCTATTCCGATAAAAAGCCCGTCGGATTCGCAGTATATTCTTGTAGACCACAGCAACGTCTCGTCGTCCCTTTTTTCCTGACTGCGCAGGTGCCGTTGCCTGGAAGACGATCTCGGTGCGGTGCATTGAAACTATCTCTTGAGCTAGTTGATTACTGATGTTAGGATCATAATCCCGGATATCTTCTCGACGCTTATAACCTTTAGCTTCTAGCAACTGACGTGTGTCAATCAAGGGGATTTGCGTGCCTTGTTCGTAAGCTGCTTTGTATATCAAATAAATAGTCTCTAGATTTCGTGGCCCACAAAACTGGCTTACACCTAACAAAATTCTCTGTAAGCGCCGAATTTCTGCACTCCTATGTTTATCAGGATCATTCTCACCGAGAGCTTTAATTACTTTTTGAGTATGGGCTCGAAATTCTGAGTTTTGGACTGACGAGATGACGTTAGATTGAATGAAATCTACCTCTTCATCCTCAAGTTTGCCTAGCTGGTACCGCCGCTCTAACTCTAGCCCATCATTATCCTGGTAAAGACCTCCTTGTACACGAACGACGATATTGCACTGACCGTCTGCGCCACTTTCTATAATCGGTAGATCAACTAGAGGGTCTTTAAAAGAAGCCCCAGCAGTAGCCAGGATAGACAGTAGCTGGGCATCCATCGGGACAAGATACTCACGCTCCTCCACCATTATCACACCTCTAACCTTTCCCCTAGTTTGGGAAAATTCTAACCTTGATAACAGCGATTTCAACTCTGATGGGCAAGGTCTTTGGTGAAAAAAACTGTTAGTATGTACTTTTGTAACATTTAGCTACGACTCCCGCGTAATTTTTTTTTGCTTTTGCTACGACTCCCGCGTAAAAGTTCTGCTACGACTCCCGCGTAAGATTTCTTTGAGGTTTTCAAACTAACCCTTGATTAGTTAAGCTCTCAGCCTCAGTGCTACGACTCCCGCGTAAAAATTTTGCTACGATTCCCGCGTAAAAGAACTCTAAAAAGCAATAGCTCTAGGGTCTTCGGGTACTTGAGACTCTAACCGTAGCGTGTTAAATACTATGCAAGGCTAGATTTTGCTCCTAGCTACCTCGGGAATCGTGGCTGCTCGTGCTTCTCTACAGGTCAGCAGATCTACTTATCTCAGCCAGTGCTCGTGGAATTTACTTGCTCAGCATTTGGAGGTTGAAAACCATAACAATATCGAATCGAAGTGTTCAAGACCCGAATCTGTCTCAGACCGTAACTGAGAGGAGTTGGTTTAAAGGCCAAAACCCCAACTGCTTATACAGTAGGGGCTTTGTGGCTATAAACTACTGCAATCAATTGAAAGCCTAACTTGCTTGTTTGGCGACGGCTCAGTTAGGTTTTCTACTTCTGTACAAAACAAGCCACCTAAGTAGCTTGTCAAAGCCAAGCTTGGTTGACTCAAGCTTTGTGATGTCAAGCTCGGTTTTGTGATGTCAAGTTTGGCCATGTCAGTATTCTATGGTCATTAGATTGTCAATGGCAAGATTTTGCCGTTGGCAACACCTGCTGCATGGCTCTCTATTCCGCTTTACCTAATGAATAGGGAGTTCTATTGTGTATTCAGAAATGTTCTTCCACGAGCGCTTGAGCGCTCAACACCTTTATACGTCTTCACTCGCCATAAGGCAGCATCGCCTGAGCAAAGGGCTGGACAGTGCTGTTTCCAATGACGTCTGGGTCTTCAAAGCTGCACCAGACCACTTTCAGGAATGGCTGGACAGTGGTGTGGACTCTGGGATCATCCGGCGCAACGTCGAGACTCTGACAGATACTGCCTCCGATCCCAATGCCTCAAGCCTCTTCCCCATTGCAGAACGCCTAAACTGGACCATCACCCGCTTCGGCCATCAGGCCAGAGCCAACCTTAGAGGCTGGTGGGTCTGTGGAATCGACCCCTTCAACAACTGGCAGCGCATGACTTGGGGCCGCTTCAAGCCAGACTCCGATACCCCTGTGATGGACCGTGAGAAAGGGAAACCCGCCAAGTACCTTAGCCCCAGCCTCGGACCTGGCTCCAGCCGGCTGGTCCTTCTCGATGTCCCGGTCCGGATTTGGCAAAAAGTTGCTCAACGCTATAACGTTCCCATTCCCCCTAAGGAACAGCCTTTGGGTTTCTGGCACTGGGTCTGGAAGCACAACATCCCCATCATCCTCACAGAAGGCGAAAAAAAAGCTGGCTGTTTGCTCACCCTGGGCTATGTGGCGATCGCCCTGCCGGGGATTTTCAACGGCTATCGCAGAGAAACGCGGCAACTGATTCCCGAACTCGCCCACTTTGCCACCTTGGGGCGCACAGTCTCCATCTGTTTTGACTACGAGACCAAGCCTAAGACCCTCAAGGATATCAACCTAGCAATTACCAAGCTGGGTAAGCTGCTAGTTTGTGCTGGATGTAAGGTCAGGGTCCTTTCCCTGCCTGGACCACAGAAGGGCGTGGATGATTTCGTGGTGGCCCAGGGGCAGCAGGCTTTCCACCCCTTGTACGAGTCTGCCCCAGACTTGGAGTTTTGGCAAGCCTCCAAGCTCTGGTCGCTCACCTATACTCCTTCCCTGGTCTTAAATCAGCGCTACCTGGGAGAGTTGCCCTTTCCTGAGTCGGGCCTGGTCTGTATTCAATCTCGCAAGGGCTCCGGAAAAACAGCTGCGCTGGAGCCCTTTATCCAAGCAGCCATTCGACAGGGCCGCAAAGTAGTGGTGCTGACCCACCGGACTCAATTAGGCCGTGCCATCTGTGAACGGTTGGGCATTGACTGGATTGAAGAAGTCAGGGAATCCGAAACCAGAGGCTTATTTGGCTTCGGATTGTGTGTTGATTCGCTGCACTTCAAGTCCCAGGCCCGCTTCAACCCCCAACATTGGAAAGGAGCCATCCTCATCATCGACGAAGCGGAGCAGGTGATCTGGCATGCGCTCAACAGCTCCACCTGCTACGAGAAGCGAGTCAAAATCCTGGAGACGCTACGAGAGCTGGTGCAGGTGGTTTTGAACACCAGCGGTCTGATCATCGCCCAGGATGCAGACCTGTCTGACCTAAGTATTGATTATCTGCGGGTACTGGCAGAAACCCCTGTTGAGCCCTGGGTTGTCATCAACCAGTGGCAGCCCGAGCAGGGATGGGTCATCTCCCACTATGACACGCCCAATCCGGCTCCGCTGCTGTCCCGCTTGGCAACAATGGTGGAACTTGGGCCTGTCTACGTTGCCCTTGACTCTCAGAAAGTCAAAGGCAAGTGGAGTTCCAAGAACCTGGAGACACAACTCCAACGTCAGTTTCCTGATAAACGCATCCTCCGCATCGACAGTGAGACTGTTGCCAATCCCCAGCACCCTACCTATGGCATTGTTGAGCGCTTTAACGAGGTGATTACTGGCTATGACATTATCCTCGCTACCCCCACGATTGGCACCGGCGTCAGCATTGATGTCCGAGGCCACTTTATTGCTGTCTTTGGCATCTTCCAGGGGGCCATCCCTGACTCTGAGGCACGACAGGCCCTGGCTAGAGTAAGAGACCCTGTACCCCGGTTTGTCTGGTGTGCCCCCTTCGGTCCAGGCAAGATTGGCAACGGTAGTTGTAGCTACCGGGATGTGGTGCTCTCCACCACCAAAGCGGTTAAGTACAACATTGCTCTGCTCAAAGAAGTGGACTTTGACCTGGACGCCTCAACTGACCCTATCACCTTGAGAACCTGGGCCAAGATGGCGGCCCGCGTCAACTCCTCCATGTGGAACTACCGTGAGGAGTTTCGCAATGGGCTGCTGATGGAAGGCCATCAGGTCACGGTCGTCACTGCTGACATCGACAAACTGCTACCGTCTGCCATCAAAGACCTGGTGCAGGAACTGTTCGACCTGTTCAGTCCTGAAGTGGTGGCTGCTGAACTGCAGCAAGACCTGACCCGTGGCGTTCTCCAGTTCCCTGGCTTTGAATATCTGGAATGGCGACATTGCCTAGAGGTGTCCAAGCAGCTCGAGTGCGAAATCACCGCTGTTCGAGAAGCCAACAAACAGGCTGAGGCGCTCGCCGTCGTCTCCGCCCCCGCCATCACCTCTACTGAGTACGAGCAGCTTAAAGACCAGCGAGCCAAGACACCTCAGGCGCGCTATGCCGAGCGCAAGCACGAACTCCAGCGCCGCTACCCGGTTCCCATTACTTCTGAGCTCAAACTCAAAGATGACGACGGGTGGTATCCGCAGATTCGACTGCACTACTACCTCACCCACAATCCCGCCTTTGTCCAGATGCGAGACTTGCGCGAGTGGCATGGGCACCTGGAACGGGGGGAGGGGAAAGTCGCCCTCCAGGATGTGCGGCTACTGAGTGCCCAGGTCGAAGCCCTGCGGGGATTAGGTGTATTGCAACTGCTTGACCCAGAGCGGGAGGTCCGGGCCACTGATGCTGATGTGCGGCGGTTAGCCCTCTCCTGCAAGCAGTACAGCCACGATATCAAGACGGTCTTCAACCTGACCATCTCTGAGAAGATGACCCCCATTGAGATTGTGCAGACACTGCTGGGCAAATTGGGGGTCAAGCTCACCTGTGTCGGTCGGGATCAGACGCCCGATGGCCGCCGGGGAGGACTGCGAGTTTACCAGTACCGGGCACCCACCGATGACCGTGACATCATCTTTGCCGAGTGGCAGCGCCGGGATGAGAGCGTGGTGGAGCCCCCCCCAGGTCCTAATGCCGGTGTCTCTTCTCCTTCTTCACCACCCCCCCATGATCCACCCCCTGATATATACGAATAAATAAATCGCTGCGTGGATCAAACGGTATTGTCAACTTAAGCCAGCCTTAAAGAGGCATAAGGAGTGTGGGTAGCAACAGACCAGATTCCGCAGTGATACTTCTAAAATTAGCGCTCATGTAGGTTTCCAGGTGGAACGAAGATAGAGGAGCTCGCTCACCATCAACAGGGGTCTAAAATGTATCACCTTGATGACGCCGAAAAAGTCATCGCGAACCTTGTCGCGACCATCTCCGGTTACGGGATTTCCGCATCCCCTGCTGTCCGGCAAGGAACAGCGAACCGCGTGATTGAAGGTACGGCGGAAGGTCGTCCCGTCATCTTTAAGTTTTTCCGAAACCCGTGGCGCAGGACGTCGGAATACCTGGGGCTGTGCTTATGGAGAGAATCAAGTGCGGGACCGCACATCGTAAACATAGCGTGAAATTTCCTCTAGGCAAAGCCTCCAGCGATTTATGTGGTTTTTACTATATAAGTCGGCAAACCGACACCGTCGCCAGTCTTTCATCCCGCCCCCGAATGCCCGATAATGTATCCTATCGGGCATTCGGGGGGCGGCAAGATTTGGGCGGAAAAATTAGCTTTGGGAGCATCCCGCCGTCGGCGGTGAAGTGGCCGACTCAGTGGCCCCAACAGGGGTTAAGCCATCAGCAGCTGGCATACTGTGAAACTAATGAGCAACTGATTGATTTGTGGCTCCACGGCAAAAGTCCCTGCTCGGAAAAGGCATACCGCCGCGACCTTAGTTACTTCCTGGCAATCGTTGGCAATAAGCCGCTGAATCTAGTGACGCTTAATGATGTCCAGGGTTTTGCCGATGCCCTCGAACGGAAGCACTATGCAGCGGCGACGGTCAGTCGGCGGCTGTCAGCTGTCAAATCCATCCTGTCGTTTGGTCACAAGATCGGCGTCTTGCCGGTCAACTCCGGTCTTCCCGTTGTGTTACCTAAAGTCGAGGACAATTTGGTGGAGCGCATCCTAACTGAATCTCAGGTCTTGACCATGATTGCAATGGAGCCGAATCAAAGGAACAAGGCGATGCTGGGGTTTTTTGCATAACCCCTCGAAAAGGTATATTTCAGTGACTAGGTGTTTTAGGCAGACTGGAAGAAATAAGTCTAGAAATCTTATGGAATAAGACTTTCAGTCGGTGTTCTCTGTTGGAGATCAACCTTTCTGTCTCAGCTTTTGGCTGATCACTTTTCAAAACCAGTAATCGCACTTCGAGCGTCAAGAACTCGCTTGCATCGCCTGAAATCTGCATTCCTTCGTCACTTTTGGCTCAACTCAGACGATCAGCTGATCTGAAATATACCTTTTCGAGGGGTTGTGCTAAAAACCCCCGAATGGATTAGGCAAGTGATCTCTGAGAAATACGAGCGCGAGCAATTAGAGTCTTCCAATGCCCAGCGTTAGCTAGACTAGAGCGCGTTTGTTAGTTACCTGACCCATCAATATCCATAAGCCCCCTAGCATCACTGTTAAGGGGCTTTTAATTTGACAGGACAATCATCCACTAGGTCAAAAATCTTTTTTCCAATACTGCCTAAGCCCTATGCTTGGCTCTCTCACTCCTGTCCATGGCAGTTTTCCGGGCTACCAACGTAAAGCGGGACAGTGGTACCAAGAGAGGCCAGGCGAAGAAAAGCCACCGTGTGAGTCTAGACTAACCTCTAGACAACCCGAGAGTGAGGCAAGAAATGAAGTTACGCCAACGTGCCCAGCGAGTTTTTGAGACGATAAGGGAGGGAAGCCAACAATCCATTAGACGAATAGCAGCAGCCACAGGTCTGCCCAAAAGTAGCGTCCATCGTCATACAGCGGTTTTCATATGAATAGACCACAGCGAGCGAACCACCCCCAAGCATCATCAGAGGAGATTTGCGAGGTAACAATCTGCGTTAAGACTTGGTTGAGGGCCTGGTGAGTTCGAGCTTTGGCGG
>JAABUQ010010505.1_pt1 | contig 12104 bp, 12 predicted proteins | sample 5560001 | NCBI WGS metagenome assembly JAABUQ01 (sample SAMN10711888, study PRJNA513371) | rock metagenome | isolation source: Antarctica rocks | place: Antarctica: Victoria Land, Finger Mt nord | collected 2015-12-18
CGCGCAGCGGCGGCAACGTGCCTGGAGATCGCTGCTGCCGCTCCACGGCATACCAGATCGCGACAACGAAAAGAGGCACCACCACTGCAACGGGACCTTTGGCGAGGAAACCCAGCGCCGCGCTAACCCAGCCGGCGCTAAAAAAGCGCCAGTCTTCCTCGGAAACCGCACGATACCAGAATATAATCGTTGCCATGACGGCCAAGTCGAGGAGCGCGTCCATAATCGCGAGCCGTCCAACAATGGCCTGCATGAGACTTGTCGACAACACCGTGGTTGCATACAACGCCGCCCGAAAGCCGGTAGCTCGAGCAACGACGTGTGCCATCAGCGCTCCCATGGCAATGGTCGCTAATGCGGAAGGAAGCCGCAGGGAAAAAGTACTGAGCGAAAACAGTTTTGCAAAGACTGCTGCGATCCAGAAATACAGGGGCGGTTGCACGAACCAAGCCGAGCCATTGAGGTGCATGACTACCGCGTCGTGATACAGCAAAATCTCGCGAGCCACTTCGCCGTAAGCGGTTTCACTGTTATCCCATAAGGTGCCGACGCCCAGCCCCGGAAGCGTGATAAGTGCTGCGATGACTGCACCAATCAGCGCTGCTCGGGTTGGTTTCTGCATGCGCGGCCTGGTTACGGCAAAACCAGGCGGAGCCCTCGGACACGTAGGACGCCGGAGAACGGACTGCTAAAAAGCTGCCCACATCATGTCTTCTTTTCCCATCGCTTTACAGCTTGAAGGGCAGCGTGCGGTTGTCGTGGGCGGTGGAAACGTCGCGTCGCGAAAGATTTCTTCGCTCCTGGAAGCTGGAGCCCGCGTTCGCGTGATTTCACCGCAGATCTGCCCCGCCATCCAAGTGCTTGCGGCGCAGTCGGCGATCGAGTACTTCGAACACCCTTTCTCCCCGAGCGAGATTAGAGACGCCTTCATTGTGATAACCGCTACCAGCGATGAAAGCACCAACGCCGCTGTCGTGGAGACTGCGAAAAACGCCGGCATTCTCGTCAGTGATGCGACAGTGCCGCAACGCGGAGACTTTACCGTTCCCGCAGTGCACCGCATCGGGACCTTGACCTTTACCATAGATACGGATGGCAGCGCACCTGCCTTCGCCAAGCGCTTGCGCGACGAACTGGCCGTTGCTTTCGGCAGCGATTATGCGGCTGCAGGCGAGGTTATGGCTTTCGCACGCGAGTACGTGAACGCGACGGTGCCTTTCCACGATCGTGCTTCAATTATGAATGAGCTCGCAGGTTTGCCACTCGGCACGCTCGGCGCCCTAAGCCGGTCGGCGGCCGAACGGGAAGTGGATCGGCTCGCGCAGCGCCACCGTCAGGATCGGAGGCTTCACTGAACGTTACCTGTGCCTCGCGTTCCAGCGCGCTTGCAATGGTTCAGACTCGCACGGTCGTCGACGCGCTGGCGCGCTCTGGAATGGCCTCAACGATTCTGGCCGTTTCGACCACTGGCGATAAGCTGCAAGACCGGTCCATCGCTTCAATCGGCGCGGAAGCCCTGTTCGTTAAAGAGCTTGAATTAGCTCTGCGCGATGGGCGAGCCGACTATGCGGTACATTCGTGCAAAGACCTTCCCAGTTCGCTTTCCGGTGATATGGATTTGTGTGCCATCGGCCACCGGGAAGACGCGCGCGACGCCTTTTGCAGCGAGCGTTATGAAACGTTCGCGAGCCTACCTTCGGGAGCGCGAGTGGGAACGTCCAGCTTACGCCGGCGCGCGCAACTGTGCGCCAAGCGGCCAGACTTGCGCTATGACGATGTTCGGGGAAATGTCGACACCCGTTTGAAAAAATTGAAAAGCGGCACCTACGACGCGATCGTATTGGCCGTCGCAGGTCTGCGGCGCTTGCAGGCCCGCGCGACGTTCACCGTACCATTTGAAGTTGACGACGTTGTACCGGCTGTTGGACAAGGCGCGCTGGCGGTGGAAACTCGGCAGAGTGATACGGTTCTGCGCGCGCAGATCCGGAACATACTCAACCACCGCGATACCGAACTGGCGATCTTAGCCGAACGCGCCGCACTTCGCGAATTGCAAGGGGGATGCCAAGCGCCGATCGGGATCTATGCATCGTACCAAGCCGGTACGCGCACGCTCTTGCTGCGCGGCATCATCGCTTCTCCCGATGGGCGGGACTGCGTTCGCGCAGAGCGCATGGGCACGGTAAGTTCATCGTCGCAAGCCCAGAGCCTCGGCGTCATGGTAGCTGCGCAGTTGCACCGTACGGGCGGGGCTGAGATCTTGGAGCGGATGCCGCGTACGGCAAGCCAACCGCTGGCGGGCAAACTGATATTGCTGGCGCGCACGCGAGAACGCCCCAGCGGCATCGCTGAGAAATTGCGCGCCGATGGCGCCGAAGTGCTCGAAGCCGCCTCCGGTGCAGCAGCCAGAGCCGCGCTTGGCGAACGCACCCCCAACATGATCGTTTTTCCCTCGAGCGGCGCGGTCGCGGCCCTACGGCCATATTTGGATGACTTAGTGGCACGCCCGGCACGACCGTCGGTAGCCGCAATGGGAGCTCGTTCCGCCGCTGCCGCCCAAGCAGCCGGTTTCCGCCCAGACGTCATCGCAACATCGGCGACGGTGGACGTTTTGGTTGCCGCCGTCCGCCTTCACCTGAGCACTCGTTTTACGGAGCCCGCAGTGTCGTGATCGAACAACTGCCGTTGCGGATAGGGTCACGCCCCCGCCGCTTGAGGATTACCGCCGCCATGCGGGCGCTGACTACGGAACATCGGGTGCATCCGGAACAGTTGGTGCAACCGCTCTTCGTAGCAGAAGATTTCAAGTCGGCAGGTTCCATCTCCAGCATGCCTGGGATACGTCGATTGACGTTGGAAGAGACAACGCGCGAAGCGCGCGAACTGTACGCGCTCGGCATCGGCGCCGTGTTGCTGTTCGGAATTCCGACCCACAAGGACGCCCAGGCCACCGCAAATTACCGGCCTGACGGCGTGGTGCAGCGCGCTATCGGCGCGCTTAAGGCGGCGGTTCCGGAGCTGCTGGTTATCGCCGATCTCTGTAACTGCGAGTATACCGATCACGGTCATTGCGGCCTTTTGGACGCCCGCGGCGACGTTGACAACGATCGCACCCTCGAAATTCTAACCAAAACCGCTCTCACCTATGCGCGAGCCGGAGTCGACGTCATCGCACCATCGGATATGATGGATGGACGCATCGGCGCCATACGCACGGCGCTGGATGGCGAAGGCGCTACGCAGATTGCCATCATGTCGTACGCGGCCAAATATGCATCGGCTTTTTATGGACCGTTTCGCGAAGCGGCGGGAAGCACTCCACAGTTCGGCGACCGGCGCTCCTATCAGATGGATCCTGCCAATGCGCGCGAAGCGCTCCGGGAGGTACGCCTCGATACCGATGAGGGCGCGGATATCATCTTGATCAAGCCCGGCCTTGCCTACTTGGACATCGTTCGCAGGGTTCGGGAGGAAACCGTCCTTCCCGTCGCCGTGTACAACGTCAGCGGTGAATACGCGATGGTAAAAGCCGCAGCAGCACATGGGTGGATCGACGAGGAACGCACCGTTGAGGAGCTGTTGCTTTGCTTCCGCCGCGCCGGAGCCGATGTTATCATCACATACTTTGCAAAGCAATACGCGCAGCGGCTATCCGGACGCACGGATTGAACAGCATCGAAATACTCATTCTGGCCGGCGGCAAGGCAACTCGCTTCCCGAACAAATTGCGCCATCCGGTCGGATCGGTTTCGATGTTGGCGCAGGTATGCGGTACATTTTCATCCTCGTACCGGACGTATATCTCATGCAACGTGCGCGACCGCGAACCGATGCGCGCGCAATTCGACTGTCCCCTGGTAGTGGACCATTGGCCCGGTAGCGGACCGCTGGGAGGCATGCTCACTGCGATGGAAGTGTGCAATCCCCGCTCGTATTTGCCATCGCGGGCGACATGCCGTTCGTCGACGTCTCCCTGGTGCATTTGCTGTATTCACAGTACGCGGGAGAAGAAGCCGTCGTTCCCCTGCATGACGATGACGGCGTCGCGAGCACGTCGCCGCTAGCTGCGCGGGGGCAAGCAGCGGTCCATTCCGTCCTCGATCGCTTACGGGTGCGCTTCGTACCGATGCAGGACGGCTCCATGCTGCGCAGCATCAATACGCCCGCCGACTACCAACGCTATTGTCACGCGCAGGTAGTTCAGTGAGGCTCGAACGATCGATCTCGGCGTTTTCCCGCGCACGGCGCGTTATTGCCGGCGGGGTGAATTCTCCCGTTCGCGCTTTTAAAGCGGTCGGCGGCTCGCCGATTTTCATGTCGTCCGGTTCAGGAAGCATTTTGCGCGACGTTGATGATCATGAATACATCGACTACGTTCTATCTTGGGGACCTCTTATTCTCGGTCACGCGCATCCGACGGTCATTAAAGCGATCCAAAGCGCTGCGGCGCGTGGAATAAGCTTTGGCGCGCCGACCGAAGCCGAGAGCCAGTTGGCCGAGCTCGTTTGTGGATTTGTGCCTTCAATCGAACGGGTGCGTTTCGTCTCCAGCGGTACGGAAGCCACGATGAGCGCCGTACGCCTCGCGCGGGCTTACACCGGGCGAGACAAAATTATCAAGTTTGCGGGATGCTATCACGGCCACGCTGACGCGTTTTTGATGGCGGCGGGAAGTGGAGCGCTAACAAATGGGGTGCCAAATTCGCCCGGCATTCCGCTCAACGTTGCCACCGACACGCTCGTTCTTCCCTTTAACGATGCGCAAGCGGTACGCGACGCGTTCGCACGCAATGATGGACGCATCGCTGCGGTGATTGTGGAACCGTATCCAGGGAACATGGGCTTAGTTTTGCCGCAACAGGGCTATCTGCGCGAGTTACGCTCGATAACCGCACGGCATGGGTCACTGTTGATCTTTGACGAAGTGATGACGGGTTTTCGTGTCGCACCTGGTGGGGTTCAAGAACGCGAGGGGATCATGCCCGACCTCACGGCACTCGGCAAAGTGCTGGGCGGCGGAATGCCCGTCGGAGCCTTCGGCGGCCGCTCTGAGATCATGAACAGACTATCTCCGGACGGTCCCGTTTATCAAGCTGGGACGCTTTCGGGCAATCCATTAGCGATGGCTGCCGGGATCGCAACCTTGCGCATCTTGCAAGATCGCACTTTGTATGAACGACTCGAGGCGACAACCCGCAATCTCTGCGCCGGGCTGCATGAAGTGTTCGAGCATCACAGCATTCCGCATTACATGACGCAGCGCGGGTCGATGTTGTGCACCTACTTTACCGCGGAACCCGTTGTCGATTTGGAAACCGCACTGCGCAGTGACGTGGCACTGTATGCAAGATTTTTTCATGGAATGCTGGATCGTGGCGTCTATCTTGCGCCCTCGCAGTTTGAGGCAGGCTTTGTGTCAATCGCTCACACGCAAGCCGACGTCGAACACACCATCGCGGCAGCAGACGTTACCTTGGCGGCCATGTTTTCGACGATTCGGTGACTGGTCAGCCGGGGCTTGGACAATCACGGGGCGGGAGGCGCGGTGGTCAGCGCTCGAAGCCATGCGATAAATCCGCTAGCACAATCACCTCCACTGCGCTACGGTGAGAACTAGTCACCTCCGCTGCGCTACGGTGAGAAGGAGCTCTCAATGGAATCGCCTCCGCTAGGCTACGGTCAAATGGAATCACCTCCCCTACGCTACGGCGAGGATGCGTGCCGCTAGTCTGTCTGGGTCTTTCCCACCGCACTGCCCCGGTTGCCGTGCGCGAACGGCACGCTTTTCCGCCCGAGCGAATGAGCGAAGCGCTCGTGGCGCTACGCGATTACGAAGCGGTCATAGAGGCGGTGATGCTTTCGACCTGCGGACGGTTGGAGATTTACGCTGAGCTCGAAGACTATGAAACGGGAGTTGCGCAGCTAAAGACATTTCTTGCGAACTTCCGCCACGGCGAGGTTTTGGATCTCGACTCCTATTTGTACACGCTGCTCGGAACGCAGGCGATCGAACACCTTTTCCGCGTTTGCACGGGACTGGATTCCATGTTGATCGGAGAAGCCGAGATTCTGGGTCAGGTCAAAGATGCGTACGTCCACGCTCAACGTGCGGGCTCAGTCGGCACCGGCATGCATAAACTTTTCCGCGAGGCCTTGCACGCCGGAAAAGCCGCGCGCACGCAAACCAGGATCGGAGAAGAATTTGTCAGCGTGGCAAGTGCCGCGGTGGATCTCGCCAAGCAGCATCTGGGAAAGCTTACCGATAAGACGGTACTGGTGATCGGCGCCGGTAAGATGGGCCGCACCGCCGTAAAGCGTTTGCGCGCCGAGGGTACCAAACACTTGTATATCACCAGTCGATCGATGCCGGGGGTTCGCGAAATCATTGCGGATGTCGGTGCGGGACAACCGCTGGAATTGACCGGTTTGACGCAGGCGCTCTCCGCATCGGACATCGTCGTCACCTCGACGGGCGCATCCCACTTTATCGTGACGGCAGAAAACGTCGCTCGAGCGATGCATGGACGCACCCACCGTCCTCTCTTCATCGTCGACATAGCGGTACCGCGCGACGTAGATCCAGCGGTGGCGCACATCGACGGGGTCGTGCTCGTCGATATCGACGGGCTCAAAAACGTCGTTGAATCGAACTTGGAGACGCGCCGAGAGGCCATACCCTTAGTTGAAGAGATCATCGCAGAATATGTCGTGCGCTTTGGGCAATGGTACCAATCGCGCATCGCCGTTCCCGTTATCGCTTCACTCACGCAAAGAGCGGAAGCGATTCGGCTTGCTGAGGTGAAGCGGCTTTTTGCGCGCTGTCCGGCGCTGAGCGAGCGGGAGCGCATGCTCATTACCGGAATGTCGCTCACCGTCATTTCCAAGCTCTTGCACAATGCGGTCACCAAAATACGTGATAAAGCGGTTTCCGATCACGCCGAGGCATTGAGTCACGCTCGCATGTTGGATGAACTCTTCGATCTTCGCCTTTCGGAAGGAACGGTTACCGACAGCTCCCTCAATGCCAAATAGAGGGAGAGTATCGCTCGTTGGTGCGGGCCCCGGCGATCCCGGCCTGTTGACCGTTAAAGCGCTGCACGCGCTTGGGCAAGCTGAAGTTTTGCTGTACGACCACTTGGCGTCAGTTCCCGTCGTTGGACTCGCGCCAGCGGATTGTGAGCGCAGGTACGTTGGTAAACAAGCCGGAAGTCACGCGCTCTCGCAAGACGCGATAATTTCTCTCATGATAGCGCATGCGCGCGAAGGTAAGCACGTTGTACGCTTGAAAGGCGGCGACCCTTTCGTCTTCGGTCGCGGCGGTGAAGAGGCGCAAGAACTGCGCGCGGCTGGGATTGCGTTTCAAATAATTCCGGGGATCACGTCGGCACTTGCAGTACCGGCATACGCGGGAATCCCGATAACGCATCGTTCGCACAACACTTCGTTTACGGTGATAACCGGTCACGAAGATCCTGCCAAAGATCGATCCAGCATCGACTGGAAACGATTGGCCGATCCGAATCAAACATTGGTAATTCTCATGGGGATGGGTAATTTAAAGCCGATCGTTGAGCAACTGGTCGGTAACGGCCTCGCACCGGAAACCCCGGTCGCCATCGTTCGCGAGGGAACTCGGCCATCGCAAGAAACCTTGGTAGGCACTTTGCAGACCATTGTCGGCGAGGTGGAGCGCACCCGTTTTTCCGCGCCGTCCGTTATCATCGTCGGCGACGTGGTAGCCTTACGCGACGAGATCGCCTGGTTCGAAAAAGGACCGCTGTTTGGAAAGCGGGTGCTGATTACCAGGCCGTCGGCCCAAAGCGATTCTCTGGCCTTACGGCTTTGGGAGATGGGCGCTGCTCCGGTTCTCGCTCCGACGATTTACATAGGACCCCCGGACGACGTCTGCGCAGCGCGCGCCGCAGTGGAACGGGCAGGGAACTATGACTGGGTGGTCTTCACGTCGCGCAACGGTGTAGAGGCATTTTTTGATCTGTTGCAAGAGTTGGGACGCGATAGCCGCGCGCTGGCGGGTGCTAAAGTGGCTGCAATCGGGCCAAAAACATCGCAAGCGTTGATGCGGCGCGGCATTCGAGTCGATCTGATGCCGGCGGAATTCGTTAGCGAAGAAATTGCTGCTTGTCTGCTGGATGCGAGCAGTCAGGGCGATCGCGTTCTAATCTTCCGCGCGCAAGAGGCTCGTGAGATTCTGCCGCGCACCCTTAACGATGCCGGCCGTCCCACCGACGTGGTAGCAGCCTACAAAACTTCCATTCTTCTCGATCCGGATTTCGCCGGCAAGGTGCGATCGTGCAACATCCTTACGTTTACCAGTGCGAGCACGGTGCGGGGGTTCGTTGAGAATCTCGGCGATAAGGCGGCGATTGCAGCACAGGGGAAAATCGTTGCCTGCATCGGACCCGTCACCGCCGCTGCCGCCATCAAGGACGGCCTGCAAGTTGACGTGGTCGCACCAGAATACACCGTCGAAGGGCTGATCGACGCGCTGGAAGACATGCAAACCGCAACGCTCGTCTCATCGACAGACTGACTCTCGCTCCCCTTACCAATTTCGACCTAGGTGCCTTTTTTGCGGCCGTGGCGGCACTGGCCGCCTTTCGGTTTGGTGCCCTCACGGTTTCCGGCGCACTGGTCGCATTCTTTGTCGGCACGTCCGTCTACGGGGGAGGCGGAGCTAACGATACGTGGGTCTTGCTTGCCTTTTTCCTATCCTCCGTAGCATTGACGAGGCTTGGGTATGCCCGCAAGCGGCGCTTGAATACCGATGTCGGCAAGCACGGAGCACGCGACGCCGGGCAGGTCTTCGCCAACGGGGGCGTGGCGGCGGTTTGTGCACTTTTCGCGTTGGGATCGTACACGCCGTGGCACGCTGCTTTCGCCGGGGCATTGGCTGCGGCAACCTCAGATACGTGGGGTACGGAGCTGGGAACCATGGCAGCGGGCCAACCCCGTTCCATTCTTACCGGGCAGCCGGTTGCGGCCGGTCTATCCGGCGGGATCACCGTCTATGGCACGCTAGCCGAATTAACCGGTGCAGCCTTCATTGCCACCACCGCGGCGTTGCTTCACGTGGGTCCGTGGCTGGCGATATTCGCGGGCGGCGTGGTAGGCGCGCTGGTTGATTCTCTGCTTGGCGCTAGCGTCCAAGCGTTACGGTTTTGTGCGGCTTGTCAGCGAGCGTGCGAGAACGAACCGCACGCCTGCGGCGCAAACACGGCGTTGATTCGAGGAGCGGCCTGGATGACAAACGACGGGGTGAATTTTCTGGCGACCGCAAGCGGAGCTACAGTAGCGGCTCTGCTCTTCTATCGTTAACTTGCTTTGCCGTATTTCTGTTCGAGGTACGGAATGATCCTATCGTCATCATCAAGCACCGTAGCACCGTCAACCAAGACGGGGATACCAGTTTGATTGGAAACCTTTTGTACTTCCTCACGCTCGCTATGTGAACTGGGCACGTTAACGATGGTGTAACTCAACAGAAGATCGGTCATCTTCGCGCGTACTCGCGCACAATAGGGACACCATTCAGCTTGATACAACACCATGTCGGTTTTCGGCAAGATGACCTCCTTGATCGGTCGCTCCCAGGATGGCTCAACGGTGCAATTGGTTGCGCCGTAAAGAACTAGCACAGGGGCGATCACAAAAGGAGTCGTAGCATCCGAATTCTCTGGTATATCTGATTGCAGCGACGCCTTTGGTACGAACACAAGCGGCTTTTGGGGGCGCTGCTCGCCTCACTTCTTCTGCATGTCGCAACCCAATGAATAATCGAGAAAGCGTTCAGCTCCTTACTTTTTCAAAAACGACCAAGGTCAACGTGGAGCGGCAGTCTACGCCACATCGCGAAGTTCACCCCCCCGTGCTCAAGCCAGCCACCGTAAGGATCGCATCGGTGCACCCCACAGCGATGCCCAAAGCGCCGCCGCGAACCCCTGCGCGGCCTCGCCGGCCGACCTCGCGGTCGATGGCCAGCCCTACCCCTTCACCGGCGGCCGTGGTGCCAATCCCCACGCCCTCGCCCGAGCCGCAGCAGTTGAGCATTCCACCTTCAAATCGGCCGGTGATAAATACTCCGCCGGCAAAACCAGTGCCGGCCCTTTCGGCTCGGGCCGTGCAGAACGCACCGCCGGGAACGCCCGCACCGACCCCGCAGCCCGCGGCGGTCGCCCTGAGCGAAGGCCGGGCGCCCGCGCCGGGCGTCGGCATTTTTGGTGAAAGCCGAGAAGCGCTTTTGAACGCAAAGGACTATCTCGAACTCAAAGCGCTGCTTCACGCCACGAGCGAAGTCGTTATCGTTATTGACGTTAGTGAAGAGGGGAAGGCCATCCGCGTGCGTTCGATCGCCGGGATTCCTTCGGCTTTACGGGACGACGTTGCGCGGCGCCTGATGAACGCCTCGTATATTCCGCAAGTCTGTTCCGGTTTGCCGTGCGACGGTCAAGCTCGCATCGTCTTTAACGTTCGGGGAAAAGAGTAACCCTTACCGGCGTCCCGATTCCATGGTGCGGCGTGTCATCAACCGTTGCGTCATGTATTCCGAAACCCGCCTGGTACACGCGCTCGGAAACCGGCCTAGGATACGCGACGGCCTGGTAACGTGGAAAGTGAAGCGCTGCGTCTCGACTGCAATGAATCAAAACAACGGCCGGGCGCTCCAGCGCGCGCACTATCGTACGAACGTGTCGAATTTCCGCCGCTCGCTGCTCTCGGCCGCTTGCGAGTTTCGCCGTCAAGACGGAGACCCTGCGGCTGCCATAGCGGGCTTGCACCCAAACGACTCCCCGCCGGTCAAAAGGCCGGCCGGGCCACAGCGGCACATAATCATCGCGCACGGCGGTGATGTCAACGCTATTTCTCAAAAACACCGCCTGGCCGCCGCGATACGCGTACTGTCGTACGAATCGGGTTGCGACGGCGAGCGCATCTCCCGCGTCGATCTCGCACAGTGCGAAGATTTCAGGATCCGTGCGCGCCAAGAACTGCATGAGCGAACGCATCGCCCCAGCCCGGCGTAACCCATACACTCGCGCGTAAGCGAGTGTTAAAGTATCGACTTACCCAGTCCTGAAAGAATCAATTCCACAGCGAGAATGGCCGTTTGATTTTCCCGGTCAAGTATCGGATTGATTTCGGTTATTTCTATCGAGCTCAGCGCACCGGAGTCCGCGAGCATCTCCATCGCCACGTGTGCTTCCCTGTAGCTGATCCCGCCTTTGACGGGCGTTCCAACTCCCGGAGCCTCGCTTGGATCGATACCGTCCATGTCAAACGATACGTGAACCGAGCGTTGACCTCTGCCTGCGATATCGAGCGCGCGATCCATGACCGCGGTCATTCCCATCCGGTCCAAGTCCGTCATAGAAAAAGCACTGACGCCGAACTCCCGGATTGACTTTTTCTCACCCGCGTCAACGTCGCGCAGACCGATCAACACCGTACGCTTTGGGTCGGCATGCCCCGCTTCCAGCGCAAAAGAGAGGGGCATGCCGTGTACGTTGCCGCTTGGCGAAGTTACCGGCGTATTAATGTCACCGTGCGCATCGACCCAAATCAACCCACATGCCTGACCGCGCGCCGCATGCAAACCTTGCAACGTTCCCATCGCAATGGAGTGATCGCCGCCCAGGACTATGGGGAATCCCCCGCTATTTACTGTTTCCTGCACCAGAGCGGCCAATTCGTTGCAAACATTTTTGATGATCGGTAGGTACTTGGCGTTGACGCCGTTGAGGCTCAACGATTCAGCGATAGGCACACGTAAGTTGCCGTGATCGTTAACTTCCGCGATGCCCAAGTGTCTTAATTGCTCGTGCAAACGGGCGTAACGGATTGCGGACGGCCCCATATCGACGCCTCGCCGATCGGCACCAAGGTCCATTGGAACGCCAATTACGTCAACCCGCATCATCGTGCTCACACCGAAACTCTTTCGCGTCAAAGTGGAGACTCGCCTATCGGTTCCATGTCTTCGCGAGGGGTCTCGGTAAGAGCAGGTTTGGCTTCGTCGACGCTCGCTTTGGGCGGAACCACGTGCATCGCCAGCACCCGTAGCATCCCCGCAATAGGAACGCAATAAAC
>JAABUQ010010506.1_pt1 | contig 12103 bp, 11 predicted proteins | sample 5560001 | NCBI WGS metagenome assembly JAABUQ01 (sample SAMN10711888, study PRJNA513371) | rock metagenome | isolation source: Antarctica rocks | place: Antarctica: Victoria Land, Finger Mt nord | collected 2015-12-18
CGCGCATCATGCTGGATTATTCTGGCAATCTCCTCTGGGGACTGAGGCAAATGGGACGAGGAGATATCCTAGAAAACCTGAAGCGGATCGCAGTAGACCCTAGTTACCAGCCTTACGTTGAGTGGCTCGGTACTATGTGGGGTCATACTGTCGTCCCTTCCACCCCAATTCCAGATCTCAAACTGCACATTCAAGCTTGGCAGCACCACTTCGCTGCCATTTTCGGTTGGGATGCACTGGCTCGCGTCAAGGGGTTTTCTCCACCAGAGATGCATCTACCTAATCACCCTGATACCCTATTCGAGTTTGTTAAAGCTCTGAAAGAATCTGGCTACCGCTGGCTAATGGTGCAAGAACACTCCGTCGAGACGTTGACTGGTCAATCCCTGCAATCGCAGTATCTGCCCCACCGTCTAGTTGCCCGGAATTCTTATGGAGAAACACTCAGTATTACAGCTTTAATTAAAACTCAGGGTTCTGATACCAAACTAGTCGGTCAGATGCAGCCCTACTACGAGGCGAAAACGCGATCGCCCCAAAAGCTCGGTCAAGTTTGGGTACCACCCTTGGTCACCCAGATTGGGGATGGTGAAAATGGTGGTGTGATGATGAATGAGTTTCCCAGTGCGTTCTACCGGGCTTGGGATGACATGGCGCAGCATGGCGGTGGCATAGTCGGACTCACAGGAACAGAATATTTGGAACTGATTGAGGCTGCTGGTTGCACGCCTGACGACTATCCGGCTTGTCAAGCAGTCGGTCAACATCAAATCTGGGAACGAGTTTCACCAAATGACTGTGAACCGGATGCGATCGCTAGTGCGATTGAAGAGTTAAAGCAAGCCAACCCAAATTTTCACATGGATGGCGCCTCTTGGACCAATCACCTAAGTTGGGTAAAGGGATACGAGAATGTGTTGACTCCCATGAATCAACTCAGCGCCTTGTTTCACCAAAAGGTCGATCCGTTGCTCCAAGCTGAGTCCGAGTCTAACGGAGAATCGCTTACCCAGCAATCTCACTACCGCAGAGCCCTGCTGCACAACCTTTTGCTTCAAACTAGCTGTTTTCGTTATTGGGGGCAAGGAGCTTGGACTGAATATGCTCGTGAGATTTACCAGCAGGGGGAAACAATACTGCGGACTACTTTCTAGATAGGTGTTTTTGACGGTCGAACGACTACCAGACCATTTTCAACAACAGTGCAGTTTTTAGGCACGATCTCACCTTGGTTGACTTCGTCTTCATCTTGGTTGACTTCGTCTTCATCTACAGCCTGGTTGTGATGTTCGGTGTTTTGCTGCTGTTGTTGGTTGAGAACAGAGATGCAACCGGCAGAGGTGGTGAACGACATTTTGGGCACTGCTAACTCTACACTTACTATTTTCCCACCTCTTCACTATGATTGAAGGCTTGCCGAATAAATTGTTTCAGCTTCAGGAGAGGTAACGGCGCTCTGATTCTTTGATTGGATAAAGCTGATCGCTGCCATCAATTGGATGGCAGCGTCACGCACTGCTGCGCTTGCTCATAAGTTCCTCTGCTTTTCAACTAGTTAGTATCAGTTTTTCCTCTAGCAAAGGTAATCCTTTCGAGAGATGCCTATCATATTGACTGGACTCTACTATACTAAGTCCAATACTTAATTTCTACTTCATCCTCTACTACATAATTGGTCTTTAGGAAGTTCTTACGTAGACAAGAAAACAACTAGAGATTCAAACACAGCTCAGGGTTTTATTCTGATACCTTCTTAATAGAAGGAAGTTAGTTTGAAACTATTTCAGGAGAAAGTAGATTGTTGCAGGATTTTTTCAAGTACTGGACGGTTCTTCTTGCCTCTGGAGTTGAAGCAAGCGCTGGAGTGATTATTGGGTTTGCTGCTATTGAAGCAACAATAAAAGCGTTGTTGCTTTTCTTTGTTCACCGCAGTGCTCCAGAAGCAGCGAAAGAGGCTATCCGGCTTCGTCTAGGTAGGTGGCTTGCGGTTGCTCTTGAATTTGAATTGGCAGCAGATATCCTTCGGACAGCAGTTGCCCCGACCTGGAATGAAATTGGACAGTTGGCAGCGATCGCCGCGTTGCGGACTGTTTTAAACTTCTTCTTGCAAAAGGAAATCGAAAAATCTGATAATATAAAATCTGATGAGATAAAAAGCTATGTTCGAAAATGACATCTTCCACTTCGCTGCATGGATTATGGTCATCGAGCTGATTGGTACATGCGTGATTGTTGGTCATGTGTTCTGGGCGCTCCGAAGTTTACTGCGCGATCCGCAAAATCTCAAGCATGCACAGTTCATTGTTGCCGACGGTGCCCTGCTAGGTTTGAGTTTTAAGCTAGCTGGAACTCTCTTGAAAACAATTGAACTACATACCTGGAAACAAATCTTGATCTTTAGTACCATTCTTTTACTAAGAACACTGCTTAAGAGGGTTTTTAGTTGGGGAAAAAAGCGGTTTGAAGATGTGAAATATTGACTGTTTGACTCGGCCTCGTCTTTTTAGCCAACATCCCTGGTTTGGTTAGCAACTAGAGTTTCTTAGCATGGTGTTTGCACGAAAGCTTGATACATTCAGAACTCAACAGACAGAACGGGGTGTAGGGATCACTACACCCTACACCCGCGCCACAGGTGCTTGACTAATGTAGTCCACAGCCTGCTGAACCATCACAATTTTTTCAGCTGCTTCATCAGGAATTTCAATGTTGAAAGCTTCCTCCATAGCCATAACCAGTTCTACCGTATCTAAGGAATCTGCCCCTAAATCATTAGTAAAGTTAGCTGTTGGGGTAACCTGCTCCGGCTCGACCCCTAGCTGCTCGGCGACGATAGCTTTTACCTTTTCAAAAACTTCCTGCTGACTCATAAATACTTTCTCGCTGTAGTTGTTTCTGTGTCCTAAAATCTTGACGAGCATTACCCAACTAGCCCTCAAATTTTTTAAAATTCAGGCTGACATTGTGACCTCCGAAACCAAAGGAATTAGACAGAGCAACTTCTACCCGTTGGGTTCGGCAAAGCTTTGAGACATAATCTAAATCGCAGGCTGGATCCGGCTCCTCCAAATTAATGGTGGGTGGAATTTGGTCTGTTGCTACCGCCATCACAGTCGCTACAGCCTCAATACCTCCAGATCCCCCTAAAAGATGACCAGTCATGGATTTTGTTGCACTAATAGCTACTTGGTAAGCATGGTTTCCCAAAGCTTGCTTGACCGCCATGGTCTCAGTCACATCGTTGGCAAGGGTGCTGGTGCCGTGAGCATTGATGTAGCTGACCTGGTTGGGAAACAAGCCAGCCTCTTTTAGGGCTAGTTCCATCGCTATGGCAGCCCCTCCACCTCCAGGTATGGGAGTTGTCATATGGTAGGCATCACAGGTCATACCATAACCAACAATTTCGGCATAAATGTGGGCTTGGCGGCTCTGGGCATGCTCTAGCTCCTCTAGTATCAGAATTCCAGCTCCTTCCCCCATCACAAACCCATCCCGATCGCGAGCAAAGGGGCGAGAAGCACGAGTGGGCTCGTCATTGCGAGTCGACAGAGTCTTGGCGGCGGCAAATCCTGCGACACATAAAGGGGTAATGGCTGCTTCCGTACCACCACAAATCATTGCCTGGGCTTGACCATATTGAATTAAACGAAAAGCCTCCCCCACAGCATTGGAGCCTGCGGCACAGGCGGTGACAGTACAGGAGTTAGGTCCCTTAGCCCCTATATGGATGGCTGTTAGCCCGGCAGCCATATTGGCAATCATCATTGGAACAAAAAAAGGACTGCACCGATCGGGACCCCGCTTCAGGTAGACCTCCTGTTGATCTTCCAGCACCTTGAGGCCGCCAATCCCAGTGCCAATTATTACCCCGACTCGCTCGGCATTGAGGTGATTAATTTCCAACCTGGCATTGGCGATCGCCTGCAGACTTGCACAAACGGCAAATTGAGCAAAGCGGTCCATCCGTTTAGCCTCTTTGCGCTCTAAATAATCAATCGGGTCAAAGCCCTTGACTTCTGCTGCAATTCGACAACCATGCCGAGAGGCATCAAACAAGGTAATGGGGCCAATACCACTGTGCCCTTGAAGCAGGCTTTGCCAGTATTCCCTGACTGTGTTTCCTAGTGGAGTAATCGCTCCTAGACCTGTGACTACAACTCGCTTCAATTCAAGGTTAACCATAAAAAAACTATGTTACAAAAAATTAGTTGTTCTGGAAATGCCAAGACCTATAATGACGATGTTTGACTCTCAAACAGTAGTCTTTTACCTAATATAATTGACTGCATATTAATAGCAAATTGCGAATTGTTTTGATCGGGAGACTACACAATAAACTAAAGTTAACTTTACCTCTGGTCTCAATCCAAGCGAAATTTCACTGAAAGACATATAAGCTTTTTTAAAGGTCTGCCGTTTATTTTAGCTATTTCTCTAATTCCTTCAGTAAATGCACGGACGAACGACATTCTTCCTAAGAAGATAGTGATAAACTCCCTCTAGAGCAGACTCTGATACTTCAACAATTTCAAGCGCGTGGAATTGGAGGTTGACTGTCTTAAGACACAGTGATACCCTAGTGAATGCCAAAATGAATAAAGTCAGCCTAGTCCAGTACTTCGCTTAAGAAGTGCCCTGCTTAGCAGGTGAAGCTGGAGCGGAGAAACCAATTTTTGGGGCTTATCTCTGACTCGATCTCTGGGTAGCGCAGAGATTAGAAGAGAGGGGCATCTCTCAGCCCTAGCCCGTCAGCTAACTCCGTCGGCATTGAGAGGAGACTGAAGAATTAGCATTCTTAAAATTTTGCTATCGTCAGTGTCCTTAGCTTGTATATGTTCGCTTCGTTGTACCTGCCCTTGACGAAGTCAACGCAGCTCCTGCCTGAAGAGCGAAAAGTTGCTCGAAGCCGGGTTCCCCGGCGTAGCAAACTTTTCAAGAACGGCGGTTCGAGTTCGTTGACTTCGAGGAGAAGCCATAGTGCTTCACATTGAGCTTGCTCAAGGAAGTTGCCGGAGCTGCCTCCGGCAAACCCTTGAGCGTTAGCACGCGAGGTCGTTGCCCCTAAGGAAATTATGCAAACCAACGTCATTCTCGTTCTAGTTGAAGTCCTGGTTGTCATTGCACTTTCGAGGCTCGTAGGCTTAGGATGCCGGTGGATTAAGCAACCACTGGTGATTGGCGAGATCATTGCCGGGATTATGCTGGGACCATCTTTACTCGGCTTGCTTGCCCCCGGTTTAGAAGCTGCCCTGTTCCCAGCTACGGTCGTTCCCTTCCTGAACGTACTGTCTCAGGTAGGGCTGATATTTTTTATGTTCCTTATCGGCTTGGAGTTAAATCCGAAATACCTCAGCGGCAAGTTGGATGTAGCAGTTCTAATTTCCCACGTCAGCATTTTGGTGCCCTTTTCGTTGGGAACGCTGCTAGCCCTACTACTTTATCCTTTAGTATCTAATGCCAGTGTCTCGTTCACCGCCTTTTGCCTGTTTTTGGGTGCGGCGATGTCGATCACGGCCTTTCCGGTACTGGCGCGGATTATTACCGAGAACAACTTGCAAAATACCCGCTTGGGGACATTGGCGCTGACATGTGCGGCAGTGGATGATGTGACGGCTTGGTGTATGTTAGCGCTGGCGATCGCAGTGGCTCATACCAACAATATGCTCGGTGCTTTGCCTACCATTGTGGAAGCTTTACTCTACGTTGCGTTGATGGTGACGGTGGGGCGTTGGTTCCTCAAGCGAGTTGCTGCCCACTATGAGCGCACCGGACGGCTCACCCAGTTCGTCCTAGCTGGGATTTACATGACCGTTGTGACTTCGGCAATATTGACTGAAGCCATGGGCATTCACTTCATCTTTGGCGGGTTCCTAGTGGGAGCCGTGATGCCCAAGAATGCTGGTCTGGTGCGGGAGTTGGCTCAGAAAACCGAGGATTTTGTCCTGACGTTTCTGCTGCCAGTCTTCTTTGCCTATAGCGGTCTGAAGACGCAAATTGGTCTGCTCAACCAGCCCTTCTTATGGCTACTGTGTGCAGTTGTTGTATTAGTGGCAATTGGCGGTAAGTACTTTGGCACCTACATAGCAGCTCGCGTCAGTGGCATCGAGAACCGGGAAGCCTCAGCACTGGGTTGGTTGATGAATACCCGTGGCTTGACAGAGCTGATTGTCCTCAACATTGGTTTGAACCTGGGTGTGATCTCGCCCTTGCTGTTTACGATGCTAGTGGTTATGGCACTGGTGACGACGTTTATGACATCGCCTCTCTTGGAATGGACATATCCGAAAGAACTAATCAAGCTGGATGTGGAGGAGCTATCTGAGGCAGAGCCAGTTGAGGCTGCTGCCGCCAATTATCGAATTCTGGTGCCGGTGTCCAATCCCAGTACGCAAAGAGGGTTAATGCAATTGGCAGTGGCGATCGCTGGCAGCAAGTTGCAAAGAGCAGTTGTTCATCCTCTTAGCCTAATTGAACTGGAAGAAGACTATGCCTTTAGCAGTACTCCATCTGAGGCAGACCGATTAATTCAAGCACGGCAGTCCCGCCTTGAGGAATTGATTCACAGCCTGGAACCTCCAGAAGTCCGTCAGCTGGTGCAGCCGATTATTCGGATAACCAATAATGTTGCACGGACGACGGCACAGATTGCCACCCTCGACCAGGCTAATTTAATTCTGATGGGATGGCACCGCCCAGCTTTTAGCAGCAATCGATTGGGTGGAAAAGTTGGTCAAATCCTCAGCACTGCCCGGGTGGATGTAGGAGTGTTTATCGACCGGGGAGGAGAGCGCCTAGAGAAGTTGTTAGTGGCTTACTCTACCAATATCCACGATGAGTTGGGACTGGAAATCGCCTTAAGACTACTTGTTAGTGCCGACCATCGCACTCTTACCGTTCTCCAGATGACGGGTGGCGATCAGACTCACACTGAATTGAATTACGAATTCAGCACAATGATGGAGCAATTGCCAAGTACGGTGCGCGATCGCATCGACCTCAAGATCGTAGAAGCAGTAGAGCCGATCCAAGCTGTGGTAGAAGCATCAGCAGCCTTTGACCTAACCTTAGCAGGCACTAGCCGCGCTCGGGGAATCCAACGTCAAACGCTGGGGCGATACACAGATCAACTAGCTATTGAGTGCCGCTCCTCGCTCCTGATTACTCGTCGCCACAGTCAAGTCACCTCTAACCTGGTGTCAGTGCTTTCCGATCCCAATCACCAACCGACCGTTGATACTGAAAATCCTGGAGTTGGGGTATGATGAGTCACTTTAACTTCAAGTCCTTGGTGTTTTATGGGATAACGATCGTCTTGGTCGTGGCCCTGTTTGACATCGTCACCGCCTACGGGGAAAAAAATCTCAAGGCTCCTGCTGCAATTGATGGGAGCTATCCGCTCTCCTTCGCCGAAGTACCTGCTTGTCTCAAATCCAACCCCCTAGTGTTAACCATTCAACAATCCGGTACGTACTTGAACGCATCTTTGTTGCCGACAAATACCAACAGCAAGCCAGCATCAGCTGCCGCGAAGAAACCCTCCTTGACAGGGCAGATGAAGAATCAACAGGTTAGCATAACGGGTCCTGCTCCAGCCAAAATTTGTAATAGTGCAGCCCCTCCCAGTCGGATTAGCATTCAAGGTCAAGTAGAAATTCAAGGCCGAGAAGGAAAAAGCCTAAAAGGGACCTTGAGCTTGCTCAACGCAGCCGCCGGAGCTACCTCCGGCGGACCGTTGAGTTCCCCTCCAGGCATTCCAGGGAATGTTGAATTTACCGCCCAGCGACAACCTCCTGCCAAAAAGGTGGAGTAAGAAACTAGAACTTGTCTGTTTGTTCCGGTGGGGCGACCGCTCCTGGCTGACTAACGAAAAAGTTCTTAGCGGCATCGTTCTGATAAACGCAACTAATATCCGGCGACGACTCAAGGGCGCCCGTAAAGCCAAACGTGTTCATCCGGTTCTTGCATTCCTGTTCCTGCTGCGATGTCACTAGTTTTCGTTGCTCTAGAATTGCCCAGTTATTGCTACGCAGGACACATCCCGGACGCATACTAGGCTGAGAAATATAAACATTGAAGGGATTCAACGTCACAAACAGGCGCGTGTCCATGACCATAGCACTGGCTCCAAACTGAATACAAAGCTGAGGATCCGGTGCACTTTGGTCAATAAAATTACTGGTAGCCACATTTCTGGGACTCGTTACCGTTGTCGTGCTAAAAATAACACCAAGACCAATTCCCAAAATAAACACCCCTCCGAGAAGCGCAATGGTGGCGTAGTTAAAAATGGAGGGTTTGGAAGATGGGGGTTTAGTATCAGTCGTTCTGGTAGGTTTACGTCTCATTGTTGCTTAGCTAACTTTACAACCCTTGGCGGAGAGTGGTTGCAACTGCCCTCCTTTTCCCAGTATGGCGAGTCTTGGCCCAAATTGAAGGTTTGAAAATTGTAAACTAAAGATTAAGAATGTATCTCAGTGTGCTGCGCACAGTTAAACCCAGATGGCTGAAGAGTTTGGTCCAGAACCGCATGAGTTGGAAGAGCAGGTTACTGACTCCCTAGAAGACCTGAAAAAAGAACTTTCAAAGCAGGAGGCTAAGGATTCCACAAGTCGCCTTTGGCTGAACCAAATCGGTTTATCAACTGGAATTCTCTCGGCACTAGCAGCGATCGCTGCCATGCAAGCTGGCTATCTAGCTAATGAGGGAACTTTAGCCCAGATTCACGCGAACGACCAGTGGGCTTTATACCAGGCTAGATCGACCAAGGGTCACCTGGATGAGTCTACCGTAACTCTCTTACATGCTCTACGAAAGCCAGTTCCTCCTGCGATCGCAGCAGAAATTACCAAACTCAGGCAAGAACAGCAGGATAGTCAAGCTGAAGCCCGGAGGCTAGAAACTGAAGCGGATGTAGATTTGCGACGACACGAATCCTTTGCCCATAGTGTAGCTGCCCTGCAAATCGGCATTTCTTTAGGTGCTGTAGCGGCTCTGCTTAGGCAACGGCGAGTCTGGTACTTGGGTTTAGGAATAGCTGCCTTAGGAGTAGGCTTTATGATTTTGGGGACTTACCCTGGTCATGCAGCTAAGGCATTGCCAACATCTACTGCAGTTGTACAACGCTAAAATAAGGAATATAAACAATGGCAGTCAAACTATCAAAGGCAGACGAATTGAGCCAGATGAATACGGCAGAACTTAAATATCAAATTTTGGAGCTAACTAAAGACCGAGATATAGAACCCCTAAACAAAAAAGTCTTGTTTTATCAAAACGAATTGTCACCTTTGTTTGAGGAGTTGAGTCGTCGTAACCCCTTCCCAACCCCTGAAGAGCAGGAGCCAGTTGTCTTGGGTGTCTGGACACCAGTTTGGTCAACTATACCTTTTCAGGACATTTTACCAGGGAGAATCCACGACCAGTCCTACCAAATCTTTCACCCTGATGGTTACTATGCCAATATTGCACGCTACGCTCCAGGAGATAAGTTCTCTTTTTTAAAAGATATCTCAAAAAGACTACTAGCTTACGACTTGATGGTGCTACAAAAATTCGAGGTGCAAAATGGTCAGTGGCATATCCAAAATGTCGGTATAGAACAGGCCTTTAGAATTAGAGAAGTCCCTCTAGATATTGATAAAGCAGAGAGTTGGTTTACGGCAATAGTCCAATCTAAGTTGCAGAGAACTGACCCTTTAAAAGCACCTAACCTTAGCAACCTAGATCAAACCCTGGTCAAAAAAGTTAAAAAGGCATTCTTAGCAATTCCTCAGCTCGAACATCTATATATTGATGATGACTTTCGCCTAATTAAGACTCAACGAGAAGCAAAACAGCGACCTTCTTATACAGTTGCTGTTCGCCCACTATTGACTATTCCCCATGGGACGTAACATCATTTTCCACTAGCATTTTCTGAATAGCTGCCATAGATAACGGTGTTATGTAGGACTAAGAATAAATAACAGAAAGATGCTAATGGGTCTTGCAGAAGGCACAATTGTCAACTAAACTTTTAAAAAAAATAGTGTACTCGTTGTGAAAACCCTCTAATTATGAGCCAACTAAGCAATCCATTAGACAACGATTTGACTGCTGCCCACAGTGCATCTGCAGCAGAATCTCACAAGACTGAACAAGCAGCAGCGAAGACGACAACTGGGGTTGCCGAGGAGATGGCACCTGAAAAGATCGTGGTGGACGCGCCGCCGCCTAAACCGAATTATCCCCACTATCGGGTCCAACCTGGACCACCCTTTGTCTTAGCGGCTCTCGATCCGAATGCCTTCGAGGACTATGGAAAAAAGAAACACGCGGAAGATGAACTCGAAAAGCAGCGCGATCGCCTGCAGGATTTACAAGAGCGCCTGTATGCAGAACACAAGCGCAGTCTGCTGATTGTGCTACAAGCGATGGACACAGGCGGCAAAGATGGCACAATTAAACATGTGTTTGGCGGCGTCAACCCGCAAGGCTGCCGAGTCTGGTCATTCAAACAGCCCAGTGAGGAGGAATTAGGTCACGACTTTCTGTGGCGCTATCACCAACGGACACCGCAGCGCGGGATGATGTCTATCTTCAACCGTTCGCACTACGAAGACGTACTGATTGTGCGCGTGAAGCAGTTGGTACCAGAGGAAGTTTGGCGGGAGCGCTATCACCTGATTAATGAGTTCGAGCATATGCTCACTTTGAATAACATCACCGTCATCAAGTTCTTTCTCCACATTTCTAAAGATGAACAAAAACGACGTTTGGAAAGTCGGCTAGAAGATCCAGATAAGCACTGGAAGTTTTCCAGCAACGACCTAAAAGAACGCCTGCTTTGGGACGACTATCAAGCAGCCTTTGAAGATGCAATTAATAATTGCTCTACCGCCTATGCACCATGGTATGTTGTACCAGCTAACAAGAAGTGGTATCGCAACTTAGTGATTGCCCGTACGATTGCGGATACACTTGAGGCAATGAATCCGCAATACCCCCCAGCGGAGGCGGGCTTAGAGAACGTTGCGATCCCAGATTGAGCAGGCGAGAACTGATTGCCCTAAACATTAAACCGAAAGAGCATCACATCCCCTTCCTGGACGACGTACTCTTTCCCTTCACTGCGAACCAAACCTTTTTCTTTCGCAGCATTCATTGAGCCAGTTGCCACGAGGTCTTTGTAAGCAACCGTTTCAGCCCGAATGAAGCCGCGCTCAAAATCCGAGTGAATCACACCTGCTGCCTGGGGTGCTACCATCCCGGCACGAATTGTCCAAGCGCGAGTTTCCTTGGGACCGGCTGTAAAGTAAGTCCGCAAGCCCAAGAGTTCGTAGGTAGCGCGAATCAACGATTTCAGCCCTCCTTCTTCCACGCCCAGAGACTCTAAGAAGTCCGCTCGGTCTGACTCTGGTAACTGCACCAGTTCTGATTCCACCTGGGCAGAAACGACAACGACTTGAGCCTTTTCCTCAGATGGGTTCGCGGAGCGTGCGCCTTGCGCAATCGCTCGTACCTGCTCCACGAATTCATTCCCCGTTGCCAAATCATCCTCAGACACGTTGGCAGCATAAATAATCGGTTTATTGGTGAGCAGTCCCAGTCCTTCGAGCATTTTGGCTTCTTCTTCAGTCAAACCGACTCCCCGCACTGATTTCCCCTGATTCAAAGCCGCACTCAATTTTTCCAGCACTGCTAGTTCTGTCTGGGCGTCTTTATTAGCACGGGCTTGTTTCCGGGTCCGCTCTATCCGACGCTCAATTTGTGCTAAATCAGCTAAAGCCAATTCCAAATTGATGATTTCAATATCCCGCACTGGGTCAACAGAACCAGCAACGTGGATCACGTCATCGTCCTCAAAACAGCGCACCACATGGACAATAGCATCGACTTCCCGGATATGGGACAGGAATTGATTCCCCAGTCCCTCACCCTGACTTGCACCTTTAACCAAACCAGCAATATCCACAAACTCGACGCGGGTTGGGACAATTTGCGCCGAGCTGGAGATATCAGCCAGCGCCTTTAACCGCTCATCCGGTACCGAGACGACACCGACATTCGGCTCAATGGTGCAGAAAGGGAAATTAGCCGCCTCAGCTTTAGCATTGGCAACCAA
>JAABUQ010010508.1_pt1 | contig 12103 bp, 13 predicted proteins | sample 5560001 | NCBI WGS metagenome assembly JAABUQ01 (sample SAMN10711888, study PRJNA513371) | rock metagenome | isolation source: Antarctica rocks | place: Antarctica: Victoria Land, Finger Mt nord | collected 2015-12-18
GCCCAGAGGGCGAGTGAACAGTGGGCATAGTGCTGGTCCGACGCAGCGCGGCGGTGCTCATCGCTGCCCTCGGTCAGGACGCGGGCCTGACGTGTCCGCTGAGGTGGTGTGGCCGCGATGAGCTTCGTCTCCCGGCCGGTCGTTTCGGCGCTGGCGGCCGCGCTGCCTCCTGCCCGGGGGGCCGACCCAGGCGAGGTGGTGGCCGCCTCGGTGGTGGCCTTCGTCGCCATCGGGTTGCTGGTGCTGCTCGGCGTCGCCCACCGGCGCCGAGGAGTGCTCGACCCGCTGGTGACGGTGGTCGAACGGCGGGTCGGGGTACCGGGCTGGTCGGTGATCCCCGGCGCGGTGGCCATGACCAGCCTGGTGGTGGCCGTCTTCGGGTACTACTGGGACGTCTCCTGGCACATCGACCGGGGCCGGGATCCGGGAGCGTTTGCCAACCCGGCGCACTGGTTCATCATCGTCGGCCTCGACGGCATCGCCTTCGCCGGTGTCCTGGCCCTCATCATGGGCAACGACCGCGCCGGTCGTTCGTCGGTGCGGCTCAGCGAGCGCTGGTCGGTTCCGGTCGGCGCGGTGCTGCTGAGCATCTGTGGGCTGGTGGCCCTGTCCGGCTTCCCGCTCGACGACATCTGGCACGGGCTCTTCGGCCAAGACGTCACCGCGTGGGGACCCACCCACATCCAGATGATCGGCGGCGCCTCGCTCGCCACGCTCGCCATCTGGGTGCTCAACGTGGAGGGTGAGCGAGCGGCGAGCGACGCCGGACGGCCGGTGAAGGCGTGGCTGAGCAGGTCCCGGCACATCCTGTCGGGTGGCTCGTTCCTCATCGGCCTGTCCACCTTGCAGGTCGAGTTCGACCTTGCAGGTCGAGTTCGACTTCGGCGTACCCCAGTTCCGAACGCTGTACCACCCAGTCTTGATCGTGCTGGCCGCAGCCATCGCCCTGGTGGCGGTGCGGATCTGCGCCGGCCGGGGCGCGGCGCTGGGCGCAGTGGTGATGTGCCTGGCCGTGCGGGGACTGCTCACCGTGGTGATCCACCCGGTGCTGGGACGATCCCTCCAACACTTCCCCCTGTACGTGGTGGAAGCGTTGGTGGTGGAAGGGGTGGCGCTGCTGGTGCTGCGCCGTCGGGGGCCGCTGGCGTTCGGCGTGCTAACCGGCGTGGGCATCGGCACGCTCGGCTTGGCCGGTGAATGGGCGTGGAGCCACGCCTGGATGCCGAACTCGTGGTCTGCCTCCCTGTTCCCCGAAGCGGCGGTGTTGGGGCTGGTGGCCGCCGTCGGCGGGGGCGTGCTGGGCGCCGCGCTCGGACGAGCCCTCACCGCCAGCGAGGGGCGCGCCGGTGTCGCCTCGGTGCTCTGGCCGTTCCCTCGCTTCGCCCGCCCGGTGGCCTGGCTCATGGTGGTGGTGGCGTTGGCTGTGCCCTTGCCCATGGTGGCCCACAAGACCTGGACGGCCACGCTCACCGAGCAGCCGGTGGCGGGAGCCAGGGACCGGGCGGCGTCCGTCACGGCTCGCTTCACGCCAGCCGACGCACCGCGGGGAGCGGAGCTGGCCCAGGTCATCGCCTGGCAAGGGGCCAAGACCGGCGACGGCGGATTGGTCCTGGCCCGGTTGCGGCGGTGGGCCGACGGCACCTACCGCACCGATCGGCCGGTGCCCATGGCCGGAACGTGGAAGACGATCCTGCGCATCCAGCGGGGCAACAGCCTGCAAGCAGTGCCGATCTACCTTCCGGCCGACTCGGCCATCCCCGCGCCTGGCGTGCGGGTACGGATGGGCCAGGCGGTCGCCTTCCGGTCCGACAAGTCGATCCTGCAACGCGAGGCGGTGGGCGGCAGCGTCGGCCTGCAACGGCTGGCCTACGCCCTGCTCGCCCTGGTGGCGGCGGCGTGGATGGTGTCGATCAGCTGGGGGGTGCGCCGCCTCGAGCGCCGGCCAACCGACGGACCGGGTCGCCCCCTCAGCGCCGTGCTGGGCGGCCGCCGGCCCCGGGGGCGTCCGCTGCCCGAGGGCCCGGTGCCCGCCGGCCTGCGCTGACGCAGGGAGCCGTCCCCAGAGTCCGGCGAACTAGGACGGCGTAGTCACTCTCCCCGGTTCCTGAAAATCGTGGTGTCCCCGGTTCGAGTCCGGGTGTCGCCATTCGAAAAGTGCCTGCTTACACGCGCCTTTGGTCATCACCCTGGTACGCCTCGACAACCCAACGCCTGCACCTGGCTTCCTTCGCGGCAATCGGCGAGCCGCTCGAGGACGAGGATCCATCTGACCGCCTGCTCGACGTCGGAGCCAGCTCGTGTGGCTGCGCGCACTTGGCTTTGACGACGTCGACAGCTACTGGAAGTGGCTCGTGCTGCCAAGGTCGTCGCTGCGGGCGTGAAGCGTTGCGAGCAGCTGATCGAAGACCTCGACTGCTCGGGTACGTCCGGCCGCTGCATGCTCGTCCCGCGCGTGCCGAAAGCGCGTGTCGAGCTCGACCTTGACGATGGCCGGGCTCATGCCCGGATACGCCTCGCACATCAGCTGGGCCTTGCGAACCTGCTCGGTGACCGGTACGGCCGGTTCGAGGAGATCCGCGCAGCACCACACAGCGTGGGCGAAGTCTTCGGCGCGCCTGCCCGGCGAAACCTCGTCCCAGTCGATCAGGGCGACGGCGCTGTTTCCACGGAAGACCATGTTGTGCGGACCGAGGTCGCCGTGGCAGACGACGTCCTGTCCACCTCGAAGGGACAAGGTCGCGGTGGCGTCGTGGTACCGGAGGACGAGGCCTGCCGCGCTTCTCAACTGCCCGTCGGATAACCCGAACGGTGAGACCCGTGGAACCGACCCCTCGACGTAGGAGACGACCTGCCTGCCCCGCGCGTCATAGCCGAGTGCGCGGGAAGCGCCGTCGAAGCCGACTGCCTCCAAGCCACGCAGCAGCTCGTCCACGAAAATGGACCGGGGATGCGCGGGCCTGCGCACCGTCGCCCCGACACGGACCACCCCGGTCGTCTGTGCCCCGCCCGCCAGCAGCTGCTCGTTCTCCGGCTCGTACACACCACAATGATGCGCGAGCGCTCGACCTCTCCCGACCGTGGGAGTCCAGACGAGAGTGGGTGACCCTCGACCCGGTCCAGGACGATCACCGGCGGCGGTCCTTCTTCGGCCAACGCCACCGGGGGCACGGGAACCTCGCTGCCGCCCAACGTTCCCAGAGCCGACCGCTCACGGGCGTGGCGCCGGGGAGAACAGTCCACCTTCGCGACGGCCGCTCGACCGTCGGGGACAACGATGTCGAACACGGCTTGGTCGGCGTGATCGATGAGCACCCCGCCCGCGGGCACCGGACGGCCACAGAGCTCCGTCAGCCGGGCTGACGCGGCGGCCCCAGCTCATGGGCTACTCGTTGAGGGCTACCGTCGACAGGTGGAACGGCCCGATGGGGAAGACCGAGATCCACGCCGCCGGATCGGCTCCGGCCCAGTCGTAAGCGGCGATCTCCTCCGCGGTGCGCCGGCCTGACGCGGCCCGCAGTCCCTCGAACGATGACAGGGTGACGGTGGCGCTGGGTTCGCCGTCGCCCACCACCCGGTTGGCGTGGCCGTCGACGACGCGCAGCGCCGGCGCGCCGGCCGACCGCACGGCCGCGTCGAGACCATCGAGGGCGAAGCTCCAGCCCACCACCAGCGCGTCGTCGTCGCGAGCACCGGGCTGGCCGAGCGCGCCGCGGAGATCCTGTTCGTGGGTGGTGGTGTCGAACAGCAGTTGGGGCGGGACCAGCCCGCCGGCCAGGGCCGCCTCCACCTGCGCGCCGAGCTCGGTCCACTCGTCGAGCACCTCGGCGAGCGACCGACCGGACCGGGCGGCCACCTGCTGCTCGGTCCACGGGTCGGTGCCGGCGCCTCCCAGGTTGCCGGCCAGGATGTCAGCGCACACCCCGGTGAGGTGGGCCACCACCTGGGTCACTGACCACTCGGGGCAGGCCGCCACGTTGCCGGTCCCGTCACCGCCGTGGGTCCGGCACAGCTCGGTGACCCGCTCCCGGGTCTGGTGGTACAGCTCTGTCGTGTCCGGTCCAGACGTGTCCAAGGTTTCCCTTCGGCTCGGTGCCGGCAACGGCGTGCATCCTCGCACTGGACGACCCTTTAGGTTGACTCGCCGTGCACCGTCGGCGGACGACAACGGCGGCCGTGGCGTTGACGTCCGCCGGGGTGGTGGCGACGGCGCTCGTGTGGCGGGCCCGCGGCGCCCGCCGAATGGCATTGGCCGGTCCTGTGCGGGGCAGTGGCCGTTGGGCTCGCAGTGCCGCGCTGGCCGAGGTGGGGACCAGGGCCGGCGGCTCCTATGCGCTGCACCGGGCCCGCCGCGTCTTCGCCGTCGCCGGGCGTCGCACCGAGCTCGACGCCGCCCACCAGCTCCACACCGCCGAGCAGGTGGCCGAGAGCCTGGGCCACCTCAAGGGGGCGATGATGAAGCTCGGCCAGATGGCCAGCTACCTCGATCAGGGCCTCCCCGAGCCGGTCCGGGCCGCACTGGCTGAGCTGCAACAGGACGCCCCGCCCATGAGCGGGGAGCTGGCCGCCGGCGTGATCGAGGCCGACCTCGGTGGCCGTCCCGAGCAGATCTTCGCCGAGTGGGACCCTGTCCCTATCGCGTCTGCGTCGATCGGACAGGTGCACCGGGCCATCACCCACACCGGTCGTGCCGTCGCCGTGAAGGTGCAGTACCCCGGCATCAACGAGGCCATCCGTGGCGACCTCGACAACGCCGGCGTCCTCTTCCAGGCCATGGGCTTGATGTTCCCCGGCCTTGACCCCAAGCCGTTGGTGGCCGAGCTGCGCGACCGGCTGCTCGAGGAGCTCGACTACCGCTTGGAGGCCGACAACCAGCGCCTATTCGCCTCCTTCTACGCCAAGCACCCGTTCATCCGGGTGCCGGCCGTGGTCGACGAGCTCTCCGCCGACCGGGTGCTCACCACGGAGCTGGCCACCGGCGCCCGGTTCGACGAGGTGGCGGCCTGGAGCCAGGCCGAACGCGACCGGGCGGGCGAGGTGATCTACCGATTCGTGTTCCGCAGCCTGTACGACCTGCTGGCCTTCAACGGCGACCCCCACCCGGGCAACTACCTGTTCCACCGTGACGGCACGGTGACCTTCCTCGACTTCGGGTTGGTCAAGCGCTTCCGCATGGACGAGCTGGCGGTGTTCGAGGACATGGTTCGCACCATGGTGGTCGAGCGGGACCCGCACGCCTTCCGGTCGGTGATCGAACGGGTGGGCCTACTGAAGCCCGGCCAGCCGTTCACCGATGCCGAGGTGGAGGAGTACTTCGGCGCCTTCTACGACGTCATACGCGAGCGCGAGCCGGTGGCCCTCGACGAGCGGTACTCCTCCGACCTCGTGCGGCGCATGTTCGACGCCAGCGGTCCCTACGCCGGCATCATGAGAGCGGCCAACGTGCCCCCCAGCTTCGTGGTCATCCAGCGCATCAACCTCGGCCTCTACGCCGTGCTCGGCCAGCTCCACGCCCGAGCCAACTGGCGGGCCATCGCCGAGGAGCTGTGGCCGTTCACCCGCTCGCCGCCGAGTAGCGACCTCGGGCGAGCTGAGGCCGCGTGGCGGTCAGCGGGTGAACAGAAGGTCAAGCTCTAGGGTCCCCTTGTCTTCGACGGTGACGAAGCCGGCGATGCTCGGAGGCGAGATCCCGTAGTCGGAGAGGGTGATTGGCAACCCACCCCGCACAGAGAACGAACCGGACGATTCGCTGACGGTGAGGGGCACCACCACCGGTCTGGTCTGGCCGTGGAGGGTGAGCGTGCCGGAGGCCCGGACCCGCTGGCAGATGGCGCGCTCGCGCACTGGTACCGGTTGGGTGAGGGTGAACGTGGCCGTGGGGAACTGGTCGGTCTCCAACCCGCTCGACCGCATGCGGTTGTCGCGCTGGGCCTTGGCGCTGGTGACGGTGGTCATGTCCACGACGAAGGTCGCCGTCTTCACCGCTTGGCTCTCGACCACCACTTGGCCCGTCAACTTGGACGTGCGCCCCACCGCCGTCTGGTGCACCGCCTGCAAGTTCTCGTCGATCCGGTAGCCCACCCACGGAGCCGGGGCCACGTCGGCGAGCAGCGCCTGACCCGATGCTGCCGCCGGCTTCAGCTTCCAGACACCGGCCAAGCTTCCGTTGGCGGTCCCGGCCGCGGTTCCCGCTGCCTCGCAGTCGACGACGGGCCGCTTGGGCGAGTCTTCGAACAGGACCAACCAGTAGACGAGGCCGAGACCGATCACGCCCACCACGAGCAGCCCCAGGACGGCCAGCACGATGCGCTTCATGAGGCGACAGTGTGGCCATCGGTGGCCGCGGGTTCGGCGCGTCCACCGGCGCGGAGCTCGAAGCGGGCAAACAACGCCACCAGGGCGGCCAACATCACGCCCGGCCCGATCAGCCAGAGCGGCCGTTGCGCCCACCACCCCGCCGTCGGTTCGGCCAGCAACTCGTGGCCGCTGGCGTGGTACACGCCGATGAACGCCACCAGCGCCGTCATGTGCCAGGTGAAGACAGTCATGGCCACGGCGTTGGCTGACACCACCACCTTCCAGACGCGGCGTCGCGCCAGCCAGCGCTCAGCCGCCGGGCGCACCAGCATGGCCACGCCCACCTGGAACACGGCGAGGGCGGCGATGCAGGCCGTGGTGGGGAACATGTTGGAGATGGCGTCGCTCGGCACCGACACCATGGACCGGGAGTAGACGCCGAGGTTGGTGAGCACCACCAGGGCGGTGAGCCCCCCTAGGGTGATGGCCCACAGGGTCCGGCGCGGGCACCGGGTGAAGGTCCCGTCTCGCCAGAAGTAGCCGAGCTGGTGGGCGAACACGAACACCAGGGCGTCGTTGGCGAAGCTCAACGGCTCGAAGTGGAACTTGAAGCGTCCGAGGTCGACCAGGGCGATAGCGCACCCCAGCGCGACCACGGCGAGCTCCCGGTAACGGCGGTGCAGTGCAGCGGTGAACGGGGCCAGCAGGACCACGACCGCGTACATCCCGAGGAACCACAGGGGCACGAAGACCACCGTCCCCCAGTGCAGGACGCCGCGGTAGGTGGGGTCCACCAGGCGGGCCACGCTCTCACCGACCGCCCACAGGGCCACGAATACGGCCACGGGGCGGAGCAGGCGCGCCAACCGGCGCCGGGCGAACACCCACCAGCCACCGCCGCTGCGCTCGACCGCCTCCAACCCGGCCAGGTTGGCGAAGCCGCCCACGAAGAAGAACACGGGCATGATCTGCAACAACCAGGTGGCCAGCCACAGCAGGCGGACCTGGCCGACGGGGTTCGGCATGGTGAGGGCGCCCCGGTGGTTCACGTGGGTCACCGAGAACACCCAGTGCCACAGCACCACCACGGTGATGCTCACGGCTCGGAGCAGGTCCACGTACCGGTCACGGGATGCCGGCGTGGCGTCGACCATTGCGTCGACGGTGACGGGTCCGCTGCTGGCCCGGGGCCGGCCGCGCGGCGGCGATGCTGTGGCCGCGACCACCTCCTGGCTCGATGGGTTGGCGACGGCGGCGCCCGGCGCGGGTGGGCGAGCGGGGCGGTCAGTTCGCTGGTGGGTGGTCATGGGTCCACGATCGCCCCGACCCCCGCCTCACGCCATAGGTCTGGTCCCCTACCCGCGGTTGGGGGCGCCCCAGGGGCGAGGCGGTTCAGGTGCCGCCGGGCCGCCAACGATGCTCGCTCCCAGGGTGTCGGCCGTCGCCTCGTCACCAGTCAGCGTGGCCCCGCCGCCTCGTCCCTTCAGGGTGAGGGCGAAGGCCACGCTGCCCACCAGCAGCGTGCCCAACAGCAAAGCACCGGCGGGTATGGCTCTTCGGGCCGCCAACGAGCGGCAGCCGTGCCGGTTGGCGCTGGCCGCCTGCCGCTCGTTGAGGCCGGACCTACCACCGCTGGCGAACTGCACCTCTTGGCGTCCGCTGAGCACGAACGCCGCTGGAGTGCCGCAGTCCTGAGCGGTGCGCCCGTCGACCCGGTTCTGCACCGGTGTGAGGGCAAGGCCGATGCCCAAGAGGAACAGCACTAGGGCCGTCCAGGCCAGCACGGTCCCGGCGAGGACCAACCGGCGGCTGGACGTGGCACGGTCCGGGCTCATCCGGTCGGGCCCATCGGGTTGGGGCTCATCGGGTTGGGGCTCATCGGATCGGGGCTCATTGGGTCTGGGGTCACCGCGTCAGAGCTCAGCGGGTTGGGGCTCATCGGATCCGGGCTCATCGGATCCGGGCTCACCGGGCCTGAGCTCATCGGATCCGGGCTCACGGGGTCTGGGGTCACGGGAAGCGGGCGCGGAGCCACTCGGCGATCAGTTCCAGGGCGGCGCGTCGATGGCCGTGCAAGTAGTGCGGGGCTCCGGTGATCTCGGTGTAGGTGACGTCACCGGCGCCGCAGGCATCGGCGATGGCCCGCGCCTGCCGGAGCCGGATCTCGGTATCACCGGTGGGATGAACGATCAGCGTGGGGACGGTGACCTCGGGCATGGTGTCGGCCAGCTTGGCGGCCGAGGACAGGCCAGACCAGGTGGACAGCCACCCGCGTGCGGTCATGGTCCGAGCCAGGCCCCCGTAGCCGTAGTTGGCGTCGAGCGGATCGGGCGCCGCGAACACCGTGCCGAGGGCCCGATCGTCGGGGTCGATGGTGGGGTCGAGGTAGGCCGGGTCGGCCAAGGTGCGATAGACGGTGAGGTAACGGGCGTGGACGGCTCGCCGGCGCCAGTGGTTCCAGTCGGCGCTGCCCGATGACGTGCGTTCGAGCTGGGCGCGGGCTTCGGCCCGCTCGGCCAGCGCGGCGGTGGCGATGGCGTCGATGCGAGCGACGCGGTCGTGTTGGGCTTGGCGGTAGCGAGTGAGCCAGTCCGACTCATAGGACGACGCCTGTGGCCAAGGGCGCCAGCCGTTGCGCGGGTCGTACATGTCGAGGTCGGGATCGACCGAGAACGGGTCGGCCTCGTCGCTGACCGACGGATCGATCACTTGGAGCATGAACACGCCTTCACCGGGGTGGGCGGCGAGGGCCACGAACCCGTCCCCCAGTCCCGTGACGTTGCCAGCCTGACCGGCCGGGCCAGCCTGGTGGGAGGTGGCCTGGCTCAGGGCCATCAGCGATCCTCCGCCGCTGTTGCCGAGCAGCACGACGGCCTCCGCCCCGCGGCGACGCAGCTCAGCCACGGCCGTCACCACGTCGGTCACGCACTTGTCGTGGAGGCAGTCGATGTCGTTGTTCACGTACCGGGTGGCGAAGCCGAGCACGGCGTACCCCGCCGCCGCCAGCAACGGGCAGGCGTAGTGGACGCTGAAGTCGCCCCTCGGGTGTGAGAGGGCGACGGCGGTGCGCCACGGCCGGTCCCCCGGCGGCGTCCAGAGGATGCCTCGCACCACCGCCCCGTCGGGTGAGACGAGGGTGATCGGCTGGCGGCCGGGGGCGCTGGCCGGCTCGTCGGCCCGGTCGGGCCAGTAGCCAAGGAAGGGACGCGGCTGAGCCGTCGTTGCTGACGAGGCTCTGGAAACCCCGTCCACCTCAGGTGGCGGGCACTGGCTCGCCCGCTGGCAGCGGTTCGCTGGGCGAGGATGGGGTGGGTGACGGGTCAGTCACCGACCCGTCACCCTCGGCCGGCCGCCGGCCCTCGTGGAAGACGGGCTCGGGGACCGCTTCGAGGTGGGGCTCGGGGTCGTGCAGCGCGGCCAGGGCCGCCACCTTGTCCGCCTCGGTATAGGGCGCCGTGTCACAGCACCACTCCACCAGGATCCGGTTGGGATCGACGGTGTACATGGAACGGCAGAAGCCGTGATCGATCTCCATCACGTCGACCCCATGATCGAGCCAGCGGTCCTTACGGCTGTTCAGATCGGTGAGGTCTTGGGCGTAGAAGGCCAGGTGGTTCACCCAGATGGGCAGGCCCAGGTCCTCGGAGATGGCGGGCCGGACCGGTTCCAGCGTGGGGTCGTGCAGGTCCCAGAAGGCGAGCAGCTCACCACCAGACCCGCCGGCAGAGCCGCTTCCGGTAGAGCCGTTACCGGTCGAGCCGTCGCCGGTCGAGCCGCTCGTGGCGTAGAAGAGGTGCTTGGCCCAGCCGCCGGCTTCGGTGGGAGCCACGACGGACTTCACCAGCTCGAACCCCATGGCCTCGGTGTAGAAGGTGTGGGTGGCGGCCATGTCGTTGGTCGCCAGGGCCACGTGGTGAAACGCCATGGCTCCTCCTCCCGCCGGCCGGTGCCGGCGCTCGCTCGACCAGCGTGGCACAACCCCGCCGCGCCGGAAAGGGCGGGTGACGGCGACCTGGGCACCAAGAGGGTCGTGCGCAGATAGGGCCAGGGTCCCCATTTGCGCACAGGGCTCAGCTAGGTGATGAGGCGGCCCGGCGCTGGCTCGCTTGGCCGTAGCGTTGGCGCGGTGGTGGCTGAGTCGGGAGCGTTCCTGGGCAACGACCTCCTCCCGTGGCTCGTCCTCGCCATCGGGGGCGCGCTGGTGGTCGGCAACCTGCTCGCCATCTTCCGACCGCCACCGACCGGCACCAAGAAGGGCGACCTGCCCAGCGCGCCGGTGGCCCGCAGCGTCATCATGGCCGTGATCGGCCTGGTGGCCGCCGTCTGGGCCTTCGCCAGTCTCGTGTCCTGACCGGACCCCGGCGGAGGACCCTGCCGCCCGGCCGCACGTCTCGCCGACCGCACGTTTCGGCCGGGCGCACGTCTCGGCGCGCCGGCCGCCGGGCCTAGGGTCCGAGGCCCATGGACATCCTGCGCACCCCCGATGACCGCTTCGAGCGGTTGCCGGGCTATGACTTCGCTCCCCACTACGTGGAGGTTTCCGCCGGTGACGGCAGCGACACCCGGCTGCGGATCCATCACCTCGACGAGGGACCGGCCGATGCGCCCGTGGTCCTGTGCCTGCACGGCGAGCCCTCGTGGTCGTTCCTGTACCGCCACATGGTGCCGGTCCTGGTGGAGGCCGGGCTGCGGGTGGTTGCGCCCGACCTGGTCGGCTTCGGCCGATCGGACAAGCCGGCCCACCGATCGGATCACACCTATCAACGCCACGTCGACTGGGTGCGCGCCGCCGTCTTCCACCCCACCGACGGCCTCGACCTGAACGAGGTCACATTGGTGTGCCAGGACTGGGGCGGCCTCATCGGCTTGCGCCTTGTGGGCGAGCACCCGGAGCGTTTCCAGCGGGTGGTCGCCGCCAACACGTTCCTGCCTACCGGCGACACCGATCCGGGCGAAGCGTTCCTGGCGTGGCAGAAGTACTCCCAGGAGGTGGCCGAGCTGCCCGTCGGTCGGATCGTGGCCGGGGGCTGCACCACCCCGCTGGCAGCGGAGGTGGTGGCCGCCTACGACGCCCCTTTCCCGGACGAGGCGTGCAAGGAGGGAGCCCGGCAGTTCCCCACCTTGGTGCCCACCCGGCCCGACGACCCGGCCAGCGCGCCCAACCGCGCCGCCTGGGAAGGCTTGAGCCGTTTCGACAAGCCCTTCCTCACCGCCTTCAGCGACCAGGACCCCATCACCAGAGGGGCCGACGCCGCCCTGCGTCGACGGGTACCGGGGTGCGCCGGCCAGCCGCACACCATCATCGAGGGTGGTGGTCACTTCTTGCAGGAGGATCGAGGTCCAGAGCTGGCCCGGGTCGTGGTCGACTTCGTCACCGCCACCTGAGCTCCAGTGGGCGGAGGTGGTTCAGGCGTTGGTGCGGGGCCGCCGGGCCAGGGAGCGGGCGGGCCTGCCCTTGCCCAGCTTGGCGCGACGGCTCCACCAGGCCAGCCAACCCATCCCGCCGAGCACCGACGCGAAGAGCAACCCGGCCAGGCCGAGTTGGAGCCAGCCGCCCCGGTCACCCGAGTCGGTCGGCGCCGTGCCCTCGCTGGGCCGGGGGATGATGTGCGGCTTGGCCCCGCCCTGCTCCTGGAGCTGGGCGTTGGTGTCGCGGCGAGGACCGTCGGGCGTGGTGAAGGTGATGACCACGCCGAGCATGGCGATGATGCCGAACAGGACGGCCCCCGCCAACACGAACCCCCGCCGCTCGCCCCACAACACGCCGCGGCGCGGCCGACCGGCGGCAGCGCGCTGCTCAGATCTCGCC
>JAABUQ010010512.1_pt1 | contig 12100 bp, 12 predicted proteins | sample 5560001 | NCBI WGS metagenome assembly JAABUQ01 (sample SAMN10711888, study PRJNA513371) | rock metagenome | isolation source: Antarctica rocks | place: Antarctica: Victoria Land, Finger Mt nord | collected 2015-12-18
GCGGCCTCTTCCGGGTCAAGGACATCGAAATACTCGAAGAGCTGCCTGCGAATACGGGAAAGACCGTTCGCGCCTGGGATTTGGCTGCTACAGCGCAGTATGGCGGCAATGACCCCGACTGGACTGTCGGGCTCAAGCTACAGCGAGACGCCTTCGGCCGGTTCGCCGTACTTGACATCGTTCGTCTCCGGGGAAGTCCCGGCATGATCGACGATGCGATTACCCGGACCGCCGCGTTGGACGGGCGAAACGTCACGGTCGGCTTGCCTCAGGATCCGGGCGCCGGAGGTAAGTACCTAGTAGCGAATTTGACTGCCCGGCTGGCCGGCTATCGTGTCGTGAGTTCTCGAGAGGCCGGCAGCAAGATCTCACGAGCGGGGCCGGTGGCTGCGCAGGCCGAAGCGGGAAATCTCGGGATCTGTCACGCAAGCTGGAACCGCGGTTTCCTCGAGGAACTGGGCGGCTTTCCTTATGCCAAGAAGGACGACCAGGTTGACGCGCTTTCCCGCGCCTTCGCCATGTTGGTCGATGTGACCGCTCCTGCCCGTCGTCTTGCGGTGCCGCTGCTGTCCCGCTGAGTGCCGGCGCCCGAGGCTGACGACGGTCGCGCCTCCAATTCTAATCCGGAGATCGCATGTTCGAGACAATCTGCGACCTCATTCCGCGAGATGGGGATGACTCGGCGCGCGCACGCACCCTCGACATCCTGCGACGCGTACTGGACGGCACATTCTACGACGCCCTTCCATTCCAGTTCCACGAGGAGCGCAGCTCCAGCGGCGAGTATATTCCGCTACGTTCACGACGTCCGTCGGTCCGCTACGCACTGTGCCGCATAGTCGTCGAGGACAGCATCGCGCTGCTCTTCAGCGAGGGCCATTTCCCGACGATTGATGCGTCCGACCGTCCGACCCGGACCATACTGGCGAGCATCGTGAAGGAGACGCGGCTCAATCACGTAATGACCGAGGCAGCGATACGCGGCTCTATCGGTTCGATTGCTCTCCTGATGCGCGTCCTCCGCGGCCGACTCTTCTTCGACATATTGGATACGATCCATCTCGCTCCGACGTGGGACCCGGAGGAGCCCGACGCCCTCCAAAGCGTACTGGAAAAATATAAGGTCGCAGGTCAGCTTCTCGCGGCAAATGGGTATCCCGATGTCGACCCTGCGATCGACTACTGGTTCATGCGTCGATGGAACCTCCAGGAAGAAATCTGGTACCAACCCTGGCCTGTCGGCGCCGACGCCGATCCGGAGATTGATCCGGTTCGCACGATCCGCCACGGTTTGGGTTTTGTGCCGCTAGTCTGGATACGCAACCTTCCCGGCCTGTCGGCGACCGGGGATCGCAATGACGGTGCCTGCACGTTTCGCGCCGGCATAGAGACGCAGATCGAGATCGACTACCAGCTCAGCCAAGCAGGACGCGGTCTGAAGTATAGCTCGGATCCGACGCTGCTGATCAAGGAGCCGGCAACCACGGACAGTGAGATCGTCAAGGGCGCCGGGAACGCGCTTGTCGTGAGCGAAAAGGGAGATGCCAAGCTGCTCGAGATCGGCGGCACGGCGTCGGCGGCCGTTATCGAATATGTTCGCACTCTGCGCGAGTTCGCGATGGAAAGCGTCCACGGCAATCGGGCAAACGCCGACCGACTCACCTCAGCGCAATCCGGGCGAGCGCTCGAACTCATGAACCAAGGCTTGATTTGGCTCGCTGACAATCTGCGCGTGAGTTACGGCGAGGGCGCATTGCTTGCCCTCGCGCAGATGGTCCTGCGCGCCTCCCAAGTCTATCGACTTCGCGTCTACGGTCAGGAGATCTCGCCCTCGACCCCGCTACCCGGCTAAGCCTGATCTGGCCGCGGTGGTACGCACCAAGCTCGGACGATCGGCAAAAAGATGCGCAGACTTTGGCAACGCTCGCGGCGTCCGGTCAGATCTCACGCGAGACGGCAGTCAAGAGCATCGCCGATACCTACGACATCGAGGACATCTCAGCAGAACTTAATCGTATCGGCACCGACCGCAGGAACAGGAAATCGTGACAACAGATCCGGATGCAACCAACAACGACCCGCTCGTCGAGTTGCGTGCGCGTGCTGACGCGCTTGAACAGCTACTCGGCGATGTTCGCAAAGAGGCTGATTCGCGCCTCCTACGAGCTGAGCTCAAGGCGGAAGCCATTCGCGCGGGAATGATCGACCTAGACGGTTTGAAGCTGCTGGACCAGTCCGCGTTCAAGCTCTCGCCAAGCGGCGATGTCGAAGGCATCGGTCCGCTCATGGCGAAGCTCAGGCGCGACAAGCCGTGGCTATTTGTCGGCTCCTCGTCCTCGAGCCCGGTAACCCCGCCTCCCGCGCAGCCGCCCCGTCAAAAGCGCGCCACGGAGATGACCGACGCCGAATACCGCGTGGCTCGCGCGGAACTCCTGAAACGCCGCTACTAGAAACGGAAAGCAATCCGAATGGGTATCCAGAACTTTCCTGCCACCCTGCAGCCGATCATTCAACAGGGTTTTCTCGAACGCGAGTTCCAGCAGGCGCTCGCCTCGCGTCTCGGCTACCGCGCATGCGCGGATCGCGAGGATATCGCGGTCGGCATCGGCGAGACGTTGACCAAGACGCGGGCCGGCCTCAAGCCGTCGGTTACCACGCCCGTCGCACCAGCCACCAACACCAACTTGGACAACGGGCTCACGCCGACTGGCTGGGGCGTTGAGCAATACACGATCTCGATCAATCACTATGCGGCCACTACCGATCTGAACATGGTGACCAGCCGTGTCGGTATTGCATCGCAATTCTTGCAGAACGCCTACGTGAACGGGGAGCAAGCGGCGCGGAGCCTCGACGAACTTGCCAGAAACGCGCTCTTTAGCTCCTATTTCGGCGGCAACTCTCGTGTGCGGACTACACTCGGCTCCGCTGGCCCGACCGTGGCCGTCGATGACGTGCGTGGCTTCCAGATCAGTTATTCGAACGGGGTTCCAACGCTGGTTACGGCCGCGGCGCCGCTCACCGTGACCGTAGGCGCGAACGCCTACACCCTTATTGGCACCACCGTCGACGCGATCAACGCATCGAGCGCCGCCCTGGTCGGCGGTCTCTCCGGTGTGCTGACTTTCTCGTCCAGCGTGTCGGTCTCCGATGGCACCGCCGGTAGTTCCGTCATGGCGGCAAATGCCTCCGTGATTGTCCGACCGTCGCAGCGCGGCAACACCAGTCAGCTCCTCGCCGGCGATCAGCTGACGATGTCCTGCCTGCTTGACGCAGTTGCCAAGTTGCGTCTCAACGCGGTCCCGGAGATTGACGGTGTTTACAACTGCTACCTGGATCCTGTGTCCGCGCGGCAACTCTTCGCCGATAACGACTTCCGGCAGCTGTTCCAGGGAGCGACTTCCGCAAATCAAGTCTTCCGGGCGGGTATGATCAACCAGTTTCTTGGACTTAGGTTCATCCCGACCACGGAGGCCTATGTCCAGTCGCACCCGGTGCTCCCCAACCTTCTCGTGCGCCGGCCTATCGTCTGCGGACAGGGGGCCTTGATCGAGGGGGACTTTGCCGGCATGGCCGCCGACGACGTTGCTCCGAACGACTCGATTGTTTCCGTCGTCGACGGCGTCGCTATGGTGACGCGCGAGCCAATCGACCGCTTGCAGCAGATCATCGCACAGTCCTGGTACTGGATTGGCGGCTTCGCGACTCCGTCCGACACCACCACAAATCCGACGACCGTACCGACAGCGACGAACGCGGCGTTCAAGCGCGCGGTGATGCTCGAACACGTGGGCTGATCCGAGAGGGACGGGACGCCAAGTTCTCTCGGGGTTCCGTCCCGTCGTTTGCCGTCGGTGCCGAAATCGGCTGCTCAAGGTCTTATTCACGCAAGGGAATGAGAATAAATGCCGTTCACCGACGAGGAGAAGACCGACATTCGGCGCTTCTGCGGCTATCCGGCCTATGGCGCGGGTGCAGCCGGCTTTCAATCATGGCGATTTTATCAGGCATACGGAACGCTTGAGTTCAGGATGAACAATCTGTCCTCAGCGGAGCTCACGGTCGCCCGCCGCCAACTCGCCGCGCTGAGCGTTCACGAACAAGGGCTCTTCGATGCAGCAGCGGCAATCGATACCAACGAGGCCGCGACGTGGCAGCGCAACCAGAATGAGCCGTGGGACCGTCAACGTCTGTTTGACGATCTGCGGCGCCGGCTTTGCGGATTCTTCGGCATCCCTCCGGGGCCGGCGCTCAGCGACTCCGGAATATCGTTGATCGTATGATGGACGCGCCCAAGCTACAGGACCGGATCAGCCGCGGCCTCGGCGTTGCTGCGCGGCGTATCGGCACGCCGACCGATGCATTTCGCCCGCGTGGAACAGCCGACCCGCTCGCCAAGAGCAACCGCTATCTTCGGTTGGCAGCGGCATTCTCGGCCCCAGACGGTGGCTTCGGCCGACCGAACCCGTATGGGGCGGCGCTTTGGCACGGCGTCTTCGACGCCGCCTACACGCGCCCTGGGGACTATTTGGTTCAGCCTGGCGGCACGTGGTTCATAGCGGCGCAGCAAACGTTGCTGCCAGTACTCTGCGTGCGCGCGGAGCGAATCGTATCGTTCGGCCGGCCCGCAGCGGCAGCACGTATTGGAATTGGTGCCTACGGGGGAGTCTCGAGGCAGGCAATCACGCCGTTGCTCACGAGTTGGCCGGCTAGCGTGCTGACTGCCTCGTCGGGCGCCCGATCGTCCGCCGACCTGCCCGCTGACGGCGAAGCGTCCATCTGGTCGGTTCTGCTTCCGGCAGTTAAAGACGTTGTGCTGCGCTCGTCGGATCTGATGAGCGACGATCTGGGACGGTTCGGCGTAATTTCGGCGGCGGAGCTCACGGAGCTCGGCTGGCGCCTTCAGGTCAAGCAGGTAACCACCTGATGGCGGACCAGTCTGATGTGGAGATCGCGCTGGTGGCTCTCGCGGCAACCGCGCTCTACCCCGAGGTTACTGATGCGAACAGCGCTTGTGGCCAGCCGTGCCGAATCTATCGGGGCTGGCCAAACCCACCGGGTCTAGATGCCGACCTGGCACTGGGGCTTACTCAAGTTACCGTCGCACCGGTCGAAGGCACCATACGCAACACGACCCGCTATCCGGATCTTTGGGGGTGCGAGCTTCCGTCTCCCACGCTTGTGGTGTCGACGGCCGGAAACGCCGTGACATTCGGCGGTTCCGCGGACCGCGGGCAACTTGCCGGTATGGCCGTGGACGGCAAGACCTTCGTTTATCGAACTCAGCCCAACGACACACCGGCGCTGGTTGCCGCCAACCTTGCCGCTCAGGCCCGAGGCGATTTTGCCGCTCTACTCTCGGGCACGACAATCACCCTGCTTGGTGCCACGGAAGTCATCGCACGAGTCGCCGCGGATAGTGCGACTCGCGTTGAGGTCCGACGCCAGATGCAAAGGTTTCGACTTGCCGTCTGGTGCAACGATCCCGCAGTCCGCGACGTCGCCGCAGCGGCCGTGGATCTAGCGCTGACGCCTCTCCGGTTCACGGCACTTGCGGACGGCTCCCAAGCTCGTTTGCTTTTTGCGGGAAGCGCCACGCTAGACCGGTCGGAGAACGCATCGCTCTACCGCCGTGACCTGCTGTACGACGTAGAATACGCAACCACCATTCTTGCCGTGCAGCCGTCGATGCTGTTCGGGACGGGAATGGTCAACGGCACTTCCATTATCGGCTGAACTCGGGAGCAATTATGGACATCCATCTTGTCGTGGTGAAGCCGTTTGCCGGCTTCACGCGCGGCGACGTCGTCGCCGATGCGGCTCGCATAGAGGAAATCCTGAAAGGCGAGCACGCCCCGTCTGTCGTACGGGTCGTCGCGCCGGTAAGGGAGAGCTGACGTGCCAATCGTTCAGCAGGGAAACATCAACACCACCGCGCTCGTCGTCCCCGACCTATACGTCCAAATCGTTCCTCCTCAGAACCTCGTCCTGAACGGAGTGCCGACCAACGTCATCGGCATGGTGGGCACCGCCGCCTGGGGTCCGGTGGGACAGCCCGTCGTGGTTGGCACGATGGCGGATTACGCGCGTATCTTCGGTCCGATCGTCGGTCGCCGCTTTGACATGGGCACCCAGGTCGCAACCGCGGTCCAGCAAGGTGCGCAGTCGTTCCGTTGCGTCCGCGCGACGGACGGAACCGACACGGCGGCACAGGTGCAGCTTGCAGGCAGCCCATTCACGTTCACCGCGCTCTGCACGGGAACGGTCGGGAACCAGATCGGGCTCACGCTCGCGCCGGGAAGCGCCGCGAATACATGGCGTCTGACCGTCTGGTTGCCGGGTATTGCACCGGAGGTGTTCGACAACATCGGAGGCGTCGGAGCGAGCTTCTGGGCTGCGCTCGCAGCCGCGGTAAACACAGGTATGGGGCGGCAGCGCGGCCCGTCGCAGCTTGTCATCGCGAGCGCCGGTGGGGCGACCGGCGCACCAGGGGCGTTCTCGACGACGCTGGGAGCGGGCACGCCTGGCTCAGATGGAGCGGCAGCGGTCTCCTCGACGACTCTCGTCGGCTCCGATGTTTCCCCGCGAAGCGGGATGTATGCGCTCCGCGGTCAAGGTTGCGGTCTCGGCGTGTTGGCGGACAGCGACGACTCCGCCCAATGGATGACGCAGGCCAGTTTCGGCCTGTCCGAGGGGGTCTACATGATCCTAACGGGTTCTGCCGGTGACACCGTGAACGCCGCGACTGCGATCAAGCGCGCGGTTGGGCTCGACAGCTACGCCGCCAAGCTCATGTTCGGAGACTGGCTGTGGTGGACGGATCAAGTCAACGGGACGGTACGGCTCGTCTCTCCGCAAGGCTTCGTCGCCGGCCGGCTGTCGAATTCGTCGCGCGGCACCCCGTTCCAGCGGCGCGTCTGGCAGGCGCTTCGCGAAATCCCGGCCGGCGCGACCGCCACCTACTCCGAGATCGCCGCGCGTGTCGGCGCACCGAAGGAAGCCTACGCCGTCGGCGAGGCCTGCGCGGCGAACGCGATCGCGGTGGCGATCCCGTGCCATCGCGTCGTGCGCAAGGACGGCACGCTCGCTGGGTTCAGATGGGGGTTCTGGCGCAAGCGGGCGCTGCTCAAGCGGGAAAGTGCGCAGTAGACGGCGCGCGCCGAATAGGCCGATGCACGCCGATGCGGCATCGACCGATCTCGCGCAATTGGTTGAGGTCGCGAAAGAAGACGCCGGTGTCGATCGTCATCGACTGGTCCCGATAAGATGCAAGACGTGGCTGCCACCGCGCACCGCCGCGGCTACCAGACGGCGATCGAGACTGGCGAGGCCGCCGCCATGCGCCAGCGCCAATCCCAGAAGATAGCTGTCGGTGAGTTGCTTATGACTAAGCAGTCCGTCGACGTCGAAGCGCGCCTCGTCGAGCAGGCTAATGTCATCGGGCCAGAAGGCATGGCCCCTCTGCTGCCTGAGACGCCCAAGCACGCGTGCCACAATCGCCGGGGAACCCGGCATATTGGGATATCTCGGATGACTGACGATGCGCAGGACGTCGTTCTCTGTGATCGGGCAGGTTGCCCACCTTCGCCGCTCGTCGCTGCGAACCATCCATGCACGAGGTCGTGGCTCACGTGGGTCGGATCGATCAGCGCGACCAGCACGTTGACATCGAGCAAGAACGTCAAGGAGCCTCGTCGCGCAACCCGTTGACGATCTCAAGGGTGATACGGGCCTTATCGTTGCTTACCGGCAACAGCGGAACGCCGTTCCGTTCAGCCTGCAGGGCCGGCCGGCGCAAGGATTGCCGAGCGAGGTCGGAGACAACAGCGCCGATGGTCCGACCCTGCTCTTCGGCCAAGGCTCTGATGGCGGCAAGCACGTCGTCGTCAATCGCCAAAGTGGTTCGCATCAGGAGGCCTTCCTCTGTCAGCAAACATCACGCATCAGATGTGGCCCGTAAGCAGCAGACTACTTACACCACCTCGTCCGGCCGAAGCACGCAAGGATGCGCCCCACTGCCATCTTCGATCTGCAAGGTCGCGTGACTGATGCTGAAATGCTCCCGCAGTTCCTCGCAGGCATGACGAAGCAGGTCGTCGTCGACGGTCGCGCCCGGCCGCACCAGGTGCGCGGTCAAAGCGGTTTCGGTCGTGCTCATGCCCCAGATGTGCAAGTCGTGGACCTCGACCACATCCGGCAGGCCGCGCAGGAACGCCAGCACCTTTGTCTGATCGACACCTGGCGGCACGGCATCGAGGGCAAGGTTGGTCGAGTCCCGCAGCAGCGACCACGTGCCGACGACGATCACGGCGCTGATCACCAGGCTGATCGCCGGATCGAGCCAGAACCAACCCGTCCATAGGATGACGCCTCCCGCGACGACGACGCCAAGCGCCACGAGCGCATCCGACGCCATGTGCATGAATGCGCCCTTGATGTTCAGGTCGCCCTTGCGACCGGACATGAACAGCAAGGCGGTCACGCCGTTGATCACGATACCGATTGCCGCCACGACCATGATGACGGTGCCACCGGACGGCTCGGGGTGCATCAAGCGCCTGATCCCTTCCCAGGCGATCCCGCCCGTCACCACCAGCAGCACGACAGCGTTGCCGAGGGCCGCGAGGATCGACGACCGGCGCAGCCCGTAGGTGTAGCGCCCGCTGGGCCGGCGCCTGCCGAGCACCGACGCCAGCCACGCGGCGCCTAGGCCTAGCACATCGCCAAGGTTGTGACCGGCATCGGCCAGCAGGGCGAGCGAGTGCGCGACGACGCCGTAGAACGCTTCGCCGAGGACGTAGGCCAGATTGAGGGCGATGCCGATGGCGAACGCATTGCCGAAATTGGCCGGTGCGTGATGGTGCCCGCCCGGGCCGTGCCCGTGGCCGTGATCGTGACCCTCATGGCCGGGGGCTGCGTGTTCTTCAGGGACATGGGACTGCGCGGACATGGACGGGTCTGGGTCTCGGCTTTTCGCGTGAGGTCAGTCCTCGATAACTCACCAACGACCCGCAGGACACCGGGAAACACCGCATCCCAAACAGCTTGACCGATCGAGTTGTGCATCGCAGCATCCTTTCTCCGGGATCGGGAGCCTCATCTGCATGCAAAACGGCGATGGTGCGCGCCTCGCAGTCGATATCGGCGGCACCTTCACCGACGTCGTGCTGGAGAATTGTGCTGGCCGTGTCACCGCCAAGGTGCTCACGACCACCAGCGAGCCGGAACTCGGTGTGATGCGGGGCATCCGCGTCGTGCTCGAGCGCGCAGGGCTGGCACCGCCCGCCATCGGCCTGCTCGTGCACGGCACCACACTCGCGACCAACGCCATCGTGGAACGCAAGGGCGCGCGCACCGCGCTGGTGACGACGGACGGATTTCGTGACAGCTTGGAAATGGCCTACGAGAACCGGTTCGACCAGTACGACGTGTTCATCGACCGCCCCGAGCCGCTGGTTCCGCGATATCTCCGCTTCACCGTTCCGGAGCGGATCGACGCCAAAGGGGCGGTGCGCACCCGGCTCGACGAGGCGGCACTCGGGGCGATCGTGCCGGCGCTGCGGCACCATGCCATCGAGAGCGTCGCCATCGGCTTCCTGCACAGCTACGCCAACCCCGCCCATGAAGAACTTGCGCGGCAGCGGCTGCGGCGCGCGATGCCGGAACTCGCGATCACCCTCTCGTCGGAGGTCTGCCCGGAGGCCCGCGAGTACGAGCGTTTCTCCACCGCGTGCGCCAACGCGTACGTGCAGCCGCGCATCGCCACCTACCTGGACGCGCTGCAGCGCACGTTGCGCGACGACGGTTTCGCCTGCCCCCTGCTGCTCATCACCTCCGGCGGCGGCCTGACCACGCTGGAGACCGCGATCCGCTTCCCGATCCGGCTGGTGGAATCCGGACCCGCCGGCGGCGCGATCCTGGCCAGCACCATCGCCTCCGAGGCCGGGCTCGATCGCGTGCTCTCCTTCGACATGGGCGGCACGACCGCGAAGATCTGCCTGATCGACGATGCCGAACCCCAGCACGCCCGCCACTTCGAGGTCGATCGCCGTTATCGCTTCCTGAAGGGGAGCGGGCTGCCGGTGCGCGTTCCGGTGATCGAGATGGTGGAGATCGGCGCCGGCGGGGGCTCGCTCGCGTCGGTCGATGCGCTGCGGCGGATCACCGTCGGCCCTGAGAGCGCCGGGGCGGAGCCGGGGCCGGCCTGCTACGGCCGCGGCGGGACGGCGCCGACCGTGACGGATGCCAACCTGCTGCTCGGACGCATAGACCCGACGCGTTTCGCCGGCGGCAGCATCGCCCTTAGCGCCGGCCGCGCCGGCGACGCGCTGGAGGAAGCGATCGGGGCGCCGCTCGGCCTCGCACCCGCCCTCGCGGCCTTCGGTGTCAGCGAGGTGGTGGAGGAGAACATGGCGAATGCGGCCCGCGTGCACGCCGTGGAACGCGGCAAGGATCTGACCGACCGGACGCTCGTCGCGTTCGGCGGCGGCGCGCCGCTGCACGCCGCGCGATTGGCCGAGAAGCTCGGCATCCGCGCGGTGCTTGTCCCGCGCGGCGCCGGGGTGGGTTCGGCGATCGGCTTCCTGCGCGCGCCCATCGCCTTCGAGGTGGCGCGTACGTACGTCGTGCGGCTTTCGGCGTTCGCCGCCGAGGCGGCGAACGATCTGCTTGCGGCGATGGGGGAGGAGGCGGCGGGCGCGGTGCGCCTGGCCGCTCCGGACGCGACGGTGCACGAGATGCGAAGCGCGGATATGCGCTACGCGGGTCAGGGCCACGAAATTACCGTGCGATTGCCGTCGGGCCGCTTCGCCCCCGCCGATGCCGCCGCGTTGCGCGCCGCCTTCACCGATGCCTACGAAGCGATGTTCGGCCGCACCATCCCCGACCTCGACGTAGAGGTCGTCAACTGGACGGTGCGCGCGTCTGCCGGGTCTGTGCCGCCGCCGCGCGAAGCGCCGCTGCCGGATACGGGCGACGAGGCGGTGCCGGCCGGCAGCCGGACACTGTTCGACCCTGTTGTCGCCGAGTTCCGGGTCGTTCCGGTCTATCTCCGCGACGCGCTCCGCCCCGGCATGAAGATCGCCGGTCCCGCGATCATCGCCGAGGACGAGACAACCACGATCGTCACCGCCGCGTTCGATGCCGCGCTGACCTCGTCCGGAGCGATCTTGCTGACAGCGGCGGACCGCGCATGAACAAGACCCTGCCGCCCGACGACCCGCGCGCCGAGATCGCGTTCCAGGTCATGTGGAACCGCCTCATCGCCGTCGTGGAGGAGCAGGCGCAGACCCTGGTGCGCACGGCTTTCGGCACCGCGACGCGGGAGGCGGGCGATCTCTCCGCCGGCGTGTACGACACCGCCGGACGCATGCTCGCGCAGGCGGTGACCGGCACGCCCGGCCACGTCAACTCGATGGCCAAGTCGGTCGGCCACGTGCTCGCCAAGTTTCCGCTCGGCGGCATGGCGCCGGGGGACGTCTACATCACCAACGATCCCTGGCTCGGCACCGGGCACCTCAACGATATCGTCGTGGTGACGCCGGCGTTTCGCGGCGCACAACCGATCGGGCTGTTCGCGTGCACGCTGCATGTCGTCGACATCGGCGGGCGGGGGATCACCGGCGAAGCGCGGCAGGTGTTCGAGGAGGGGCTGCGGCTTCCGGTGCTCAAGCTGGTCGATCGCGGCCGCATGGATCGGGCGCTGCTGGAAGTCGTGCAGGCCAACGTCCGTGAGCCGGTGCAGGTGATCGGTGACATCTATTCGGAGGTCGCCTGCAACGAGATCGGCTGCTGCCGGCTGCTGACCATGCTCGACGAATACAAGCTGCCGAGCGCCGACGCGCTGGGCGAGCGCATCCTGGCGCGCTCGCACGCGGCGAGCCTGGACGCCATCGCGCGGCTGCCCTTCGGCACCTACCGCAACAGCATGACGGTGGACGGGCTGGAAGCGCCCATCGAGATCCACGCCGCGCTCAGCATCGGCGCGGACGGCATCGACGTGGACTTCGCCGGCACGGGCGGCCTGTCGCGCTACGGCATCAACGTGCCGCTCTGCTACACCGAGGCCTACACGAGTTTCGGGGTGAAATGCATCGTGGCG
>JAABUQ010010513.1_pt1 | contig 12099 bp, 9 predicted proteins | sample 5560001 | NCBI WGS metagenome assembly JAABUQ01 (sample SAMN10711888, study PRJNA513371) | rock metagenome | isolation source: Antarctica rocks | place: Antarctica: Victoria Land, Finger Mt nord | collected 2015-12-18
CGAGCCGGTGCCTGAGTCTTGGATTATTGAAGACGAGGTTTCGCTGGGAGAACTCAGCCGGAACACTGATGCCCCGTGGCCGCTGATTGTCCGTCCCGCGTATACATTGGGCGGCACGGGCGGCGGCATCGCGCGCACGCCGCAGCAATTGCGGGAGATCGGCAAAGGGGGCTTGATGCTCTCCCCCCGGCATCAGGTGATGGTGGAGCGTTACCTGTCCGGCTGGAAAGAGATTGAATATGAAGTGATGCGCGACAGCGCGGACACGTGCATTACGGTCTGCAACATGGAGAACTTTGACCCGATGGGCATGCACACGGGCGACTCCATTGTGGTCGCGCCCAGCCAGACCCTGTCCGACAAAGAGTATCAGATGCTCCGTTCCGCCGCCCTCAAGATCATCCGGGCACTGGGGATTGAAGGCGGCTGCAATGTGCAGATGGCCCTTGACCCCCACTCTTTTGACTACTATATCATAGAAGTCAACCCACGCGTGTCGCGGTCATCGGCCCTGGCGAGCAAAGCGACGGGCTACCCGATTGCCCGTGTCGCGTCCAAGATTGCGGTCGGCCTGCGCCTGGACGAAATCCCCAACGCGGTGACGCAAAAAACATTGGCGTGTTTTGAGCCGGCGTTGGATTACATTATCGTCAAGATACCGCGCTGGCCGTTTGACAAGTTCACCCTCGCCGACCGCCGGATTACCACGCAGATGAAAGCGACCGGCGAGGTGATGGCGATAGACCGGACGTTTGAGGGCGCGCTCTTGAAGGCTATTCGCTCGCTGGAGATTGGGCAGACGGGCCTGCGCCCCAAACGCGGCGACGCCCTGTCGGAGATGGAGCTGGAGTCGGGCTTGTCGGCGGCGACGGACGAGCGCCTGTTCCTGATTGGGGAAGCATTCCACCGGGGCATGGGGGTCTCGGAAGTGGCGGCACTGACCGGCGTTGACCCCTGGTTCCTCACCAAAATCCAGCGCCTGGTCGCCCGCGAGGACGCCCTGCGCGCGTCCGCCCCGCGCTTTCATGGAGGGAATACGCCCGATGCCGACGCTTTGGCAATGCTGTGCGAGGCCCGCAGACTGGGCTTTTCCAGCCGTCATCTGGCTGACCTGCTCGGCGTCAAAGAGGCACTCGTGCGCGGCTGGTGCGCCGACATGGGCCTGGCGCCGTCGTACAAGATGGTGGACACATGCGCGGCAGAGTTTGAGGCCGCCACCCCTTACTTTTATTCGTGCTGGGAAGACGAAAGCGAAGGCTAGGGAGTACCTCATGACAGACAACCTCTCGCCCCTGGTCGCCGTCGTTATGGGCAGCAAGTCGGACTGGGACACCATGCGGCATTCCCGCGACATACTCACGGAGTTCGGGGTCGCCCATATGAGCAAGATTGTGAGCGCCCACCGCACGCCGGACTTGCTGGCGCAGTTTGCCCAAGGGGCGGAAAGTGCGGGCCTGCGCGTGATTGTTGCCGGGGCGGGCGGGGCGGCCCATCTGCCCGGCATGGTGGCGGCGCAGACCCTGGTTCCCGTATTGGGCGTTCCTGTCCAGAGCCATGCGCTGAGCGGGCACGACTCGCTGCTGTCTATCGTGCAGATGCCCGGCGGCGTTCCCGTGGGCACGCTTGCCATCGGCAAGGCCGGGGCGATCAATGCCGCGCTGCTCGCCGTCGCTATTCTGGCGGGCACCGACCCAGCCCTGCGCGAACAGCTGCGCGAGTGGCGGCACAGACAGACCGAACGTGTTTTGCAGGACACTCTGCCATGACCCGCAACACTTCACCCATCCTGCCGGGGGCGGCGATTGGCGTGCTGGGCAGCGGGCAGTTGGGCCGCATGTTCGCGCTGGCCGCGCGTCGGTGCGGCTACCGTGTCCACACCTACTCGCCGGACAGTGACACGCCCACCGGGCAGGTGTCCGACGTGGAGATCGTGGGCGGCTACGACGACCTGGACGCGGTGCGCGCATTCGCCCGCGACGTGTCGGCAGTGACCTTTGAGTTTGAAAACGTGCCTGCGGCCACGGCCAATGCCTGCATGGAGATGGTGCCTGTTCACCCTGATGGGCATGTCCTGCATGTCGCGCAGAACCGGCTGCGGGAAAAGACGTTTTTGGCTCAGGCGGGCATCCCGTGCGCCCCGTTCCGTCATGTCACGACGCTGCGCCAACTGCATGATGCGCTGGACGCGCTGGGCTGCCCCGCCGTGCTGAAAACGGCAGGCTTCGGCTATGACGGCAAGGGGCAGGTGACGATTGACGCCCCCACTGATGCCGACGCCGCGTGGGAAACACTGGGCGGGCAGGAGTGCGTGCTGGAAGCGTTTGTCGCGTTTGAGCGCGAGGTGTCGCTGGTGGCTGTCCGGGGCGGGGACGGCGCATTTGCCCAGTATGGCCTGATCCAAAACGCCCATGTGCGCCATATCTTAGACACCAGCGTCTGTCCCGCCAGCATTGCGCCAGCGATTGAGGCCGAGGCCGAGCGCATGGCCCGCGCTGTTTTAGAGCAGCTGAACGTGGTGGGCGTCCTGTGCATAGAGTTCTTTTTGACGCAGGATGGGCGGCTATTAGTCAACGAATTAGCCCCGCGCCCCCACAACTCCGGGCACCTGACGATGGATGCCCACGCGACAAGCCAGTTTGAGCAGCAACTGCGGGCCGTGTGCGGCCTGCCCCTGGGTTCCACGGAGCGCCTGGTCCCCGCCGCCGCCATGTGCAACCTGCTGGGCGACTTGTGGGAGGGCGGCCCGCCGGATTGGCCCCGCGCGTTCGCCCTGCCCAACGTCGCTGTCCATCTGTACGGCAAAGAAGAGGCCCGTCCGGGACGCAAGATGGGGCACCTCACCGCCCATGCGCCCACTCCCGAAGCCGCCGAAGCGCTCGCCCGCAAGGCCCGCGCCGCACTCCATCCCCTATTATGACAAACCCAAACACTGCCCTTGTCACCGGCGCGTCGCGCGGCATCGGACGCGCCATTGCCCTGCGCCTTGCTTCGGACGGCTTCCGCGTCGGCGTCCACTATAACGCCAATCACCAGGCCGCTCAGCAGACTTTGGCCGCGCTTGCAGGCACGGGCCACGTCCTGCTGCCCGCCGACCTGGCCGACCCTGCCGCTGTTGAGCCGCTGGCCGTCCGTGCCTTGGAATTATTAGACGGACGGGTGGACGTGTTTGTTCACAACGCGGGCATTTATCTTCCCTCTGCCGTTATGGAAATAGCGTCGCTGGATGCATGGCGCCGCGCGCTGCAAACGCAGATGCAGGTCAACTTTTGGGCCGGGGCGGATTTGTCGTTTCTGCTGGCGAAACCGATGGCTCTGGCGGGGTGGGGGCGCATCATCCATATCTCCAGCCGGGCCGGCCTGCGGGGCGAAGCAAAAAACTCCGGCTATGGGGCAAGCAAGGCCGCGCAGGTCAACCTGGTGCGGTCACTGGCGATGGAACTCGCCCCACACAAGATTGGCTGCTTCGCTGTCGCGCCGGGCTGGACGGAGACCGACATGGCCGCCGACGCGCTGGCCGAGCGCGGCGAGGCCATCCGCGCTTCCATTCCCCTGGGGCGCGCAGCGTCCCCCGACGATATTGCCCATCTGGTCGGCTACTTGGTGACCGAAGGGGCGGATTATCTGTCGGGCAACACGATTGATGTCAACGGGGCGTCCTATATTCACTAGACCGCCCAGGCCCTGCGGCGGCAGGAGTTTCGCTTCGCCGTCGCCAACTTCTTTCCACAAACCTTCGGAACTCAGCAAAGGAACTTGGCAGTATGGCTAATAGTAACGGCGGCGCGAAAAGCGCCTTGATCGTGTGGGGCGGCTGGGACGGGCACGAGCCGCGCCTGGTCGCCGGATTGTTTGAGGACGCATTGACACAGCGCGGCTTTCAGGTGGAGGTCGCGGACACATTGGATGCGTTCTTGGATGAGGACAAGCTCCAATCGCTCTCGCTCCTTGTTCCCGTGTGGACGATGGGCACGATCACCAATGAACAATTGAAGCCAATTTTGAGTGCCGTGCAGGGCGGGGTGGGGCTGGCCGGGTGTCACGGCGGCATGTGCGACTCGTTCCGTGAAGCCACCGAATGGCAGTGGATGACGGGCGGGCAGTGGGTGGCGCACCCCGGCAACGATGGCCTGGAGTATCCCGTGCGCATCACAAACACAGACCACTTTATCACGCAGGGCGCGCCGCGCGAGTTCCATGTCAAAAGCGAGCAGTATTACCTGCACACGGACCCGTCCAACATCACCCTGGCCGTCACGCCGTTCCCCATCGCCGATGGCCCGCACGCCCCCAACGGCCCGTTTGACATGCCTGTTATTTGGACTCGCCTGTGGGGGCAGGGACGTGTCGCATACAATTCACTGGGGCACCACGCCGATGTTGTCGCGCAGCCGCCGGTTCTGTCCCTGATGACACGGGCGATGCTGTGGGCCGCTCGCGCCGAAGATGCCGCCTGAAAGATGTGCTGAAGCTGCTGAGAAAGCCCCCCCGCCCTGTTCCCCGCTATGGAGGCTTTGCGACTAGGGGCAAGTTTGGGGAGCCGGAGAGAGAGGATACCGTGACTATTTTCCCCTCTTATCTTAATCATGCTCCCCAAAATTGGGGCGGGGGGGCCTCTTTACGGCTTACGGGATTTACTTCTAACTTTACGCCTTGAGTTCACCTATGCTCACTCCTCGTCCTGCCCGCCCAATGCGTGTCCCGGCGGCGATTGCCCTTGTGTTTGCCGCCGTGAACTGTGGGCTTCCCGCCCAGGCCGCCGCGCGTCCTGCCCCGCGCGTGCGCCATTCCCCCACCATTGCCGCCAAGCCGCGCGCCATCCCCACGCCGCCCGGCTGGGTGCTCACCTTTGATGATGAGTTCAATTCGCCCGCGCTGAACACTGCCAAATGGACCGCAACCGACTGGGCCAGCACCATCAACGGCGAACATCAGGACTATGCGCCCGATGAGGTCTCCGTCCATGACGGCGCGCTGCGACTGGTCACCCGCAAGCGCAAGCGGGCAGGGCGCGAGTACACATCGGGCGAAGTGCGCAGCGTGGGCAAGTTTTCCCAGCTGTATGGACGCTTTGAGTTTCGCGCCCGCCTGCCGCAAACCCCCAGCACCTGGTCGGCGGAATATCTGATTGCCGAGAACGACCGCTGGCCGCCCGAAATAGACGTGGAAGAGTTTCTGGGCAAAGACCCCAACATTCTGCACATGACCACGCACTGGGCCACCCGTGCCGGGCACCACGAGGCCTTTCATACCCAGCGCGACGAGCCGGGTGTTGACTATACCCAATGGCACGTCTACACGGTGGAATGGGAGCCGGGCGTGGTGCGCTGGTTGATTGACGGCCATCTTTACGGCACCAGCGCCCCGTCAGCCAAACCCTACATTTCCCATGTGCCCATGTACCTTCGGATCAACACGGCCCTGGGCGGCTGGGCGAGCGATCCGGGCGCAGGCAGCGTCTGGCCGCAGTTCCACGATGTTGATTATGTACGCGTCTACCGGCGCCGCGCCTCGCCCCCGCCCGTCAACGCCGGGCCGGATCAGGAGCTTGCCGCCCCCGCGCGCACGGCCCGTTTGCAGGGCATCGCGTGCAATCCGATGGGGCCGCACACCGCTTCCTGGAGCCAGGTGGCCGGGCCGGGCCAGGCTGTTTTCAGCCGGCCGCACGCCCTCGCGACCGATGCCTCCTTTCCCCTGCCGGGCACATATCGCCTGCGCCTCACCGTGTCCGACGGGGCAGTGTCCGCCGACAACGACACCAACGTTCTGGTCAACTCTCCCCAGGATGTTTCCGTTCCGGCCCTCGCCGATGCCTACACGTTTGTCAACTCCGCGCATCCCGGCCTGCACGCCGAGGGCGGGGCGCAGGACTTGCTCCTCGGCGTCCGCCCGTCCGTGGAAGACACCCGCGACCAGATGCAGGCGTATCTGACATTTGATCTTTCCCACGCCCCCCACGCGTCGCATGCCACCCTGCGCCTTTACGGCGGGCAGGTGTACACCAGCTACCCCGAACCGATGCCGTGCGTTGTTCAGGCCGTGCCCAAGCCCCAGTGGGACGAGAAGTCCGGCCTTTGGGCCGAAGCCCCAACGCCGGCGCCGCAAACCGTGCCCTTTGTCCTCAGCGCCTTTCTCCACAACAGCACCGAACACTGGTACGAGGTTGATGTCACGCAGGCTGTGCAGGCCATGCAGGGGAGCGGCCAGACCCTCGCCGGCTTCGCCCTGCTGCCCGCCGCCCCCGGCGGACGCGACTCGGCTGTGTTCCATTCCCATGAGGACGCCGCCCACGCCCCCCATCTTGTTCTCACACCCTAAAAAGCAGCGCCGCGCCTTTGTTTCCCCGGCATCTTTTCGGCATTCCCACGGCGCTGCAACGGCGTACCAACGACGGAACAAACTGTTCCGTCGTTGGTACACGAGGGGCACAAGGGGGAAACACCTTTGCAAGCCCTGGGATAGCCGCCGGCTTGTCGCTTTCTCCTCCGGCGGCAAGCGATGCCCGCAGTGCGCCCCCTAAGCCGCTCCCCTCGGCCTCGGCTGCCACTGGCCCCGCTGAACGGCAGCCCGCACAAGAAGCGCCCCGGCCACCGTGCCCACCGTCAGAAGGACAATGCCCGCTTCCGGGCCAAACACGCCGCCGGTCAACAGGGAAGGCCCGGAAAAGTGGGCATGCAGCAGGGTGTGCGGGTCATGGGTGCCGGAGTCGGGACAGCCGTAAATCGGCCCTTCAAAGTAGTCCCAGGCCCAGTGGATGCCGATGGGAAGCCACCAGCGCCGTGTCAGCAGATACGCCGCGCCGAGCGGCAGCCCCGCCTCCAGGCAGATAAACAAAGGCCCTGCCAGCCGCTGCAAGGACGTTTCCCCCGGCGCAGGGTTCGCCAGATGCGCCAGGCCGAACAACAGGCTGGTTGCTGTCAAAGCCGCCCCGCTTCCCCAGCGGCCTTCCAGGGTTTGGAACAGATACCCCCGAAACAGCGTTTCCTCAAAAACAGCGACGAGCAATGAACTACGTCGCAGCAAGCTGCGAGGTATCAGAACGATTGCGGCGGTAAGCCGCCGCAGGGAAGTGGCCGCTTAGACGGCCACTGGAGTTAGACAAACAAGGGTACGGAGCAAGCTCCGAGGTATTGACATCCTGCATAGGAATAAATAAAAAGTAATTTCTTGACGTTGCCGTCCGAAGAAGACAGAAGCAGGCAGCTAACGGCAAGTGGGAGAGATACGCGCATGAACATCCGCCCGGCTTTGCTCCAATTGGGAGGTGAGGAACACTTTCAGGCTTACAAGCGTGAGTTTAATCGCCTGTACGACGCAACGCCGTTGTAGACGTACTCGGCAATCAAGTCTGGTTCGACGACAGTTCATGCCGGCACGTCTGCCACAAACGTGACGAAGAAGACCGCTCCGCTCGGCGCGAGCGCAACCTATGGTCACAGGAGCGGGCAGAGCATATTCCCTGGATTGCGGCTGCTCTCACCAGCCCGCAGACGGAGGTACGGCCCAACAACCATGATAAAATCAACCGACTGAACTACCTGCTGGCGATTGAAGGGGAATATTATGTCGTGGTGGCTGAAAAACACAGTGAGAGGGCGAACGTAGTGTGGTTCATTATGGCCTACCCAATCAAGCACCGCGACTGGGTTGAGTACCGCAAGGCAGGGCCATCGCTGTATGCCCCCAAAAAGAAGCAGGACGAGTAGTGATACTCGTCCTGTTTCTGCATTGCGCTATTCTGCCACAGCAACCCGTCTGGCGGCTATTACTTTGCACGGACACTGTCCGCTTTCCGGCTTAAAAGCTATCTCGCTTGCGCGAAACCCCGGCTGCCCGACTGCCCCCTGCAGGGTCTCCGTGGGTGGGCAAGTCTGTTATGGCATATTTCTCTTTTTTCTGCAATGTTTGCATCGGCCTGCGCATGACGAGCAACAAAACTGATGAGAATGCTACACGGGGTAGACGGTGGGCCAGCGAAAGGGGACGCCGTGCGCGGTGAGAACGGCTTGGAACGATTCCAGGTGCTTGGGGTCGGCACGGACGGCGCGGGGCGGGATGTTTTGCGCGAGGCAGTAACAGGCCAGCAGGCCCGCTGCCTCGCCGATGGCCCATTCCACGGGGTGCAGGCGGTACGCGCCGTTGGTGATATGGGTAACTGCTAAGTTCTTGCAGGCGGGGAGCAGGTTGTCCAGGCGAATGGGGAGCAGTGCGCCCAGCGGGATTTGGAACGGGTGGCAGCCGATGTCCACGAACGTGTCGCCATCGGTCGTGGGGTGCAGGTCGATACGGTAGCAGCCGATGCCGACGCTGTCGGGGTAGTCGCGTGCGGATGGGCGGAGGCCTGCGGCGATGTCTTGTTCCACCACGCGGGTTTCCCCTGCGATGCGGCGGGATTCGCGGACGTAGATGTGCTGGGCCAAACCGCTGGTCGTGCCGACGATGTCGGGGCGCAGCTTGAGGCCGGGGTAGCCTGCATCAGTGCCGCTGGGGTGGGGGGCCTCGGTTTGCAGCCAGTACAGCAGGGACAGGCTCAGGGCGGAGGCTTCGGCGAGGGCGTCAGGCACAGCGTTGAAGATGGCATGCCCTGCGCCTGAAGGATTTGTGTCGTTGAAGAGGGGCTGGAGCCAGTAGTCGTTCATGGGCCAGTTGACCAGGGAGAGTTCCGGGGCATCGGGGACAAACTGGCGTCGGGCGCGCAGCCGCCGGTAGTGCCAGAGTCCCTGGCGGCCCCAGACATAGTCGCCGTGCGGGGTGAACTCATCGGGGTCGTTGTTGGGGCCAAACAGGGAATGGGTGCGCGGGGCGTTGGTGAACGGGTGCAGGTCTGTCCAGCCGAGCAGGGGGCCGGGCCAAAACGAAGGGGTGTATGCGCGCCAAAAGTCATATGTGGCGGGCTTGTCAATGACGTGGTCTTCGCCGGGATGGTAGGACAGGGCGAAGCAATGGGTCACGCCCTGCTGGGCCTGGGGGCGGGCGGGGCCGGGGCGGGCGTGCGGCTCGCCGGTGTCGTCCCGGCTTTCGGCCCCGACCACGTATTCGGCCCCGGCAAGCGGCAGCAGGTCGCCGGTTTCGGTGGCATCCAGAACGAATGGGGCGGCGTATTCGCGGGTTTCGCCCGTCTCCAAAGAGAAAAGCAGGACACTGGCAACGCGGTCGTTTTGCACATGCGCGGCGGCGGGAACGTGGCGCGGGAGCAGAGTGACAAGTCCGCTGGAAACATGAGGGGCGAGCATGGCTTGCAGAACGGCGAGGGCGACGCGCGGCTCATGGCACAAGCGCGACACATAACCCAGACCGGGGTTGAGAAGCACATTTTCCCGCGCTGCGGCGGCGAGGGGAAAGTGGTCGCGGTAGTATTGGCGCACGTCTTCGCGGAACCTGCGGTACGAGCGCGTGCCGCCGTGGGTTTCAATCCACGGGTTTTCATCAGGCGGCACGGCCTGCGCAGTCAATTGGCCTCCGACCCAGCCCGTGGGGTCGGAAAGCAAAACATGGCGTCCGCTGCGCGCGGCGGCGAGGGCGGCAGCGACCCCGCCCACACCGGCGCCGCAGATGATTAAGTCAAAGTGTGTCATGGGGCGATTGTACCTGTCGTGTGGGTGTCTCGCGGGAGCGCTGACGTAAGCACTCAAAGGCGAGAATGGCGGCGGCGGAAGCAGTGCCCAAAGCGTGGGCGTTTGCTCTGCCATAAGGGATGCGCAGGCGCAGGTCGGCCTGCCCAGCAAACGAGCGTGTGATGCCGCGCTTTTCGCCGCCAATCAAGAGAAATAAGGGCTGTGTCAGGTCGGCATCATAAAGGGAGACCGTGCCCAACGCGGCTTCATCGGCGCAGGCAATCGCGAGGCCTCGTCCGCGGAAAAAGGCGGCAGCAGACTCGGCTGTTTCGGCAATCGCGGTGGGGATCATCTCTGACGCGCCCGCAGACGCCCGCGCGACCACGGCGGCGGCGGACATCCAGTTGCGGGGCCGCACGACCAGGCCATGCGCCCCCGCCGCCCACAGGCAGCGCACGGATTGGCCGAAGTTAAACGGGTCTTCCACGCCGTCAATCATGGCGATGAACGCAGGCCCGAAACTTGGCAAAAGCGACTCTGGGGGCGCAAAGCGGCGCGGGCCGACACGCGCGGCAACTCCGCCGTGTGTTTTTCCCTGCATCAGCGTATCCATGTCGGGGGCAGCCAGGCGCTGAACGGGGATGTTTCGGACGCGGGCGCTGTGCTCCAAAGCGCGGACAGAGGCATCATGCTTGCCGTCACGCAGCAGCAGCGCGCTGACTTCGCGGCTGCCGGAGCGCAGGACTGCCTGCACGGAAATATGGCCCTCCAGCAGAGCCTGGTCGGCAGGGAGCGAAGTGGGTTCCATTGGGGGAGATAATACCCGGCGGGGGCAGGCAAAAAAAGGGCCGCGACCTAAAAGCCGCAGCCAAAGAGAGGGGATGAGCAATGGGAGGCTTCGCAGCCTCAAGCCACAACCGGGAGTATGAAGCGCGCGTGTTAAGCCAGTATTAACCCAGGGTTAAGTTTCGGTAAACAGACAACAAGAGCGTTTTTGCAGTTTATTATCAGCCTGGCAGGTGCATGGCAGGGGCAGGGCGAATAAACCCTCAGCGGAGGGCAATGGAAACGATATGAAAAAAGCGCTGATTACAGGCATCACCGGGCAGGACGGGTCATACCTGGCCGAACTGCTGTTAGCAAAAGGGTATGAAGTCCACGGCATTATCCGGCGCGCATCCACGTTCAATACAACGCGCATTCAAGGCATTTACGAAGACCCGCACATCAATGGCGTTCATTTGTTTCTGCACTACGGGGACCTTGCCGACTCGACCAATCTCATCAAGCTGCTGTACCGTATTCAGCCGGACGAGGTGTACCACCTGGCCGCGCAGACCCATGTGCGCGTCAGCTTTGACATTCCCGAATATACGGGGGACATCACGGGCCTGGGCACGATTCGCCTGCTGGAAGCCATCCGCGAAACCGGCGTCCCATCCAAGTTTTACCAGGCCGGCAGTTCCGAGATGTACGGCAAAGTGCAGGCCGTGCCCCAGACCGAGACAACGCCGTTTTATCCCCGCTCGCCTTATGGGGCTGCAAAATTATACGCGCATTGGGTAACAATCAACTACCGCGAGTCTTACGGACTGTTCGCCTGCAACGGTATCTTGTTCAACCACGAGTCGCCGCGCCGAGGGGAGACCTTTGTCACCCGCAAGATCACGCGGGCGGTGGCGCATATCCAGGCGGGTTTGCAGAACAAGCTGTTTTTGGGCAATCTCGACGCGCAGCGGGACTGGGGCTATGCCAAAGAATATGTGGAGGCGATGTGGCTAATGCTGCAGCAGGACGCGCCGGACGATTATGTGGTGGCGACCGGCCAGACGCATTCCGTGCAGGAGTTTCTGGAAGCCGCCTTCAGCCATGTGGGGCTGGACTGGCGCGAATATGTCGCCATCGACCCAAAATACTATCGTCCTGCCGAAGTGGATTTGCTGGTCGGGGACGCCTCCAAAGCCAAGGAAAAACTCGGCTGGCAGCCGCAGACGAGGTTCTCTGACCTGGTCAAACTGATGGTGGATGAAGATATTGCCCTTCTCAAGCGTCAAAATACGCGGCCCGTTTATGTTCTCTATTAGTGAGGCGGCATACAATGTCTTAAAACTTACCTATTTAGGGAACAAAGATAGCGAGAAAACCCTCTAAGATCAGCAACGTAAGGCCGATTCTGCGGCCATAATAGGGTTGTACGGGAGACACACAGAGCCAAATGGCTTGGTCATGCTGTGCACCTGTTTTGTTGTGATCTCGCAAAGGGTTTGTCAAAGCATCTATGGTTCCCTTAAGAAAGAGCAAACGCGGAAGCCGTCCACCGTCTGTTTCCGAGGTTGTCATAGGGGGGAAAAAGCGCCTCCGCTTGTGGGAAAACCCCAGGCAGGAAGGCCCTGTCAGAACGCCTCGCGTGGGCATGCAGCGAGCGCAGCGTGCGTGCGACATTGTGATCTGCCTGCTCCTGCTTGTCCTGTTCCTCCCCCTCTTCCTGATCATCGCCCTCTGCGTCCGATTGGACAGCCCAGGCTCCATCCTCTTTATCCAAAAACGC
>JAABUQ010010514.1_pt1 | contig 12098 bp, 9 predicted proteins | sample 5560001 | NCBI WGS metagenome assembly JAABUQ01 (sample SAMN10711888, study PRJNA513371) | rock metagenome | isolation source: Antarctica rocks | place: Antarctica: Victoria Land, Finger Mt nord | collected 2015-12-18
ATGTCGGGAGCGGGCGGGGCGATCACGCGGGGCACGGGTGCCGATCGCGCGGCTGGCGCGGGCGTGGGGACGAGACTCGCAGACTGTGCCGGTGGCGCGGCGGTTCGGGGCATGGCGGCGGGTAGCGCTGGGTGGTGCCCCGCGACCCAGGCTCCACCGCCCGCCAGAAGCGCCATCGCCGCAGCGACGGCAAAGACGCTTCCCCGCGGCTTGGCCAGGCGCGACCGGCCGATGCGCGCGTCGATGGAACCCAGGCCGGGCGTCGGGTCGATCGGCGAAGCGGGCTGCGGAGAAGCTGGGGCGACCGATGCGAGGAGCGGCTCCGGCTTCGTCTGCGGTCTCTGCGGTGCAGGTCCGGTGAGCGGCGGTGGGCGCACTAGAGCGTCGGCGGCGATCGGCGGGTCGGTATGGCCGGACGGCGGCGTCGGTGCAATCGCAGGCGGCGGCGCGACGGGAGCGGACCTCGGCTCCGTCTGGGCCGCTGCAGGCCTGGTCGCCATCGGAGGATTGACGGGCGTCTCTTCCGCTACAAGCGGCTCGGCGCTCGCCGACCAGGGCATCAACGGCGGCGCGCGCTCCGCGTCGTCGCGCGCGGCGGCCTGCAGCGCGACCTCCTCGTCGAACTCGGCGAGCAGCGACGACTTTCGTTGGCGAGGGCGGTTCGGAAACAACGACATGCGTCGGCGGTCCTTTCCGCAAGCGTTATCATACCATCCGTCTTCCCCCGCGCGCGATCAAGCAACAACCTGCGTCAGGACGGGAAGGTCCGCCATCAACCGCCACCCCAGCCGCTCCCCCGCGTGGAACGGCACCACCCCCGCCACTTTGGCGGGGACGACCACATCGCCCCGTGTCAGCGTCACGGATCCTTCATTCAACGGCAATCCATAGAAGCGCGCGCCATGCTCGCTCGCGAACGCCTCGAAGCGGTCGAGCGCGCCTTCCGCCTCGAACACCGCCAGGTAGCTTTCGAGCGCATGGGGGGCGTTGAAGATGCCCGCGCACCCGCACGCGGACTCCTTCGCGTCCACCGGGTGCGGCGCGCTGTCGGTGCCCAGAAAGAATTTCGGTGATCCCGATACCGCCGCCGCGCGCACCGCCAAGCGGTGCCGCTCACGCTTGAGCACCGGCAGGCAATACGCGTGCGGGCGCAGGCCACCCGCGAACAGCGCGTTGCGGTTGAGGTGGAGGTGTTGCGGCGTGATCGTCGCCGCCACCCTCGCGTCGGCTCCCGCCACGAATTGCGCGGCGTCCGCGGTGGTGATGTGCTCGAGCACGACGCGCAGCGCGGGAAAGTCGGCGAGCAAGGGCGCGAGCACCCGGTCGAGGAACACCGCCTCGCGATCGAACATGTCCACCGCCGGGTCGGTCACCTCGCCATGCAGCAGCAACGGCATGCCGACCCGCTGCATCGCCTCGAGCACCGGGCGGAGTCGGGCGAGGTCGGTGACACCGTGCGCAGAGTTGGTGGTCGCGTTCGCGGGGTACAGCTTGCACGCGGTGAACACGCCCTCGCCATGCCCGCGCACGATCTCGTCCGCGTCCGCGCCGTCGGTGAGGTAGCACGTCATCAGTGGCTCGAACGATGCGCCCTCGGGCAGCGCGGCGAGGATGCGCGCGCGATAGGCGCGCGCGGCGGCGACGGTGGTGATCGGCGGCGAGAGGTTGGGCATGACGATCGCGCGCGCGAACTGGCGCGCGGTGTAGGGCGTGACCGCCTCGCACATGGCACCGTCGCGCAGGTGGACGTGCCAGTCGTCGGGGCGGCGGATGGTCAGGGCTTCCGGTTGCATGGCGGGGTGCTTACTTCGGCGAGATGACCGGAACCACCCTCCCTGGCCGCGCGGTGCTGCGCCTGTCGGGCGACGACCCGCGCGGGTTCCTGCAGGGACTGGTGACCAACGACACCGCCGCGCTCGCGCCCGACCAGCCGCTATGGGCGGGGTTGCTGACGCCGCAGGGCAAGGCGCTGTTCGACTTCGTTATGTGGGCGGACGGGGACACCGTGCTGCTCGATTGCGAAGCGGCGCAGGCGGACGCGCTCGCCCGCCGTCTGTCGCTCTACCGCCTGCGCCGCGCGGTCACGATCGAGCGGACCGCGCTCGCCGTGCATTGGTCGCGCGATCCGGGGCACGGCGTTCCCGATCCACGGCTCGCCGCGCTGGGATGGCGCTGGCTCGGCGAAGCGGGTGAGCCGTCGGGGAACTGGCTGGCGCACCGCCTGTCGCTCGGCGTGACGGAGGGGGTCGCCGAACTCGGCCAGGACAAGACGCTGTGGCTGGAGGCGAACGCGCGCGAACTCGGCGGGGTCAGCTTCACTAAAGGCTGTTACGTCGGCCAGGAGAACACCGCGCGGATGCACCATCGCGCCAAGGTCAACCGGCGGCTGGTCGTCGCGCCGATCGGCCCGGAAACGGATCGCACGCGGGCGGTATATCCGGCGCTGGGGCTGATGGTAGAACAGCGCCGGGTAGAGGCGCTGGGCGACGCGATCGTGCCGGCGTGGCTGACGGAGGTTCTGAGCGACGCTTAGTGCCGTCGCATCGCACGCCGCTCGGTTTCGCCGACCAACCAGTCGCCGATGACCTTCGTCCCGACTGCTCCGTCAGGCTGGCGATAATTAAGGGTAAAGGCGCACCAATAGGCTCGGCGGAACTCCCGGCCGAGATTACGACGGTCCCGCGCCGGATGGCAGGTCAGATCTGTTACGCTCGTCACCATCGTCCTCGGCGGCAGCTCATAGCCGGGCGCATCGAAACCGGACCAGGCGCGTGAGACACCCGTAGCGGTTAAACCCGTCTTGCCCGTCGCGCATCCCGCCAACGCCAACGCCAACGCCAACGCCAACGCCAACGCCAACGGGGCGAACAGGACTGCGCGTCCTTTCACCGCCCCACCGCCGTGTACGCGAACCCCGCGCGCTCCACCTCCGCGCGATCGTACACGTTGCGCAGGTCAACCAGCACCGGCGCGTTCATCGCCGCCTTCAGCCGGGGCAGGTCGAGCGCGCGGAACACGTCCCATTCGGTGACGATCGCCACCGCGTCCGCGCCCGTCGCCGCCTCGTACGCGTCCGCGCAATAGGTGAGGTCGGGCATCATCGCGCGCGCCGCCTCCGTCCCCTCGGGGTCGAACGCGCGCACGGTGACGCCCGCGTCGTGGAGCGACTGCACGATCGCGAGGCTCGGCGCGTCGCGCATGTCGTCGGTATTGGGCTTGAACGTCAGCCCCAGCAGCGCGACCGTCTTGCCTTTCGCGTCGCCGTTCAGCGCGGCCATGACCTTGCGCCCCATCGCGCGTTTGCGCGCGTCGTTGGCCTTGACGACCGCCTCGACGATCCGCACCGGCGCGCCCGCGTCCTCGGCGGTCTTGAGCAGCGCCAGCGTGTCCTTGGGAAAGCACGACCCGCCATAGCCCGGCCCGGCGTGGAGGAATTTGCGGCCGATGCGATTGTCGAGTCCGATCCCCCGGCTGACGTCCTTCACGTCCGCGCCCACCGCCTCGCACAGGTCGGCGATCTCGTTGATGAAGGTGATCTTGGTCGCGAGGAACGCATTGGCGGCGTATTTGGTCAGCTCGGCGGTGCGGCGGCTGGTGAACAGGATCGGGCTCTCGCCGAGGTAGAGCGGGCGATAGACCTCGCGCATTACGCCCTGCGCGCGCGCGTCCTGGGTGCCGATGACGATCCGGTCGGGGCGTTTGAAGTCGCCGATCGCGGCCCCTTCGCGCAGGAACTCGGGATTGGAGACGACCGCGAACTCCACGTCGGCGCGCGTTTCGCGCAGCAGCGCCTCGACCCGGTCGCCGGTGCCGACGGGAACGGTGGACTTGGTGACCACCACCAGCGGCCCGGTCGCGGCGCGCGCGATCTCCTGCGTAGCGGCGAAGACATAGGACAGGTCGGCATGACCATCGCCGCGCCGCGAGGGTGTACCGACACCGATGAACACCGCGTCAGCGCCCGCGACCGCGACCGCGAGGTCACCGGTGAACGACAACCGCCCGGCCGCGACATTGGCGGCGACCAGCGCCTCGAGTCCCGGCTCATAGATCGGCATGCGTCCGGCCTGGAGCGCGGCGATCTTGCCGGCGTCCTTGTCGACGCAGACCACTTGATGCCCGAAGTCGGAAAAACATGCCCCCGAGACCAGGCCGACATAGCCCGATCCCACCATCGCGATACGCATTGAAGCCCCCACTGTCCCGAACGTCGCGGCGTCATACCGCGCGCACGCGCGAATGCCAGCGTTCCACGTTGGCGACGCGGGTGGACCACACCACGCGGGCGGGACATCGGCGCGCGACCGTGATCATCGGCTCCCCAACGAAAAGGGAGGCCGACTTGCGCCGACCTCCCCCAATCGTTGTAGCCGAATGGCTGACGCTTACTGGCCCGCGCCAGCTCCCGGACCGTACATGATCTCCACGCGGCGGTTCTGCACCTCGCGGACACCATCGGCGGTCTGCACACGCAGATGGCCGGGATCCTCGCCGAACGCCTGCGTCTGGATCACGCCGTCGGGAATGCCATGACCGGCCATGTAGGCACGGACCGAGGCGGCGCGACGCTGCGACAGGCCGACATTGTAGCGGGGCGTACCCGACGTGTCGGTGAAGCCCGCCAGCATGACCTGCGCATTGCCGCAGTTCGCATATTGCGACACGGCATTGTCGAGGATTGACGCGGCCTCCGGGGTGACGTCCGACTTGTTCCATTCGAAGAACACGATGAACGGACCGGGCGCGCAAACCGGCGGCGGCGGCGGCGGCGCAGCCTGCGGCGGTGGCGCGGGCGGCTCGGCAACGACCGGCGGCGGCGGCGGCGCGGGCGGCTCGCCGAAGTTGTACGCGATGCCGCCCAGAATGCTGTGCGAGCGGAAGCGACCGGTATAGTTCGCGTTGGTGACACTCACCAACCGGACCTTGTCGACGTTGAAGAAACGATACTTCAGCGAGACGTCCAGATGCGGCCCGAGCGGCGCACGAACGCCGGCGATGCCCTGATACGCGAAACGCGTGTCCGAGTCGTCGATCGCATAACCATAGCTGGTGATGCCGATCCGCTCCTTGACGCGCGCCACTCCGGCACCACCACCGACGAAACCCTGGATTTCGTCATCGGCACCGAAGTCGAGCAGACCGTTGAGCATGAAGCTCAACGCCGAGCTGCGACCGCCAGCATAGTTGAACGTGCCCGGCGTCGAGGATCCCAACGTGCCGTTCGCGTTGAAGAACGCGGTGTTCAGCGAATTTCGATAGCCGTCGACATACGCCTGACGATAGCCGACCTCGGCCTCGACGCGGAACCCGCCAAAGTCATAGCCGACATTTCCGTCGCCATCGAAACCGTATTTGTGGTTGAGCACGGACGCGTTCGGCGTCGTCCCGATGTCGAAATGTATATCCTCGATGATCATCGCACCGAAATCGCCACCCACATAGAATTGCTTATCACGAGCAAGTGTGGGCGAGGCGAGAGCAGTGGAGGCGAGCGCCAAGGCAACGGCGAGCTTCCGCATAAAAACCCCTTTCTTGTTTGTCACGAAGGACAGCCCGAACCCCCTAGCTAAAGCTCTGTTCCACCGCAAGCCGTCGAATCCCGCGTTGTGTTGCCCAAAAGGCACGACCAGCCGTGAAACCAACACCGAATTACCGCTTCCACAGTCAAACTCTAATCCTGCGTTAGTTCCCGATGACCCCGTGCCCCCGCAGCGCGCCAAGTATCGCCTCGATCGCCGCGCGACTCTCGGTATCGACCACGCCCCCGCCATTCGGACCGGCGATCGCGGCGCGGCGCGGGCCGAGTTGCACGCTCGGCTCCCACCGCCCGCCACGCCAGCGCGCGACCGCGCCGTCCGCCACGCTCCACACCGCCAGCCCCTCGCGCGGCGACACGAAGCGCCATCCGCCGGCCGTCCAGCCCGCAATCGCGTTGGCGTGCCCCGCCCAAGTGCCGGTCGGCGCGGGGCCGGCCACCCAGGCCTGCCCCGCCAGCGGCGACGCGGGCGGCGCGTTCACCCCCACCGCTTCCACCCCCGCGCCGAGCACCAAGTCGATCAACGCCAGCGCCTCGTTGTGGAACAGCTCCTTTTGCGCCTGCCCCGCCGCCAGCATCGGCAGCCCCAGCCGATCCGTCACGTCCGTCATCGTCATCCTCCCACCATCAACATCGCCGCAGGCGACTCGCCATGCGTGCCCAGCTGGCGCACCGCGACCACGCCGGCCGCGAGGTCCCCCGCGCCGAGCATCGTCTCGGGCGTGTCCACCACCCGGTCCTCGCCGTTCACCGTCACCCGGTATCGCTCCGCTTCCTCGCCCAGCGGCGCGTCCACGCCGTCGATCCAGCGCCACCCCATCCGGCTCCGCCGCGTCCACGTCAGCCGCGCGGTACCGTCGCCGAACGGGGTCGACGTCAGCGCCACCGGCGCGGGCGGGCGCACCGACGGGCCCGTTATCGGGGCGCTCGCCACCACCGCCGCGTCGCGGTCGCCGACCCCCGTCGCCATCACCCTGATCTCGCCGCCCAGCGCCGCCGCGCCCACGTCGATCATCACCGCCGCGTCGGCCGCGACCGTCACGAAGCGGCTCCCGGCTCCCGCCGCCGCGCCGGCGCTGCCTCGCCGCCCGCGCAGCAATCGCGCGAGTCGCCAGCGCGTGTCGCTAAACTGCACCGCGCGCCCGAACTGGATCAGCTCGTCGCCGACCAGCGCGACGTTCGCGCCCGCGTCGAGCGCGCGGTCGTCCGCTCCCGCCAACGCCATTCCCGCATGCGCCAGCTCGACCTCGACCACGTTCACCTCGTCGAACAGCGCCGCGGAACCGGCCGGGAGCGCCGTGACGAGCGTGCCCATCGTCGCGGGCGCGGCGGTGCTCCCCGCCTCCGTCCACCGCTCGCCGCCATCGGTCGACCAGAGCAGCGCCGCGCGCCGCCACCCACCTTCCGTTCCCGCCGCGAACACCGCGATGCGCGGCTGGTCGAGCAGCGCGTCGCCCAGCGGCGGCAGTTCCGCCACTTGCAGCAACGTCCGCCCCGCGACCAGGTCGGGCGCGCGCAGCACGCGCCCGGCGCTGCTCGCGACCGGCGGCATCGGCGCGGGCACCAGCGGCACCAGCGTCAGCGCGACCGTCATCGCCTCCAGCGTGGTGTCGATCACCCGCCACGTTCCCGCCTCGCCCGCGACCTGCACCGTGTCCCCCGGCGCGACGCGCAGCGCCGCCAACCCGGTCGTCACCCGCCGCGTGCCGCGCGTCGCCTCCGCGCGGGTCAGCGCCGCTTCCGCCACCGCCTTGGCCGCGCCCGCGTCGAGCGCGGCGGGCAGCTCGATACGCTGTTCGCCCTCCCCAGCGCCCGGCCGCCGCGCGCGCTGCACCCCCGCCTGCCAGTCGCGCGCGGGGTCGTAATGCGTGACGGTAACGGTGCGGGGCACTGTGTCGACCGCGGGCAGCTTGCGCGCGTGCCGCTCGCCCGCGCCCTTCGCCGCGACGCCCGCATCGTCGACCGTCGCGATCGGCGCGGCGTCGGTCCGCAGCTCAAGCGCGTCGCCGACCGGCGCCCACCAGCCGCCGCTCGCCTGCGCCAGCACGTCCAGCACCTCGCGCGCGCCGCCATAGGCGCTGAACCCGCCCAGCGTCATCGCCACCCCGCCGTCGCGGACCCGCCCGCCGCCGACCTCCGCCGCGATCTCGCCCACCGTCGGCGCGGCGGCGTCCGCGATCAGCTCGAAGCTGAGCGACGGTATCCGGTTGCCGAAGTCGGCGAGCTGCAGCTGTTCGAACACCACATAGGCGGTGCCGCGATGCGCGGGCCACTCGCCCTCCGCCGAGGCGAGAAGCGCGTCCACCGCCTGATCCTCGTCGCCCGGATGGAGCCGGAACGCGCCCAGCGCGCTTTTCCAGTCGCCCGCCGCGCCGCGCAACAGCTTGCCGTCCGCCCAGACGCGCCCGATGCCGACCACTCGCCGGGCCGACAGCGCCACCGCGAACGAGGCGGCATAGCTGTAGGTCGCCACCGACGGCTGGCCCTTGGCGTGCGAGGTGGCGCGGCTTTCGAGGAGGTCGGTCGACCAGATCACGCTGCCCGCGACCCGCATCGTCCCGAACAGCAGCGGCAGCGGCGTGCCATAGGACGAGGTCTGCACCCGCAGCTCGGACAGGCGCGGTCCCTCGCGCCCCTTGGGGCGGAACAGCACGTCGCGATCCACCGCCTGCCCGATCAGGCCGCCCAGCGCCGCCCCGATCGGCCCGCCGATCGCGCCGCCCACGGCGGTGAGGACGAGTGTCGCCATGTGGGTAACTCCTAGCTTCCGTCATGCCGGACTTGTTCCGGCATCCACCGTGGTGCGCCCGTGCGCCGCGCGATTACGCGGACACCGGTGGACCCCGGCACAAGCCTGTCCTGAGCTTCGCCGAAGGGGCCGGGGTGACGGACGCTGGCTGCTGCTTATCCGACCTTACATTGGCTGAGAGACAGCCAGACATGCTCAAGCCACACTTCGCCACGCGCCCAGCAGCGGCCACGGCATCACCCCCGGCCGCTCCACCACGCGGCGCAGGCCGGCGTCGGCGTGGATCACCCCGTGCGCGCTGGCGAGGACCAGGTGCAGCTGCCCCGGCCCGGCCGCGAACAACAGCACGTCGCCCGGCGCGACCGCGTCGACCCGCGCCAGCCGCGCATCGAGCAGCGCCATCACCCGCTCCGGCACCCCGCCGCGCAGCGCGTAGCCATCGGGCGCATCCGCCTCCAACGCCCAGGCGACCAGCCCCACGCAGTCCAACCCGAACCGGGGATCGCGCCCGCCCAGCCGAAACTTCGCGCCCAGCGCCTCGTGAGCGCGAACCTCCGCCCGCGTCATGCGCCGGGATACCGGGTCAGCAGGTCGATGCCCGGCAGGAACGGCTCGCCCCGGAAGTTCAGCGCATTGCCGAACCGCGCGGCGCAGGTGGCGAGCGACTTGTCGCAGCCCTCGATCAGCTCGACCAGCGCACCCGGCTCGACCGTGAACACCGGCGCGCGGCGCAGCACCACCGTCGCGCCGTCCGAGCGCGACACCGCGCTCTCCAGCCCGCCATTCGCACCCCCGAACCAGCGCAGCACGCCGCCATAAGCGTCGGCCGACGGCTCCGCCGCGTCCATCGTCAGTTCGCGCCCCTCGGCGGCAAGCACCCGCGCGAACCGCCGCCGCGCCGCCATCGGTACGCGGCAGCGCCGGTCGCCCAGCTCCGCGCGGCATTCGGCGCTGGTGTCCTCGGTAGCCGGGCGCGCGAGCGCCGCCGCGACGCCGCGCAGCTCGGCGGTGAACGCGCCGTCGTGGGTCTCCACCGCGCCGATCGTTCCCTCGCCCAGCGGCACCGGTGCGCCCGCGCCGGTCCAGTCGGCCGCGAACAGCACCACCCGCGCGCCGTCCCAGCGCCCCGCGACCAGGTCCGCCTCGTTCAGCGCCGCGCCGGTCAGCGCGCCCGCGACGTCCATCGTCTCCGCGTCCAGCCCGCCGCCGCGCGTCACCGCCGACGGCGTCATCCCCGGTGCGGCGCGATAGAGAACGCCGTCGATGGTGAGGTCGCGGTCGTGCCCGGTCAGCCCCACCGCCACCCCGTCCCGCCGCTCCACCCGCCAGCACAAAGCTGGCGTGGTGAGTTCGTCATCGAGCCAGGTCATATCCTTCTCCCCTTCCTTCTAGGGAGGGGCTAGGGGTGGGTAACGGCGACAAGAGGTTCGATGCCCCTTGTCGCCGCTGCTCCACGCACCACCGCGGCTGTCGCCGCGTACCCACCCCCGACCCCTCCCTTGCAGGGAGGGGAGCGGCCCTAGACTTCCCTGACTTCCACCAGCGGCACGCTCGCCGCGCGCCCCGCGCCGAAGGTCGCCGCGCTGACGCTCAGCCGGTCCTCCGCGAACCGGACCGGCACGTCGAACGCGAAGTCCGCGCGCACCTCCACCCCGGCGGCGGGCGCGGCGTCGAGCAGCACTTGCCCGCCCGCCTCCAGCGTCCACGCCTGCGTGGCGACGCCGCCGACGCGCACCGCGACGCTCCCCGCTATCGGGCGCGTAATCCTGCGTCGCTGGTCGCCATACGCCTTCGCCAGCGCGAACCGTCGCGTCGAGCCATCCCCGACGCCAAGCAGCTCGTCGCTCCCTTCCGCGTCGAACGGATCGCGCAAGCGGAACGCCCGCGCCGGTCCCATTCGCGCGCGGAAGAACGCCAGCAGCACCGCGATATCCGCCTCGCTCCTGATGCCCGGCCCCGCGTCATAGCTGGTCCGCGCCTCCGCCCAGGCGGCGCTGCGCTGTTCGCCGCCGCCCGCGCCGGTCACGATCGCGGTGGAGAAAGCGGGCGTCACCTCCACCTCGCGCCCCAGCGCGAGCGGAAACATCACGTCGTCGAACGCCTGCATCTCGTCCTCTCCTTGCCAATGCACGAACCCGTCGCGGATCACCTGCGGCAGCGCCCAGACGAACACCCCCGCCACGCCGCGCGCCCGCGCCGCATCGGCGGCCGCGTCGATCAGCGCCCAGTGCGCGCGATCCTCCGCGCGGAGCACGAAGCCCGACAGGTAATGCTGCCGCTCCACGGGATAGCCCAGCCGCTCACCCGCCGCCGCCACCCCCCGCGCGGTCGCGTCGGTGTCGCCCGCCGTCACCCAGTCGTAATCCTCCAACTGGAGCACGTCGAACACCGGCGACGCCCAGCCGAGCGGCAGGTTCGCGCGCCGCACCTCCGGCACATGCGGGTCGAGCACGCCGGGCAGATACGTCAGCAGATGGCACACGCACTCCGGTGCCGCCTCGCGCGCGGCCGCCACCAGCGCCGCCGTCGCCGCCGCCAGGCACGCGCCCGCCCGGTCCAGCGTCGCGCGCTGGTCCGCGTTCAGCACGCCGCGCACGCTCGCCACCGGCACCGGCGCGAACGCGGCGATAGCATTGGGGTCGTACCAGCACGGGGTCCCGTCCGCGCGCACCCACCACCACGGCTCGCCGACCTGAAACTTCGCGGCCAAGCCCGCCTCGACCGCGATGCCGAGGAACGCGGTCGCCACCGCGCCCAGATATGCCATTGCCCCCGCGCAAGCCGGGCTGAGCAGGGTCGAAGGCGGCACCCACCCGGTCAGCGCGGGCGATCCGTCCGCCGCGCGCTGTTTCCACGCCGCCGGGCAGTAGGCGTCGAACAGCTCGAACGACACCGACCAGATCACGTCATAGCCGAGCGCCTTTGCCCGCCGCGCGAAGTCGCGATGCCACGCCGCGCACGCGACGTTGAGCACCGCGCCCTCGGTGGTCGCCAGCCCGTCCGCGAGCCGGGCGTGGTGGCTCATGCCGACATAATGGACGATGCTCCCGCGATAGCCGAGCTGGAGCATGTTCCGCAGCACGCGCGCGGGCGTCAGATTGTAGCAATCGTCATAGCCGTTCGCGATGCCCAGCGCGTGCGGGGGCACCACCGCCTCGCCGATCGCCAGCACCGCGCCCGGCCCGTCGCACACCAGCTCGGTCAGCTCGACCCACGCCTCGACCGGCGTCGCCAGCGGTGCCGCCGTCGCGGCGTAGCCGTCGGGGACCAGCGACACGAACATGCGGTCGACATCCCCCGCCCACACCGGGTCCGCCTCGCCCGGCAGCAGGAACCCGCCGTCGAGCGTCGCGAAGTCGAGACTCACGCGCGCATCGGTCGGCGATCCCTCGGCATAGTTCCACAACCGCACATACCAGGCGCGGGGAGTGCCCGCAGCGTCCCGCCCTTCCACCGTCAGCACCGGGCCGTTCACGGCGTCGAGCGCGCGCACTCCGGCAGACCGCCACCGAAAGCTCAACCGGCACCGCCGAAAGTCGCGCGCGGTCTCGTACGCGAGCAGCGGATGGTCCCACCGATCCTCCGCCTCCCAGATCAGCCCCGCGAGGTCGTCCTGCCGGTAGAACGCGCAGTCGACGCGGAGCGCGTCCGGCGCGGGGGTCGTCACCGCCGCCATCATCGGCCGCGGGAAATTAACCGTCCAGAACCGCGCGTCGAACCGCGACACGAACCCTTCCGCCTGCCCGTTGCGGGCGGCGGTTAGCCAATACGTCATGCTTCTCTCTCTCCCCTTCAGGGGAGAGGGCCGGGGAG
>JAABUQ010010515.1_pt1 | contig 12098 bp, 11 predicted proteins | sample 5560001 | NCBI WGS metagenome assembly JAABUQ01 (sample SAMN10711888, study PRJNA513371) | rock metagenome | isolation source: Antarctica rocks | place: Antarctica: Victoria Land, Finger Mt nord | collected 2015-12-18
TGCCTAAGCCGTTTGTTGATCAGAACTTTGAATTCTACGAACGTACACTCAGGGGGACGAAGGAATTAAAGCCGCGTTGGAAGCGGTGCGTGGCCGCAACAGACAGTGAACTCGGGGAGGCGCTCGGCCGCAAATACGTCGAGAAAACATTCGGGGAACAAGGCAAGGAGCGCACGCTGCAGATGGTGCACGAGATTGAGTACGAAATGGGCAAGGATCTCGAATCACTTACCTGGATGAGCCCCCAAACCAAGCAGCAGGCCCTAGTGAAGCTGCGGGCAGTGACAAACAAGATCGGCTACCCGGATAGGTGGCGTGACTACTCCGCGGTTGATGTTAAGCCGGATGATTACTTCGGAAACTGGTACCGAGCGAATGAGTTCGAGCACCGGCGCGAACTGGACAAGATCGGCAAACCTGTCGATCGCAGCGAGTGGGAAATGACTCCTCCCACAGTAAACGCCTACTACGAACCTACCCAAAACAACATCAACTTTCCGGCGGGCATTCTGCAGCCGCCCTTCTACTCGAACAAGGCAGACGACGCGGTGAATTACGGAGCTGCTGGAGCTGTTGTAGGCCACGAGCTGACACACGGCTTTGACGATGAGGGCCGCCAGTTCGATGCGGAAGGAAATCTTAAGGACTGGTGGCAGAAGAGCGACGAAGAACAGTTTGAAAAATTGACGCAGTGCGTGGTGGGCGAGTACGGGAGTTTCAGTCCTGTATCGGGTATTGAGTTAAACGGCCGGCTGACGCTGGGCGAGAACACGGCTGATAACGGCGGAGTCCGTTTAGCTTACATGGCTCTGATGGACGATCTAGCGAAGAAGAGCATTCCGCCAAGCGAGAAGACGAATGGACTCTCGGAAGCGCAGCAGTTCTTTGTAGGTTATGGGCAGGACTGGTGTGAGAGCTCCCGCCCGGAGATGGCACGTTACTTAGCGCAGGTAGATCCGCACTCGCCAGGCCACTTTCGCGCGAATGGTGTTCTCAAAAACATGCCGGAATTTAGCCATGCATTCTCGTGCAAACCAGGGAACGCGATGTATGTTGCGAATGGTAAAGGCTGCAGAGTCTGGTAACTGTCCGCGCGTGAATGAATGAGATGAACAACGACCCGAAAGACAATCCACTGCTCATTGAGGGATTTCCCATCCAGTTTGACCAGGTGAGAGCGGAACACATAGAGCCTGCAATCGGCGTGCTGCTCGCGCAAATGACGAAGTGTCTCGCCGGCCTGGGCGGCGCGCGTGTAGAAAGGACCTACGACAATGTGCTGCTTGGCCTCGACACGATGACGGAACCGCTCGACTTCGCGATGTCGATCGTCAGGCATCTCGAGTCGGTCGCTACCTATCCCGCGCTTCGTGCGGCGTTTAATGCTATTCAAGGCCCTGTCAGCCAGTTCTACAGTTCGATTCCACTCGACCGGCCGCTCTGGGAAGCAGTGAAAGCTGTGGAGCAGAGTGCGGCGAGCGCGGAGCTTTCGCCTGTCCACCGCCGCTTTCTTCAGAAGACGGTGAAGGGGTTCCGTCGAGCCGGTGCAGACCTCAATGATCAGGATAAGCATAAGCTCGAAGAAATCGATGTAGCGCTTACGCAGGCCACGACGAAGTTCTCGCAGAACGTGCTGGATGCGACGAACGCTTATGAACTTGTAATCACAGACCAATCAAAGCTGGCCGGATTGCCCGAATCCGCTCTGATGGCAGCGAGCGAGAGCGCGAAAGCGAAGGGCAGGGAAGGCTGGCGGTTCACCCTGCAGGCGCCGAGTTACGTAGCCGCCATCACTTACCTTGACGATCGCACGATTCGGCAGCAACTCTGGGACGCATCGAACCAGCGCGCCACATCCGGTCAGTTCGACAATCGTTCGCTCATCACTGAAATCCTGCGCCTGCGTCGCGAGAAAGCCCGCCTGCTCGGTTACCGCGACTTTGCCGATCTCGTGCTTGAAGAGCGTATGGCAAAGAGCGGTGCCGACGCCCAGGCGTTTCTCGACGATCTTTACTCGAAGACCAAGCCTCATTTTGACCAGGAGAACGAAAGCCTGGCGAAGCTTGGAAGGGAACTGGGGTACGAAATTATTCGTCCCTGGGATGTGAGTTATCTATCTGAAAGGCAGCGGCGCGCCTTGTACGATTTCGATGAGGAGGAGCTTCGTCCGTACTTCGAGCTGGATCGCGTCGTCGCGGGAATGTTCGACATTTTCAGTCGCATACTGGGAATCAAAGTAAGGGAAGAGCTACCCGTGCCCGCTTGGGATCCGGCAGTCAAATACTACCGGGTCGAAGATGCCTCTTCGAGAATCCTGCTAGGGAGCTTCTACACGGATTGGTTTCCACGCGAAAACAAACGAGGCGGCGCGTGGATGGATTCGCTTCTTACCGGGAACCCCGACGAAGGCCGTCCTCATGTAGGGCTCATAGCAGGCAACTTGACGCCACCTGTCGGCGCTACCCCCGCCCTGTTGACCCATCGCGAAGTAGAGACGATCTTTCATGAGTTCGGCCATCTCCTTCACCACACCCTGAGCCGCGTGCCGGTACGTTCGCTCGCTGGCGCCAGCGTGCCGTGGGACTTCGTGGAACTACCCTCGCAGATCATGGAAAATTGGACCATGGAGCAGGAGGCGCTCCATCTCTTTGCCCGCGAGTACCAGACCGGTGAGGCGATCCCGGATGAGTTATTTGAGAAGATGCGCCGCGCCCGGACCTTTCGCAGCGCCAATCTGCAGATGCGGCAGCTAGGCCTTGGCACGGTCGATCTGAAGCTTCATCGTGAGTTCGATCCAGAAGGTGGAGAAGATGTGATGGAGTATGCGCGTGACATCGCTGTGAGGTTTACGCCCGCTACGCTCCCGGCCGACTACGGCATGCTCGCGAGTTTCACACATTTGTTTTCCAGTCCCGTCGCGTATGGCGCCGGCTATTACTCCTACAAGTGGGCCGAGGTGCTTGACGCCGACGCTTTTACCCGTTTTCGCCGGGAAGGCATATTCAATGCCGAAACGGGTAGCGCCTATCGGCGTCACATACTCGAGCAGGGCGATGCAGATGATCCTGTTGAGCTCTATCGAAGATTTATGGGACGCGATCCGGATGCAAAAGCTCTTCTTGAGCGCCTGGGGCTTCTCGGCGAGGTACCGGCGTAACCGTGGCGAGCGATAGCGACCAGCTTGACGAAGCAAAGGAGCGCATTGAGGAACTCGAAGAAGCGGTACGAGCCGCGCAGCACGAGCTGCAGTTCTTTGTGTACGCCGCCGGGCACGATCTGCAGCAGCCTCTACGCGCTATCGGCACTCACGCTCAACTGATCCAGCGCCAACACCCGCAGCATGAACGCACGCGTGAGTTTACCGGCGTGATTCTTGAAGGCGTCTCTCAGATGAACGCCTTGCTTACGGATCTCTTAACCTACTCGCGCTCGGGAAACTCCATCGAGCCAACATCTGTGAACCTGAAGGCTTCTCTGCAATGGGCATTGTTTAATCTCGCGAAAGCAATCGAGACTTCCGGGGCACAGGTGACGAGCGGCGAACTTCCTCAGGTCCTCGCCGATGAAAAGCAGATGGTGACAGTCTTCGAGAACCTGCTCAGTAATTCGATTAAGTTTCGCGGGGAGGCCATGCCTCGAGTTGATATTCAAGGCGAAACGGCCGATGGTTTTCACACTATTTCGATTACCGACAACGGCTGTGGCATCAAACCCGAATACCACGAGAAGGTTTTCGAGCCGTTCAAGCGGCTGCATGGAAGGGAGATTCCCGGCAGTGGATTGGGACTGTCGCTATGCGGCAAGATTATGCGTGCTCACAGCGGCAGCATCTGGGTTGAAAGCGACGGCGCTTCAGGTACGATCGCGCGATTCACCGTACCGGCTTGACCGGAATATTCTCGGCCGAAGCCGCGGCGTTGGTTCAATCGAACCCATCGTGGTGCAAATCAACCAGTTCGATATTTTGTTCATGCGCTGCATCCGTCCTGATCGCAATAACTTACGCATTGGCACTGCACGTGTAGAGAAAGGGCCGAAGCATGTTTCGCGATTCACTCTCGATGCTGGTCGCTTTTGCGCTGACACTGTTCGCGCTTAATCCGGCCCTCGACGCTCAATACTCGGGATCCGCCGATCCGCAAGCGGGTCAGTATCCCTCGATCACGCAGAGGCCCGATGCGGTTGCGCCTGAGCCGCCGTTAGGGACCGATTCTAGCCCCGATGCCCAGGCGAATCCTGAGCAGGACGCGGCAGCTGACGGGAAGCATGGAGTGGCGCGCATCAGCATCGTCCAAGGTGATGTGAACGTGAGGCGCGCCGATACTGGCGAATTGACCGCCGCGGTGTTGAATGCGCCTTTGGTGACTCAGGATCATTTGCAGACTGCCGAGGGCTCCCGGGCAGAGGTGGAGCTCGATTCGGCCACCATCGTGAGACTGGCGCCGAATACGGATGTCGGTTTCGCCGACCTCGAATACCACCGCTATCAGATTCAGCTCGGAGCCGGTAGCGTGATTTGCCGAGTCCTGCGTAATTCCGCTGTTTCGGTCGAGGTCGATACACCGAGCATCGGCTTCCGGCCTTCAGCCGAAGGTGAATTCCGGATTTCTGTACTCGACGACGGAACCACTCAGATCACCGCACGTTCCGGGCAAGGCGAAATATTCGGACCACGGGGTTCGCAGCCTCTACAGGCCGGCCAGACCTTGCTGATCAGGGGAGAGGCCAACGACCCGCAATTCCGTAACGTTGGTCAGGCAGCGCGCGATCAGTTTGATGACTGGAGCGCCGGGCGGGATCGCGAGCTGCTCGGATCGCAAAGTTACCGATACGTGAGTACGGATATCGCGGGTGCAGAGGATCTAGACAGATACGGTAACTGGGTTCCGTCGCAGTACGGTCAGGTTTGGGCTCCACAAGCGCAGATGGGAGGATGGTCTCCGTACAGCACCGGTCAGTGGAGCTGGGAAGATTACTACCGCTGGAGCTGGGTCGATTCCGAGCCTTGGGGCTGGGCGCCGTACCACTACGGCCGCTGGTTTCATAACGGAGGTTATGGCTGGTGCTGGCGGCCCGGGGCGATCCGGTCTTCTTACTTTTGGAGTCCTGCTCAGGTCGGGTTCTTTGGCTGGGGTGGATTCGGTGTGGGAATCGGTGGATTGGGCTGGTGCGCGTTGGCGCCTTTCGAAACCTTTCATCGCTGGTGGGGACCGGGATGGTATGGACACGGCAGGGACCGCTACGGGTATGGCGGGGGGCGGGGATTTAGACCCTACAGCAATTTCGCGAGGAATGCCGATATCGCGCGAACGTACCGCAATGCAGGCTACCGGGGGGGCGCAATGGTTGCGGGATACAACGGTTTCGGCGGACCGCATCAGCGATTTGCCCAGGCTACGCGTGCGCAGCTGACCAATGCGAACTCGTTTCGCGGCGGACAGATGCCGCTAGCGCCTTCTCGCGCCAGTTATCGTTTCTCGAATAGGACCGCAGTGGCGAACCCCAGGCTGGCCGTTGCGGCCCAGCGGCAGTTTTTTCAAAGCTCGCGCGTCGGCAATGCGGGGTTTCGCACCGGGCAGAACGGAGCGCCTCAGAACGGGGTCAACCGATTTTCAGCAAACCCTCCCGCAAACTCTGCCGTGGGCCGGAACCTAAACTCCTCAGGTCCCCAGATGCATAGTGTTCCTCCCAACATGCAGGGCGGCTTCAAGAATCGTGGGAACGCTCCCATGAGCCGGTCGGCCGCGAGCGGCTGGCAGCGTTTTGGAGATCCAGGCCGCGCTGGAGGAGCTCTTCGTCAAGGCTTCACTAGCGGCTCCGAGCAAGGCGGTTGGCATAACTTTGGGCAACCTCCGGGAACGGCAGGCACTACGCAGGGCCGTAACTTTCAGGGATGGAATGGAGGCCGCACGAGTGCCGCACCTTCTAACCGCTCGAACAGTCCAGCGACGCCGCGCGCCTATTCGCCCGGCTCTTCCGGTCAGCGTTTCAGCGGGCCCGCTTACAGCGCACCACGTTATAGCTCACCCGGTTTTAGCGCGCCGCGCTTCAGCCCGCCGAGTACGCATATGAGTAGCCCAAGTTTCAGCAGACCCTCAGGCGGCAGCTCATTCCACGGCAACGGTGGGGGTGGATCTTTCGGCAGCAGCGGTCATAGTGGCGGGTCCTTCGGCAGCGGCGGTAGTCACGGAGGCGCTTCCTCCGGTGGCGGCCATGGAGGCGGCGGGCACCACCGCTAACACGTTTTCCCTCAGCCGCTCTGGCTCAGATTGCAACGAGTTGGAGCGGCATTTTTTTTGGCAAAGACGATAAACCAGGTATTGTGGCTGAAGGTAGGATGCTGGCGAAAATCTTCACGCCTTACTCGTTCCTCCGTTCAATAAAGTGTGTGATTTGTGAACACTATGGACGAGGGGCTAGGTGTCTCGCCGCGAAGACCGCTTGAGGGATAGCTGATGATCATCGGACAGAAAATCACCGAACTCCACGAGCGCGGCTTTTGCGTGCTAAAGGCACACTTTCCGAAACCATTGGTTGAGGCGTGCCGAGAAGCCTTTTGGCCGACTCTCCTGGATTATCTGGATACACATTATGACCGCCCTAACCGCGGGCCTAATCGCCACTATCTCCCGGCGCCATTCGAGCCGCCATACTACGCTCCGGAGTTCTTCTTCGACAACGACGTGCTTAGCATGATTCGGGGCGTAATGGACGACAGAGCTGTGGCGGACCAATGGGGTTGTGATGTGCCGCTGCAAGGCTCAGAATACCAGCAGTTTCACGCCGATTATCAGCACCCGTTGTTTGCCGAAGCTCCGGAGCTGTCGTTACCACCCTATATCCTGAACGCCAGCTTTGGCCTAGTCCAGATTTCGTCTGCAAACGGTCCGATTGAAATCGCACCTGGCACGCACCGCATTTCCAGGAACGAAGCGGTCCGGGCAATTGAATCTACGAAAATTGAAACGGAGTCTATTTACCTGGAGATCGGCGACGTGCTCATTCGCCATCCTTGGGCCTTGCATAGAGGCACACCAAACAAGACCGCCGTGCCTCGTCCTCTCATGACCGTTCGGTATGTGCGCCGCTGGTACACGGACAGCAGTCGCGACGTTAACTCTATTCCACTCGCGGTCTGGCGGTCACTTACGCTGGAACAGCAAGCCGCAATGCGTTTTCCTCTTGGCGAATGACGAGCACCCTACTGGCGAACTAACTTCGGCCGGCGATCCGGTCGCTTTCCGGCCGCGCTTTCCCAACTGGACATCGCAGCATCGCTTTCGGCTGCCGCTCGAGAGCGCTCTCTTTCAGATGCAGTTCTCTAACCTGCATCGCGAGCCGGTAGACAAAACGGAGGTTCTGGTATTTCTCGACGATCCGGCTCCTGATCTGTTCCGTTTCGTCCGCTGCCAGCCAAAGCGACTCAACGCATGGGCGCACCATCGCGCCAAAGAACAACGCAAACGATACCACGGCCACGACCACGCGAGAGTTGATATGCCTTTTGAGGTTCTTCGTCATACTTGACCGCTCTACCTAATGGTCGAAGCAGACACTAGAGAATCGACATATAGCGCCGACAGGTTCGGCGTTATTTTTAGAAACCGGTAAAGCCGGCGCGCTCGAGCCCCCGTTGTGCTTCGGGATTCTTCATGAACGTGTCCCACACAAAACCAGTGCGCAGATTTTCCGCCATCAGCATCGAGATACCGGTATCGATTCCGATGACATCGGTGTCGTACCAGTTCGTCAGCGGATTGAAAGCATTTACAAATCCATACTGGCTCCAAGCCCGCGCACCGTAACGGCCGCGCATATTTCTCAGCACCCGCAGGGTTTCGGGCGGCATAAAGGGCAGGGAACCAGCCGGTGCGCTTGGCACAACAGTGCCATCGATGGGCCCCGTCTCAGGTGGTCCGCCCCACACGACGTAACCATATTCTGAGTCGGAGGCTGTGATACCCCACAGATCTTCGCTGTAGTCGGGAAACTTCTTCGAGAGTTCAATGCAGAACCGCCGGTGGACTTCGGTGGCGATGATCGAGTTTTTGAAATAGTCGATGAATTCGTCCTGCTTGCCCCGGAAGTCAAACCAGGCTTGCGAATACTGATGGATAAACAGCGGCGCGTAGGATCCGATGTAGCGCAGCCCCTCGTATTCGAAGGTCATGCGTTTCCACGCCTTCCAGGCGCCGATAGGCAGCGGATAGCGAACCGATCCGAGACCCAGGAGGTACATCATCATCAGTTCGCTGTAGTAGTCCCAGCGATACGGGAGAAACCCGCCCTCCGGCGACCAGCCATGCGGCAACAAGTCTGTATCTTCCGACAGCCAGGTCCATTCCACTCGGTTGAAGATGTCGGTCGCGAGCCGCGTGACCTGCGGACTTCGAAAGTGCTGCCGGCAGCTCAGGACTCCGCAAAGCAACAACGCGGTGTCGATGGATGAGATTTCGGAATCCCAGATGCGCTCACCGGTGCTTGCGCTCGCGAAATGGTAGAAGAAGCCTCGATGGTTCGGCATCTTTTCCCATAGGAAGCGCAGAGTCTTAATCACGCGTTCCCGTGCGTCTGAAGCGGAAACGTATCCGCGCTGCTCGCCGATACAAAGGGCGGTCAGACCGAACCCAGTCGCCGCTATACTGGCTACGGTCGAGTGATCCGTTGCCCGAACGTTGCAGCGGTCCTTGATGAGCCCAGTTTGCGGATGGGCCTGCTCCCAAAAGAATTGAAAATTGGCCTTTTCCATTTCTTCGAGCAGCTGATCATCTTCTTGGGAGAGATTGGCCACCGAGAACTCGGGAGAGACCCTTACCGGCTGCGTCGCCTGTCCGAATAAAGGAAGCGAAACGACCGCAGGGATAGCTGCAACACGGCTGAGAAATCCGGACAGAAGCTTCCGCCGCGATGAATGATTAAGCTCAATATTGGGCAGGCTCACAGATTCTTAAGCGAGAAACATGACCGCAAAACAAAAAGCCGCAGTATGGGTGAGCGCAGCGTTGATCGTTGGCATGGGTGTCGTGGGTTCAATCTTCATTATTCGACAACAGCATCCGCCGAGCCGTCCTATCCACTTGACCGGGGTCGTGCTGGCTGATGATAAAGACCCTCAAAAGCAAGCCCCCCTTGCGTACGCGACGATTATGGCGACTACCGGCACAGGCGACTTTCGAACAAAAAGCGACGCGTCCGGTCTGTTTCGGCTGACAATACCGAACGCGAGAAAGGCTTCCCCGGCAATCACTCTGAACTTCCAGGCAAGCAATTACGAGCAACGCGACCTGGCCGTCGCGGAATGGCGTCAGATTCAAATCGTGCGCCTGACACCCCTCGTGCGCAGCAAAACTGTCACGGCTATTCGGCCTATCTATAGCTTGACGAACGTCAAAGTCAGGTATTCCGAAAAGGCGTCACTCACCACGAACGTGGGCAGCGTCGTCAAGACTTTTGAAGCCGTCAATACCGGTAACATTCCCTGCAATTTAAAGGCGGCCTGCTCGCCGGATCACAAATGGAAAGCAAGTATCCGCGCGTTCACGCTAGAGGGGCAAGGCGGCGAGTTTCGTAACGTGAGATTGTCGTGCATAGCTGGCCCCTGTCCTTTCACCCAGATCGAATCGCAAGGCCCGATCGATAACGGCCGGAACTTTCGGGTGTCGGTCCGTAACTGGTCTGATACGACGACGTTCTTGCTGGAAGCGGAAGTGGCGCAGACCCGGATCATTGAGGTCGTCCGCGAATCGTTTCCAGCGTTGTTCGGATCAAGCATGAATTTCACGCTGCCGGCCACGGCGCAAGGTCCAAGCATTGAGGCAGACATGAACGGCCCGCACACCATCGTCTATCCATTGGGGCCTGACTTGATCCTTTCGTGGGCAGTTTGCACGGTAAAAGTCACGGCCGATCAGACAAAGCTTTTTCGATGTGATCTGAAACCGGAGTACCAGTTCAAGTAGCGGCACACTGCCAGGTGTCACTTTGTACCGAACTGATGTGCTACGGAATCGGCGATCGCGTCAAGGATTTGGGTTGACCTGCTCCATCTGCACACTTCTTCGATAGCAGGCGCGCTCATCAACGTGAGGCGACGGTGCAGGAGTAGTATCTTCAATTTGTCAAGAGCAACATCCACCACCGCTGCCCAAGCTTCAGGCTGCCAATATTCAGGTACGTTGGCAGCTCACCGCCTATCTCGCTAATCTCTGAGATCACACGTTTGCCATGTTCGATCAGATCAACTTCACCGCGGAGCAAAGGTGCATCGATCCAGTCAATCGTCATCACGTAGCAATCTCCTAGTTTGTCCAGTACGCGATGGCGTTTTCGTCATGAAGAATCGAGCGCGCGCGCCGAATAGTCGCTCCCAATCCCAACACGGTCGAACCCAAGTCTCGCTCCGGCCCGAACCGTTCCGAGTATCGGTGCATCTCTGCCGTGAACGCCCCGATTTGCTCGGTGAGCGTCAACGTAAGTCCTGGTTCGGGTGACGTCCCGGAGACCCAGCGGAGAACCACGCACACGTGAGCCTCCATGCTCCCCTCGGGCACGATCATGGCCACAAGGTCGCCGTCGAGAGTCCGAACCGGCTCGGGCACCACTAAAGAAGTCTTGCGCCGCAACGCCTCAAGCCACTGCATCTCCGAGCGCTGCTCCTCCGCGCTGCGCCCCCGCGTGGTCGCGACCCGAACCACGAACTGCTCTCCTGAAGTCGTGGCGATGCGGTATACAGCGTTGTTCTCGTACTTGCAGAAGAATCCGCTCGATCGCCCGTAGCCCGTAGCCCGTAGCGAGGCAGCAATGCGTCCACCACCTCCCCGAGGCGCGCCAGCCAACTGCCCGTCATAGAGAAGTCTTCGAAATGGCTTCACGCGCTTCGCTGTGCGGTGCCCTGCGGGACGGACACTCTTACGTCTCAGCTACGTCCACTTCGATATAACTTCCAGGCGTGATCGCGTTCACAGCATCTACGATCCGTTGAACGTGGAGGCGAAGTTGCGGCCATTGCTGCTGACCGAGCACGATGATTGCGATCCTGCGATACGCAAGATTTTGTTGATAGCGCAAATTTCTGTCAGTTGTTACGAACAGGCGAAAGCAGACCTCTTCCACTGCATCGAGCAGACCTCTTCCACTGCATCGAGCAGATCGCCATTTCTCAGCCTGTCCCATCCTGTTGCGATGCTGTGCGCACGGTGTGCCGATCGAGATGGGAACGGATGGGCACAGGCGTTCCCTGGTCAAACAAGATCAGCACCTAGGGAGCACAGGCAGGTTCCCTTTCAAAACTGTGTGCAGCGAAGGCAATAACTGCTTTTACCTGCTCACGGTCGAGAGACCGTCAAACCATTCCGTAATATCACCAATATTCGCGCCCGCTTCCAGGTTCTCGAAAATGGCGGGAACCGGCATACGTGTACCTCTTAACACCCAGGCGCCGCTTACCTTCCCTGGAATGCTTTCAACGGCAGGACATTGGGACCAGTCAAGTGATGGCACAATTCGATCTCCGTTTTTATCGTAGCTCCCTATTCACATCCAAGTCCGTCAAACCACTCAGCAACAATCTTCTCTAACCAACTTGCCCCTGCTGGTCCCAGGTCCCGGCGCTTCGGTAACCCCGGTTGCCGGCTCGGGGGAAACTGCCGCTTCCGCTATCCCACGTGAGAGCGCACTCCGTTTACGCGAATCCTGCCATGCGAGAAGTTCCCCTTTGTAGGCGTAAACGGTGTCTACCTTTGAGTGACGATGACGGTGAACTCGAAGCCCTTCGGCTTTCTTCCACCGTTGAACCGTCCGCACATCTCGCCCAAGAAAGGCGGCAATTTCTTTCCACGAACCCAGGCGTTCTTCGACGATCCGATCTGATGGCCTAAGCTCGGATGGCGATGACAATTCAGTCTTGATCCCCAAGAAAGTGTGTCCCATTATATGCGACCGATCTTCTTGCGTGAACGTGCAGCAAACTACGATGTCGTTAGCACGTTAATTGTCCGGTGTAATTAGCACGCTATCTGTCCGCTTTTGAAAAAGCGGCTGGAGACGCTTGGGATTTGGAAACAAGCCGAGCGATCACCGCCGCGGAACTGGAGCGGATG
>JAABUQ010010516.1_pt1 | contig 12098 bp, 12 predicted proteins | sample 5560001 | NCBI WGS metagenome assembly JAABUQ01 (sample SAMN10711888, study PRJNA513371) | rock metagenome | isolation source: Antarctica rocks | place: Antarctica: Victoria Land, Finger Mt nord | collected 2015-12-18
CGGCGTAACGATAGATACGGTACCGGCTTTGCTGGCATCAATCGTTGCCGCCGTGCGAACGCGGACAACGGTTCCCGGACGTAAATCCAGTTCGCTTCCCTTGCGAAAGACCCGGTACAGCATATGGTACGGGATGAAAATGTCCTTGATGGTGTCGGTCACCCCGGCCGTCGAAGCGCGGCCCGCCGTCATTTCATTTGTCCAGTGCGTTTGGGCCGAGCGGATGGGAAGCGCGCCGTAGTGCGGTAAATCAACTTTGTCGAAGTACACGTCGACGCTGCCCTCTACATCGGGACTTTGTGCGGCAACGGTCGTGACTATACGAAAACGTCCGGGCGTTCCGGCGGGCGCGACAGTCCGTCCGTTCAAGATCAGTGCATCTTTGAGATGTATGCGCGCGTAGTCGCCGGGCCGGGAGTAGCGCGAATTGACTGGATCATCCAGAACAAAGAACAAGCTCGAATCGAGCGGCAGCACTTCAGCGTTGGCGGGGAGGGGCGTTGGTGAAGCCGACGAGGTACTATGCGTTGAGGACTTTACGGTGGGCAGCGCCGAGCCCGTACTTCCGGCCGCCAGTGTAGCACTAGCAGCCAGCGCGAAAAACCAGGCGAACCACTTTAGCAAGGGCTTAGGAGGCCTTTTTCTCGGTAACTCCGGCGGACTCGCGTCTGGCTGCGGCGGCAGCAGCGCGCTTGCCTTCTTCAATAAGTTGCTTGACTTTTTGACCACCTTTTTGTCCGATCTGTTCATAGAAGTTTGGGCCGTAACGGTCGCGCGTCGCCTCGCCACCTTTCTTGCCACCCTTCTTACCGATTTGCTCGTAGAACGCGTGACCGTGGGCAAGTTTCGTCGCCTGACCGCCCTTGCGTCCTATATTTTCGTAGAATTCGGGGCCATACTTTTTTTTGACGGTCTCTCCGCCTTTTTGGCCCGCCTCGCGTACGGTCATCCCGCCCTCCTTCTTCGGTTGTGGTGTCGACATGTAATCCTCTTCTTGCGCCGTCCAAGAAGGACGGCAATCTAGTGCCTCATATACTTAACGCGAAACAGCCTCCGAAAGTTGGTAACGATTTGGTCAAGCCTTTGCTTGCGCTGCTTAGCGTCTTATTTTTTGCCGTCGCCGCTAGTCCGGCGCAAGAGCCGTACCAAACCATACAGATGCTCGAGGGCACGCGCTCTTTGGGCGGAGGGACGCTTTCCGCGTACCTAAACGGCAGCGACCCCGCTATTGCCGCTCGGGCCGCGCTTGCCATCGGGCGAAGCAAACAACCCGCCGGCGTCGCCTTACTGACGCCGCATCTGCGCGAGTCGGATGCCGGATTTCGGGCGATGGTTATCTACGCGCTTGGACTGATTGGAACGGGGGAAACAGCGCCGAAAATAACGTCGGCTTTGACGCATGATTCTGCCGCGGTCGTGCGCGTGGCCACCCTCGACGCGCTGGGGCGCTTTGAAGCGGGAAAAGCGTTGCCGGCCCGTTTAGAAGCTAACGCGTTCCGCGCTATCGTTTCAGTCCTGCACCGCGACAGCGACGCAATGGTACGCGCTCGCGCGGCGACGGCGCTCGAGGCGTTTCATACCGGGATCATGCAAGTCGTTGCGTCCAGAGAACTGGTAAGCGCATTTAAATCCGAGCGCTATCCAGATGTCCGCTGGCACATCATGTGGAGCGTCTTTCGGGGCTATGCCGTGCGCGTGCCGCGTCCAGTGCTTACCGCAGCCCTGCGCGACAAAAACGAAATCGTGCGGATTGAGGCCGTTCGCGCCTACGGCCGGCTGAAAAACAAGGACGCCGTCGCCGCTCTGCAGCCGTCGCTGCAAGATCCTTCCTGGCGCGTGGCCGAGCAAGCGGTAGAAACAATTAAGGCGTTAAGTGGTCAACCGCCCACGGAGCATCTGACGACGATCCCTCCCAACGTCCGGGTCCCACCGGCGTCCACGCAAGCGACGATGGACGTGCCCCCGTTACCCCGCCCCAGCCTGACCGGAAAACCCGCCGCGCCGAACCCATTGAACGTCCGCTTCGAGCCAAAACTGATCCCCGCCAGTCGGGCCATTATGAGCGGACCAATGAGTGGCCCGCACCCGGCGGTGCGCGTAACAACGACCAAAGGCACTTTCGTTTTAAAGCTCTACCCCGAATGGGCGCCGCTTACGGTCGCGAATTTCTTGAATTTGACGAACCGCGGCTACTATGATGGTTTACGCTGGTTTCGGATCGTTCCGGATTTCGTCGTTCAAACGGGTGATCCAAACGACAACGGCGAGGGCGATGCCGGTTACACCATCCCAGCTGAAGAGAATCCGATCGAGCAAGACAGCGGAGTCCTCTCCATGGGTTTAAATTATCAAGGCGATCATCCACTGCGAGACTCGGCCGGGACTCAATTTTACATAACGCTTTCACCGCAGCTTCACCTCAACCGGGACTTCACGGTCTTTGGCAGAGTGATTAGCGGATTTGACGTCCTTGGCCGTTTGGTGGAGTCAGATCGCATGACGAAAGTCGAACAAATCCCTGACACCAACGAATAGGACACAACAGCCTTGATAACACGCAACATGCCATCGCGCTGCATCGCTCGCACTACGGTGCTGACATTAGGGCTGGCTGCCTTCGGATGCAGTTCTCCAAATTCGGACGCATCGGCGGGACCCGCGGTCAATCTTCATTTGCCCTCGGGCTTCACTGCCACGATTATCGCGAAGGTTGACGGGGCGCGCGAGCTCACCGTTGCATCAAACGGCGATCTGTTTGTGGGTACCCACGGGACTCGGATCTTCGTTGTTCCCCAGGCGGAAGATGACGGCGGCGTGCGGGCGGCCCAGTCGTTTGTGAGCATCAACGATGCGCCGGTGGCTGGGGTTACTATTGCAAACGGCACCATGTATGCCGGCAGCCAATTCGCGGTCTGGCGCATTCCCTACAAGGTGGGCGATCGCAAAGCACAGGGAACGCCAGCAAAAATCGCCAGCGTGCGCACGAGCGGAGCCTCCAGCGATCACGTTACAACGTCCGTAGCGTATTCGGGCGGAGTCCTCTACGCAAGCGTTGGTTCATCATGCAACGTTTGCGATCCCGAACTCGATGCGACGCGCGCAACGATCCAGCAGATTCCGCATGGTAGCGGGAAAATGAGCCCAAAAGCAGTGCATATTCGCAATGCTATTGCCTTAGCGGTGAACCCGAACACCGCGTCCGTTTGGGCGGGCGTTGCCGGTCAGGACGAATTACAGCACGGGCACCCGTACGAAATTTTTGACCCCGTTACACTGCACTCCGGCGTCGGCGATTACGGCTGGCCTTATTGCTATGAAGACCGTCGCCCGACGAAACCGGGGCATAGCTGCGCCGCCGTCGTTATTCCGCGAGTCGTTTTCCCCGCGTACGAAACGCCGATTGGTGCGGCGATCTATCCCTCGCACACTACCGGTAAGCATGCCTTTCCGCAAAAGTACTTAGGCGGGGCCTTCGTATCGTTGCACGGCTCCTGGCATCAACCGCCCGTTCCGCCGCGCGTTGCGTTCGTTTCGTTGCGCGGTGACGCACCGGCCAAGCCCGTCAGCTGGACCGACCCCAACGTGCAGTGGTCGGAATTCATAGGGGGCTATCAAAACAGCGATGGAACCCGCACCGGCCGTCCCACCGGCGTCGCAATCGGCCCGCAAGGCGACCTTTTCGTGGCAGATGATGACAACGGAAACATCTACCGCATCCGCGCAACCCGTTAGCGTCCTCGCCGCGCACTGCAAGATGCGAGCCTTGACATAATCGATTACGAACTCAGATGAATGAGGGATTTGGCGCAAATCAAGAAGGCTCGATCAATCCTGGTGTCATCCTGAGCCTGTCGAAGGATGGAATTATCGAAATGCGCTGCTTCGACAAGCTCAGCATGACGTAATCGATTACAAGCTCCAGCAGGACATAATCGGTTAAAAGAGTTTTTTGCTGTCCAGCAAAATCGTTACCGGACCGTCGTTGATGGATTCGACCTGCATCGTCGCTCCGAATTTTCCGTACGCCACGATTAAGCCGTTGAGCTCAAGTTCCCGCCCGGTCAGTTCGTAGAGTTCCCTAGCCGGGCTTTCTCGCGCAGGCCAATGAACGAGGGCCGCCGGCCTCGGCGCGCATCACCGTGTAAGGTGAATTGCGAAACCAACAAGATGCTGCCTTTCGCATCCAGCACCGAGCGGTTCATCAGGCCCGCCGAAAAAAATGCGCAAGGCAGCCACTTTGCCGCCTATGGCCCTTACGTCTTCCCGCTCATCGTCAACGCCCACGCCCAGCAACACGAGAAGACCTGATTCGATGCTGCCGGTGACTTCGTCGCCCACGCGAACGCAAGCCCGGCTCACGCGCTGGACGACGGCACGCATGCTCGATTACCTCGCAAACATCGAGCGCAGTGCGAATACGGCGTTTTCCCTGCGCTCAGCTACCCGGCGGTAAAGGTACGTCGCCCAATGCGTGCCAAAAGGAATGTAAATGCGCACGCGATAGCCGTCCGCGACCAAAGCTCGCTGCATATCGGGACGCACTCCGTAGAGTAGTTGAAATTCAAACGCTTGTTTTGGGATACCCTTGCGTTGCGTAAAACGCTTCACCGCTTGCACGAGAATTGGATCGTGGGTAGCGATTCCCGGGTAATGGTCGGCGAGCAACAGTCGCTCGGCTAAACGGGCATATTGGCGCCGTATGGTGGGCATGTCTTTGTAGGCGATCGCCGGCGGTTCGTTGTATGCGCCTTTGCACAAGCGCACTCGCGCTCCCAGAACGATGGCTCGCTCGACGTCCCCGGGCGTACGCTTCAAATACGCTTGCAGCACCGGACCGACATTGTCATACTGCCCATAAAGTTTTTCGAAAACGCGCCACGTTGCTTGAGTTACCGCCGATCCTTCCATGTCTATGCGAACGAAGGGGTCTGCATTGCTCCTTGCATGCGCCAAGATAATTGCCAGATTATCGCTTGCCGCGGTTTCCGCCATCAATAACCCCAGAGCCGTTAATTTGACCGATACGTTCGTTTGCAGACCGCGATTGCGAATGCGATCGAGCAAATCAAGGTAAACGTCGCGAATGTGAAGCGCCTCGTGGGATTGCGAGACGTCCTCACCTAAAAAATCGAGGGTCGCTGACATCCCCTCGGCGTTGAGGCGGGCTACCGCCTGCAAAGCGGCGTCGATGGACTCACCGGCGACGAAGCGCTTGGCTAAAAAAAAGAAGCGCTTTTGAAAGGTTGAGACCATGTCGGCGCTATACGACGCGCCGGCGAATGCACCATTGCAGCGCCACTATAATCGCCGCGAGAAAGATGAAGCCGTAGCTTAACGCGACCGCTTGACGGAGTCCTTGCGCCGAAAGCGTGACGTACAATGCAACCGGCAACGATGCGGGGTGGTAGGCCACGATTGAGGTCGCGCCATACTCGCCAACTGCCCGCAGCCATGCCAGCAGAATACCGGTGGCGACATTGGGCAAAGCCAGTGGTAGCGCGACGCTCCAAAAAATTCGCCAGTGACTGGCGCCGAGGGTCTTGGCGGATTCCACGTAGATAGGGTCGAGCACTCGAAAAGCGGCGCACGACGTGATCGCCACAAGGGATCCGGAAACGAAAAATTCAGCCAGAGCTACGCCGGGTAAGGTATCGACCAGATAGAGACCGTGCGCGGAAAGAAAAGCTCCGAAGATCGAGCGGCTGCTGACCGCATTGAGCAACATGATGCCGGATGCAACCGGCGGAAATCCAAGCGGCAATACCAGTACAAAAAGCAGAATGGAACGCCAAGCACTGCGTAAGTTCGATAACCCATATCCGGCGGGTACTCCGAGGAGCGTCGCGACGGTCACCGCCGCCAGCGAGGCGACAAACGAAATTCTCACGGCCTCCCGAGCACCGGCTGCAGTTATTGCGCCGACCACGTCGGAGGGCGACACGGTGGCAAGCATAAAAACGATTGGCGCAACCATGACAGTGCACAAAAGAAAGATGGCCGCAAAAAATGGCGCGCTGCGTGAGTGATTGCGCATCACGCGGCTTTCGGTGCAATCGAGGACAAACTTCCCGGCAAGGTTAACCCTCGTGGTGCGTTGAGCACAACACAAAGCGCCGCATAATTGCCGTACCTTAAAATCGCGATCGTCGCCCTTTCACTGGCCCTCGATGTGTTTGCAATCTGCGTGGGGGTCGGTATGCAAGGGGTGGACCGCGGCCTTAAGATACGGATCGGGTTTGCGTTCGCCAGCGCTGAAATCATGATGACGCTGCTGGGAGTGGGCTTGGGTGCGGCCGCGGGCAAACTTTTGGGCGAAGTCGCGGGCTACATCGGCTTCTTGGCGCTGATCGGCCTGGGCACGTATATGATCTTTGAAAGCCGGCGAGAAAGGCATCTCAAAAAACCACTCGACCTGTCGCGGGGGTGGGGATTGACCCTCGGAGCGCTTTCAATCAGCTTGGATTCCTTGGGAATAGGATTCTCCGTCTTATACATCGGCGTGCCTTTGTACACGTCGATCATGTTTATCGCGGTCGCGTCGGTAAGCTCCACCGTTCTGGGGCTCACCGTTGGTAAGGCGCTCGGAAGGCGCGCAGAAGAAGGCGCCGAGCTGTGGGCGGGCATCGTGTTGCTGTTGACCGGCATCTTTTTCATCGCGCTGAAGATTCATCATCCTGCATGAACGTAGGTCAAGATTTGCTGAGCCTCGCATTGCAAACCGGTGCACGTTCGCTGATTGTAGTCGGAACTGGAAAGAATGTAGGGAAAACTACCGTCGTTCGCGCGTTGTATGAAGCCGGCACCGCGCGTAAAATTCCCTTAGGGATGACTTCAATTGGCCGCGATGGGGAAGCCATCGACGTCAGCGACGGCGCAGCGAAGCCGCGCTTGTTTTTACGCCGCGGGGTTACTCTCGCCACAGCGCGCGATGTTTTGCCCGTGAGCCCCGCGAGTTTGCTACTTCGTCGCACCGGCTTCCAATCTGCAGTCGGACCTATAATGATCGCTCGAGTGCAGTATCCGGGCTACTATGAGATCGCCGGCGCGCCCACTGCTCGAGGATTGCGCGGTTGCATCGAAGCGCTGCTGCAGAGCGGCTGCCAAACGGTCTTGGTCGACGGCGCGGTAGATCGCAACGCCGCGCTTGCGGGAGGGGATGACGCGGTGATCGTCGCGACTGGAGCTTCAGCGGCCCATACCGTGCCCGCGGCCCTCGAAGACATTGGAGCGCTTATTGCACGCCTTCGTATACCGAAGCTCAAAGAAGGCGCTCCCTACGTGCGTATCGACGGCGCGCTTACTGCCAAACGCGCCGCAGCGTTGGTTGCGCAGGCCGAATCGCGCGCGATTTTAGTACGCGATCCTACGCAAGTGCTTATCGGCGGTAAGGCATTTATGGAAATAAACCGCAAACTGCGGTTGCGGTGCGAGCGCAGCCTCAATGTGATCGCGACAACGGTGGCATCCATCGGCGCCGAGCGCTATTTCGAGCCCCGTGCATTTGCACGCGAAGTCGCGGCTCGCACCAAATTGCCGACCTTTGACGTCTATAGCGGGTCGGTGCAAGCGCCGTGAAGGTCGATCACGTCGATCCCGCAACGGCGGAAATGATTGGGCTTGGGTGGCTTCTCTCCAACTTGGAGCCGGTGAGTGAATACGGGCGTCTGCAATTCGCAGATACGACAACCTTCCGCTTTGGCCAGGAAGCGCAAGCCCTCGCACAGATCAGACAGGTCGCTCGCCTCGCTGAGGTAATGACCGCCGAAGAAGTCGATGCTGCGCGCTCCTGCTTGCACCGCGTGTCTGATGCGACGGCAACAATCGCAACCCTGGCCCTTGCAGAGGTACTCACCGACGCGCAGTTTCTTGACATACTGGCTTTTTGCGACGCCGTCGAGCAGGTTCGCGCCCAAACGGCAAAGCCTGACTTCCCCGAGTTGCCTGGCCTTGCGGCGGCGGCGAGTACGCTAGCCCCCGGACGCACGGAGAAGAGCGGATTTTACCTGGACGATCGTTTTGACGCTGCACTGGTGCAGCAGAGAATGCGGCTTGAAAAAGCACAGGCCGACTTTGACATCGCGCGCGGTCGCCTCGCACAGCGCATCGCGGGAGCGATTGGTCGCGAGGATGTGCCCATCGGAGAGTTTATTGTGATGCGGGAAGCGGTGGGGCAAACGCTGCCTGCAGATCTACACGTCGTGCGCGAGGCGCCGACATACTACCTATGTGAAGTGGAACTCGATGATGCGGCGCTATCAGCATTGCAAGATCGCGATGCCAGCGCCCAATCATTGGCGGCAACAGAACAACAGGTTCGCGCCAGGCTTTGCGAAGATTTACGGCTGCACGCCCCCGCGCTCCAGCGCGCGAGCGAGGTGCTCGGCGACATCGACCTCCTGCTGGCAAAAGTCCACTTCGCGCAACGCCATTGTGGCTGTATCCCTCAGTTCGGTGATAGCGCTGCAATGGAGTTTACGCAAGCACGCTTTTTGCCGTTGCTCGAAGAGCTGGAACGCGAAGGGCAGAGGTACGTTCCCATTTCGCTGCGCATCCAGGGTGTCGCCGTTTTGAGCGGGCCAAACATGGGTGGCAAAAGCGTGGCGCTGCGGACCTGCGCGTTTTTGGCTTTGTGCGCATCTCTCGGGCTTCCAGTGCCGGCTCAAAGCGCAAGACTTGCTTTGTTTGCAGAGGTGTCCTGGCTGGGCATCGGCGTGGACGAACACTCACGCGGGTTGTTGTCCGCCTTTGCGCGCGAGGTGGTTCGTTTACGCGACGTGCTTGCAAGAAAGCAAGAGCCGGCATTGATACTGATCGACGAGTTCGCGCGCACGACCAATCCGCGAGAAGGACGCGCGCTGCTGCTGGCTTTAATCGCAGCGCTGCAGCGCCGCAATGTGTGCGCGCTTATCGCGACTCATCTTGCCGGCATTGCGCACAGTGCGGGGGTGCCTCATTTCGCGGTGCGCGGATTGCGCGAACTGCCCGCAGGGGTGCCGCCACGGAGTTTGACGGACGCGCTCGCTTTGCTCGCAGTCTCGATGGACTACACCATCAGCGAGGTAGCCGAAGATTCCGCCTTAGCGGCCGATGCCATCGCGCTTGCCGAAATTCTAGGACTCGACCATGAGTTGATTGCGGCAGCGCGAAAGGCGTTGTGATGGACCCGCTGATTATCACCGTTGCACCGGTCGGTGCAGAACTGACGCCCGACCAGACTCCGCATTTAGCCGTTACGCCGCAAGCCTTGGGTAGCGTTGCGCGCAACATCTTGCGAGCGGGCGCGTCGATGATTCACGTGCACTGCCGAAACGACGACGGCACCAATACTCACGACGTTGCGCGCTTTAGGGCGGCCTACGACGAGATTCGCGCAAACAGCGACCTCATCGTGCAGTTTTCCACCGGCGGCGCGATTGGGATGACGCCCGAAGAACGCGCGGCCCCATTGGTGTTGAGGCCCGAGATGGCGACCTTAACCTGCGGCACGGTAAACTTCGGCGACGAGGTATTCGAAAACAGTTTTCCGATCATGCGGGGCATTTTGCGGGAAATGAAGCGTTATGGCGTGCGGCCCGAGTTGGAAATCTTTGACAAGGGGCACCTCAGCAACGCCTTCCGCCTGCAGCGAGAGGGTTTGCTCGAGTTTCCGCAACACGTTGATTTCGTGCTTGGCGTACCTGGCGGTCTGGATGCCAGTGTCGCGAATTTGGTTGACCTAGTTCAAGCGCTGCCCGCCGGCTGCACCTGGTCGGTCGCGGGAATCGGCCGCGCACAGTTGCCGATGGCCACGGTGGCTATCGCGATGGGCGGGCATGTTCGCGTGGGACTCGAGGACAACATCTACTATTCCAAAGGACGGCTTGCTACCAACGAGGAGTTGGTTGCGCGCGTGGCGCGCATCGCGCAAGAACTGGGCCGCCCCATTGCCGGGCCGCAAGAGGCCCGCGAACTCCTGCATTTACAGACTGCTGCCACGTTGGTAGGAGAAGGCCTCAGAAGGCCGTAAAGCGCGCAATCCGGGTGGATGACTGCGCGGAAGCTGGAGGATACGCCGACTGTTTACCTACGTTGTTCGTCGAACGCTTCAGTCGATTCCCTTACTGATCCTGATCTCGTTCATCCTGTTTGTCATTCTGAACAACGCCCCGGGCGGTCCATTGGCTCCCTATTTGCAGAACCCGCACATCACTCCGGCGGACATAGAACGCCTCAGACACAACTTCGGCTTGGACAAACCGCTGCCGTACCGCTACGTCGTGTGGCTCGGCCAGGTACTGCGCGGCGACTTCGGTTACTCGACCTCGAACTCCGAGCCTGTACTAAACGCAATCTTGGAGCGCATGCCCGCAACCCTGACGCTGATGTCCACCGCCTTCATTCTCGCACTGATAGTAGGCGTTTCGGCAGGAATTTTTGCCGCCGTGAAGCCCTATTCCATCGCCGACTACTTTATAACGACGTTTGCATTCTTTGGGCAATCTATGCCGGTTTTTTGGTTTGCCCTTATGATGCAACTCGCATTTGCGGTGCACGGCATCACCGCCTTCGGTTATCACTTTCAGTTGCCGTCGGCCAGCATGAGCAGCATGGACAATTTCGATTTGGGGGATCGAATTACTCACCTCATCTTGCCCACCCTCGTTCTGGCTCTTCTAAACATCGCTCTCTATAGTCGTTTTACCCGCTCCTCGATGCTTGAAGTTGTCAAAACCGACTACATGCGCACCGCATCTGCAAAAGGACTGGATCAACAAGTCATCATCTTCAAGCATGGTTTGAAGAATGCGCTTATTCCGGTCGTTACCGTCATCGCCTTAGCGCTGCCATCGCTCGTGGCGGGGGCTATCATCACCGAAAGTATCTTTGCTTGGCCGGGGATGGGGCGTCTCTTCATCAACGCTCTCGGACAGAGCGACATCGCCCTGTTGATGGGCTATCTCATTATGATTGCGTTCCTCGTCGTGTTCTTTAACTTGCTCGCCGATGTCGCTTACGCGTGGCTCGATCCTCGCGTGAAGTACGACTAAGGAGCAGCGAATATGGCAGCTACCCTTCCCCTGCGCGCGGCCGTTGTTGAAGACGACGATTTTGAGCTTTCACGCAACACCGTATATAAACGCTTCCGCAAACATAAACTGGCCGTAGCCGGCATCTTCGTGCTGGCGATCATGATCTTCGTGGCCGTCTTTGCCCACTGGTTGGCGCCGGCGGATCCCAACTTCATCGACAACGCTCACTGGAACGGCTACCCACTGGCGCCGGGCGTCGCCGGGCACTTGCTGGGCAGCGATGAAAACGGACGCGATTTGCTCTCGCGCTTGATTTTCGGAGCGCGCATCTCGCTGACCGTCGCCATTTTCGCCGTGCTCATGGAAATAAGCATCGGCACGGTCCTGGGTGCGCTGGCCGGTTATTACGGTGGTTGGATCGACTACATCATCATGCGAACGACGGACGTGTTTCTGTCGATCCCATTACTGCCGTTGCTCTTGGTGCTCACCGCGATCGTCGCTGCGAGCTCTTCCAAAGCCGCCTTGAGTTTCGGCGTGATCGTTATAATCATCGGCGGCTTATCATGGCCTCCAGTGGCGCGTTTGGTACGAGCTTCTTTTCTCTCGCTTCGCGAGCGGGAGTATACGGAAGCGGCCCGCGCGCTCGGAAATAACGACATGCGGATCATTTTCCGCCACTTACTTCCGAACGCCGTCGCGCCGATCATCGTACAGGCGACCTTAGAAGTAGCAAACGTCATCATCCTTGAATCGACGCTCTCCTTTCTGGGCTTCGGCATCCAGCCACCCACCGCGTCATGGGGCAACATGCTCGCCAACGCCACCTCGAATATGGCCATCGCTTGGTGGGCGGCGGTTTTCCCGGGCAGTTGCATCCTCATCACGGTGCTGGCCATCAACTACATGGGTGACGGTTTGCGCGACGCCCTCGACCCCAACATGCGCTAAAACTCAACCGTACCTCATTGACCATCCTTAGGCGATTTAGCGAGAACATGGCCGAGGCTTCGGCCGAGGAGCTCTGACTTTTTCATGAAGCCAGGATGGCGAGAATGAAAAAGCAGTGCAGCGGTGCCATGCACACGA
>JAABUQ010010517.1_pt1 | contig 12097 bp, 10 predicted proteins | sample 5560001 | NCBI WGS metagenome assembly JAABUQ01 (sample SAMN10711888, study PRJNA513371) | rock metagenome | isolation source: Antarctica rocks | place: Antarctica: Victoria Land, Finger Mt nord | collected 2015-12-18
AAAATTTGCGTGGCCGCTTTTGCGTTCGGGCTCTTGCAGAGCGGCAGTCTCGCGATGCAGTCGCTCGCGCACGTACCCAAAGACCTCGTCACCATCGTCGAGGGGCTCGCCATTCTCGCACTCGCCGCGCGCCGGTTCGCCGCGTGAACGCGGCTTTCGCGTTTCTCGCACTCGCGCTCGTAAAAGCCGCGCCGCTGCTTTTCGCGGCGCTCGGCGGCGTCGTGTGCGAACGTGCGGGTATCGTGAACATCGCCCTGGAGGGCGCGCTGACCGCAGGCGCGTTTACCGCGGTCGCGACATCGTACGCAACGGGGAGTCCGCTGCTCGGTCTTATCGCGGGCATCGCCGCGGGAGCGCTCTTGTGCACCTTACTCGGCATCGCGGCCACGCGCTTCGGCATCGATCAAATCGTCGCTGGAACGGGCCTCAACGTCTTCGCGGCCGGCGCCACGGCGTTCGGACTCGTCATCGTCTTCGGCGCACCGGGCGCCTCGCCCGAAGTTCGCGCGTTCGGCCGCACGGGCGAAAGCGCGCTCATCATCGCGGCGCTCGCCGCAGCGCTTCTGCTTCACGCCGCACTGCAGCACACGGTATGGGGCTTACGGCTGCGTTCGTGCGGAGAGAATCCGCATGCGGTCGCCGCCGCGGGACTCGACCCGCGCCGCATCCGCACGCTCGCGACGGCGTACGGCGGCGCGCTCGCGGGACTCGGCGGCGTGTTTCTCGCGCTCGGCGAACTCGATATTTACTCCGACGGCATGACCGCGGGCCGCGGCTTCATCGCGCTCGCGGCGGTGATCTTCGGGCGCTGGACCGCGCTCGGTGCGGCGGCAGCGGCGCTCGCCTTCGGCGCACTTTCCGCCTTGCAATTTTCATTGCAGCGCACCGGCGTTCCGAGCGAACTGATGCAAGCGTTGCCGTACGTGGCTGCTCTCGCCGCACTGGCCGGCTTTGCGGGGCGCGCCCGCGCGCCCGAAGCCGACGGCGTTCCCCTCTAAAACGTCCCGCCGTCACTTATGTCGGCAGGTCCCCGGCCGATAACGCTACTATGGCCGCAACGATATGACGAAACGTTGGCGCGGGCTCAGTCTGGGACTCATCGCGTTCGCGATCGTTCTCGCGCCGTTGCCGTCACGAGCCGCCATCTTCGACGCGACGCAGAGCCCTCTCGATTCGCTGCAGCTCCAGCTGGCCACCGCCGCCATCCACGCACCGGGCCACGTCGGCATCGCGATCGAGGATCTCGCGACGGGCATGACCTCCGGCGTCAACGCCTCGGAAAGTCTTCCGGCCGCATCGACCATCAAAATTCCCGTGATGGTCGAAGTGTTCAAGCAGATGGAAGCGGGTACGCTCGGCCTCAACACGATCGTGCATCTGCAGGCGCGCGATAAAGACTACGGCTGGGGCGATCTCGCCGATGCGCGGCTCGGTACCGTGCGTTCGATCAAAGCGCTGCTTTGGGCGATGATCACGCAGAGCGATAACACCGCGACCAACATGCTGATCCGGATGGTCGGCCGCGGGCACATCAACGCGACGATGAGCGATCTCGGTTTGCGACGCACGCACCTCACCGACGACATCCGTTCCGAAACCAACGCCATTCGATATGCCCTGCGCACCAGCCCCAAAGACATGGTGACGCTGCTCGATGCGATCGCCCGCGATCGTCTCGTGGACTCGTGGTCCTCGGAGCAGATGCTCGCGATCCTCACCGGGCAGACGCACAACTCGCTCTTGCCGATGTTGCTTCCCAAAGACGTGAAGATCGCGCACAAGACGGGCTCGCTGCACGATACGCTCAACGACGTCGGTATCGTGTATCACGACGACGAGCCCTACGTCATCGCCGTCATGACGACGGAGTTGCCGAGTTTGGGGGTCGGTCGTTCGTTTATTCGTAAAGTTTCGCGCATCGCCTACGATCAACTCGGTCGCTTTACCGCCTGGCGCGAAGAGCGCGGAATCGCGGCGTTCTCGCCTCGCAAGCCCGCGCCCATCGCGCAGGCGCTCGCACCCGACGAAGCGATGTGGAATTCCGCACCCGCGAAAATGCTCGACATACCGCCGCCGGCCGACGCCGCGGAGGACCCGCTCGAACCAGCGCATTGAGCGGTCGACGGTGCTCTAAACGACGGCCCGCAGGGGACGATTGGCGTACGTCGGCGTGAGAAACGAGCGATACGCCGGCACGCGGCCGTAGGTCATTTCGTTGAAGATCCGCGAGAGCTCCCGCGTTACCGGGCCCATCGTCCCCTCGGCGATGACGCGATGATCGACCGAATTGATATACGAAATCCCGACCGCGCTGCCGCTTAGGAACAGTTCGTCTGCCGCATACAGCTCGCTGCGGTCGAGAGGCCGCTCGACGACGTCGAGGCCGAGATCGTTCTGCGCCATCGTAACGACAGTACGCCGCGTGATGCCTTCGAGGACGTTTTGCGCGGGGTCCGGCGTGAAAAGAACGCCCTTGCGAACGAGAAACAGGTTCGCCGCGGAGCCTTCTGCGACGTGCCCGTCTTGCGAGAGCAAGATCGCTTCGTCGAAGCCGTTCATCTGCGCTTCGCTTTTCGCGAGCGCCGAATTGATGTACGCGCCCGTGATCTTCGCGCGCGCGGGCGTCATCGTATCGTCGATGCGGCGCCACGAACTGACGCACGCGCGCAGACCCGCTTCGGCGTCGAAGTATTTGTTAAAGGGCAACGCCGCGATGGCGAAGGCATCGGGCACGCCTTTGAGCCGCACCCCGACGTCCTCCGCCGATTTGTACATCAGCGGCCGGATGTAGATGTTCTCTTCGTAACGATTGCGCTTACAGAGCTCGATCGTAATTCCGACCAGTTCGTCGACGGAATGCGGCAAGTCCATCATCAGCAAGCGCGCCGACGTGTGCAACCGCTCGTAATGCTCGCGCAACTGGAGCAGATAGAGTTCGCGATCCTCGCCACTCCAATAGCCGCGAATGCCTTCGAAGCAGCCCGTGCCATAATTGAGACCGTGGGTCAGCAGGCCGACGCGGGCGTCGTCATATTTGCGAAAGCCGCCGCCGGCAAAAACGATCGAGTCATTCAAGCTCATGGTTTCGGCGCTATTCGCTTCGCGCCGCGAGCAGGCATGCCGAAGGTTCGCGCCGACCCTTTTTGAGGTGGCCCGCGCTCTCGATGTTTTCACGCGCTTCATTCGGCTCGGCGTTACGTCGTTCGGCGGCCCGGTCGCCCATCTCGGCTATTTCCGGCGCGAGTTCGTCGAGCGCGCGAAGTGGCTCGACAATGCGGCATTCGCAGAGATCGTCGCGCTCTGCAGCGTTCTCCCGGGACCGACGAGCAGTCAGGTCGGCATCGTGCTCGGCTTGCGCCAGGCGGGCTGGCCGGGAGCGCTGCTCGCGTGGCTCGGGTTCACGCTGCCTTCGGCGCTCGCCCTCGCGGCGTTCGGAATCCTCGTGCATCGGGCGACGCTCGGCGGCACGCCGCGCGCGCCGCTTCTCGTCGGCATCACGCAAGGGTTGCTTGCGGCCGCCGCCGCCGTCGTGCTGCTCGCCGTCGTGCAACTGGCAAGGGCCCTCGTGACGACGCGCCTCGCAGGCGCGATCGCCGGCGGCGCCCTCATCGCGGGCGTAGCGATCGATCGTTTCGCGCCGGGCTTTCAGTGGCTCGCGCTCGTGGGCGGCGGCGTTGCGGGCGCCGCGTTCGGCCCGCCCTTGCCGTTGCCGCGCACCGCCCCGTCGCTGCGCGTATCGCGCCGCACGGGCGCCATCGCGGGCGGCGCGTTCGTCCTGTTGCTCTGCGGGTTGCCGATCGTCGCGGCCTCCGGCACGGCACTCGGGCTCTTCGCATTGTTCTTTCGCGCCGGGTCGCTGGTTTTCGGCGGGGGCCACGTCGTCTTGCCGTTTCTGCAGAGCGCGATCGGTTCGCTCGTCAACGAGCGGGACTTTTTGGCGGGCTACGGCGCCGCCCAAGCCGTCCCGGGCCCGCTCTTTACGTTCGCCGCCTTTTTGGGCGCGGCTAATAGTTCGCCGGCGACGGAAGCGGCGGGCGCCGCAATCGCGCTCGCCGGAATCTTCGCGCCGTCGTTTCTCCTCGTCGCAGCGGTCGTGCCGCTGTGGCGGGCGCTGCGTGAGGTGCCCCGCGCCGGCGCGGTGCTGGCCGGCGTCAATGCCGCGGTCGTCGGTCTGCTCGCCGCCGTCTTCATCGATCCAATCGTGACCTCGCTTTGGCGGGGACGCAGCACCGCGCTGCTCGCACTCGTCGCGTTCGTCATCTTGTTTCGCACGCGCGCTCCCGTTTGGGCCCTCGTGCTCGGGTGCGCGGCTGCGGGCGGCGCGCTCGCATTTGCCGGCGGCGCCTTGCCAGGGAGCGGACGGCACACGCCGTGAAGAAGCGGGAATGCTCGAAGGGTCGCGCGCGTTCGACATCGCCTGGGGTGCGATTACGGGAGGCCTTTGCTTCGCGCTCGGCATCGCTATGATCGTCGCGTGGGTCGATGCGTATCGCTACGGCGGCACGTCGCTCTTCGGCGAGCTGCGCGATCCCGGCCGCGGCCTGCACCTCGCGTGGGCGGTCGTCGCGCTCGCTATGGGCGGAACGAACGTCGGTTGCCGCTTCATCGATCACAACTATCTCTCGGGCGTGCACGAAACGTTCTTCGCGATCACGCTCGTCGTGTATGCCGTGCTCGTGCCGCGACTGATGTTGCGTGCGGCTCATCGCTTAAGCGCCCGATAAGCTTCGGGCGGATACCATCGCGCGGTGAAGACATTTGCTCTGCTCGCCGTTGCGTGCGCGTCGCTATCCGCAACGGCCGTCTACGCGGCGCGACAAGGTTACGTACTGCCGACGGAGTGGCGCCTCTCGCCGGCCGCAGACACCGTCGTTGCGACCGGAACGCTGCCGCAAGGTGCGGCGCGGACTGCCGACGGACGGCACCTCGTCGTCGTCGAGGACGGCCAAGCCGCGGCCGCCGTGCGCGTGTTCGACGCGCGAACGCTCGCGGCGGAACGTACGATTCGGCTTGAGGGCGCTACCGGCGCGCCGCTCGCGGATCGTAGCGGCACGTCGTTTTGGGTGAGCCTCGCGGGCAAAGACGCCCTCGCGCACGTGGATGCCGCAACCGGGACGACGGATCGCACCGTCGCCATACCGGGTCCGTTCTGGGCGGCTGCCGTCACGCGTTCGCCCGACGGGAAAACCCTCGCGGTCAGCGGTGAATCGGCCGACGCCGTTCGCTTCATCGACGAAGCTGCGGGAACGGCCGGCGCGCCGATCGCCGTGGGCGCGCATCCGTACGGGCTCGCGTACGCTGCGGACGGCGCAAAACTCTACGTCGCGAATTGGGGCGCCGCGACGCTCTCGGTGATCGACACCGCGACGCACGCCGTGCGCGCGACGATCGCCGTGGGCCGGCATCCCGAAGCGCTGTTGCTCTCCGCCGATGGTAAAGCGCTGTACGTTTCGGAAACCGACGACGATACGATCGGCGTCGTCGACACGGCAACCGACGCCCGCGTCGGCGGCATCGACGTTTCGCCGCTCGGCAAGGAACGCTTCGGTGCATCGCCGTCCGCACTCGCGTTTTCGCACGACGGCAAGCGGCTCTTCATCGCCGAATCGGCGCTCAATGCGGTTGCGGTGCTCGACATCGCAAGCGCCACGCCGCATCTGGTCGGGGCCGTACCGACGGGCTGGTATCCCACGGCGATCGTTCCCACGCGCGATGGAAACACGCTCGACGTCGTCGACGGCAAGGGCGAATCGTCGCATGCGAATCCGCAATTCAAACCGTTCGCGCGCCTGCGCGACGAATCGGGCTACGTGGCCCACGAGATGATCGGTTCGATCCGGCGCGTCGCCATCTCTGATGCCGCTGCGCTGCGCGGGCTGGGGGATGTGCTCGCTAACGCGAATCCGCCAAACCTCGGCGCGTCGACGGCGAGCGGCTTTATGACCAGTGCCGGACCGATCAAGCACGTCATCTACGTCATCAAAGAGAACCGCACGTACGATCAGGTGCTCGGCGACGTGAAGGGCGCCGACGGCGATCCCGCGCTCGTGCTCTTCGGCGCGGACGTCACGCCCAACCAGCACGCGCTCGCAGCGCGCTTCGGCATCCTCGACGCGACCTATGCGAATGCGGAAGTCAGCGCCGACGGACACAACTGGACCGTCGGCGCCTTCGCGAACGACTATCTCGAACGGATGTGGCCGCCCAACTACGGCGGCCGGCGAAAAGCCTACGATTTCGAAGACGGCGCGAGCGCCTCGACGCCGCACAACGGCTACCTCTGGAACGCCGCGACCAAAGCGCACGTCTCGCTGCGCAATTACGGTGAGTTCACCACCGCCGTGACGATGCAGCCGGCACCGCACATCGTCTCGCACATGCCGGATCTCGGCGTTCTTACCGATCCGCGTTTCCCCGGCTTCGATCTCCAGTTCAGCGATCTCGATCGCGAAGCCGAATGGGCGCGCGAATTTGCGGCGTACGTCGGGAGCGGGACGTTGCCGCAGCTCGAGATCGTACGCTTGCCCAACGACCACACCGCTGCCACGCGACCGGGTGCGCTCACGCCGCTGGCGTTCGTCGCGCAGAACGATCTCGCCGTCGGACGACTGGTCTCGACGGTCTCGCACTCGCCATACTGGGCTTCCACGGCGATCTTCATCGTCGAAGACGACGCGCAGAACGGCGCCGATCACGTCGACGCGCAACGCATGCCCGCCTACGTCGTCAGCGCCTACGCGCGCGGCGGCGTCGTGCACGGACACCATTCGACGGCCGGTATCGTGCGCACGATCGAAACGATGCTCGGACTGCCGGCGCTATCGAGCTACGATTCGTCGGCGTCGACGCTCGACGATGCGTTCGTCCCGAGTGCGGCGGCGAAGCCGGACGTGCGTCCCTACGATCCGCTGCCCGAGACGGTCGACCTCGAGGCGAAGAACGCCGCGACGGCGTATCGCGCTGCCGATAGCGCGCGGCTGGACTTCTCGCGCGCCGATGCCGTCGATGACGCGCTGCTCGGCGATATCGTGGAACACGCGGTCCGCGCGGCGCGGGCTAAAGCTTATACGCATTCTTGAGATCGCTCATGGCCTGCGCGAGCACGGCGTGGTAGTTGGCATCGGCCTTCGGCCCGAGCGCCGGATTTTTCTCGATGTCGTTCATGACTTCGACGTGGACGGGATGGGTGACGAGCGCATCGAGCATATACTCGACGTCGAACGTTTTATCGGGCGTAACGCCGAGCGCGTACAGTTCGCCGGACAGCGCCTTGCCGTCGGGAAGGGGCGCTGAAGCCTTCGGCAGCGAGATCTTCGCTGCCGTTACTTTCGCGATCGAATCGTTGACGATGAAATTAAAGGTCTTAACGAACGAAATGACGTTATCGACGCCGAACTGCTTGTCGAGCGATGCGAGTTCGCCGCTCGTGAGCGCGCCGGCGAGGTGGCCGACGAGCGTCGTCGCCTGAAAGCCCGTCTTATCGCTCCCGGCGGTCAGCATATCGACGGTCGTCTGCAGCGCCGGGGTGCCCGTGTTCGCCGGGGCGGCACTGAAGCGCCCGCGCTCGTCGGGCTTTTTCTTTGCGAACGACGGTGCGGCGGCCGAGGCGAGCATCGCGCCGCCCGCAACGAGTGCCAGCGCGAGCGTACGAAATCTTTGCATGCATACTCCTAGACGTCGCGTACAACGTGCGCCGGCGGCAATGAGTTGTCCCGGGAAGCGCGGCCGTCGCGCTCCGCATAGCGTTGCAAGGTCAGCAGCTGCTTGCGAAACATGAAGAGGTCGAGGTACGGCAGCGCGCGCCGTAGTAGCCGGCCGTACGGGCCGCGCGGATAGCGCACGCGGATTTTCGCTACGAGCCGGCTACCGGCGGCGCGCGCACGAACGTCGTAGGTGCCGCAGAAGTCGCCCATGACGGCCGCAGCGACGCGCGACGCCAGCACGATCGTCAGGCTGCTCGGCGCAGCGAAGGCCGCGAGGCGAAAGATCGTCATCATGCGCTGTCCGGGGACAAGAGCCTCGAGACCGGGCGTTAGCCGTCGCGGACTACGGCGGCCGAAGTTGTCGATCGCATCGTAACTGTACGGCGCGACGCGTAATTGACAGAGCCAACGGAAGAGCAGTGCCGGCGCAGCTGCGACATCGATGGCACGGAAATACGTATCGTCCGCCTCGAACTCGAGATCGTCACACGGATAGCGGCGCGCGCGCTCCTGCGCGGTCGCGCCCCAATTCTTCGGCGGCTTCATCGCCGCACAAGGCTAGACCGAAGCGGCCTCACCGACCTTTCGCTCGAAAACGCTCGGGCATGCTCGTCGTCGATCGTATACGTCGTTCGTTCGGTGCCCTGCCGGCCGTTGACGACGTAAGTTTTACCGTGGAACGTGGCAGCATCTTCGGATTGCTCGGCCCTAACGGTGCCGGTAAGACGACGACGATGCGCATGGTGCTCGGCATCTACGCGCCGGATTCGGGAACGATTACGTGGTCCGAGCGCCCGATCGACCGTGCCGTGCGACGACGCTTCGGCTACCTGCCGGAGGAGCGTGGACTCTACGCCAAAATGAGCGTCCGCGATCAGATCGCCTATTTCGGGCGGCTGCACGGGCTCGCCGGCGATGAGGCCCGCACGCGCACCGAGCGCTGGTTGGCGACGCTCGATATCCAACGCTATGCGTCTCGTCCGTGCGGCGAACTCTCCAAAGGCAATCAGCAGAAAGTGCAGCTCGCGAGTGCCGTCATTCACGCTCCCGAACTGCTCGTGCTCGACGAGCCGTTTTCCGGTCTCGATCCGATGAATGCCGAAACGATACTCGCGTGCCTGCGCGCGCTCGCCGAAGCCGGCACGACGATCGTGCTTTCGAGCCACCAAATGTTTCAGATCGAACAAGCCTGCCGCGCGTTCTGCATCATCGGTGCGGGAAAAGTACGCGCGGCCGGTACGCTTATGGAATTGCGCCGCGCCTTTCCGACGCGAACCGTGCGCGTGACCCCCGACGACCCGGGTATTCGCGCCGTTTTTGCAGCCGCGGGGGCGGGCGAGCCTCAACGACTGGGCGACGGAGAACTTTCGTACGAGTTACCTGCGAGCACCGATTTCGGTGCGCTGCTGCGCGCCGCCGTCGCGGCCGGTGCGGTCGAGTCGTTCGAACGTCACGAACCGTCGCTCAGCGCGATCTACGTCCGTGCTCTCGAGGCCGCGCGATGAACGAACTCGGACTCGTGTTCGTGACCGAATTGCTGCGCAAGGTTCGCTCGCGCATCTTTTGGATCGCAACGCTTGGCGGTATCTTCACGATCGCCGCCATCATCGAAGCGCCGATCCTCTTCTCAAACGTCGGACGCTCGTCGGCTCGCGATATCGTCCTCGCGGGCGATGCAGCGCTGCGCGCCCGCGCGCAGGCGCTGCTCGGCCATCGCGACTATCACATCGTCGCGTCGGTGCCGGCTCTGCCCGCGCACGTGACGGAACGTTACCTCGACCAGCACGGCCATGCCGGCGCTGCCGTCAGGATCTCGCGCCGTGGAAGCCGGCTGCACCTCGATATCTATCCCCGCGACCTTTCCGCCTTCGACGACGCGGAGTTTCGCGCGCTGCTGCCGCTCAATATCGCAATGCAAACCGGCGCGACGAGCGCGCGCGCGCGGGACGCGGCCACGATCGAACGGACGCTGCACGCGACCGATACGAAGTTTGCCGATAGCGGCAGCGCCACGATCGCCCACGGCATCGCCTTCGGCCTGATCTTCATGCTCTATCTCGCAATCATCCTCGCGAGCCAAAACGTCATGGCTGCCGTCGCGGAAGAGAAGACCAGTCGCATCGCTGAAATTCTCGTCGCGACCATCGAACCCGCGAATCTCCTCGCCGGAAAGACGTTCGCGGCGGCCGTTATCGCGCTGGTTCAAATCGGCTTCTGGATCTTGACGGCGGCCGCGCTTCTGCCGCAGCTCGCGTCGTCACTGGCGAGTTCGCCTCACCCGCGCGCGGGCGCGGCCGATCCGAGCGGCATCCTGCTCGCAATCGATCCGGTCGAAGTCGTCGCGTTCTTTCTCTTCTTCGTGCTCGGCTATTTGCAATATGCGACGATCTACGCCGCGGCCGCGTCGCTGATTTCTCGAACGGAAGATCTCGCGAGCGTCACGACGCCCGTCATTCTGCCGGTAGTCGGGGCGTTCTTCGTCGCGCAATTCGCGTTGCTGCAGCCCGGCGCTCCGTTCGTGGTCGCGTGCAGCTTCGTGCCGTTTCTCTCACCGTTCGTGATGTTCACGCGCATCGCGATTTCGACCGTGCCCTGGTGGCAGACCGCGCTCGCGCTCGGCATCAACGCCGCGACCGTGCTGCTGTGTTTTTGGGCGGCGGGACGGATCTATCGGGTCGGTATGCTCCTGTACGGCACGGTACCGTCGCCGCGACAGGTGCTCGCCGCGCTGCGTTCGTAAACGCTCCGGCGCTCTAGTACCCGAGCGCGAGAGAATCGGCGCGCGGGTCGGCTCCGCCGGCGAGCGAGCCGCGTTTCCGATCGACGACGATGCCATGCGCGTGCCCGAGCGCACGATCGTAGGCGCCGACGACGTCGACGACGTGGCCGCGCTCGCGAAGCCCCGCGATGACGCCCGGATCGAAGCGCGCTTCGACGCGTACGGAATCCGCGAACGCCGCTTCGCTATCGCGCCCGTAGACGAAACGCGGCGCATCGATCGCCTGCTGCACCGACATCCCGCGTTCGTAGACGTCGTGCACGAGCTGCACGTGCGTCTGCGGCTGACCATCGCCACCCATGGCGCCGTAGACGAACTCCGGCTCGCCGCCGCACAAGAGCATGCCCGGTGAGAGCGTGTGCAACGGACGTTTGCCGCCCGTGAGAACGCCCGGATGGTCGTCCTCCAGACGGAAATAGGCGCCGCGATTGTGCAAAACGATGCCCGTGCCGCGCGCGACGACACCCGAGCCGAAGCTCGTGTAGAGGCTTTCGATCAGCGAGACCGCCCGGCCGTCGTTATCGACGGCGACGACCGCGATCGTGCCCCCGCGATCGACGGGGGAGCGACGCGTCCGCGCGCGGGCCGGATCGATGCGCGCGCGAGCGGCGGCGAGCGCGGCGGGCGTCAGGATATCTGCGATCGAGTCGCGCGTCGTGCGCGGATCCGTGAACCGTGTGTCGCGCGCTACGAAGGCGTCTTTGATCGCTTCGATTGCGAGGTGCGTCCAGTCGAGATCGCTTGCGGCGCCGTCGTTGGCGAGCGCCCCGAGCACCATGAGCGCGACGGCCGCCTGCGAATTCGGCGGATGCGCGACGAGTTCGCATCCGTGCCACGGGATCGCAAGCGGCGTCGCGCGGTCCGTAACGTGCCGGGCGAGATCGTCCGGCGTCATCGGATTGCCGAGCGGAGCGAGCGTGCTGCAGATCGCAGCGGCGATACGTCCGCTATAGAACGCACGGGCGCCGTCGCGCCGGATCGCAGCGAGCGAATCCGCGAGCGGCACGTTGTGCAACACGTCGCCGGGCTGCGGCAGGCCGCGCGCAAAAAAAAGTTCGACGGCAGCCGCGTCGTCCCGCAGCAACGCTTCGTTGACCGCGAACGTTTGCGCGACCACGTCGGTGACGACGTACCCTGCGCGCGCGTACGCTTCGGCGGGTGCGAGCAGTTCGTCCAGTCCCCGCGTTCCGTGGGCGGCCGCCACGTCTTCCCAGGAGCGCACGCAGCCCGGTACGGTCACGGTGAGCGCGCCAAATTTGGGCATCGTCGCGTACCCGCGTTCGCGCACCGAATCCGCGTCCAGCGCGGCCGCCGCGCCGCCGCTGCCGTTGTAAGCGATCGTTTCGTGCGTCTTGGGCTCGTACACGAGCCACAGCGCATCGCCGCCGATCCCGTTGCTGGCGGGGAACACGACGGCCAGCACGGCGTTGGTGGCGATCGCCGCATCGACGGCGTTACCGCCCCGGCGCAGCACGTCGACGCCGGCCGCCGTCGCCAGCGCGTGCGGCGAAGCCACCATTCCGCGCTGCGAACGCGCGACGGCCCGCGAGGGATGCGCGGACGCGCTCACGCGTCGCGCCAAAATGGGAGGGTGCCGGCGAGGAAACGCGCGACC
>JAABUQ010010518.1_pt1 | contig 12095 bp, 16 predicted proteins | sample 5560001 | NCBI WGS metagenome assembly JAABUQ01 (sample SAMN10711888, study PRJNA513371) | rock metagenome | isolation source: Antarctica rocks | place: Antarctica: Victoria Land, Finger Mt nord | collected 2015-12-18
GAGGATGCTTCTGTGGAGGTGGAAGACGCGTTTTCATATGATCTGATCGTGGGAAGTGAGTGTTTCTTGTGGGTTGTTTGCGGATTGGGGGGATTGGGGGGGTTGTGTGGATTGTGTGGATAGTGTAAATCATGTGGATCGTGCGGGTTTTGTGAGTCTTGTGAATCACGAACTGTGTGGATTGTGTGAATCGTGAAGAGAGGTCGGTATGGCTGAGTATTTCTGCATCCTGCCAAACTGGTGAAGAGCACGACCCACGCATCCAGGAAGTACGGAAGCTTCTTTCACGATGGTCTGAGCAGGATAGGAGTAGAATTAGGGAGGGTGATGGTGATAGCGATAGTGAGTGACGCCGTACGCCTGTTGATTTGCTATGCTCTGCTACTGCCATCGCACCCCTTTTTGGATGTTGTTTCTGTTTTGACGCTTTGAAGCATTCACCTGTCTCTAGCTTGAAGCATACACCTTTCAACCGCCCCTTTGAAGGAAATACCTTCTCCCCTCCCTTTTCGATAACATCCACCTTTCCTTCGGGTGCAAACACAGCTCCTCTCGCGCGGTCGTGATGTTGTAGTAGGAACTGGAAGTATTTTTGTGGGAATGGGGTTCGGGAGGCGGGAGGGAAATCGGAATGCGAGGTGATGGGGGATGGGAAGAGCGGGAGGTGGGGAGGTCTTAGTGGGGTTTATCGGTGCTAGGAGGTGAATTTGTTAGCTGGGTTGCTTGGGGGTGGAGGTGGGTTGGGTTGGTGGTGAAGGGGGGTGGGGAAGTGGGGGAAGATAGGAAAGTGAGGAGGGTGGAGGGAGAAGGGGGAAAGGGGGGAAGATAGGAAAGTGAGGATGTTGGAGGGAGAAGGGGGAAAGGGGGGAAGGAGAGAAAGGAAGATGGGAAGATGGGAAGAGGAAGGGGGGAGGTGGTAGGAAAATATACCTTGGTAAACCCAATATCCTGGCTCTTCTCGCGGAAACACTGGCGGCAGATATTGAGCCCGTACTTGCGGATCAGGCCTGCTTTGTGCGTGCATACACGGCTAATACACGCAATATAAATCGTCAGCTTTTTGGTCATCGATATCTCGCGTGTGGGTGGTGAGTTATCTTGTGTTGTTTGTTTTATGTTGTAGTGCATGGGAAGAACCAGTCTCCCTCCGTTCCCATGCAAGGTGTGTCGAGACGGTTTTGGAAATTTACTTCACGAGCCGTCTCTCCCCTTTCGAAACGACGCTGCCGCCCAATGGGACCTGAGCCGCCTTGTCCTTCGCGCTGGGGTAGGGCATGTTCCGCCGGGTCTCCGCGGGGATTGGCTTTTGAAAAGGGGAGTTGAAAGGGAAAGGGGAGGACGTACCATTCTCGAGCGCCCTTACCGTAGCCACGGGGGCGGGAGTACCAGACTGATTCATGGGACATGGTGCTGTGATTTTCTTTTTTCTTTGAGGGAAGGGTGGCTTGGGGTGAAATTTGTGGGTTGGGAGTTGAGGAGGTCGCTGGGGAATGGGGAACGGGGGGGTAGGCTTGTGTGTTGGCTTGCGTGTGTGGGAGGCGAGAGGTGTTGCTGGGGGAGGAGGTTGTGGTGGGTTTGAGGTTGCAAATGGGTTCGATGTTGCGTGGTGGGCGCTAGGGAAGGCGACTGGGGGCAAGCGAGAGGCTAGGCTGGGAGGGGTTAGTGGTTTTTTGGGATTGGCTTCTCGTCTTGTTTTGCTTCACCATGAGGGGCAGATTTTACTCCATCAGGCTGTGTGGTGTATTTTCTGTGCGGGCAGCTTTTGTGTGATGACTGACGGGTTTGGATCTGTCGGAGTAGGGAAATTTACTTCAATCTTTTACTCATGGAATGTGTCTCCTTGAAGTAAGAGGAGCTTGATGTGTGCAAAATGCTGGCCGCTCGTCTCTCCTCAAGGCCATCTGTTTCCTTCATAAGGCACTGTGGACGACGATACTGTTTTTACAATTTACTACTCGTACATTTCATTCCTACGATCGTTCCGTTTCGTTCATCCGGCCCTGTGCCGATACTACAATAGGCAGCTTCTAGAATAGCTAGAGCTTGCCGTCGCCACCATCAAGGACGAGCAAGTGTAGACAGTGAAGCAAGAACAACACAATCTATACGCATAAGTGTGTAAAGAAGTTCCCCTGGTCCCTGCTCGATCCTTTATTGGGTCGACATCGAGCCTTTTCGCTTGGTTGAGGGGAGTTGGGGGAGACATCTGGTTCTAAATGGGTTGGAGAGGTTATGGCAAGAAGGGAAATGGGTTGGAGGGTGGAGTGGAATTTGTGAGCGAGAGGCTTGGTTGGCCTTCTGTTTCCCGTCGCTGGCTTCCTAAGATTTCTTCCACGTTCTATCGGCATCTGCATTATCCAGTCAGCCTACTCCAATACAGGACAACTTGCAGGTGCACAAACCCTGATGAACCTCCGGCTCCCCGATATACTCTCTCTTCCTAGCTTTCTGCTCATGACTGACCTTGAACCTACTATCCCTCTCCCCGATCAACTCCTTAAATCCCGGACACTGCTCTGCCTTGGTGAAACTCGTCATCAATTCCGGCCCACCCAGAGGAAGCTTATCTCCGCGATCGACCTGCCAGAAATGGTAGATTTTGCCATCTATCACCCTCACAGTCAGCAACTCTACCACGTGGAAGAGGCGCAAGCTTTAAGGCATCTTCAAAACAGGTAAAGGAGGTTGGAAAACGAACATAAGCCCACTACTTCCTCCATCTCTCTCGTCTCCGCCTCCTCCCACACCCCAGTCGGTAGACCCTCGGGTCCCGGCATAATCAGCATCCCCGACTTCACCTCGAACACATGACTATGCCACAATTTGCGTTCTTCGACATCGAGGGTTTTGTACAGGGTGGCGCTGATCATGTATTCCACGCCGATGAGACGGGCGTTGGAGGCCGGGGTGTCGTAGATAAGGCATTGGCGTACGTCTTTAGAGGTTAGACGGGGTTGAAGGGGGCAAGGGAGATGAAAGGAGGAAGACGAGGTGGTACCTTCGTTGAGGTGCGAGCAGTAGTGGTTGGCTTCTACGCAGCGTTTGGGGTCCGAGGCGTAGACGTGGAAGGCGTTCAGGTGGGCGCAGATGGCTTTGATGGGACCGAAGCTCTGGATGAAGGTTTAGATGAGCTGAGAGCAAGGCGTAGAAAGATGATGCTATACCTGTGCAGCGGCAGCGCCGGTTTCAAGGACCTGGCTCTTGGTTGAGAGGAGATTGCCTTGGGCTTCATTGGTAGTGTTTTCGGTTGCACTCATCGTAACTGGGGTGTAAGCTGATGGTTGGATCGTGCTGGAAGGATGGAAGAGTGGAATATGAGGAGACTGTTCAAGTCAAGATGATGAGGGATTAAACCTCGTTTCAAAGCCGGACAGCGAGTCATGTGAACGATATACGTCGGAGTCGAGGAAAGACGATCCTGCAGGAAGAGAGATTGACGTCATGAGGGGTGTCATGCATGAAAGACAACCTGAGCATTAGAACGGAGAATTCTAGTGAAGTCGATGATTGGCTTTGGATATATTTGCATCGAGTTGCTATATAATCTCTCACATCTTTGCTTTCCCCGAAATAGGCCTAGATCATTACCGTTTGGTTAGCAACCTTTCGCAGGTACAGATGTACAGATGAATCGGACTGTTCTGCATTCACACGCTATTCTTCATCTCCCTCAGCTTTCCCATCACATCCACAGGACTGGTCTTGCCTGTTGCTTTCTGTATGGTTGGATCCTGGAGACATCAGCCTCGACTTGGTCAAGCTTTGGAGAAAGTAATAAATACCTCAACTCTCATAAACGCATTGTATTCCTGACTCTGTTAGCGTGCCGTTCCTGGCGATCGGATCAAAGTAGTCAAGATACCTTCTCGTCCCCAATAGTGAATTTGCCCTGTGTCTGCTGGTTATTCTCCGCAAATGCTTGCAACTTTTTCACAGGCTCAGTCTGCAAAACAGTCACCAGAAACTTGACATTTTGTTTGGTATACTCATGGCCCGGCTGTTCCTGGTAAGCAACCCTCCTTTGTTCAAGAAAACCCCAACATACATAGACTTTGGTATCATTGGGTAAAGCAGCGAGGGTCTTATTCAGTGCTTTGTGCATTTCCTCCGATGTGCCCTCGAAAAAGCGTCCGCAGCCTGATGACAATCAATCAGAAGTCTAGCTCGATAAAGGGGATATTCTGACCTCCAATGAACAAGGTATCTCCAGTGAAAACAACTTTGTCCTTGCCATCCTCCATGAACCAGCAAATACTGTCTTGAGTATGGCAGGGCGTGTGTAACGCCTTGACTGATATGTTCTGACCAATCTTGAATGTCTCTCCGTGTTTTGGTGTTTGCGTGACCGCCGCACAGTCTTTTCCTCCAATGACTTTGAGATTCTTGAAATGGGAAAGCTGGATTTCTGTTGAGCAAGATACCGCGCTGGGTTTTCAGGCTGCATACAATCTCCTTATTGCCTCCTGCATGATCCCAATGGCTATTCTTTCAGTTAGCCTTGCTCCCTTCCATGCAGATCCCGAGTGGCACTGACTGATGTGTATTTACTATCGCCGTCAAGTTGATTTTTCCACCATCAACCTGATCTTTTAGAATAGGCGTGACTCTGCCGAAAAACATTAGTCACCATCTGTACTCTCCAATTGCTCCGGCATACTCTTCTGGATGAGCAGGATCGATGATAACGGCATCGTTGGATTTATCGTCTTTCACAAGGTAAGCGTAGTTGTTGCTGGACCCAGTCCCTGTTTAATAGAATGTTTAGTAGTCCGAATACGGAGTCCAATTGATAAGAGAAATGCATTGGGAGACATACACATTGGTATCGACTGAATATGCATAGCGCGTGTAAGGGCAAGCTGTGCAACGTGTTAGCATCTTTACCATCGAGACGGGGCCAGAGAAAATTACGCTCGCAGTCAAAGCTCTCAATGGCTTTCCAACAAAAGGTCTCGACAAAGCTGCTGCATTCATGATGATGTGAAGGTGGAAGAAGTCGAGCCGGTTTTCAATAGGTCTGAAGGCTGTTTGTCGTCATCCGCAGACATGGCAACTTAGCCGAGCATGGATTCTACCCCACCCGAGCCCGCCTTCTCCGCATCCTGAACAAGCACACCCAGTCATAGTGCTATGGGCTGAAGGTAGGGTACATAGGGGCCTCGTGCCTCAAAGCATAGCTTCTCATTCCTTCCGACCCATTCGAATCACCACAGAACCTCGATAGCATTCAGCATGTCGGCAGCAAAACACTACCTGACCGACCCCACCCATGCCGTCCTCACCGCCCTGCACTCCCTCACCCTCACCAACCCCTCCCTCCTCTGTGACGAGAAAAACAAAATCGTCTACCGTAACCCAAGCTCCCTCTCCTCGCCCAAAAATGTGGCGGTGGTCTGCGGAGGCGGTTCGGGCCACGAACCCGGCTTTGCGGGATTTGTCGGCGAAGGGCTTCTGACAGCCTGTGTGGCTGGCACTATCTTCGCTTCTCCGGCGGCAGAGCAAGTGAGGACGTGTCTGCAACATCGTTTGCCGCATGAGAGCGAGGGGGTCTTGGTCATTACGACGAATTACACGGGGGATGTGCTGAATTTTGGGATGGGAGTGGAGAAGGCGAGGGCGTTGGGCAAGAAGGTTGAGATGGTTGTTGTGGGGGATGATGTTGGGGTGGGAAGGGCGAAGGGAGGAAAGGTGGGGAGGAGAGGGTTGAGTGGGACGGCGCTTGTGGTCAAGATTTGTGGTGCGCTTGCTGAGAAGGGGGTTGGGTTGGAGGATTGTGCGAGGGTGGGGAGGATGGTTGTCGGTAATCTGGTCAGTCTTGGGGCGAGTTTAAGTAGGGTGCATGTTCCTGGGAGGGGTATTGAGGAGGCAAGGGAAGAGGAGGAGCGATTGGGTCCGGGATTGGTGGAGGTGGGAATGGGGATACATAACGAGCCTGGGTGTGAGAAGGTGAAGACAGACTTGCCTGGATTGATCAAGATTATGTTGCGGCAGATGCTGGACCAAAACGACAAGGATCGAGCATACGTCGAGATCGAGAAGACGGACGAGACGATGCTTTTGGTCAACAATTTCGGTGGTGTCAGCAATCTGGAGCTGGGTGCAATTTTGAACGAGGTTGTGGTCCAACTCGAGAAAGACTATGGTTTGAGGCCGAAGAGGATAGTACAAGGCACGCTCTTCGGCAGTCTAGATGGACCAGGCTTGATCGTCTCCGTTCTCAAGCTCGCCGATACTGGTCTCGGCCACGGTAAATCAATGCTCGACGCACTTGACGCCCCCGTGAACGCGATCGGATGGCCTAGATGCGTATCTGCAGAAACCTGGCAACAGGACTACAAATCACCATCGGAGAAAAGAGAAGATGAAGAAGACGAGACCAAACCCAGCAACCTCACCATTGACCCCGCCCACTTCAAGAACAGCCTCACACCCGCCCTCAACAAACTAATCGCCGCCGAAGCTGAAATAACAAAATACGACTCCGTAGTCGGTGACGGTGACTGCGGCATAGGTATCAAACGCGGTGCCGAAGCCACCATCAAAGCACTCTCTAACATCTCATCCCCAGACATCATGCATGCCTTTGCGACAATTTGTCCCACAATCGAAACAAGCATGGATGGCACATCCGGGGCTCTGTACGCCATCTTCCTCAACGCGCTCGCATCGAATATCCGTAGCTTGGACACCTCATCTCCTCAACCGGTAACAAGGGCTATATGGGCGAAAGCGCTCGATTTGTCTCTCAAAGATTTGAGCGTGTATACGCCAGCGCAGCCGGGGGATCGCACGTTGATGGATGCACTGGTTCCGTTTGTGGAGACGTTAAATCGGACCGGAACTGTCAAGGAGGCGGCCGCAGCGGCGAAGAGTGGAGCGGACAAGACGAAGGGGATGAAAGCCAGTTTGGGGCGCTCGGTGTATGTTGGTGGGAGCGGGTTTGAGGAGGTGCCTGATCCGGGGGCATATGGGTTGAGTGTGTTTTTATCGGGGCTGGCGGAGGCGCTTTAAGTACTTGTTCGATAAATTCGGTTTCTCAGGCAGCTATTATTGCTGTTCGACAAATGTGGGTTCTGTATGTTTCAGTAACATCGTGTACGCTTTCTCTCTCAACCAAAGGAACAGGACACGCTGCTCTGTTTCCATCGTTATTTTTTTCATTGCATAAGCGATCCAAGTTTGTTTTTATTTTGGACCACCTACCAAGAGGACGGTTGATGTTAGATCCAACAGGGCCTCTGGTATTGGCCGCAGATTTGAATTCTGGGGCACTCTCAGTCCGTCTTATCTTTAATCTTTCCACTGCACTGCCTTTTCCATGCAGGTCCATGGTTCCAGTGGGTTGACACCTATTGCTTTCCATGATAATCATCTCGTGGTATATAATTTCGAAGCAAAGATTGAATCTATGGAAAGCCCCCGTCTAGCCAAACAAAAATCCGGTTGGTGGATCATGAAACAACCAACGGCGAATTGCAAACCGTTTAAGGATAGAAAGAGGCTTATTTACTACCAACAGTAAGCACAACAAATCAGGGCTAGCTGATGTGTAGAGTGAGCCCCAGGCGTGGGTATCAACATCATCTTGCTAAGGTACTTGTCCGAGCTAGTCAAGTGAGCTTTTGATAGCCGACAGAGAAAAACAACGACGCGAAGCTGTGACTGCAAGTTGTCCTTTGCAAAACCTCTATGTTGTGATGGGTACTTCTTGTCAATCTGTCCCAATTGCTCACGAGGTCTCCGGTCATTGGCCTTCTCTTCCAGGATGCATTTGCTTCTCAGGCTGTGTCTTCTTCTCATATCTCAGCCTCTGGAGTGTTGAAGTGATTGCTTCAACGACTGCCGTTACTCTCCTACCTCTCCCTGATCAGACACGTGGTCTTCATGAGCACAATCTACTCGAGCGTGACGAGGTCGACAACGTATTTCACCAAGCCCAAAATATAGGTCGGACCCTATGGAATCTATTCAAAACCGAAAACTATCACCAAATGAACTAGCCCACTCTGATAGATATAACAGGCCCAAGGGTGCTCGGGTTGGGCGAAGGATGGACTGCACCGCGGAAAACTCAGGCCTTTCCCCAAGCATTTGTAGAGCTGTGAGACGAGAATGGACTTGATTTCTCGCCGAATCCCATTATGACGAGGTTCCGATCCGGCCGGTTCGGCACAATCACAACGTATCGCACCTACAGTAGCCCGGAATATGGAAGTACGGTCTCTTGGTTCTTGTTACCTTCTTGTATTTTGACAGACTCATTATAAGTACTTCTGGATGACAAAGTTTCGAACCCTTCGGATAGAGTACCCTGGCATCTGACGACCGGTCTCTCCTTGGACCGGCAGTACCTCCTCAAAACCTACTTCTGCACGAACCCAGTGGTAAGTCGGCCTTTTATCCTATTCTTCCATGTCCTGTGCGCTGTTGCCAAGGCCACTGGCCCAATCGAATCATTCTGAACGTTTCTTGAATAGGCCGATTACCTCGGATTGATGGTAATTCAATGGTTGCAAAGAAACAATCAGATGACGGGCGCTGGCCCTTGGTCATTTGTACAAAGCGATGGCACCGATAACTTCTTTATGGCTTTACTCGGAACCGAGGCAAGCCAACGAGTATCTTACCTCCTTTTCAAGCATGTGAATATGATGAGTATCCGCGTGCCTACCATTCTGACCCTCTACAGCATAGGCAGCGTTATCCATTTGCGCGCCGAAATATTCGACAACACGGCAGTGCCAGATTATGAGTATAATCCCGTTGCAGCTGGAGATTTATCTGCTTATATTCAGTAACGACCCAGTCTATGGTCTAACGGATGGCATTGCACCCGGCTACGAAGGCGGGGAAGGTTCTTTGGCTCAGAGCTTGAAAATCCGGCGTCTTGAATGCGTTGGTGGATTTCCAGATTCTGCCGCTTCTGAAGCTGTTGGCCGAGTTCGAAGGGGTGGAACCGCTTTTCTCGCCTGCATCCAAGGCGGGCATACCTATGACTGCACCTATTCACATGGCCGCCACCCGTCTCACACGAGAGCAAAGTAGCGCTCACTCAAGTGCGGATTTGTTGGGCAAGAAGATATCCGTTGTTATGTTTGAGGGCACAGGCCACATTCGGCCATGGTGTAGTGTAAGACTGCAGCCCATAAACAGTCCATATAGAAAGCACTTCATTCATAGGTTGATCATTGTAAGAAAGCAGAGATAGCAAACCAGATGAAGGATTCTTAATCTCCATTTAATACCTGGCGGTCAAAATGAAAAGGGGGCCGGTACTGCAATGTAGCAAATCTGCATATATCAAACAGACCAAGCTGTACATGAAGAAGCACATGATCATAAGGTGGCTGGTAGAGGATGATGAAGACACGAAGGGTGTGCGAATCGTGGAATATCCGAGGTTTGGAGGAGACGAACCCTCGGATACGAAAAGGGCGCTAGTCAAAAGACCTAAAATGGGAAGGGGTGGCTTGCATTTGATCACAAGCTTCAATTCTCAACCACAATCTCCACCACATCTTATTTCGTCCGTCGCTCGCATTTGCTGCCCAGACTTCCTCCTCATCATGCTTGTTTTCTACCGAAACCCTTAAGCATACAGCTTGAGATCCCTCGCAAGGTGCTACCAACAGTCATTGGTGCCTTCTGGCACCCCAGTCCCTCAGCATGGGCAATTGCGGGTCGTCATGCTGCCAAGGTATGATGAGTTCGCTGTGTGGAGAGAGAGCAGCAAGTGACGATGTCAAAGGAAGGTCGAAGGACGGCCTGTATGAACCGGCACTTGCAGACAGCGAGCGGGAGGCTGTGGCAGACTTGCTCCAGTACCTGGAGAACGTGCGTCACACCACTACTTCAATGCAGTGCCAACGCTGACCAACATTTCAGCGAGGCGAGACTGACTTCTTTACCGGGGAGCCCCTCCGTTCGCTGAGCACACTGGTCTACTCCGAGAACGTCAACCTACAACGCAGCGCGAGCTTGACGTTCGCAGAGATCACGGAGCGAGGTAAGACTCTAGCAGCAATGCATATAGACGGCCAGAACAGGGCTAACACTCGGCTTTCAGATGTTCGAGAAGTTCACCGAGATACTCTCGAGCCCATCCTCTTCCTACTACAGAGCCCAGATATTGAGGTACAACGCGCTGCAAGCGCTGCTTTAGGGAACTTGGCCGTCAACAGTATGTATGTTGCACGCGGAATGGAACAAGTATCTGACATATGACAGCCGAGAATAAAGTCTCCATCGTGCTCCTTGGAGGCCTCTCACCTCTCATACAGCAGATGATGTCTTCGAACGTCGAAGTTCAATGCAATGCAGTTGGTTGCATCACAAATTTAGCCACCCATGAAGAGAACAAGGCCAAAATAGCACGTTCGGGAGCATTGGGGCCATTGACTAGGCTCGCCAGATCGAAGGATATGAGGGTGCAGAGAAACGCTACAGGCGCTCTTCTCAACATGACACATTCTGGTAAGTCAAGTGTTAACACTAGGCAGAAGAGTCGTACTAAAACATAGTGCAGATGAGAACCGGCAACAGCTTGTGGATGCTGGGGCTATCCCTGTCTTGGTACAGCTTCTTTCCTCTACCGACGCGGACGTCCAGTACTACTGTACCACCGCTTTGAGCAACATAGCAGTGGACCCTGGCAACCGGAAGAGGCTTGCGCAGGCCGAAACGCGCCTTGTCCAGTCACTGGTCAATCTCATGGACTCGTCCTCACCGAAAGTGCAATGTCAAGCTGCGCTTGCTCTTCGGAATCTGGCATCTGACGAGAAATACCAACTTGAGATTGTGAAAGCCAAGGGCTTACCGCCACTCCTAAGGCTCCTGGAATCCGCCTATCTCCCCTTGATCCTTTCCGCCGTTGCATGTATTCGCAACATCTCTATACACCCCATGAACGAGTCACCTATCATTGATGCCGGTTTCCTGAAGCCATTGGTTGAGCTCCTAGGTTCTACAGATAGCGAAGAAATACAATGCCACGCAATCTCAACTCTCCGAAATCTTGCCGCCAGCTCTGATCGAAACAAGCAGTTGGTGCTGGAAGCCGGAGCTGTGCAAAAATGCAAACAACTGGTCCTCCAAGTGCCCCTGAGCGTGCAATCAGAGATGACCGCGGCCATTGCAGTTCTGGCTCTCAGTGACGACCTAAAGAAAGACCTTCTCAATCTGGGAGTCTTTGACGTCTTGATACCTTTGACAGACTCAGAGTCACTCGAAGTGCAAGGGAACAGCGCAGCCGCACTCGGAAATTTATCCTCAAAAGGTACGTTACAATTCTTGTCTTCTGCCGAACGCTTTTGCTGACTCTTATTCCAGTCGGCGACTACTCCATCTTCATCAGGAATTGGACAGAACCAAACGGGGGAATCCACGGCTACCTCAACCGCTTCCTCGCCAGCGGCGATCCCACATTCCAGCACATAGCAATCTGGACCCTTTTGCAGCTCCTCGAATCAGAAGATACAAAGTTGGTGGCTCAAATCTCTGAAGCGGAGGATGTAATCAACATGATCAAGACCATTTCGGACAAAAACATTGAGTCTGATGAAGAAGAGGGTGAAGACGGTGAAGGCGAGGTCGTGGCTCTGGCCCGTCGGTCTCTAGAGCTCATGGGAAAGGGTCCCAAATCTATCCTCAATGAAGGCTGAAGGGCATGTTCCGCCGTCGTACATGCAGGTGAACAATCCGCCCTCTCGAGTATCTTTTTCACAGCAAGTCTACATCAGTAACGCAAGGCGTTCCGGACATAACCCTCGCACGCTCTGGGAGACAATTGGCGAGGAGTTTGAGGTCATCATTATCAATTGAGGAAGCTGGAATGATTTGGCGTTCTCTACTCGAGAGTATTTTTTTTGTTCACTGTATATCTTTTCACTTGTTTGTTTGGTGGGAGGACAAGCCTTATCACTGTGGGCATGAGTTCATGTCTTCGCTCCAATAGACAGATATATCCTCTTATTAGAAGTATCAAAGACCACTTAACAGAAGTTCTCCAATTCCACGCTAGCACCCCCACAAACATACCGAGCACCACCCTCCACCTCCATCCCTCCACAACACACCCCCAAAATCCAGATGCCCTC